>JABLTH010042369.1_pt1 | contig 24010 bp, 9 predicted proteins | sample 7875711 | NCBI WGS metagenome assembly JABLTH01 (sample SAMN14941262, study PRJNA633318) | bioreactor metagenome | isolation source: bioreactor | place: China | collected 2019-03-05 | reverse complement strand
CCAGACCACCGTGACGTTGCCGCCTGAGCCGAAGCGGATATCGCTCACGGCCACCGCCCAGTTCGTCTGCGAGTCCGGCACGCCGAGGTTGTTGGTGTTCTCCGCCACGTCGGCCACGTAGATGCGAATCTGGCGATCGCCGGTTAACGCGTCGCCGTCCATCGCGATAAACCGAACGAGGTGCGTTCCGAGTTGGCTCCCGGACGGCGTCCATGTGAAGGTGCCGATCCGGTTGGTTTCAAACATGGTGGTCGAGAACGTTGCGCCCGCCGGCATACCGGTCGCCGTGAGGATCGGAGCAACGCAGGTGGGATCGTTTGCCATGACGGAGAAGGACAGCGTATTCGGGCGGCGCACGCTCTGGTTGTTCAGCGCGGCGACGCGCGGCGCCGTGGCGAGATCGCAAGACAGGCCGAGGAACACATGGCCCGTCGGCAAAGTGGAATCGGTCGTCGTCCAATTTTCAACCTTGCCGATGAACGCCAGCCACTGGGCCTTCGTGCTGAAGTTGTTGCTCCATGCTTTTTGCATGTTCAGATTGGCGACAGGCGCGCCGGCAAAATTGAACGACAGCGCGGTGTTGTCATTCGATCCTAATCCCGAAGGAATTCCTCCCGAATTTGAATCAATCGCGGTTTCGAATCCCGCCGTATCATCCAGCACAAACAGATGGTCCAGGATATTGGTCAGCGGGCCGTTGGGCCTCGACTGGAAGGCATAGATCTGGTCCTGGCTGGCGAGGCTCAACTCGGCAAAAGTGTCTGATCCGCCGCCGGGTATCGTTCCGCTCTTGGTCCAGGTGAAGCTCGGCGAAGTATCGGTGCTGCGGATGAGCGTGCCCGCCGGAATATCGCTGTTGATCGTCAGCTTGTTAATGTCTTCGTTGCCCTTCTGCGAGTTCACCGTATTGCGGAACGCCGCGCCCGCCCATCCGTTGTCCGTGAAGTAGATCGCCTGACCGGCGGGGATGTTCGTCAGCGTCAGGATGACGAAGCTGTCGGGCGAGCCGTTGTTGATGCGCCCCACGATGGCGATATCGCCGGGGTTCATCGCCGGGAGCACATCGTTATCCACAATGGTGACGGTGAAGTTCGTTTCACCCGGCGCGCCGCTCGCGCCGGAGAAATTGCCCAGTTTAAGAATAATCGCTTCGTCGGACTCGACGAGCGCGTCATCCGTCACATTCACGGTGATCGTCTGCTGCGTCGCGCCGAGGGAGCTGAAAACAAACTGCGTGGAGGACAGGGTGTAGTCGGTGTTCAGCACGGCCGCTCCGGCAACACCGACGCGCACGGTGGCATCCGCGGCGACGGCGATTTGAATGTTGGCTGTGACGAACCCGACATCTTCCGTGACCGTCATACTGGCGACATCGAAACGAACCTGCGGTCCGGTGATATTGATCGGGAAGTTGCTGACGGCCACCGCGCCGTCATTCACGCGATCGCGATCGAAATCCGTCACCGCAATCACCGCCGTGTAGATGCCCACCACGGGAAACGCCGAAACGCTGGACGTGTAGATCATGGAAACCGCCGAGGAGAGCGCGTCGCCATCCACCGTCGGAGCGGCATCGAACGCGGCGTTGGTCACGGAAACAACACCGTCGGGACGAAGAATGGAGATGCTCGGCGCCGCGCCGGAATTGGTGATGCTGCACACGCCGCTGCCGGCGTCGCGGACCAATCCGGTAATCACAATTTCCGTGAACGCCCCGAGCGGGAACGTTTGGTTGACGATGCGGAACCCGGTCAGGTTCGGCGGCGCGGTGTCGTCATCCACCACGGTAAAGAGGAAGTTGCTCACGCCATAGTTTGGCGTCATCGCCTTGTCCACCGCGCCCACCGTGGCGGTATAAACACCGAGCGTGAGATTCGCGGGCGCGATGGCGATGTTGGCGGAAACCGGCTGCGGAGTGATGGCCGCATCCACCGGCGCCACGGTGAAAATGTTGGAGGCCACGGCCACGCCGCCGGCGCTGTTCTTAATGAAGAAATAGGGCGTCGCGCCGTCGGACAGGATGCCGCTCAACGTGTCGTGCACGAGGCCCGTGACGTCATAGCTGACGGCGAGCACGGCGTCGGTGAGTGTGCGGCCATCAACCGTGAAGGCGTAGAGGCTCGGCGCATTGGTGTCTTGAACGCCACCGAGGTTGCCCGCGATCTGGAGGTCGTCGAAGTTCCAGATTTCCGCCGTGGCGTTGTTCACCGCGACGATGCGCATCCGCACGCTGGCGTAGCCGTCAGGAATGGTGATGTTGACCGTGGCCGTGTTGCTCGAAATGCTTGTGCCGTTCGCGCCGCCGGCGTAGGACTGATTGGAGACGGTGGAGCCGGCCGCCAAGGTGACGATGCCCGTGGCGTCATAACCGTGGCGCGCGTTCCCGTTTCCATTGAAGGTGAAGTCGGGGCTCGCGGTGTTGAAGGGAGCGTCATTGAAGGCGAGATAAACCCGCACCAGATCGCCGTTGTCGGCGCCGTTGCTGTTGTTGGTCGAGGTGCTGCTGAAGTGCACCGTGGCGGTGACGGAGTTGTAGCCCGAGAGCGAAACCGGCGCGAGTTCCAGCGTCGAGTTGGCGTTGTTGATCTGCCACGACTTCGCCCCGGTGCGAACGCGCTGGGAGGCGGGGGTGTCGCCGCTGCCCGTGGTGGACGCGCCCACCACGCCGTTGGTGATCGGCCAGGTGTCGCAAACGTCGCCTTCAAAGCCTTGGAACGCGATGACGCTCGGGCAATCGTCGTTCGCGATGTAGAGCGTGAAGACCGTGACGGTTCCCGTCGTCGCGCCGGATAGGTTGGTGAGCGAAAGGATGGCCGTCTTGGTCGGCTCAAAAAGGAGATTGTCGGTGATCGTGATCGTGATGTTTTGGCTCAACTGACCATCCGGAATGTTCAGGTTCGTGGTCGAGAGGCTGTAGTCCGCGCCATTCGCCGCCGTTCCGGAGAGCGCGATTTGCGCGGTCACGTTGTCGTTGGTCGTGGCCTTGGAGACCGTGACGATATAGCTCCCGGCGCTTTCGCTGACCGTGGCCTCGCTGTTGGTGAACTCGATTTGCTGCGCCAGCAAGTCCGGATCAATCACGCTGAAGCTGGAGGCGAGGAACGTCACACTCGCGCGCGTGTCGTTCATCGTCCAGTTGTTGGTGTTCCCGATGGCCGTGAGCAACTGGCCCTTGGTGCCGACGGTGATGCCGGTGTAGGCCCCGTTCTGTTTTTCATTCAACGCCACAGCGGTCAACTTGTTGGTGAGATCAATCGGCAGCATGGAGTCGGAGGTGCCGGTGATCGTCGTCTGCCACACCGCGGCGCCCTGGTTGTTCAGCGCATAAATGAGATACGGCGAAGCCGCGGGACCCTGATAGGCGCTGATTTGGTCGCCCGCCGCGGCAAAGGAGAACACGCCGCCACCCGTGGAAACCGTCTGCCCGGTCGAGACCGTCGCGGTGGGCGTGAACAGAACGATGGTTCCCGCCGGAACGCCGCCGGGCGGCAGAAGCCACGACACCACGCCTTCGTTGTTCGAGTAGCCGGCGTCGCCGTAGGTGTTGTCCGTGAATTTCACCACCGTGTTGTCTGGCAGGTTCGTCAAGGCCACAAGGGCGAAGTCGTCCGGATCGGTCATGTGGATTCCGATGAAGGCCACGTCGCCGCGATTCAGCGTGTTGCCGTCGTCATCATCCAGAATCGTCATCGTCAGGTTTTTGATGCTCCCGGTCGCCGCGCCGCCCACGAGATTGGTGATGGTGAAGATCGCCGTCTCGGGCAATTCGGCGATGGCGTCGTTGTTCAGGGTCACCGTCACCGTTGTCGAAGTGGTCGCGCCGTACAGGGCGAAATTCGTCGTGGCTATCGTGTAATCGCTGCCATACGTCGCCGTGCCCGAAAGGGCCAGTTCGCCGTCAATGTTTCCGATTTCGGAGGACTTGCTGACGGTGACGACATAGCTGCCATCCGTTTCCGTCACCCGCGCCGTGGAGTTGGTGAACTGCACATATGGCTCGTTGTCCGTGATCGTGAGCGTGAAGTTCGTGGAGACGGGCACGGCATTCAACGTGTTCACAATCTGCAAGACAACGGTTTCCGACGGCTCGACCGTCGCGTCGTCCACCACCGAAATTCCAATGGTCGCCGAGAGCGGGCCGCCCGCCGAGAAAACCACCTGCGTGCTTGCCAGCGTGAAGTCGCTCCCCTCCGTCGCCGTTGAGGTTCCGGCCACGGCCACCTGCACCGTGGCATCGGCGGTGATGCTCGCGGTGATCGTCGCCGAATAAACGCCCGCGCCTTCATTCGTGGTGAACGCGGCGGGACCGAAAGAAACGTTCGGCGTAGTCGTCACCGTCGTCACGACGCCCGTGACAGAGTCCGCGCTCGTGCAACCCGCCGCGCTGACGGCGCGCGCGCGATAGTAATAGGTGTAGCCGGCGACCAGGCCCGTGACGGATTCGCTCAGCGCCGAGACCGTGCGATTGGAATAACCCGCGGTGAAGATTGGAACAATCAGATTCCCGTTAATTTCGATCTCGTCAATGTTCGCCACCCCGGTATTGGCCGTGGCCGCCCCGTTCACGGCGAGATTATCCGTCATGATCCAGCGCACAAAGACCGACGACTCGTTGTCGCACGCGGAGGGTAGCGGAGTATTCGCAAGAACGCCGGTCGTCCAGTTGTTGGCCACCGTCACGGTCGCCCCCGGAATGTCCGTCCACGTGCCGCCCACACCGATCTTGTATTGCGCCTTGAAATGAGCCGGGCCGGTGTTCGATGCGCGCTGTTTGGAACTCAACGTCAGCGAGGAATAGCCCGTCGCGTCAAACGCGATCTGCCAGTATTTCGCGCCGGAGCCGCCGTCCCATCCCGCCGCGCTCGCGCTTCGGGTGGATGCGCCGCTCGTGTTGAACGCGAGCGCTCCGGTGCCGCCGCCCGACGTGATCGTCGCCGACGCGTTGGCCGGCGTCCCGGCATCCGCCGTGGCGTCGTCGGGGTTGTTGGGAAAATCCCAGCCGGCAAGAATATCCGGGCCGCTATAGACGCCGAACGTTGAACTGGTGGAAACGTCGAGGCGATAACTGCTCGCGCCCGCGAGTGAGGACCAGCGCGCGGTGAAATCGAGCGTGTTCGTGGGATTGGCGTAGAGACCCGCCGGACCGCTCGTGAAACACGCGGCCGAGAACGTGATCTCATCGCCGTAGGCGACGCCGAGACCGTTCTGCGCATAGGCCCGCGCATAATAGGCCTGACCCGGCGTCAGGCCCGTCATCGAACTGCTGAACGAGCCGACGCCCGTTCCATCGCTGGTCTTCGGATCCGCAACAGTCGGCGATCCGGTCGTGTTCCAGCACACGCCGCGCGCGGTGACGGAGAGTCCGCCGTCGCTGGTGACGTTGCCGCCGCTGGCCGCTGTGGTGGGCGTAATCGAACCCGCCGCCGTGGTGGTCAGCGTCGGCAACATGCCGACCGTGTTGGTCGAATAGGCCGCCGAATTGGCGCTCGCGCCAGAGACATTCTCCGCGCGAACGCGATAGTAATACGTCACGTTTGGCGAAAGACCCGTCACGCCGAACGCGAGGACATTCCCGACAAGCCGGCTGTTATAGCCCGAGACGAAGGAACCGAAGCCCGCATCCGTCGCGGCATCCAATAAATAGTTCGTCGCGCCCGTCGCGGCGGACCAGTTGGCCGTGAAGTTGTCGTTGGTCACCCCCGTCGCGGCGCCGATGGCTGGCGCGGCGGGAACGGTGGTGAACGAAGACTCGGTCGAGTAGCCCGATCCGGCGCTGTTCGATCCGTAGGCGACAAAATAGAGCGCGACGCCGGACGGCAAGCCCGATGCGTTGACGGTGAAGGCGCCGTCGCCGTAGCTGCCGGACTGATTAACTTTCGTGCCCTGCGCCGGCGGCGTGAATCCCGAACTCGTGTGCCAGAACACGCCGCGCTCCGTGATCGTCGCGTTGTTGCTGTTCACCACGTTGCCCCCGAGCGTGGCCGTGGTCGAACCGATGCTGGTCGCCGTGGGCGAGCCGATCGTGGGAATGGCGGGGCCCGGCCCGCCGGCGCTGGTCGTGCCGGTGGCGGACGCGCCGAAGGCCGTCTGCACGTTCTCGCCGTTGCGCGCCTTCACGTGAAAAACCACCACCTGCGACGCGGGCAAGCCTCCGACCGTCACCGAGCCCCACGTGGCAGCCGTTTGCCAAACCTCGCCCGCGGAAACCGATCCGTTCGCCTGCACATATCCATCGTAGGTGCCATCATTGTTCGTGTCAGCCTCGATCGCAAAGGTCGTCGCCGCGGGGTTCCCGTTCACATTCACCGTCACATCGAGCGATGAAGCGGTGGGATTGTTCACCGTCGGCGCGCCCGGCGCGTTCGCGAGTGTGGTGAAACTCAACTCGGACCCCAACGTCGTGCCGACGGAGTTGATCGCATAGGCCTTGAAGAAATACTGCTGGTTCACGGAAAGCGAAGACAGATTGATCCCGAAACTCCCGACGCCCGTCGGCGGACTCGCCGCCGTCTTGTTGTCGCTGATCGTCACTCCGGATGAAGTCTTGTAGCAAACACCGCGATCCGTCACCGACGCCCCGCCATCCGACGTGACCGTGCCATTCACCGTCGCCGTCGTGGTATTCGTCGCCGTTGCTACGTCCGTCGAAACCGACGGTGCCACACTCGCCTGCGCGGCCAGATCGGACCAGGCCGCCGCGCTCGTGGTCGCCGCCGCAACGCGAACGCCATCAAACGAGCCGGAGGGGTTATTTGCGGTGCGGTTATGCCAGTGAAAATTACCGATATTTCCCGATGCATAGCCCGCATCAGCGCCTGAAGAACTGCTAGCTTCGGCGCTGCCAATCGTCGGTTCGGATGAAAGGCTTGGGTTCACCCACATATACGCACTGTCGTTACTGCCCCCGGACACTACGTCTAGCCGCACGACGACGAGATAGGTCGTGTTGTACGAAAGCACAGTTGACCCATAAGTGGTCGTTGCGTTTTTGCTGATGCCGAGCACAAATCCACCGCCGGAAGTCTTGGCAAAAATACGGGGCCCATAGGCCGTTCCGGTGAGCGGATCGCCCAGCGAAATAAAGAAATCGCCCGTAGCCGTGGTCGCCGACAATCGCACCAAAAATGACATGAAAAAAGTCTTTCCGGCGGCGGCTGTGGCGGTGAAGCCTTTGTACGTTCTACTGGAGGTTCCACTGGGCGTGCCCATCTGGACATAATTCCCGCCGCCACCGTTGTATCCGCTGTAGGTGAGCGCTGTGGTATTTTGCACGGTGCAGGACGGACCCGTTCCGACTTTGGTCCAGGACCCCTGCCCGTCCAGATTGCTTCCGGTCGTGTAGCCGGTCATATCATCGGTCAGCAGCAGGGTCGCCCTCGACTCCACGGCAAGCAAACCAATGAGAAGGGCACAGGCACCCACCGCCAAACTGCGCCACGGCGCTGCGACGGCCGGCGAATTTTCAACAACCCGCGCACAAAAACCACAGCTTCGCTGCTGTTTCATAGGAACCCCCAACACTTAATTATGGAGCGGCTATCTGCTGTCCAATCTCACGCGCATTGCGCGCGAAGTCTCAAACAAACTCCGTCGTTTCGCACCCATAACATTCATTCCGGCCGCCGGCTTGGGCGCAAAAAAAAGACCGCCAGCGATGCGTTCATCGCGCGGTCTTCGATGCGTCCCTAAAAAAGGTTCCCCATACAAGCCTGTATCGGCGAGGGCGCATACTACAAATCACCCCCCCTGGAAGCAACAAGACACGACAATCCGCCCTCCCCTTTGCGCAACGCGATTTTGAAATGGACAAAAATTCCCCAAATACAGGCAAACTGATCTGCAAGTTCGAGCCTGTTTTTACGTGAAAACCACAACGCGAACCGGAGCGTCCGGCGCAAATGCGGGGGGGATTGTGCCGACGAGGTCATGGCGCGATCCCGCCTTTCGCTAGCCGAGGTCAAAGATGAAGCGGCGAACCAAAGGTCAAAGCCGACGACACAGCGCTTGCTTCCCGGCCCACATGGGGCATTTCAGGAACTCCGGCATCGAAAGCCTCAAGACGATGGGACAGACGTTGTGGAATTGGCGGAAGGATCTCGCGTGTATCTGGAGGTTCGCGAAAAATTATGGCATCACCGAAGGATTCTGCCCTGGGATGGAGATGATCAGTCGAAGAGCCTTCGGATTCAAAAACTTTGAAAATTACCGACTACGTGTTAAAGCGATATGCGCCTGAGTTGGGGAACACCTGCCCCGTCTTTTGATGGAGAGCCGGTGGAGAGCCAGAGCCGAGAGACCCATGGTTGCCCGACTAGGATTCGAACCTAGACAAACTGCTCCAGAGGCAGTTGTGCTACCATTACACCATCGGGCAAACGGTCCCGATGAGATAAGTCTTCCCACCGTCAAAGTCAAGGAAGGGGGCGGTCATGAAAATCCTGTTTGTTCGCCACGCCGAGGCCGTTGAGGCGGCGCATTTTGAAGGGCCCGACCTGCTGCGCCCGCTCACCCGCGAAGGAAAGAAGGATGCGGCGGCGGCCTATCGGCGGCTGTTCGATCTCTTCCCGAAGCCGGAACTCATCCTCGCTTCCGAAGCGACGCGGGCGCAGGAAACAGCCGACCTCATTCACGCCCGCGCGCGAAAAGCGAAACGGGCGATCACACCCGATTTGAATCCGGGCAGCGGCGTCGCCGGGTTTCGTCGGGCATTAAAAGCCTGCGCGCCCGAGTCGGTGAATCACCTGGTCGTCGTTGGACACGAGCCGGATATTTCGCAAACCGTCTCCGCCCTTTGCGCGGGAGGGCAGCTCTCGATCCGAATCAAAAAGGGGGCGTGCGTGGAAGTGGAACTCGCCTCCCGCCGCCGGCTGCGCGGAACGCTTCGCTCGGCGATCTCGCCGGCCGCGCTGCGCCGCGCGCGCTGATCCGGTCACTTCATCAACGCGCCGCGGGGTGACTTTTCCTTTTCGTCCCAATTCCGGGGCTGGTGGATCGAGATCGTGCGGATTTCCTTCACCGTCATCTGAATGCCGCGCGTGCCGACGGCCTTCACCGCCACTTCGCGCGGGGAGAAAACTTGCTGATTGATGCGCGGTCCTTTGGCCGGTTCATAGACCACGTGGACCTGATCGGGGTCCTCGTCGGAAAAAAGCAGCACCTTCGATTGCGGCGGCGCGCATTGATAGTCCTTGTGCATGATCGCCCCGCCGAACGTGAATCGCTTGAGGTGCGCGATCCCGCCGGCCACATACACCACGGTCATCACTTTGTTCCGGTCGTAGCGGGCGGCATAGATTAGATTCTTGTCCGCGAAAAGCTTCTCCGGCGGCGGCATCATTTTGTAGCGCCCATCGGCCCACACGAGAATGACCTTGTCGAGCGATGAGCACGCGAACTGCTCCTGACCATCCACGGCATGGCCGAAATAACCCGAGGCCTTGTCATATTTTAATGAGAGTTCGTTGGCGGTGAGTTCGCGAACCTCGACCTGCTCGAATCGCTGAACCCTGGTCCGGCGCGGATATAACGGGCCGTGCGTCTTCAAGAGCGCCTTGAGATAGCGAACGGCATAGGGCACCAACTGGCCGAGATTTTTCTCCACCTCTTCAAGCCGGCGCACGATGTCGTCCATGTCCTTTCGGTTCTTCTGCATGTCGAAGAGCGAAATTCGTTTGATGCGAACCTCGAGGAGCATTTCCACATCGTCCGCGGTCACGTCGCGGCGCAAAAGATTTCGGAACTTGTTGACGCCGTCGAGGACCGCCTTCTGCACTTCGGAATAGGCGCGGCAATCTTCGATCTTTTTATAGATGCGGTTTTCGACGAAAATCTGCACGAGGGTCTTGGCGTGCAACTCGTCGAGCAACTTCTTCCGGAGCAGTTGCAACTCCGCCTTCAGCAATTCGACCAGCCGTTTCGTCTGGTGACGAAGGACTTCCTCGACCGTCATTTCGACCGGATGATTGTCGCGAATCACGACGATGTTGCTGGTCAGCGAAATTTCGCACTGGGTGAAGGCATACAACGCCTGGATCGTGGTCTCCGCGTCTTCCTCGGCGGCCAGGATAACATCAATCTCCACCTTCCCGGCGGTGTAGTCCTGAATGCTGCGAATCTTGATCTTCTTCTTTCGCGCGGCTTCCTCGATGGATGCGATGAGCGATTCCGTCGTCGTGCCGAACGGCACTTCGCGAATCGCCAGCGTGGTGGCGTTTTTCTTTTCAATCACCGCGCGAACGCGGACTCGCCCCGCGCCGAGATGATATTCGGACACGTCCATCAGCCCGCCTTGCGGAAAATCAGGCAACACGCTGAAGGGCTTCTTGCCGAGAATCGCGATCTGCGCCTCAAGCAGTTCGGAAAAATTGTGCGGCAGAATGCGGGTGGAAAGGCCGACGGCGATTCCATCCGCGCCGAGCATCAGGAGCAGCGGGACCTTGCAGGGCAGCGTGACCGGCTCGCGATTGCGCCCGTCATAGCTGGGCACAAAGGTTGTGAGATCGTCGTTGAAGAGTTCTTCGCGCGCGAGATCGGTCAGCCGGCACTCGATGTAGCGCGGCGCGGCGGCTTCGTCGCCGGTGAGCAGGTTCCCGAAGTTCCCCTGCCCCTCGATGAGATACGTCTTGTTCGCGAGCCCCACAAGCGCGTCGCCGATCGAGGCGTCGCCGTGCGGATGATATTGCATTGTGTAGCCAACGATGTTCGCGACCTTAATGAATTTGCCGTCGTCCTTTTCGTGCAGCGACCAGAGAATGCGCCGCTGCACGGGCTTCAGTCCATCGTCGAGATGGGGAATGGCGCGGTCGCGAATGACGTAGGAGGCGTAGTGGATGAAGTTGTGGTTGATCAACACGCGCAGCGCGTCGGGCAACTGGTGCGCGGGCGCGTGACCGGCGGGCGGCGGCGGCGCGGGGGGATCGCGCGGCTTCGCCGGGGCCCCGCCGTCGAGGGGCATATCGAGTTGCTCGCCCCGGCTCACGCGGAGGCCTCCTCGACCACGAGATTTTGCATGATGAACTCGCGGCGTTCCGGCGTGTTCCGGCCCATGTAGAAATCGAGGATGGCAGGCGCGTGATGCTGTCGGCTCACTTCGACCGGAGTGAGCCGCATCTCGCGTCCGATGAAGTGCTTGAATTCGTGCGGCGAAATTTCGCCCAACCCCTTGAACCGCGTGGTCTCGCAGCCGCGTCCAAGCTTTTTCATCGCTTGGTCGCGCTCCGCTTCGGAATAGCAATAAAGCGTTTCCTTTTTCGTGCGAACGCGAAAAAGCGGCGTTTCGAGAATGTGCACATGCCCGCGCAGGACGAGCGGCTCGAAAAAGCGCAGAAAAAACGTGATGAGCAGGTTGCGGATGTGCAGCCCGTCCACATCCGCGTCCGTCGCGAGAACGACCTTGCCGTAGCGCAGGTGCTCCACGGAATCTTCGATGTTGAGCGCCCGCATCAGGTTGTAGAGTTCGTCGTTCTTGTAAATCGCGTCGCGCTTCAGGTCGCACACGTTCATCGGCTTGCCCTTCAACACGAAGATCGCCTGCGTGTGAACGTCGCGGCAACTGACGATGGAACCCGCGGCGGACTGGCCCTCGGTGAGAAAAATGAGCGACTCCTGGCCGCGCCCGCGCCGGCAGTCCAGATGGACCTTGCAGTCCTTCAACTGCGGGATGCGAAGCGAGACGGACCGCGATCGCTCGCGGGCCAGCTTCTTGACCGCCTGCAGCTCTTTGCGGAGTTTTTCGGTGTCTTCAATCTTCAGCGCCAGCGCCGCCGCGCGTTTGGGATCGCGGTGCAACAGGTCTTCGACCACGCGCTGGATTTCCTTCACGAGATCGGAGCGGATTTCGGTGTTCCCGAGTTTGTTTTTCGTTTGAGATTCGAAGACGGGACTCTTGAGTCGGATCGCCACCGCCCCGATGAGGCCCTCGCGAACGTCGTCGCCCTCGAACGAGCGCTTCGCGAACGAATTCACCGCTTTCAGAATGCCCTCGCGAAATGCGCTGAGGTGCGTGCCGCCGTCGCTGGTGAATTGGCCGTTGACGAAGGAGAAGTGCGTTTCACTGAACCGGTTGGAGTGCGTGAAGGCCAGCTCCAGCATCTTGTCGCGATAGTGAAACGGCGCGTAGATCGCCTCGCCGTCGGTTTCCTCCTCGAGCAAATCGAGCAGGCCCTCTTTGGAGAGGATCGGCTCGCCGTTGAGTTCGATCGTCAGCCCCGCGTTCAGGTGCGCGTAGAGGCGCATGCGGCGCTGCACATACTCGTCCCGAAAAGCGGAAGCGCCGAAGATTTCCGGATCGGGCACAAACTCCGCGAACGTTCCGTCCGGCTCGTCCACGCGCCCCTTTCGCGACGCGATCAACTTGCCGCGCGCGAATTCAGCCTCGGCATAGCGCCCATCGCGATGGCTGCGGACCAGGAAGCGGCTCGACAGCGCGTTGACGGCCTTCGTGCCGACGCCGTTCAAGCCGACGCTGAACTGAAAAACATCGTCGTTATATTTCGCGCCGGTGTTGATGGTCGAAACGCAATCCACCAGCTTGCCGAGCGGAATGCCGCGGCCCCGGTCCCGCACGGAGACCACGCCGTCGCGAATGGAGACCGCGACGCTCCGCCCGAAGCCCATGATGAACTCGTCAATCGCGTTATCCACCACTTCTTTGAGCAGGATGTAGATGCCGTCGTCGTAGTGCGATCCGTCGCCAATGCGCCCGATATACATGCCCGTGCGGAGGCGGATGTGGTCGAGGGATGAGAGCGTTTTGATTTTGCTCTCGTCGTATTGGTGAGGAGTGGAGCGGCTCATGAAAAGAGGGCGCAATCTGCCGCCCGGATCGGCGGCAAGTCAAGTCCCGTCAACCGGACGCCGGGTTGTTGACGAGAAAGAGGATGCCCTGGTCGAAGGGTTCGACGCGGCGGCCCAGGGCGCGCTGGCTCTCCAGCAACTCTTCGCGATTGTCGGGCTTGCAGAACTGCGCGCCCACCACGTCGGGACGGTCAATCGCCACGCGCACGCGCAACAGTCGAATTCCCTGCGATTCCGCGAGCGTCTCGGCGGGCAGCGGGGACGAATCGCGCCACAGCCCCGCGAGCGCGACAATGTAATTCGTGGAACCGTTCGTCAGTTCGGAACCGATCCATTTCTCAAACGCCGTCACACCGCGGCGCCCGTAAAAAAGGAGTTGGTGGCACTTGTTTCGGCGCGAAAGAAAAATCACCTTTTCGCCGCGCGGCACATAATCTGGAATGTGGCGGGCCACGTCCTCCAGCCCCGGCAGCGAAATTTCCACGCGCTTGATGTTCATATCGCGCGCCGTCGGCGAGAAGAAAACCAACGCCCCGGCGAACGCGAGAACCGGCAGCGCCAGCGCGCGCCGCAAAAATGTAGCAACGCCCAGCGCCGCCAGCGCCGCCAGCCAGGGATAAACGGGAATGAAATAGCGCGGATAGGGAACCACTTGATGAACGCCGCCGTAGGCGACAGGGCCGGCGATGAGCAGCGCCTGAATCGCCCAACGCCGGGCGTCGGCGCTCGAAATGAGGCGGCGCGCGAGCGCCACCAGGCCCAGCGGCGCCAGCGCCACCAGCGGCCACGCCGCCGTCCAGATGCTCAGGCCAAAGGCCTGCCGCCAGCGCTCCGCGATCTGACGCTCCACAAAACGCCGCTTGCCCTCGCTCACAAACATGCCCTGCAACATCGGGTCTCTAAACTCCGCCGGCACGCTCCACACGTAGAGACCGAACAACGCCAAAGCGATGAGCAGAAAGATGGCCATATCCACAAGAACCCGGCGGTGAAATCCGCGATGAACAAACGCGGAGATGATCGCCAAAGCCAGCGCGAGAAATCCGGGCGATCCTTTGATCAGGACGACCGCGCCGCCCGACAGCCCCGCCAGCACGCTTGCGCCGATTGAAGGCGCGCGGTACGCGAGAAAATAGATCGCGGCGAGCGAGCACGCGAGCACAGGCATCTCCAGCATCGCCGTCCGAATATGCCAGATGATGAATGGCACAACCGCAAAAAGGATGACCGCCGACAATGCCGTGAATTCATCGAACGCCCGCCGGTGCATGCGGAAAAGCAGCCAGAGCGCCGCCAGCCCCGCGAGGGCCGTCGGCAACCGCACCGCCCACTCGTTGTAACCAATCGCGCGATACAAAATTGCGACCGTCCAATAGAGCAAAGGCGGCTTCCGAAATTGCGGCGCATCCGTGCCGACATCGTCAAAAGAAAGACGCCACGTTCCATGTCGCTCGAAACTCGCCGCGCGATTCGCGGCAAACCCCTCGTCCGTTTCAAACAGCGGGAGGCTCCCCACTTTGTAAAGACACAGCAACGCCAGCGCCGCGAAGACCAGCCAACGCCACTTCAACGACACCACATCGGGTGAATTCATACCCCGCGGATTCTTCGCGCCCGCCAACGGAAGTCAAGGATCGGCTGGCGTCGCTGGCAAGCCCGCGCGAGTAGATGCGCGCCACGCCAGCATCCTGCACCGAGTCGTTGTCCTGATCGCCGGTCGTCAATGCCCCGTCTCCGGCGGCCAAAAAATACATTCGATTCGACCGGCCTCGGCCAGCCACGACCGCTGCTCCGCAATCAATTCGCCAAGTGAGGACGCGCCAGATTCGGCCTGCGCGACCTTCCCCGCTTCAGCGCAGCCGCTTCCGCGAATCTGCTGTAGCTCCGGCGCCCTGTCGCCGGAGAAATGTTCTCATCATGGACGGCCACGCTTTGTCGTGGCCGCGCCCGTCATCCCTGGGATTACCTCGCCTTTGGAGGGCCACGTTTTGTCGTGGCCGAAACACAGATGGCCATGACAAAGCATGGCCCTCCAGAAGAGGAAGAGTCCGACGGGGGCGTCGAGGGTCGTGTGCCCGGCCTGGGGATGAACGAGTTGACTGAAAGGAAAAACCGGGAAATGCGCTAGTAAACCGTAGCGAAGGGCCGAAGAAAAAGAGAAGGCAACCCATCGAACGCTCGAATCGGATAGCGAGAGCGGCATTCACACAACATGGTCGCTCAACTGACAGACGAGCACGAAACAATCGGATGAAGCGAAATCATTCATTTGGGCAACGCCTCATTTTGGGGTGACCCCTGGACCCGAGAAAGATAAACGCTTTACCACAGACGGACACACATGTAGAATACCGCATCTGGTCGCACTGAATATTAATGAGGCAAAAGGGAGAGGTGGGGTGATGGCGATGAAATGTCGGTTAAAGGCTCTACTGGCGGTGTTGATCATGACTATGCCTTTTCATCGAACGCGGGCCGCCGCACCCCCGCTCACGACCGTTATTGTGACGCAGAATCAGAGTGTGGCCAGCGGCAACGCTCTTTTTATCGCGGTGGATCGCGAAGAGTTGAACTCGTTGACGACCACCGGCGCGGTGCGGATGTATAACGCGGGCGGGAACAACTGGATCGCGCGTTTCGCCGTACCCCGCTCTACGACGAAGACCAACATCGCGTATAAACTCTTCACGCGCTCGATGGCGAGCGGTTCCTATTGCAATACGGGGAATGGAACGCTGCCGGGCACGTCGCAGAACGCGGCGTCGGCGCTTTGGACTCCGGGTTATTCCAACAAGACGGTTTATTATCTCACCGCGTGGACCAACGTGACGATTTACTACAAGAAGAGCGACGGCACGTGGGCGCATTCGCCGGTGATGGCGGTGGATGGCGCGGGGCGTGGCGGGAGTGAGAAACGCTACAAAGTTTCGGGAATTGGCGAGCCCGGTCAGCCGCTGGTGTTTGTGGGGCACGGCTACGAAAGCGGTGTTGAGAAGTGGGACAATCCGAGCGTAGGCGGAATTGATAACAACTATGTGACCTCGTTGGACACGCTGTGGGTTCAGGACGGCAACGTTTTCAACTATGAGCCGCCGGCGACGGTGTCGGCGCCGCAGGTGATTTCGGTCGGCAGTTGGGCATCGAGCTACACGGGCAACGGCATTCCGAGCCGCGGCGGGCGAGTGTATCTGCCGCGCGGCTACACGCAGAACACGACGAAGAAATATCCAGTGCTGTATCTGCACGACGGGCAGAATGTGTTTGATCCGGGAGGAGACTTCGGTTCGTGGTCGGCGGACAAGGCGGCGACGGCGGAGATCGCGGGCGGCCGCATGCGCGAGACCATCATTGTAGCGGTGAACAATACGGGCAGCCGCATGAGCGAATATGGAACGCCGCAGGACGGCTACACGGGCAACTATTACCTGATGTATCTGGCGAAGAACGTGAAGCCGACGATTGACAGCGGTTATCGTACGCTGACGAACCGGATGAACACGGGGAACATGGGTTCGTCGCTGGGTGGATTGATCTCGTCCTACATCGGACTGAGCTCGAACGTGTTCGGGCTGATCGGCGCGGTGTCCCCCTCGTACTGGTATGGGCCGAACTATGTGACCTGGTTGAAGGGTCAGAACACAAAAGGCGCGCGCATCTGGATGGATATGGGCACGGCGGAGAGCGACGGATCGATGTGGAACCCGTTCTGGCCGGTTTATGAGGCACATCTCGATGACGGCTATGTGTATGGCGACGACCTGAAAATCGCAATCGGTTGCGGCGAGGGCCACAATGAAGGCGCGTGGTCGCGTCGCGTCGGCCCTGCGATGCGGTATCTCTACAACGTGTGGGACGAGCCGAATCTGTTGGAAACGAACGCGGCGCCCTCCTCGCCCGGCACGCTTCGCTTCTCCAGCGCGACCTACTCGGTGGCCGAGAACGGCGGGTCCGTCCGCATTTATGTGAACCGCGACACAGGATTCGACGGCGCGGCGAGTGTGGCGTATGCCACGGCAAATGGAACAGCCATCGCCGGCACGGACTATACGGCCAAAAGCGGGTCGCTGAGCTGGACGAACGGCGATAGCGCTGCGAAATATTTTGACGTCACGATCGCGAACAACGGGATTTACGAAGGAGCAAAAACCTTCTCCGTGAATTTGAGCAGCGCGAGTGGCGCAACGCTCGGGCTGCCCGACAGCGCGACGGTGACGATTCTCGATGATGAGCCCGCGCCGCCAGATCTCATCATCACCAATCCCGCCGGGCCGATCACGGTTTCCGCCACGACAACGGCATATTCCGTGCAGGGTACGCTGGCGGTTGCGAACTGGACGGCCTTCCGGTGGACGAACAACTTGACAGGCGGCTCCGGCACGCAAGCGCTTGCGGCCGCGTGGACCATCGCCAATATCCCGCTGGACATCGGATCAAACGTCATCACAGTCAGCGCGACAAAGCCGGTTCCGGTCGTGATTGCGCAGGATGACGCGAATGACAGCGCGTATGCGGACGACTGGAGCAGCGGCGACAACGGCGGAACGGGGTTCGGTTCGTGGACCCTGGGCGTATTCGGAACGGCGGGGCATTTTGTTTATCAAAGCCGGTGGGGCATGTGGTCGCACGAGACCAACAACCTGGCGGAGGCGTTGCGCCCCTTCAGCAATCCGCTCGGTGTCGGCGACACATTCTCGGTTGACATCAAAAACGGATGGATTTGGGAAGGCGGCGGCTCGATCGGCGCGGCGTTGCGCGACGGTTCAGGAAATACGCTGTGGCAGATCTATTTCAACGGCGGCCAAACAAATTACCAGACGTCTGCCGGTCAGAGTGACATTGAGTGGACCGATCAGGGCATTCACATCGAATTCACGCTCACGTCACCGACGAGCTACAGCGTGAAGCTGACGCCGGAAGCCGGCAGCACCCGCACAGTGACGGGCTCGGTCAGCGGAACGATCTCCGAATTCCGCGCCTGGTCGTATAGCAACGGCACAGACGACAACAACAACCCGATGCGTGACTTCTACTTCAACAATCTGGAAATAATCTCGGCGGGCGGTGGCGGCATACTCAGCACGAGCGCCACGGTTGCGATTACGCGCGAAGGCGACGCCCTGCACGACGGCATCCCGCTCTCGTGGTGGAACAAGTACGGCCTCGGCACGAACAGCACGGCGGCGGCGGACAGTGACATGGACGGCGCGTCGAACTGGGAAGAATATATCGCCGACACGAACCCGACCAACTCCGCGTCCGTCTTTTCCAACATCATTGTTCATGTTCAAGGCGACGGCATCTCAACCCTGAGAACGTCCGCGCCGACCACCAACAGCCGCCTCTACGATGTCTGGTTCTCGCCTACGATTCTGGATGCCGCATGGACGCCGCTTAACCTCAACCGCCCCGGCGCCAACAACGGCGGATCGGTTGATCTGTTGATCACCAATCAACAGGCGCAGGGGTTCTATCGCACGGGCGTCAAGCTGCCATAAGCAGCATCCGCCTTTCGCCGCGCAAAAAAAGTCTGGACCGCGGGTTGACGAGTTGCGGGGCGCCCTCCTAGTATTGGCCCCTCGAGTGCGCGAAGAAATTGGATGGATGTATGCTTCATTTGGCTTATGTTGACCCCGGCTCCGGCCTGCTGATCTGGCAAGCGCTCGTGGCCGCTTTTCTTGGCGCGCTGTTCTATTTCAAACGTGTTCGCGACGCGATTGTTCGATTTTTCAAAAAGCTTTTTGGGCGCGGAGATTAACGCCTCCACGCGCCACGCGATATGGACTTGCTTGCGAGTTTTCGAGACCCCTCCGGGAGTTGTCGCGCCGTCAAGGGGCGGATCATCCGGACCGTTGATGCGCCGTCCGCGGCGGAACTCGATGGATTTCTTGCGACGGCTTGCGCAAAAAAACACATCGAAGCCGGTTCCCTCGTCACCTCCACCCGCCTCGGAGAAGAAGAGCAGCGCTCGCTCGAACTCGCGCCGCCGCCGGGCGGCGCGGTCTATGAACATCCCTTCATAAAATTTCCGAGCTACCCGCACGAATGGCCGCCGGAAATGTTTCACGCAGCCGGACAACTCACGGCTGAACTCGCCCTCGACGCGCTCGCGGACGGCTACGGATTGAAGGACGCGACGCCGTTCAACATCCTGTTTGTTGGCGCACGTCCGGTCTTTGTGGATGTGTGTTCCTTCGAACGGCGCGCGCCGGACGATGCGATCTGGCGCCCATACGCGCAATTCGTGAGGACATTCCTGCTGCCGCTGCTCGCGCATCGAGCCTTTGGCCAGTTGCCCTCCGAGGTCTTCCTCGCCTATCGCGACGGATTGGAACCGGAATCGGTCTATCGTTTGTGCGGCACATTGCGGCGGTTGACTCCGCCCTTTCTCGGTTTGGTTTCGTTTCCGGTCTGGCTCGGTGGAAAGAAATCCGAGGCGCAGTTGGAGCGGCCGCAGGCGCGGTTTTCGCCGGAGAAGGCGCGTTTCATTCTCTCGACGACGCTGCGGCGTCTTCCGCGCTTGCTCGATCGCGTGGCCGGACAAGCCGTGTCGGACTCGAAATGGTCGGACTACATGCAGACCCTCAGCTACACCGAAGCGGAATTTGCGGAAAAAGAAGCCTTTGTGAAGCAGGCTCTCGCGGAGGCCAAATCCACGCGCGTGTTGGATGTCGGCGCGAACACGGGTCACTTCAGCGCGCTGGCCGCGGAGTCCGGCGCATCCGTCGTCGCCATTGACTATGACGCCGCCTGCCTCGGAAGAATCTGGCGGCGCGCGCGCTCTCAGAAGCTGGACATCCTGCCGTTGATCGTGAACTTCGCGCGCCCAACACCGGCGCTGGGCTGGCGCAATGGCGAAAATGCTTCCTTCCTCGATCGCGCGCGCGGCCATTTCGATATGGTTTTCATGCTCGCCGTTCTGCACCACCTCTTGGTCACCGACCGCGTGCCGATGGCCATGGCGCTCGACCTCGCCGCCGAAATCACGACGCGCGATCTGATCATTGAATTTGTCGGACCGGAAGACCCGATGTTCCGGCGCATCGCCCGGGGGCGGGAGGCGCTGCACAAAGGCGACACGGTGGAAGCCTTCGAGAAGGCGTGCGCGGCGCGCTTCGTCATCCTTCGCTCACAGGCGACTGGCGACGGGCGGCGGCGGCTCTATTGGCTGCGCCGAAAGGATGTTCCGGCATGAGCGCGCAGGGTGAAATTGCGGGGCATCCGCCGCACCCGCGCCACTCGCGTCTTTCGCGGTGGGGCGCCGCTTTTTCACTCGCGCACATCTGCCTCGTGCGCGGCTGGTATTTCGTTCTTTTTCCCCGACCTCACGGCTACTTTAACCAAGCGCCGGTAAATCTTCCGGTGCTCGCCGGCTTGCTGTTGAATTTCGCGTGGATAACGATCCTCTTTCGTTTCGCCATTTTTGCCATTCGCGGATCGCGGAAAATATGGGTCCATCGCGTCGGTGTTTTTGCCCTCTTTGCCCTCATGGTCGGGCCGATCAACTTTGTCCGGGTCTATTATCTGGACGCCTCGGGCACGACGTTCCTTCACTGGCTGCGCCATCCGGCGGTCATCGCATCGGCGGGGGTCGCGCTCGCCTTGTTGTGGCGATGGTATGCCGTCGCAGCCGCGGCGATGCGTGGATTCTTGCTGATTCTCTTGCCTTTGGGGCTGTGGAATTTCTTTCACCTCGCGCAAATGACCGTCGCGGAAATCCTGTCGCCCAAGGCCCAGGAAAAAGTCGAACTCGCGCCGCTGCTCGACGCCGGCGGCGGCCCGCCGCGCGTCGTGTGGATTCTTTTCGACGAAATGGACTATCGCCTCTCCTTTGAGGACCGCCCCTCCGATGTGGACCTTCACAATTTCGATCAACTGCGCCGCGAGTCGCTCTTCGCCACGCGCGCAATCGAACCGGGCGGAGAGACGCTCGTCTCGATGCCCACGCTCATCAGCGGCGAACACGTGGCCGCCGCCGAGACGATCAGCAGCCGCGAACTCAGCATCACATTCGTCGGCGCCAAGACGCCGATCCTCTGGACCTCGACCACACAAGTTTTCGCGCAAGCTCACGCCATGGGGCGCAACTGCGCCGTCGTGGGCTGGTACAACCCGTATGGGCGAATGTTCGGAAAAGACCTCGCCTATTGCAATGACTACGCCCTGCCCTTCTACGAAATGACTCGCGGACGGACGCTGGGCGAGGCGATGTTGAACCAACTGGTCTCCGCCTTCGGGCCCATTCAACACCGACGCCGCACACTGCAACTCTATCGCGAGCAACTCGCGTCGGCCATTTCCGTTGCGACCAACAACGTCTATGCCCTCTCCATGCTCCATCTCTTCGGACCGCACGAGCCGGGCATTTACAATCGGTTCACCAAACGTTTCACCGTCACCGACATCTCCACCGTCGGCGCCTACTTCAACAACCTGGCGCTGACCGACGTGACCCTCGGGAAGATGCGCGAAGCCATGGAGTCCGCCGGAGCGTGGGACCGCTCGTGGGTCATCATCAGCTCCGACCACCACTGGCGTCACGTCAAAAGCTACGACGGCAAACTCGACCGCCGCGTTCCCTTCATCATCAAAGCCCCCGGCGCCCCCGCGGGGCTCGAGATGAATTTCCCCTTCGACACCGTCTTCACCAAAGACCTGATTCTCGCGATTTTGCGCGGCGAGGTTTCCGACGCCCCCGCCGCCTTGGACTGGTGCCGCCAACTTTCGCCTCCCCCGCCCATCATGACCCCGATGGACGAGGCGGCCATTGAGCAATCCCAAGCGACGGAAGGATAAACCATGTTATTCATAACACTTCTCGGCGTCACTTTCTTGATCGCCCTCTCCGTGTCCTTCCTCGTCGCGCAAATGTTTCGCGGCCCCATTGACTCCATTCTCGAACGCATCATTCCTGACCAGATCAGCAAAGCCTGGTCCAAGTATCTCCGCTTCGCCATCTACGTCACCGGCATCTCAAGCGGCGTCGAACTCTACAAAATCGAACAATACATCACCGCCCCGCAGTACCCGGAAAAAGCTCAAATCGTCGAGCTGACCAGATCGCGATGGGTGCTCGAACTCTACAGGGCCATCATTGAAACTCTCCAGGGCATCGCCTGGGTGCTTCTGGTATTCTTCATCTTCGCCCTCATCGCCTACGTTATCGTCCGGTCGTTTGAGCTCAAACACAGAGCGAAACCCTGATCCGCTCCGCCTCGTCCCCGGCCGCTTCTTCAACCATCAAACGCGCCATCGCGGGCAACTCACCACCCTGTCTTCCCAACTCGGCGCTGACGTCGGCGCGCTCCCGCGGGGGATGAACCAACCTGCGCGCCCATCTGATTTTTTTGAAGCGCGGGCTTGCACGTTGACGGCGCACGGTCATGCTGGTTTCCGTCAAGCGATCGGGAGATGAAGGTTCATGCTGCTGTTCTTCGATACAGAAACAACAGGGTTGCCGAAAAACTACAAAGCTCCGGCGAGCGATGTGCAAAACTGGCCGAGAATGGTCCAGATCGCGTGGATGCTGGTGGACGAGCAAGAGAACGAAATCGAGAGCGCTGAGTATATTGTGCGACCGGACGGGTTCACGATCCCGCCTGAGGCCGCCCGCGTGCACAACATCACCACCGAAATGGCGCTGCGTGACGGCGTCGCCCTGTCGAATATCCTCCCCGCAATTGAGTCCTGCATCGAGCGGGCGTCCGCCCTTGTTGCGCACAACATTTCATTCGACGAAAAAATTCTGGGCGCGGAATTCGTCCGCGCGAAATATCCCAACGCGCTCGAAACTCGGCCTCGAAAATGCACCATGGCTTCCGCAACCGATTTTTGCCGCCTGCCCGGCCGCTACGGCTACAAATGGCCCACGTTGATGGAACTGTACACGAAGCTCTTTCAGCGGTCGTTCTCGAGCGCGCACAACGCGCTTGTGGACGTTCGCGCCTGTAAGCAGTGCTACTTCGAGCTTAAGCGCCTGAAGATCATGACCTGACCGGCGGAGAGACCCGTCGCCGGCCCGGACCCGAAAGCCGGGGAAACCGGAATGAAGGTTGACGGGTGGAAAAAGAGTTTTAGAGTACATCGTACGGGATGAGCAAAGGTGCTGATTCCGCCCCTCAAAGGTGCTCGTGAAAAAGAACTTGTTAGCGACATTGGCGACGCTCTTCGCAACCGCAGCTTTGTGGGTGTCGTGCGCATCCGTGAATGAAAGCGGGCTCTCGCAGGGTTCCGCAAGCGACACGGACTTGGCGGCGGATGTCCAGGACCGCCTTCTCGCGGATGGCGTAACGCGCCGGACGCCCATCGGAATTTCGGTTCAAGACGGCATCGTGACGCTGACGGGCGTTATGCCGAACCCGGGTGAACGCGCCCGCACCATTTCGGTTGTTGAAGGCACGCCGGGCGTGAAGAGCGTTGTGGACCAACTGAGACGCTTTTGATCAAACACTCAGCGTTCAGCACATGGGCGGCGGGGCTTCTTTTTCTGGGGATCTTGTTCTCAGGGGGATGTGCCTATTGGAGTCCAACCCCCGACGCTTCTCGTCGCGTTCTCGCTCTCGCCCAGGAGGAGCGCACCTCCGGCGCCGCCTATCCGACCCAAGGCTCCGAAGTCTTCACTCAAGTTCTTACCCACTGGCAGTTGCCGGTTGATCGCGCCGCATCACAAGCACAGTTGGACCGCCTCGGCTTGGGCAACGGACTTGAAGAGGCGCTCATCCAATCGTTGGAGAGTTCCGGACTCTGGGTGTTTGCCTCATTCGGCGATCTCGAAAAGTTGAAACAGCGCGTGCGAGCGGGCGTGCCGGTAGTGATCGGAATTCAAGAGGCGTGGAAGAAGCTGAACACCCGACGCGCCGTGTTTGTGGAAGACTACTCGGCCAAGTCGGATCAGTTCACCATCCACGACGCCAACGGCGAATCGTATATGTTGCCGTCGGAAGATTTGCTGCGCAAGTGGCGTCCGGTGAGCTACTGGATGTTGGTGGCCTGCCCAATTGATCGCGGATCGTGGCCGATGAACCTCTCCGAACACGCCTCGCGCGCCCGCCACTTTGAACAGCGCAAGGATTGGGACCGCGCGGATGCCGAATATCTTTCCGCTCTTCGAGAATCTCCGCAACACACCGGCCTTCTCATCGCGCGCGCCAATCTTCTTCAAAAAACCAATCGAAAGGCGGAGGCCGAATCCCTCTATCGCCGCGCCATCGCCGCCAAT
>JABLTH010047891.1_pt1 | contig 24056 bp, 24 predicted proteins | sample 7875711 | NCBI WGS metagenome assembly JABLTH01 (sample SAMN14941262, study PRJNA633318) | bioreactor metagenome | isolation source: bioreactor | place: China | collected 2019-03-05 | reverse complement strand
TTGCTCATGAAAAATGATTCCTTACATATCAGACATATGCCGCGTCATCATTTTTCATTCGCGCCTTGTCTGGCTTAGCAACTTGAAATTATAGAAGTGCCCTTTATCCTTTGTAACCAGTAATGATTGAGTGTTCAATTGCGTTGACTGCGCTGGTGGGTGGGATTTTTTGCAGGAGCCGGGATTCATCGGGCTCCTGCAAAAGATGCGTTTAGCACTCGTGCAGGGTGCGATGCTTCAGTGCCGGCAGGCTGTTGCGCAGGCTGGTCTGGTAGGCCGGGTTGATGCCCGCGATCACCACGCCGGAGCCGCGCGGCAGGCGATCCAGCACCACGCCCCAGGGATCAACGATCATGCTGTCGCCGTGAGTTTCGCGGCCGGAGATGTGGTAGCCGCCCTGTGCCGGGGCCAGCACGTAGCACTGGTTCTCGATGGCGCGGGCGCGTACCAGGGTTTCCCAGTGGGCCTTGCCGGTGGTGTCGGTGAAGGCGGAAGGCACCACGATAATGTCCACCTCGCCCATGGCGCGATACAGTTCGGGAAAGCGCAGGTCGTAACAGATCGACAGGCCGATGGTGCCGATCGGTGTTTCCAGTACCACAATGCCGTCGCCGGCCTCGATGGTGTCATCTTCGTGGAAATGCTCGTGGCCGAGATCGAGGTTGAACAGGTGGATTTTGTCGTAGCGCGCCGCCAGTTTGCCGTTGGGGTCGAACACCAGGCAGGAGTTGCGCACTTTGTTGGCAACGCTGGCTTTCAGCGGCACCGAGCCGCCGATCAGCCAGATTTTGTGTTTTTTCGCCATTTTCGACAGGAAGCGCTGGATCGGGCCGTCGCCTTCTTCCTCGCGCTCGCGGATCTTGTCGGTATCCTTCATGCCCATGATGGCGAAGTATTCGGGCAGCGCCACCAGCTTGGCACCCTGTTCCGCCGCAATCTTGATCAGGCGTTCAGCCTCGCTCAGGTTGGCCGATACCTGCGGGCCGGACGCCATTTGTATGCCCGCAATCTTGACGATGCCTGGCGTTGTTGCCTTGGTTGGTTTTGCTGGTTTGCTGCTGGACTTGATCGGCATGATGAAAATGTTCCGGTTTTTAAGTTCTTATCGGCTGGATAGTGATGATCTGTAATCGGTTCCTGGAAATATTAGCAAATTATTGCTCAAGAAACTGCGTTCCGGGCTGAGCGGCGGATTGCGCCTCGTTTTTCACTTCCTTGGGGTCATCCCAAGTGCCAACGATATCGTACTCGTAACTGGCGATTTTGTTGAGCGGGTCTTTCAGCAGTTTCTGCGCCACGAATGCCGCAACGCCCACCACCGGGCCTCCGGCAAACGCCGCCAGGGAAACGCTGTCGGATACCGCCGGCGATACCTTGACGTGCAGGTTCTGGGTTTCCTTGGCCAGATTGGTCTCGCCGCTGATCTCAACCTTGGCCGAGGTGCCATCCATGACGAAGTTGTCGCTGCGCATCACGCCTTGTGCGATTCTGACGTCGCCGGAAATCTTGTCGTAGGCGAACCCAGAACTGAATACGTCGCGGAAATCCAGCAGCAGGCGCCGCGGCAGGTTCTGCAGGCTGAGGATGCCGAGCAGGCGGCCAACCCCGGGCTGGATTTTCAGGAATTGGCCTTTGGTGACGTTGAGCGAAAATGCGCCGCTCAATGCCGCCGGCGCGAATGCGTGCGGGCTTTCCGGCCATGACAGCGTGCCTTTGAGCGTGGCGGTGCTGTCCTTGATGGCGCCCGGATAACCGAAGCGCTCCAGCGTCTTGCCCAGGTCGGCGGCCTGCATGTTGATGTTGAGGCGCGTGGTGGCATTACGCCGCCAGTTCTGCCATACCCCCGACATGTCCACCGAAAAATCCGGGTTTTCGATGCGCAGGGATTCGATGTTCCAGTTGCGGCCGTCCTGGCTGGTGTGCAATTCCAGCTTGCCCAGTTTTTTGCCGCGGGTCTCGAACTGGTTGGCGCTCAGGGTGATGGCGGGGTAGTTCTGCGTCTGGGTATTGTCGTCATCGCTTTCGCTCAGCTTGGATGGCGCCGCGTCGGGAAAGGTCAACGTATCCAGCCGGGCGATGATGTGCCCGTGGCCTTGCGGCTGCCAGGCGATGTCGCCGCTGATTTCACGGCTTTTGACGGTGGATTTCCAGTTGTTGCCGTCCGCTTTGGCGTCGATCTGCAAGTCGTTAATGCGTTTGCCGAACAGGTCCAGCCAGCCCAGTTTGAGTTTTGCCACCGAGATGCCGTTGCTGTCGGCAGGTTTTTTATTCGCGCCTTTATCCATTACCGACAGCCATTGGTCGGCATCCAGGTGCGACAGTGCGCCGCCCACGGTAATGCCGCGGGCGAGGCTGGCTGGGTGTGGTTCGCCGCCAAATCGGATATCGCCCTTGTCCAGCTGCATTGCCCCGCCTTTCGGGCTGCGCGCCAACCTGGCGGACACTGCGCGGTCGGCGGCGCCATAGGTGATGGCAATGGCGTCGCCGTCGCCGGTGAGCTTGCGTTCGATGCGCAGCGGCATGCTGGTACTGGCCGGCTTGTCGAACGGGTAGGGCAGGGCGCTGGAAAGTCCCTGCAAATCGGGAAACTCGATGGTGAAATCGGTGCGCTTGTTTTGCGAAGTGATCTGCCCGCGCCAGTCGGCGCTGCCGTACAGGCGGTCGGTCAGCGGATGGGGGAACGCCTGGTGCAGCCCAGCCTGGGTGATTTTGCCGCGGGCGCGGATGTCCAGGCGGCCATTGGCGCCGCTGGCCAGGTTGAACGACACCGGCCCGCCGAATACGCTGGCTTGCACGCGGTCGGCTTTGATTGTCGATTCGGTGAAATCCAGCTTGCCGTTGATACGGTCCAGCGTCGGCCACTCGCTTTCGCCTTCCAGCGTGCCGTTGGCCACGGTATAGCTGCCGTTGACGCGCGCGGTATTGACATTATCAACCGGGATGGCGAGTTTGATGGCGAGTTTGCTGCTGCCGTTGCCTTTCATGCCGTCGGTGAAGTGGTTGATGGCATCGCGGATCGGGCTTTTTTCGATGAAGCGCAGGCTTTCCTGCACCGGCCCCTGCGCGTAGCCTTCGATTTCCAGCAAGGGGTGTTCGGCATCCAGCGCGTTGATGCGCACGGTGGTGTTGGCGATCTGCATGCCCAGGGTACGGCCCTGGGCTTCGGTCAGCAGCATCTTGTTTTCATAGAATTTCATCTTCAGGCCCAGGCCTTCGATCTTGGGCCAGTCGTTGGCGTAATCGACAAAACCGTCGCGGATGGTGGCGGTGACGCTGAACTCGCCGGTTTTGCCGCCAATGTAAGGGTAGTCGTCCAGATACCCTTTTACGCGGACCTTCACGTCGTCGCTGCGGCCCTTGAAGATTGAGGTATCCAGCCAGTGCAGCGTGTCTTTCCCGAGCACGATGGGGTAGTAGAACGAGGCGTATCTGGCGTCGGCATTGCGGATGTCGCCGGTGAGGTCGAGAAAGCCGCCCTTGATGCCGTCGGCGCGGTAAGTGGCGTTGATGACGCCGGCCAGGTGCGGGTTGGTAATGGACAGGTTGCTGATCTTGATTTCGGGATGCGGCTGGGTGGTCCAATGCACCTGTGCGGTCAGGCGGTCAGCCGGGATGGGCTGGCGGAAAACGTCTTTCAGGTTCAGCACCGCCTGGCGGGCGTCGATACGCAGTTTGCCGCCGCGTTCATCGGCATCGAGCGTGCCGGACAGGCCGGAAAATCCTGGGGTGCCGGCGTAAGGCTGGATGCCGAGATTATTGAAGCCGGCGCGCATCACGTATTTTTCCAGCTTGTCCTGCTGGTTTTGCCATTGCAGATAGACGTTCTGCAACGAGCCGGTAGGTGCCAGCCCCGCCAGGGTGCGACGGTTGTCGTCGCCGATGGGCAGGTAGTCGGCCAGGGCGAGCAGTGGTTCCAGCGCCAGTGCGTCCACTTTCAGGCTGCCCGAGGTCGGCGCGGTGGCGGAGGCGCGTTGCAGGTCCATGCTGCCATTGCGGATGTTAAGGCCGTGTTCGGCGGTGAGCGACAGTTTGCTGGCAGCAAACTCGAAGCCGTCGGCATCCTGTTTTTGCCATTCGACGCGGCCGGAAATCTGCTGCAATGCCAGCGGCGGCTTGTCGGGATTAAAGCGGGTCACCACGTTGCTCAGCGCCACGTCGGCAGTGGTCTGTTGCACGGCGTCCTTGTCGAAATCCAGCCATAGCCGCATGGCGCCGTAACCCTGGATGAACGTGGACGGCAGCGGCAGCCAGGTGCGCCAGGCGTAAATTTCGGTGCCTTCGACTGCGGCGTATAGCTTGCCATGCCACTTGCTGGTTTGCGCCACATCGCCGCCGTAGACGCTGCCGCGCAGGTCGATCGGTTTCGACGCGCCTACCGATGGCACGGCGGTGAGCCCGAAGCGGTGGTAATTCAGCAGGCTGCGGGAAAATGGCCGTTCAATCAGCAGGTTGAGTTTTTCCAGTGACAGCGCCGGCACTTGCCGCAAGTCGTCCTGCCACACCACGGTGGCATTGCTCACAGCGATTTCCTGCTGGCGCAGCAGCCAGTTGGGGAAAGCCGGCTCGGACGGGCCGCTCATCGAAATGCCGGCGACATAAATGGTGCCGTCGGTTTCACGGCGTACCGTCAGGCGCGGCTGATGGATCACCAGGCTTTCCAGGCGCGGTTCGCCGACGACCAGGCTCAGCCAGGAAAGGGATGCCTCGATGTGGTCGAACTGCAGCGCGGGGCGGCCTGCGCGGTCAAATACGCTGATCTTGTGCAAGTCGAAATGCGGGTTCAGGCCATTCCAGCCGGCATGGATGTCGCCGATGGTGACGTGCTGGCCGACAGCGCTGCTGGCATGGGCGGCAATGGTGTCGCGGTAATCCTTGATATGCGGCAGCAAGTAGTAGCGCAAGCCCAGCACGATGCTGGTGACTACAATGATCACCCCCCACAGCAGGTAGGTCGTGAAGCTGTAGAGCCAGATCAGGGATTTTTTTACCATGTATTAACGTGTTGCCCAGGCGTGAATGCCGGCGATGCGCTGACAATCCTTAATTGTTTCATTCGGGTGGGGGTTGGTCAATGTTTTAACTCGGGGCTGCCCTTTTATTTTGGGCTGTTTGCTGCCGCAGGCTTTACAATAACGCCCGATTTTAATGTTTAGATGACAGATGATCCAATTTCGCAACCTTGTCCTGATGCGCGGCGTGCGCGTGCTGTTTGAAAACGCCTCATTGCAGATCCACCCCGGGCAGAAAATCGGCCTCACCGGCGCCAACGGCACCGGCAAGTCCAGCCTGTTTGCGCTGCTGCGCGGTGAGTTGCACCAGGAAGCCGGCGACCTGGAAATTCCGCCCAACTGGGTGATTGCCCATGTGGCGCAGGACACCCCGGCGCTGCCGGACAGCGCGCTGTCGTTCGTGCTGGATGGCGACGAGGAACTGCGCGCCGTTGAGCTTGCCCTGCAACAAGCCGAAGCCGCGCACCAGGGCGAAAAGGTGGGCGAACTGCACGGGCGGCTGGGCGAGATCGAGGGCTACGCCGCGCCGGCACGGGCAGCCTCTTTACTGCACGGCCTCGGGTTCAGCGACACCGATTTTGAACGCCCGGTATCGGATTTTTCCGGCGGCTGGCGGGTACGCCTCAATCTGGCACGGGCGCTGATGTGCCGTTCCGACCTGCTGCTGCTGGACGAGCCAACCAACCACCTCGACCTGGATGCCGTGTTCTGGCTGGAAAGCTGGCTCAAGGATTATCGCGGCACGCTGCTGCTGATCTCGCACGACCGCGACTTTCTCGACGCGGTGGTGGGCGGCATCCTGCATATCGAGCAGCAGAAGCTGACGCTGTATCGCGGCGCTTACTCCGATTTCGAGCGCCAGCGCGCGGAAAAGCTGGCGCAGCAGCAATCGCTGTACGAACGCCAGCAGCGCCAGATGGCACATTTGCACAGCTATATCGACCGCTTCCGCGCCAAGGCCACCAAGGCGCGGCAGGCGCAAAGCCGGATCAAGGCGCTGGAGCGCATGGAGTTGATCTCCGCCGCGCACGTGGATTCGGTGTTCAATTTCAGTTTCCGCGCCCCACAGGCGATGCCGGACCCCTTGCTGGTGATGGATGGCGGCGAGGTGGGTTATGGCGACAAAACCATCCTCGGCAAGCTGGAGCTGACCCTGCGCCCCGGCGAGCGGCTGGGGCTACTCGGGCGCAACGGCGCCGGCAAGTCCACGCTGATCAAGCTGCTGGCGCGCGAACTGGCCATGCGCCACGGCAAGCGCGTGGAAGGCAAGGATTTGAGCATCGGTTATTTCGCCCAGCACCAGCTGGAACAATTGCGCCCGGAAGAGTCGCCGTTGCAGCACATGATGCGGCTGGCGCCGGAAGCGCGCGAGCAGGAGCTGCGCGACTACCTGGGCGGTTTCGATTTTCGCGGCGACATGGCGACCACGCCGTGCGGGCCGTTCTCCGGCGGCGAAAAATCGCGGCTGGCGCTGGCGCTGTTGATCTGGAACCGGCCCAACCTGCTGTTGCTGGACGAACCGACCAACCATCTCGACCTGGAAATGCGCCACGCCCTGAGCATGGCGTTGCAGGAATACGACGGCGGCGTGGTGATGGTGTCGCACGACCGCGCCATGCTGCGCGCCACCTGCGACCGCTTCATGCTGGTGGCGGACGGCAGGGCGGAGGTATTCGACGGCGACCTGGACGACTACAAAAACTGGCTGGCGGCGCAGGACAAGCCCAACCAGCCGGAGAAGCCGCCGGAAAAGCCCGTCTCGAAAAATACTTACGCGCAGGACAAGGCCGACCGGCAGGCACGGCTGGCCGAGCGCAGGCCACTGGTCAAGGAAACCGGGGAGATCGAGAAAAAGCTGGACGGCTGGCAGGCGGAAAAACACGCCATCGAGCAGCAGTTGGCCGACCCGGCGCTGTATGAAAATGCCTCATCCTCCGCCTTGCAGGAGTTGCTGAAGCGCCAGGGCGAACTGGCGGGCAAAATAGAAACCGCCGAGATGCGCTGGCTGGAATTGCAGGGGCAACTGGAAGCTTTACCCACGGATTGATATTGAAGAAAGTACAACATGGAATACTCTGAACGCCTGAGCCTGCTGTATGCGCTGTGCCTGGCCGAAACCGGGCAACTGGGCAGCCTGGACGATGTGCCGGAACATGACGCGCTGGAAGCCGCTACCTTCGTCGCCTGCCTGATTACCGTCAGCGCCATCCGCGAACTGGGGCGCTCGCCGCAGGAAGAGCGGCACGACCTGGAAACGCTGGGCGTGTACCAGGCATTCGCCATGCTGGTGTTTGTCTACCTGGCGTTGCCGTTGCAGGAGGAGGGCGTGGAACTCGACCTGACGCGGGGCGCGGTGATGATTGCGCGTTCGCTGTTTGCCGAATTGCCGCAGGAAGTGCTGGCCGAATGCCTGGAATCCGGCGACCGTAAATTCCAGCTGATCGGCAATGCCGAACATGAGCACTGGATGAGTTTCCGCCAGGATATGGACAAGATTTCGATTGCCTTTGTGGTGGCGGGGACGGACGACAATTCGCCGGTCAGCAAGGAAGAACTGATCCCGCTGTTTGCCACCATGCTCAACCAGTTGTGCGAAGCCTTTGCCAGTTAAGGGAACATACGCCATGCGCTTCAATGTTCAACGCTACAAACGCCTGTTGGCCGTGCTGCTGTTCATGGGCATATTGCTGATCGTGTTTGAAAGCGCGGGGCTGCGCCAGCACTTCAACCTGGCGTATATCCACCAGGAAATCGAGCAGAACCGGGTCACCGGCCTGCTGCTGTTTGTCGGCCTGTTCGTGCTGGGCAACCTGGTACACGTGCCCGGCTGGTTGTTCCTGGCGTCGGCGGTGCTGGCGCTGGGGGAAGTGGCTGGTGGCATCGCCACGTACATTGCCGCCAGCGTTGCCTGCATGACGACGTTTGTCACCATCCGCTGGGTTGGTGATGACGCGCTGCGCCAACTGGACAACAAAATTGCGATCAAACTGCTGGCGCAACTGGATGCGCATCCGCTCAAGAGCATCATTGTGCTGCGCGTGTTGTTCCAGACGGTACCGGCGCTGAATTATGCGCTGGCGTTGTCCGGCATCGGCTTCCGCAAATACCTGCTGGGCACGCTGCTGGGGTTGCCGCTGCCGATTGCGCTCTACTGCATATTTTTTGAGCATTTGGCCCGGGTGTTCCACATCAGCCACTAGGGCGACCCAGGGTGAACACGCCCTAGTAAGACGTCGTCAGCCGCACCAGCCACTCCGGCGCCGCCCCCAGAATCCAGGCTTCGAACATCTTGTCACCGCCGGTGAGAATGGCCAAGCCCAGCACCAGCATGACCAAGCCCAGCACCTGCTTGCCGCGCTTGCCCACCTCCAGCAGCCGGCCGCGCCAGCGTGAAACAGCCTGGCGCGAGACCAGTCCCAGCACCACCAGCGGGATGCTGGCGCCGATGCCGAACACCGCCATTACCAGTCCCACCTGCAGCAGGTTTTCGCCCTGGCTGGCCAGCGTGATGGCGGCGCCTAGCGTCGGCCCCACGCATGGGCTCCACACCACGCCCAGCAGCAAGCCGAGCAGGAACTGTCCGCCCAGGCCATCCAGCGTCAGCCCCGCCAATAAGGTCTGCCCGGAAGACGAAAGCCCCGATGTGACTGCCGCAAATTTCTCCTGCAACCCCGGCAGCAGCAGGATCAACCCAAAGCCCAGCAGCAGGAACGCAGCAATATGGCGCAGCAACTCCTGATCCAGCCCCAGCGAGGCACCGGCAGCGGCAATGAAGGTGCCGACGATGGTAAAGGACAGCGTCAGTCCGCCCGCCAGCGCCAGTGGCCCCAGCCGATGGGCCAGTACCGCGCTGCCGAGCAGGATGGGCACCAGCGGCAACACGCAAGGGGAAAGGATGGACAGTATCCCCGCCAGCAACGACAGGCCATAAGTGGCGATGCCGAATTCCATGATTTACAGCGCTTTGCGCAGCAAGGCCGCGATGGCCTCTTCATTGGTTTCGCCCAATGACCGCGCTACGCCCTTGTGGCCTTTGTACACCAGCAGCGCACTTTGCCTGGGCACGCGGAACGCCCTGACGAAACCGGGCTGGGTGTCGTAGTCGATGCGCAGCAGCACGAAGTTGGCAAACTCCGGCTGGGCAGAAAGTTTCTTGATTACCGCTTCCTGCGCGCGGCAAGTGGGGCACCAGTTCGCATGCACCATCACCAGGATCGGCTTGTTTGCATCGCGCGCCTGGTCGAAATCGGCCTGGGTGAAGTTTTTGCCGAAAGCAAACGCCGCCGTGGCGAACAGCAAGGCAAACAGGAAGGTGAAAGTACGTGTCAGCATGGCAACTCCTTGGGATGAGTGGTGGGATAAGGATATACCGTTAGTCGGCGGAAAGGGGAGAACCTTACAAGTCCGAATGCGTTGGGGTGAGGCGGTGAACATTAAGTTGCCATGCGGAACTGCAGTTGGAACGGGGAGACAAGTAGTATCAACGGTATCCAGCCAAGTATCGAGTGTTGCGGAGCTAAAACCGCCGGTCTCGCCCGGCTGGCGAACCGATTTCTTTTGCTTGTCCAAAAGAAACCGGTGAAAGAAAAAGACACCCTCCGCCACGCCCCTACGGGGTTCCCTGCGCTGCTCGCCAAGCCGGGCGGGGAGCTAAACTCGCTGCGCTCAAACACCGCTCCCCGAAAACTCCCGTCTTGGCTGTGCTGCTCGGCGCGGCAGAAGGGGCATGGTGGTTTGTTAGGCTTTGAAGGTCGCTTTTAAGCGCATGTTGTAAGTGCGGTCACTTACAACATGCAAAAGAAACCACGCGACTCTTTATGGATATTCTGAAGGGGTTGGATGAATTTGCGGATCGCGTGGAAATTTATTTCACTTGATAAGCTCTTGCCGTTGTAATAATGAATTGGAGAAAACATGACTGATCTAATAGAGTTACTGAATGCAGCAACGCCTTTTTTGTTTGTTGTTTTATTGTTTGTTGTGATTCGTGGAAGGTTTTGATAGGTATCAAAAAACTTCTCTAGTTTCCAAAAACTGTATATCCGGATACCGCTCCTGTGCCATCTGCAAATTCACCCGGTTTGGCGCCAGGTAGACGTAATCATCCGCGCCGTCCAGCGCCACGTTGTAGCCGTATTTGTCGGCAATCGCCTTGAGGTCGGCGTCCTTGCCGCGCAGCCATCTTGCCGTTGAGCAGTCGAATGGCTCGAACACCACGTCCACGCCGTATTCGAATTCCAGCCGGTGCGCGACGACGTCGAATTGCAGGGTGCCGACGGCGCCGAGGATGAGGTCGTTCGATTGTATTGGCCTGAATAGCTGCGATGCGCCTTCTTCGGCCAGTTGTTGCAGGCCTTTTTGCAGTTGTTTCATCTTCAGCGGGTTTTTCAGCCGGGCGCGGCGGAAGTGTTCCGGGGCGAAGGAGGGGATGCCGGTGAATTTCAGGTTTTCGCCTTCGGTGAAGGCGTCGCCCAGTTTCACCGTGCCGTGGTTGGGGATGCCGATGATGTCGCCGGCATAGGCTTCATCGGTGGTGCTACGGTCTTGCGCCATGAAGGTGATGGCGTTGTTGACGGCGATCTGTTTGTCGGTGGAGACTTGCTTGACCTTCATGCCGCGCTCGAACTTGCCGGAGCAGACGCGCACGAAGGCGATGCGGTCGCGGTGCTTGGGGTCCATGTTGGCTTGGATCTTGAACACGAAGCCGGAAAACTTGTTTTCGTCGGGAGCGACCTGGCGGCTGGTGGTGGGGCGCGCCAAGGGTGCGGGGGAGAGTTCCACCACCGCGTCCAGCAGCGACTGCACGCCGAAATTATTGACCGCCGAGCCGAAGAAGACCGGCGTCTGCTTGCCGGATAAATAATCATCAGCTTCGAAGGTGTGCGATGCGCCGCGCACCAGTTCGATGTCGTCGCGCAGCTCCTGCGCCTGGCGGCCGATCAGTTCATCCAGGCGCGGATTGTTGATGCCTTCGATAATTTCCGAAGTGCCTTTTTCCGCCATGGGGTCGAAGAAGGCGATGCTGTCGTTGTACAGGTGGTATACGCCGCGAAAGCCCTTGCCCATGCCGATCGGCCAGGTGATCGGCGCGCACTGCATGCCGAGCACGGATTCGATTTCATCCAGCAAATCAATCGGGGCTTTACCCTCGCGGTCCAGCTTGTTGATGAAGGTGATGATGGGCGTGTCGCGCATGCGGCAGACGTTGAGCAGCTTGATGGTCTGGGCCTCGACACCATTTACGGAGTCAATCACCATCACCGCCGAGTCCACGGCAGTCAGCGTGCGGTAGGTGTCCTCCGAGAAGTCGTCGTGGCCGGGGGTGTCGAGCAGGTTGATGATGTGTTCACGGTATGGAAACTGCATTACCGACGAGGTTACCGAAATGCCGCGCTGCTTTTCCAGTTCCATCCAGTCGGAAGTGGCGTGTTTGCTGGACTTGCGCGCGCGTACCGAGCCCGCCATCTGGATCGCGCCGCCGAACCACAACAGCTTTTCGGTGAGCGTGGTTTTACCCGCGTCGGGGTGGGAAATGATGGCGAAAGTGCGGCGGCGCGCGATTTCTTCTTGCAGGGTACTCATGCGGGTGTTTGCTGGATCTGAAAACCCGACATTGTACCGCACCTGCCAAGCTTATCCTTGCGGTAAAACTTCCGTGTCGTCCGGGATGCCGCACATGCGGTTGGCGGGCACGGCAATGTCTATCAATTTCGGTTTAGGCAGGTTGAGATTGTTCATGATGTCGATGAATTCCTCGCGGCTCTTACCGGCCAGGCGCGGGTTGATGCTGCGCTCCTGGCCGATGTTGCTCACTCGCCTGCCGTTGTAGTCGTGGCCCGGATACACCAGCGTTTCGTCGGGCAGGGTAAACAGGCGCTGGGTGATGCCGTCGTATTGCGCCCCGGCGTCGCCGCCCTGGAAATCGGTGCGGCCGCAGCCGTTGATCAGCAGCGCGTCGCCGGTGAACAGACGGTCGCCGACCAGGAACGAGGTGCTGCCCGGCGTGTGGCCGGGGGTGCTGATGACCTGGATGGTGTACTTGCCGAATGCCAGGGTATCGCCATGCTTCAGCTGTACATCGGCGCACACCGCGCCGCATTGCGCGTTGACGCCGGTGCGGGTGCCGGTGCGCTGGCGCAGCAGGCCGCTGCCGGTGACGTGGTCGGCGTGGACGTGGGTTTCCAGTGAATACTTGAGGGTGCAGCCGTGTTGCTGCAGCAGTGCCAGGTAGCTTTCTACATGGGTAGCCACCGGATCAATGAAAATCGCCTCCCGGCTCTCTTCATCGGCCAGGAAGTAGGTGTAAGTGGATGATTCCGCGTCGAAAAGCTGCTTGAAAAGCATGGTGCGATCCTCACTGAATGGCGAAATGTTGAAAATATACTAACACATAATATATAAATATGTATAATGATGATCAATGAGTCACTGCTGGACGGAAATCATTAATATGAGTAACACGCAAAACATTGACCTGGACGCGCTGCAAGCATCCGCGGCACACGCCTGCAGCTTGATGAAAGTGATGGCGAACGCCGATCGCCTGATGCTGCTGTGCCAGATTTCCCGCGGCGAAAAATCGGTGGGGGAACTGGAAGAACTGGCCGGCGTCCGCCAGCCTACGCTATCGCAGCAATTGACCGTGCTCCGCGAAGAAGGCCTGGTGTCCACGCGGCGCGACGGCAAAAAAATCTATTACAGCATTGCCAGCCAGGCTGCGCTGGCGGTCATGCAGGTGTTATATCAGGAGTTCTGCGGAAATGTTGAGCAACCTACTTAAAAAACTAAGGGGAATGACCATGACGAGCTTGAAAACGGAGCAACTGTCAGCGGATTTTTCTTGTACAACACAGATTTCAGTGGCGGACATTGCGCACATTGCGGCGCAAGGGTTCAAAACCATCGTCAACAACCGGCCCGACGGCGAGGGCGGCGCAGGACAGCCGACCAGCGCGCAATTGCAGGCGGAGGCTGAAAAACATGGCATCGTTTATATCCACATCCCGGTCGTGCCGGGCGGCATCACGGCGGAACATGTGGCGTTGCTCCGGCAACGCCTGGAAACCGCGCCCAAGCCCGTGCTGGGCTTCTGCAAAAGCGGGCGGCGCGCCAGCAGCCTTTACCAGATGGCTTTTGGTGGTTAAAAACATGACCAACTTTCGTTCTGTGTTCGGCACGTTACGCGTCGCAACGCTGCTGCTGGTTGCGCTGGCGCTGCCGGTAGCGGCGGCGGAAACAGTACTGAAAACCGCGCCGGTCAGGCAAGTCACGTCCGGCGGTATGTATACCGCCGAAGGCGTGGTGGAGTCGGTCAAAACCACACAAGTGGCGGCTGAAATGCAAGGCAGCATCACCACGCTCACGGTCAAGGCGGGGGATGTGGTCAAGGCCGGGCAAGTGCTGGCGCGCATCGATACGCGTGTGGCCAACCAGCAGGCCATCAGCAGCCGGGCGCAAGCGGCAGCGGCGGATGCGCAGTTGTTTGCCGCCCGCCAGGCTTTCGAGCGCAAGAAACGCCTGTTCGAGAAGCAGTACATCAGCCAGGCTGCGCTGGAGCAGGCCGAAGCCGAATACAAGACCGCCGAGGCGCAGACGCGCGCGCAACAGGCCGAAATTTCCATCGCCAACGTCAAGACCGGGCTGCATACGGTACAGGCGCCGTACAGCGGCGTGGTGGCGGAAGTGACCGCCGAACTGGGCGACATGGCCATGCCAGGCAAGCCGCTGCTGGTGCTGTACGACCCGAGGACAATGCGCGTATTGGCCAGCGTGCCGCAAGAGCGTTTGTCGCGGCTGGACGCCAAGGCCGCCCTGCAAGTTGAAATCCCCGGCAGTCCCAAGCCAGCCTTCACCGTGCCTGCCCGCAACATGACCGTGCTGCCGGTGGCGGATGTGGTGAGCCACCAGGTGCCGGTGCGGGTGAACCTGCCGGACGGCTTGCAGGGACTGGCGCCGGGCATGTTCGCCAGGGTTGGGCTGGCGCTGGGGGATGCTGCTGAAAGTGCCCGCTTGCTGGTGCCGGCATCCGCGGTGATGCGGCGCGGCGAACTGGCGCTGGTGTACGTGGTGGTTGATGCCAGGCCGCAGTTGCGGCAGGTGAAACTCGGCAAGCCGCAAGGTGATGCCATCGAAATACTGTCCGGCGTGGAAGCGGGCGAACGGGTGGCGCTTGATCCGCTTGCCGCTGCCGGCAAGTCACGGAGATAACCGGCATGACTGCGCCGCATCGTCCAGAACAGCCAGGCACGCCGGAGCACATCGGTATTTCCGGGAAAATCGCCTGGCATTTCCAGGCGACACAGATCACGCCGCTGCTGGCGATCCTGGCGATGCTGCTCGGGTTGTTTGCCGTGCTGGTCACGCCGCGCGAGGAAGAGCCGCAGATTGATGTGACCATGGCCAATGTGCTGATCCCGTTCCCCGGCGCGCTGGTCAAGGACGTGGAGCAGATGGTGGCGGTGCCCGCCGAGCAGGTGCTGGCGCAGATGTCGGGCGTGGAACATGTGACTTCGGTATCGAATGCCGGCATGGCGGTGATTACGGTGCAGTTCGAAGTGGGCGTGCCGCGCACCCAGGCGCTGGTGGAGTTGTACAACACCATCCAGTCCAACCGCGACTGGCTGCCGCGTAACCTGGGGGTGGGCGAGCCTGTGGTCAAACCCAAGGGCATCGACGATGTCCCCATCCTGACCGCCACGCTGTATGCGAAAAACCCGCAGCAGGGCGCCGTCGACCTGGAGCGCGTCGCCCACACGCTGGAAGCGGAAATCAAGCATGTGCCCGGCACGCGGGAAGTGACCACCCTGGGCGGCCCGGGGCGGGCCATCAACGTGCTGCTGGACCCGGCGCGGATGGCGGCGGCCAAGGTGACCGTGGCCGGCCTGCGCGACGTGTTGCGCAGCGCCAACGACGGCGCGCCGCTGGGGGATACGGTGCGGGCCAACCGCACCATTGCGCTGGAAGCCGGGCGCTACCTGGCCAGCATCGAGGATGTGTCCGACCTGGTGGTGGGCATCCACGCCGGGCACCCGGTATTCCTGCGCGATGTCGCCACCATCCGCGACAGTGCGCCGCCGGCAACCCGCTACGTTTGGCATGGCGAAGGCGGGCAGGAATATCCGGCGGTCACCGTCGCGGTGACCAAGAAGCCGGGGCAGAATGCGGTGGATGTGTCCAATGGCGTCATCCGCCAGATCTAGCAATTGCAGAACGTGCTGATTCCCGCCGATGTCGGGCTGCAAATCACGCGCAACTACGGCGATACCGCCAATGAAAAAGCGCAGAAACTCATCAAGAAACTGATTTTCGCCACCGCCGCTGTGGTGGCGCTGGTATTCCTGGCGCTGGGCCGGCGCGAAGCCGCAATTGTCGGCATCGCCGTGGTGCTGACCCTGGCGGCCACCCTGTTCGCCTCGTGGGCGTGGGGGTTCACGCTCAACCGCGTGTCGCTGTTCGCCCTGATTTTTTCCATCGGCATCCTGGTGGATGACGCCATTGTTGTGGTGGAAAACATTCACCGCCACATGCAGATGAAGCCGGGCGTGGCGCTGAAAGAGATCATCCCGCAGGCGGTGGACGAAGTGGGCGGCCCGACCATCCTCGCCACCTTGACCGTGATCGCCGCATTGCTGCCGATGGCGTTTGTCAGCGGGTTGATGGGGCCGTACATGAGCCCCATCCCCATCAACGCCAGCATGGGCATGCTGATCTCGCTGGCGGTGGCGTTCAGCGTGACGCCCTGGTTGTGCCACCGCTGGCTGAAAGCGGCGCAGCACAGTGATGCGATGAGCGGGCGCATCGCGCCGGTGGTCCAGCGCATCTTCGCCCCTTTGCTTGATAGCGCCCGCGGCGGACGCAACCGGCGCAAGCTGTGGCTGGCCGTGGCCGGGCTGATCGCGGTTTCGCTGCTGTTGCCCGCGACAAAGCTGGTCGTCATGAAAATGCTGCCGTTCGACAACAAATCCGAGTTCCAGGTGGTGGTGGACATGCCTGCCGGCACGCCGCTGGAAAAAACCGCTGCCGTGTTGCACGAGATGTCGGCCTATCTCGCGACGGTGCCGGAAGTGACGCATTACCAGGCGTATGCCGGGCTTTCCGCGCCGATCAATTTCAACGGCCTGGTACGCCAGTACTACCTGCGTAGCAGCGGCGAGGTGGGCGATATCCAGGTCAACCTGGTGGATAAACACCATCGCAGCGAGCAAAGCCACGCCATCGCCAACCGCGTACGCCCAGCCCTGCAGCGGATCGCCGACCGCACCGGCGCCAAGCTCAAGGTGGTGGAAGTCCCGCCCGGCCCGCCAGTGTTGTCGCCCATCGTGGCGGAAATCTACGGCCCGGACCAGGCCGGGCGCGAGCAGGTTGCGCACCAGGTGCGCGCCGTGTTCGCAACCACTGCCGATACGGTGGATGTGGACGAAAGCGCCATTGCTGCGGCGCCCAAGCAGGAATGGGTGATCGACCGGCGCAAGGCGGCGCTGATGGGTATTTCGCAAGAAACCATTGTCGATACGCTGCGCACCGGCCTCTCCGGCGAGGACGTGACTTACCTGCACGACGCCAGCAAATATCCCGCCAGTGTGCAGTTGCGCCTGCCGCAGGATAAACAGGCCGATGCCGAAGCGCTGCTGTCGCTTGCGGTGAGCGCCGCCAGCGGCAAACTGGTGCCGATCCGCGAACTGGTGAGCAAGCAGGACACGCTGCGCGAGCAGCCGATCTACCACAAGGACCTGCTGCCGGTGAATTACGTGGTCGGCAACCTGGGCGGGCATCTGGACAGCCCGCTGTACGGCTTGTTTGCCATGCGCTCCGCCATCCTCGGCCTGAAGACGCCGGACGGCGGGAAACTGGAAGAATACTTCATCCGCCAGCCGGGGCAGGCGCAGCAGCATTTCGCCCTGAAATGGGACGGCGAGTGGCAGGTCACTTACGAAACCTTCCGCGACATGGGGGCTGCCTACGCCGTGGGGCTGATCCTGATCTACCTGCTGGTGGTGGCGCAGTTCGGCTCCTACCTGACCCCGCTGATTATCATGGCGCCGATTCCGCTCACCATCATCGGCGTCATGCCGGGGCACGCCTTGCTGGGCGCGCAATTCACCGCCACCTCCATGATCGGCATGATCGCGCTGGCCGGCATCATCGTGCGCAACTCCATCCTGCTGGTGGATTTCATCCAGCTGGAAACGGCGCAGGGCAAGCCGCTACGCGAGGCCGTAGTCAACTCCGCCCTGGCGCGTACCCAACCGATCCTGCTGACCGCGCTGTCGGCCATGCTGGGCGCGCTGTTTATCCTGGACGACCCGATTTTCAACGGGCTGGCCATTTCGCTGATTTTCGGCATCCTGGTATCCACCCTGCTGACGCTGGTGGTGATCCCGCTGCTGTATTACACGGCTTACCGCAATCAACATTCAAAAGGAGAAACCTCATGACTTCATGGCAACTGGTACGCGTGATCGCCGGCCTTTTTATCCTGCTGTCGCTGGCGCTGGGCGTACAGGGCAGCCCCTTATTCGTGAACGCCAACTGGCTGTGGTTCACCGCTTTTGTCGGGGCCAACCTGCTGCAAAGCGGGATCACCCGCTGGTGCCTGATGGAAACCCTGTTGCGCAAGCTCGGCATGCGCGCTGCGTAGCGTTTGCTGCCGCTGGTAAAGCGAGGCAGCTTTTTAAAGTCCGTCACTGCGGGCACATGACTGGAGGAAACACAGAATGGCACACATCGTAATTCTCGGGGCAGGGATCGGCGGCATGCCCACCGCATACGAATTGAAGGAAAAACTGGGCGGGGCGCACCAGATTACCGTGGTCAACGCGGTGGACTATTTCCAGTTCGTGCCGTCCAACCCCTGGCTGGCCGTGGGCTGGCGCAAGAAGGATGACATCGCCTTCCCGATCCGGCCCTGCCTGGAGAAAAAAGGCATACAGTTTGTTGCCCAGCCGGTGGTGAAGATCGACGCGGAGCAAAACCAGTTGCACCTGGGCGACGGCACGCAACTGGGCTATGACTACCTGGTGATTGCCACCGGCCCCAAGCTGGCGTTTGATGAAGTGCCCGGCGCCGGCCCAGGTGGGCATACCCATTCCATTTGCAGTGTGGACCATGCCCAGCAGGCCGAAGAGGCTTACCGCGCCTTCCTGCAGGACCCCGGCCCGGTGATTATTGGCGCGATGCCGGGTGCGAGCTGTTTCGGCCCGGCTTACGAGTTCGCCTTTATCATGAACCGCGACCTGCGCAAGCGCCGGCAGCGCCACAAGGTGCCCATGACCTACGTCACCAGCGAGCCTTACATTGGCCACCTGGGCCTGGGCGGCGTGGGTGATTCCAAGGGCGTGCTGGAATCCGAGTTCCGCAACAACGACATCAAGTGGATCACCAATGCCAAGGTGACCAAGGTGGAAGACGGCAAGATGTATGTCACCGAGCTGGACATGCAGGGCAATGTGTACAAGGAACACGAGCTGCCGTTCAAATATTCCATGATGCTGCCCGCATTCAAGGGCATCGACCCGGTGGCCGCCGTGGAAGGGCTGTGTAACCCGCGCGGGTTTGTGCTGGTGGACGAATACCAGCGCAGCAAGAAATACCGCAACATTTTCGCCGCCGGTGTCTGTATCGCCATCCCGCCGGTGGAAGCCACCCCGGTGCCCACCGGTGCGCCCAAGACCGGCTACATGATCGAATCCATGGTGACCGCCATTGTGCACAATATCGCCGCCGATCTCGCCGGCCAGCCCGCTGATACCAAAGGCACCTGGAACGCCATCTGCCTGGCCGACATGGGCAATACCGGTGCGGTGTTCGTGGCGCTGCCGCAACTGCCGCCGCGCAACTTCAACTGGTTCAAGAAAGGCAAGTGGGTGCACCTGGCGAAAATCGCCTTCGAGAAATATTTCATCTACAAGATGAAAAAAGGCACCTCGGAACCCATCTATGAAAAATACGTGCTGAAGCTGCTCGGCATCGAGCGGCTGGATCAATGACGGGACGGAGCGATCACGCAGCTTAAGCATGGAACCGCATACCACCAGCCTGCTGCTCGGCGCCTGTGTCGGCCTGCTGTTGGCGCTCACCGGCGCCGGCGGCGGCGTTGTTGCCGTGCCGCTGCTGGTGTTTTTCCTGCAGCTGACAATCGCCGAGGCGTCCCCTATCGGCCTGCTGGCGGTGATGCTGGCAGCGGGTGTCGGCGCTGCACTGGGGCTGCGCGCGGGTATCGTGCGCTACAAGGCGGCGGGATTGCTGGCAGGCTGCGGCCTGGTACTGACGCCGCTGGGTATCTGGCTGGGGCTGTACCTGCCCAACGCGCTGCTGACGGTGGTATTTGCTGCGGTGCTGGCATTTGTTGCGCTGCGCATGTGGCAGCGGGCAAGCCGCGAAGTGGATGCCCTGGGCTGGGTGGACGATAGGCCGCCCCCGCCCTGCCAACTGGACACTTTGCGCGGCAAGCTGCGCTGGACCGCACCCTGCGCCCGCGCCATCATGGTGGCGGGTGCCGGCGCCGGATTCCTTTCCGGCTTGCTGGGGGTGGGCGGCGGGTTTGTGATTGTCCCGGCGCTGCGCGGATTCACCGATCTCGACATCAAATCCATCGTTGCCACATCGCTGGCGGCAATTGCGCTAGTATCTGCCGGTGGGGTGATGCTGGCGGCCGCGCATGGCCTGGTGCACTGGGAACATGCCTGGCCGTTTGCCGGCGGCGCTGCTACCGGGATGCTGGTCGGCAGGGCGGTGGCCCAACGCCTCGCCGGTGCCCATGCGCAACGGGCGTTTGCCATATTTGCCCTGCTGGTTGCCGTTGGATTGGTGGTTAAACTGGTTTTATAACGAGAGGAGCAAGCCATGAAAGTCAATGTCGGCGGTATTGATCGTATATTGCGTATCCTGGTGGGTATTGTGCTGATAACCCTGACCGTGCGGGGCACCATCGGTGCCTGGGGCTGGATCGGCGTGGTGGCGCTGGCAACCGGGCTGTTCCGCTTCTGCCCGGCGTACACCGTGCTCGGCGTCAAAACCTGCAAAACCGACTGAAGCGTTTATTTCGCCGCCAGCCGCCACAATGAGGTGACTTCCGCCGCGCGCGCCGCGTGCAGCGGGTCGCTGGCGTCGGCCGTCTTGGGGTGGTCGGGCCGGGTGTCCAGCCGTTCCAGCACTTTCAGCCCGCCGGCGTCGATCCAGGCCAGCAGTTGCTCGCGCGTGCGCAAGCCCAGGTGTTCGGCCAGGTCGGAGAGGATCAGCCAGCCTTCGCCGTTGGCTTCCAGATGCGCTGCCAGGCCGTGCAAAAACGTCCGCAGCATGCAGCTTTCCGGGTCGTATACCGCGTGTTCCAGCGGCGAACTGGGCCGTGCCGGAATCCACGGCGGGTTGCATACCACCAGCGGCGCTGTGCCCGGCGGGAACATGTTTTCCTGCAATACCGCGACCTGCTTGCCGTAACCCAGCCGCGCCAGGTTTTCGCGGGCGCAGGTCAGCGCCCGGTTGTCCTGGTCGGTCGCCACAATGTGTTTGACGCCGCGCTTGGCCAGCACGGCGGCCAGCACGCCGGTACCGGTGCCGATGTCGAAAGCCAGTTCCGTGGATGGCAACGGCGCGTTCGCCACCAGCGCCACATACTCGCCGCGCACCGGCGAAAACACGCCGTAATACGGGTGGATACGGTCTTCCAGGAACGGAATCTCCACGCCTTTCTTGCGCCATTCATGGGCGCCGATCAGCCCCAGCAATTCGCGTAGCGACGTGACATACGGTGTTTTGCGCTCGCCGTAGGCTTCAACGCAGGCGGCAAAAACATCCGGCGCGCGCCGCAGCGGGATGACGTGGTCGGCGTCGAACGGCAGCAGCAGCATCGCCAGCGTGCGGGCGCGCTGCGATTGCGCCAGGCGGTACAGGTTGAATGCCTCTTTCGGCGTTGCCGGTTTGACCTTGCTGCGCGCGGTGCTGTTGTCGATGCGCCGCGACATGGCTTGCAGCAACTGCCGGGCGTTCTGGAAATCGCCGCGCCACAGGATCGCCGTGCCCTCGCACGCCAGCCGGTAAGCCGCATCCGCCTTCATGGTGTCGTCGGCAACCACCACGCGCTTGGGCGGATGTGCGCCGTTCTCTGATTGCCAATGGGCGGATCGTTCTTTGCCGGCTTCAGTCCAGTGGATCAGGGGCGGTGTGGTCATGGGGGATTCTCAGGGGTTGGGCCAACACGCGTCGGCAAAGGCGGATTGTACTCTCCAGCAACGCTCAGGACTCGCGGCGGGAAAACGGCAGGCGCACATTCCCGATGCCCTGCGCCCAGGCATACACCAGGACAACCGCCGCCAGCATCGGCACAAAGCCCCAGTTCTGGTTGAATGGTGGCGCCAGCAGCGGGGTGAAGGAGTAAATCGCGTCGTACACCGCGTGCAGCGCAATCACGGCGGCCATGCTGCCGGAGCGCAGGTAAATCAGGCCGATGATCACACTGGCCAGGAAGATTTCGCCAAACGTCCACAACGAAGGTTCCCACACCCCTACGTGCCACAGCGTGAACACCGTGCTGGTACCCAGCACCGCTTTCAGCGCGTCGAGGCGCTCGGCCAGCAGGTTCTGCATAATGCCGCGGAACAGGAATTCTTCCTTGACCGCCACCGGGATGCTGGTGACCGCAAACATGACGGCCACCGACTGTTTCAGCCCGTATGTGCCCACCAGCACCGGGATGCTCAGGAACAGCAGCAGCGCCAGTAGCAGGGCGGGGGCGGCGAGGCTGGCGGGGTCGGGCTTGCGCGACAGGATCACCGGCTTCAGCAGCCACCAGTAGAGCCCGGCGGTGGCGATGCGCATCGCGGTGCGGATGGATTCCGCCTCGATGGAAGTCCACTGCAAATAATGCAGCACCACCCGCGTCGCCACGACAAAGGCGATTTCGGCAAAAGCGACAATAATCAGGCGGCGGGTGAGGTCCATGTGGACAACTCCTTGGCAATGACGGGCGGCAGGGTTTGCGGCGACTCGATGCGCAGCTGTTTGTTCACGTTGTAGCGGCCAAACACCACGGTGATGTCGCTGGTGGAAACACCGAACGCCTTCGCCAGGAACTTGACCATGTGGTCGGTCGCCTTGCCGCCCACCGGCGCCGCCGTGACGCTGATCTTGAGTTGCTTGCCCTTGGCCTTGCCGATGGCGTCCTGCTTGGCGCTGGGCGTGCCGAGCACGTTGAGTACCAGGGTGTCGCCGTCCCAGCCGCAAAACGAGGGGATTTCCGTGCCCTTGCCGGTGGCTTTGCCTTCCGGTTTAGATTTTACTTTTTTTGCTGCCATGACATTTGGTTGATGCGTTTTTCCGTGATTCAGCGGATACGGCCTTGCCAGTATCCGGGCTGGCGTGCGTGGTTGGCGATGGCGAAAATGATAATGCCATCACGTTCCGGACGATAAAAAATAGAGAACGGGAACTCTTTAAGTACAACGCGCCGCGTGTTGGCGGCTGCAGGGGAGCCGGCCAGTGGGAAAGCCAAGGCGCGTGCTACCGCCTTTTCAACGGCGATAGCAAAACGCTGGCCTAAACCAGCTCCTGCCTCGTTGTAAAAAGCGATCTCGGCAAGAAACTCCTGGCGCGCTGCGGCCAGGAAATGTACGCGTTTCACCGGGCAATGCGTTTGGCTTCGGCAAAAACATCCCCTGCCGAAAAGATCTCTGCATTGCCTTGTTCGTAAGCGGCAACCCGTTGCTCAATTTCAAGTTGCCATGCCGCCTCAATATCCGCGACGTATCCGTTTTGCAGGGACTCCAGGAGTGTTTCGGCCAGTTGTGCACGCTCGTCGGCGGATAATTTGCGCGCTTGTTGTTCAACTTCAATGAGCGATAAGGACATCGTCGGGTTCTCCACGGATTGACAGGCAAATTTTACGCCCGGGCGAAACGAAGTGGAACCCGGGTTTGTTTCGTTACACTCCATCCACGTTCGCTGCAGCCTGCGTGCAGTGCGGCGGAATACGGGAAAACGGAAACCCGCTACTGAAATGCCGGCAGCTTAAAGGCTGCGGCCGTCAAACGGCCTGACCTCCAGCGGTGTCAGGTCCACCCCGTCCAGGCTGCGGGCATTGACCATGACCATCTCGGCGCCGGACGGGGTTGTGCCTTCCGAATAGGTGGCGCACCCGCAGTGGGGGCAGAAGCGATGCTTGATCCGGTGCTTGTTGAAAGTGTAGGTGCCCAGGTCAGCCTCGGGGGTGAGCAGGCGAAAATGTTCGCGGGGGACCGGCCAGTGCAGCGAGCCGCGCTTGCTGCAAATGGAGCAATTACATGCCGTGAGTTTATTCAAGTCGCCCTCGGCTTCGAAGGCGATACGTCCGCAATGGCAGCTACCCTTGTAAACCATGACCTGTTTCCTTTCGATTGATCAAAGCGGGATTACGGGAATACATATCTCGCAATCGAATACGCCGGTTTCCGGATTGTACGACGAACCCTTTGGATAATGCTCAAAGCTGGGCCGCGATTTCTACCCGTCGCCGGCGCAGCCCGGTAGGGTGGGCAACTTGTTGCCCACGCGGATGAAGCGGCTAAAATAAAGCCATGTCCCGCTACCGTCGTACCCGTCTTTCCGGCGCCACCTACTTCTTCACCGTTGTTACCTACCGACGGCGCGGTTTTCTGTGTGACGCCGATGTACGCATTGCCTTGCGTGAAGCGATTGCCCGGGTGCGTGAACAATACCCGTTTCAAATAGATGCCTGGGTATTATTGCCGGATCATCTGCACGCGATCTGGACGTTACCCCCGGACGATGCACGATTCGCCTTGCGCTGGCAGCAAATCAAACGCCATGTGACGCTTTGTTGTGGGGAACGCTTGCACAAAGCCGAGTGGATGAACGATTCCAAAACCAAACATCGCGAATCAACGCTTTGGCAAAGACGTTATTGGGAACACCAGATTCGGGATGACGTGGATTATCAGCGTCACATGGATTACCTGCATTACAACCCGGTCAAGCACGGGCTGGTCACACAGGTGAAAGATTGGCCGCATTCGTCATTCCACCGCTATGTAATGGCGGGGGTATATGACGAAAACT
>JABLTH010101644.1_pt1 | contig 24070 bp, 23 predicted proteins | sample 7875711 | NCBI WGS metagenome assembly JABLTH01 (sample SAMN14941262, study PRJNA633318) | bioreactor metagenome | isolation source: bioreactor | place: China | collected 2019-03-05 | reverse complement strand
GGCGCCAGCGAGTTGATGGTGTTCTGCGCGGCAATGGCTGGTGCGGGCTTGGGCTTTTTATGGTTTAACGCTTATCCGGCTGAAGTGTTCATGGGCGATGTCGGCGCATTGGCGCTGGGCGCGGCCCTGGGCGTGGTCGCCGTGATTGTACGTCAGGAAATCGTGCTGTTCATCATGGGCGGCGTGTTCGTGATTGAGACTTTCTCGGTGGCCGCGCAAGTGCTGTATTTCAAATACACCAAAAAAATGACTGGTACCGGCAAACGCATCTTTTTGATGGCGCCTTTGCATCACCACTACGAACAAAAGGGCTGGAAAGAGACACAGGTCGTCGTGCGTTTCTGGATCATTACCATGATGCTGGTGCTGGTGGGATTATCCACCCTGAAATTGAGATAAGACGAAAACGTCATTGTCAGGCAAACACATGAAAAAACACTTCGAACACCAACGCATTGCTGTCCTGGGACTGGGTGATACCGGCTTCTCGGCGTTGCGCTGGCTGCGTGGTATGGGCGCAGAAGTGGTGATGTTTGACTCACGCCCGCATCCGTCAGGCCTGGATCGCCTGCAAGAAGAATTTCCTGAGGTCGAATACCATCTTGGACCTTTTAATAGCAGCTTGCTGGCGGCGATGGATTTGATTGTGGCCAGCCCGGGTGTGGCACTGAAAGAGCCTGTATTGGCCGATCTGATGGCACAAGGCAAAGCCGTGGTCGGTGATGTCGAGCTGTTTGCGCGCTTCCGTGCGCCTTATGCCAAGGTGATTGCCATCACCGGCTCCAACGGCAAAACCACCGTGACCTCGCTGGTGGGCGAAATCTGCAAACAGGCCGGTCTCAATACTATTGTGGCTGGCAATATCGGTTTGCCCGTGCTGGATACGCTGCACATGCCCGCGCCAGACGTTTATGTGCTGGAGCTGTCCAGTTTTCAGCTGGAAACCACGCACAGCCTGGAGATTGATGTTGCCACGGTGCTCAATCTGTCCGAGGACCATATGGATAGATACGACAGCATGACCGATTATGCGCAGGCTAAGGCCCGTATCTACCAGCATGCCCGCATTGCCGTGGTAAATCGTGATGATCCTGCCAGCATGGCCTTGGCTGGTGCCATGCCGCAGATTTCATTCGGCGTTAACCCGGCCCCTAGCATCAATGATTACGGCCTCAATGACGCAGGCTGGCTGTGCGCGGGTAATCGCCACTATATTGAAGCCGATACCCTGCAGATCCGCGGCAAACACAATATTGCCAATGCGCTGGCTGCCATTGCGCTGGCACAGGCCATCGGCATAGACAAAGTTTCCATTCTGCATACCGTGCAGTCGTTTGCCGGCTTGCCGCACCGCGTGGAGTGGGTGGCCAATATTGAGGATGTCGACTTTTACGATGACTCCAAAGGCACCAATGTTGGCGCGACCTGCGCTGCCATCAGCGGCATGCTCAAACAGGGCAAACCACAAAAAGTGGTGCTGATTGCGGGCGGCGACGGCAAGGGCCAGGACTTTAATCCCTTGCGTGATGCCGTGTTGCACCATGCACGCGCTGTGGTGTTGATCGGCCGTGATGGTCCCAAAATTCAACAGGTTTTGCAGCATTTGCAATTGCCTGTGGTCGATGCCGTTGATCTAACCGCGGCAGTGCATATTGCCAAAACACTGGCTGAGGCGGGCGATGCGGTCTTGCTGTCCCCTGCCTGCGCCAGTTTTGATATGTTCCGCAATTACGAACACCGCGCACAGGTATTTGTCGAGGCTGTGAAAGCCATGGAGGCCGCATGCTTGGGCCGTTGATGATGTCGCGTGAGCGCTATAACTCGCCCAGCTATGATCAGTCGCTGGTGTGGGTGGTGCTGTCACTGCTGGCGTTTGGCATGGTCATGGTGTATTCGGCTTCCATTGCCTACGCCGACTCAAGCAAGATGTTTGGCCATAACAGCACTTACTTCCTGGTGCGTCAGGCGTTGTATATTTCTGTCGGCTTGGGGGCGGCCATCGTGGTGTTTCAAGTGCCCATGGCCTGGTGGCAAAAGATGTCGCCCTACCTGTTTATTGCCGGCATTGTGCTGCTGATTCTGGTGTTGATCCCCGGCATCGGCAAAGTGGTCAATGGCAGTCGTCGCTGGATTTCCCTGTTGATCATGAATCTGCAGCCTTCAGAACTCATGAAGCTGTTTATTGCCATGTATGCCTCCGACTATGCCGTGCGCAAGGCCAGCAGCATGCACAGCTTTAAAAAAGGCTTTTTACCCATGCTGGGTGTGATGGTGTTTGTCGGCGTGCTGCTGTTGAAAGAGCCCGATTTTGGCGCGTTTGCTGTCACGGCCTCGATTGCGTTTTCCATCATGTGGCTGGGGGGCGTCAATCTCAAGGTGTTTCTGGCCATGCTGGGCGCCTTGCCATTGGCAGTGATTGGTCTGGTGGTGATGGAACCCTATCGTCTGGAGCGCATGAAAGGCTTTTTGAATCCGTTTGATGATCCATTTGATACCGGTTATCAGTTATCGCATGCCCTGATCGCGTTTGGTCGCGGTGAGTTTTGGGGCGTGGGTCTGGGCGGCAGTGTGGAAAAACTGCTCTACCTGCCAGAGGCACATACTGACTTTTTACTGGCCGTGGTGGCGGAAGAGCTGGGCTATGTGGGTGTGCTGGTCGTGGTCTTGTTGTTTGCCTGGCTGGTGATCCGCGCCTTTAGCATTGCCAAAGAAGCCGTTGCCAATGAGCGTTATTACTCGGCCTTGCTGGCACAAGGCATCGGCGTCTGGATGGGCGTGCAGGGTTTTATCAATATGGGCGTGAACATGGGTCTGTTGCCAACCAAAGGCCTGACTTTGCCACTTTTGTCTTACGGTGGTAGCGGCATTTTGGCAAATTGCATCGCTTTGTCGGTGTTGCTGCGCATTGACTTCGAGGACAGACGTCTGCAGAAAGGCTTGCAGTCATGACCCGTGCATACACATTACTGGTGATGGCGGGCGGCACTGGCGGCCATGTGTATCCTGCGATGGCCGTGGCCGATGCCTTGCATGCACAAGGTTGGCAAATTGTCTGGCTGGCCACCGAGGGGGGCATGGAAAACCGCCTGATTGCAGACAAACCCTATGCAAAAGCCATGATGACCATGCAAGGCGTGCGCGGTAAAGGGGTGATGGGCTGGTTGACTTTACCAGTCAAGCTGCTGCGTGCATTTGCCCAAGCCAGGCGGGCGATTGCGGAACATCAGCCCGATGTCGTGTTGGGCATGGGCGGCTTTGCCGCGTTTCCAGGCGGCGTCATGGCCAAGCTGGCTGGCGTACCGCTGGTGATTCATGAGCAAAACTCGGTGGCGGGGTTGACCAATAAAGTGCTGGCCAAGCTGGCAAATCGGGTATTGACCGGCTTCCCCAATGCGTTGGGACCTAAAGGGGAAATGGTCGGTAATCCGGTACGTGAAGGCATTACCACCTTGCCTACGCCCGAACAGCGTTTTGCCGAGCATCACGGCGTGTTGCGGGTCCTGGTGGTTGGCGGCAGTTTGGGCGCGGTGGCATTGAACACCTTGTTGCCACAGGCTTTTGCGCAGTTGCCGCCCAATGTGCGGCCACAGATCATTCATCAGTCTGGTGAAAAACAGATTGAGGCTTTGAAAAAAGCCTATGCCGAGGCAGGTGTGGCGGCTGATTGCCGCGCCTTTATCCATGACATGGCAGAAGTGTATGCCTGGGCAGATCTGGTGATTTGCCGGGCTGGAGCCCTGACCGTGGCGGAGTTGGCCAATGTGGGCGCTGCCAGCATTCTGGTGCCCTTCCCGTTTGCGGTGGATGATCACCAGACCACCAATGCCGCCTATTTGGCACAAGCAGGTGCGGCGCAGCTGATTCAACAGCGTGACCTGGATATTGGGTCATTGGCCGCCCTGTTGCAAACACTGGATAGAGTCACTTGCCTGGCGATGGCGCAAAAAGCGCGCGCACTGGCCAGGCCACAGGCCACGCGCCAGGTGGCAGCGGTTTGCCAGCAACTGGCCCAGAACAACGGAAAACTTAGAGCACTATGAAACATAAAGTCAAAAAAATTCATTTTATCGGCATCGGCGGCTCGGGCATGAGCGGCATTGCCGAAGTGCTGCTGAACCTGGGCTTTGAAGTCAGCGGGTCAGACCTGGCCAGCAATGCCACCACCAGACGCTTGCAAGGGTTTGGCGCCACCGTGTTTCAGGGCCATGCCACCGAGCATCTTGGCAATGCGGATGTGGTGGTGGTATCCAGTGCGATCAATGAAGAAAACCCGGAAATCATCGCCGCGCGTGCGCGCAAAGTGCCCGTGATTCCGCGTGCGGTCATGCTGGCCGAACTCATGCGCTTCAAGCAAGGTATCGCCGTGGCAGGGACACATGGCAAAACCACCACTACCAGCCTGATTGCCAGCATTCTGGCAGAGGCCGACATGGACCCGACCTTTGTCATTGGCGGCAAGCTGGAAGCCGCCAGCGCCAATGCGCGCTTGGGTACCGGTGAATTGATCGTGGTAGAGGCGGATGAGTCTGATGCGTCGTTCTTGCACCTGACGCCGATTATGGCGGTGGTGACTAATATCGACCAGGACCACATGGACACTTACGAGCACAGTTTTGACAAACTCAAAACCGCGTTTGTCGAGTTCTTACAGCAGATTCCATTCTGGGGCATGGCTGTGTTGTGCATCGATGACGCCAATGTGCGTGAAATCCTGCCGCGCGTCACCCGGCCGGTGACCACCTATGGCACGCACGAAGAGGCCGCGATTCGCGCGGAAAATATTGTTGCCGACAACGGCAAGATGCATTTCACCCTGGTGCGTAAAAACGGCGTGACCGTGCGTAATGAAGTGACTTTGAACCTGCCCGGCCACCACTATGTGCTGAATGCGCTGGCGGCAATTGCGATTGCTACTGAGTTGAATGTGCCGGATGCCGCCATCCTCAAGGCGCTGGCTGAGTTCCGCGGGGTGGGCCGTCGCTTTGAGCGTTATGGTGAAATCCCGACCAGTCAAGGCGAGCATGCCGGTGGACACTTCACGCTGGTGGATGACTACGGACATCACCCGATTGAAATGCAGGCGGTGATTGCAGCCGCGCGCGGCGCCTTCCCGGGTCGCCGTCTGGTGCTGGCCTTCCAGCCGCACCGTTATACCCGCACGCGCGACTGTTTTGAAGATTTTGTAAAAGTGTTGTCGACCGTGGATGCATTGCTGTTGACCGAAGTGTATTCGGCGGGCGAATCACCGATTGTGGCGGCGGATACGCGCAGCCTGATCCGCGCCATCCGCGTCAACGGCAAGGTGGAGCCTCGCTTTGTGGAAACCACCGAAGAGCTGCCTGCAGCCATTCTTGAGAGTGTGTTGCCTGGTGATGTGGTGGTGGTGATGGGCGCTGGCAATATTGGTAGCGTGGCGGCCAAAACACGGGAGCTGGCTAGCGTATGAGTGCCACACGTGTGAAAACCTCAGGCTTGCAAGTGCTCAAGAACGAGCCTTTGGCCCGCTATACCAGCTGGCGTGTCGGCGGCCCGGCGGATCGCCTGGTGCTGGCTGACAGCGTAGAAGCCTTGCAGCAGTTTTTGCAGCAGTTATCGGCCAGCGAGCCGCTGACTTTTATTGGCCTGGGTAGCAACCTGCTGGTAAGGGATGGCGGGGTGCGCGGCACAGTGGTGGTCATGCATCAGGCGCTGCAAGCGCTGGAGATGCACGGTGAGCGTATTTATGCGGATGCTGGCGTGACCTGTGCCAAGCTGGCGCGCTTTGCGGCCAGCCAGGACCGCGTTGGGGCCGAGTTTATGGCTGGCATTCCGGGCACCGTCGGCGGTGCACTGGCGATGAATGCCGGTTGTTACGGGGGGGAAACCTGGCAATGGGTGGATCAGGTAAAAACGATTAACCGTGCCGGCGTCGTGCAAACCCGTGCAAAAGTTGAATACCAGCCCAGCTATCGTCATGTGGCGCATCCGGCGGCAGATGAGTGGTTTTTGGGTGGCTGGTTTGCCGTCCCTGCCGGCGATGGCAAGGCGTCTGCCGAACAGATCAAGCAGTTGCTGGCCAAGCGCTTGGCCAGCCAGCCACTGAATATGCCGAGTGCAGGATCTACCTTTAGAAATCCTGAAGGCGATTTTGCTGCGCGGCTGATTGAAGCTTCAGGGTTGAAGGGGGCCACCATCGGTGGCGCGCAGGTCTCTGAAAAGCATGCCAACTTTATTGTGAATCTGGGGCAGGCCAGCGCGGCGGATATTGAAGCCCTGATTGAGCACGTGAAAACCACCGTGCGCGCCAAACAGGGCGTGGCATTGGTGCAAGAAGTACAAGTAATTGGGGAAGGTGTTTTACAAGCATGAGTACAAGTCAGTCTCAATTTGGCAAAGTGGCCGTGTTGTTCGGCGGTCGTTCCGGCGAGCGTGAAGTGTCGCTCAAAAGTGGCTCGGCGGTGCTGGCGGCCTTGCAGCGCCAGGGCGTGGATGCGCATGCCTTTGATCCGGCCAGCCAGGACTTGTCGGCGCTCAAGCAGTTTGACCGTGCCTTTATTGCCTTGCATGGCCGTTTTGGTGAAGACGGCACCATACAGGGCGCGCTGGAGTTAATGGGCATTCCTTATACCGGTAGTGGCGTCATGGCCTCGGCACTGGGCATGGATAAATGGCGCACCAAATTGTTGTGGACGGCTGCGGGCGTGACTACGCCTAACTATGTGCTCATGGATGACAGTACCCATGTTGAAAATGTCGTGACGGCACTGAGTTTGCCTCTGTTTGTGAAACCGGCCAATGAAGGTTCCAGCATCGGTGTCAGCAAGGTCAAGCAGGCGGGGGATTTGCAGGCAGCCTATGCATTGGCCAAACAGTCAGACCCGCTGGTGATTGCCGAACAGTTTGTCGGTGGCGGTGAATATACCGTCGGCATTCTGGGCGAGACCGCGCTGCCTATCGTGCGCATTGTGCCCCAAAACGAATATTACGATTACGAAGCCAAGTATTTGCGCGACGACACCGAGTACCGCTGCCCTTGTGGCTTGTCTGCCGAGCAGGAGCAACAGATCCAGGCCGAAGCCGTGCAGGCTTTCAAGGTGCTGGGCTGCAAAGGCTGGGGACGGGTGGACTTTTTGATGGATGAGGCCGGTAAACACTATTTTCTGGAGGTGAATACCAGCCCGGGCATGACCGATCACAGCCTGGTGCCGATGGCAGCGAAAGCGGCCGGCATGGACTTTGATGCCTTGGTGATCCGTATTTTGCAACAAACCCTGCGTGACGCGTAACGAGGACGACTGAGACGATGTGGGATAGACCAACATTGCTGAACTGGATCGCCAATCTGCTGTTTTCACTGGCAGTGGTGATGCTGTTGTACGCCTTGTTGTTTGTGGTGTTGCATTTGCCCATCTTCCCGGTCAAGCAGGTACAGGTGGAGGGCAACCTTGATCATGTGAACCATGAGCAGATCCAGCTCATTGTGCGCAAATACCTGAAGGGCAATTTTTATACGCTGGATCTGCAACGCACGCGTACCGCTTTTGAAAAACTGCCCTGGGCGCGCAAGGTGGCCGTCCGTCGCCAGTGGCCAGACACTATTGTGGTACAGATTGAAGAGCATCAGGCTCTGGGCCGTTGGGGCGGTGTGGCACTGGTCAACAAGCATGGCGAACTGTTTCAGGCCGCCTCAGATGAGCAATTGCCAACCTTTTATGGGCCGGGCGATGCCGTGAAAGAAGTGGCGCAAGGCTATGCCAGTTTTGCACAGATGCTGGCAGGCACGCCGCTACAGATACAGCAGCTGAGCCTGTCTTCGCGCCGTGCCTGGGAAATTAAAACAGCGGATGGCCGCCAGATGATGCTGGGGCGAGAAGCCGCGAAACAAAGATTGCAACAGTTTGTGACGGCTTACCGTCAGCAAGCAAGTATTGCAGAGAGCGACTGGCGTTATGCCGATTTACGCTACCCGAATGGCTTTGCCTTGCGCATGCCACGGCCTGGGGCGTAGGCGGCACATTGCCAGAAAGAAGGTCAAGGAAAACACATGAGTAGAGTCAGAGAAGATAAAAATTTGATCGTGGGGCTGGATATCGGCACCTCGAAGATTGTTGCGATTGCGGCAGAGATTTTGCCGGAAGGCACCCTGAAAGTGATCGGGGTCGGGCAGCATGCTTCCCGTGGCTTGAAAAAAGGCGTGGTGGTGAATATCGACTCCACCATGCAGGCGATTCAGCGCGCGATTGAAGAAGTGGAATTGATGGCGGATTGCAAGATCAATACCGTGTATTCCGGCATTGCGGGCAGCCACGTGAAAAGCCTCAATTCGCACGGCATGGTGAAAATCAAAGAGAGCGAAGTCTCGCAGATGGACATCGACCGCGTGGTGGAAACCGCCCGTGCAATTGCCTTGCCGGCAGACCAGCAGATTCTGCATATCCTGACCCAGGAATTCATTATCGACGGTCAGGAAGATGTGCGCGAACCGCTGGGCATGAGCGGCATCCGCCTCGAAGTGCGGGTACATATTGTGACCGGTGCCATTGCCGCGGCACAAAACATCGTCAAATGCATCAAGCGCTGTGGCCTGGAAGTCAGCGACCTGATTTTGCAGCCACTGGCTTCCAGCGAATCAGTGCTCACTGATGATGAAAAAGAGCTGGGCGTATGCCTGGTGGATATCGGTGGCGGTACCACAGACCTGGCGGTGTTCAAGAATGGCGCGATCCGCCATACCGCAGTGATCCCGATTGCCGGTGACCAGATTACCAATGATATCGCGGTGGCCTTGCGCACACCGACGCAGTCGGCAGAAGAGATCAAGGTCAAGCATGGCTGTGCCTTGCGTCAGCTGGCAGACCCACGCGAAGTGGTGGAAGTGCCTGCGGTGGATGGCCGTGAGCCACGCCAGTTGTCCTGCCAGGCGCTGACCGAGGTGATTGAGGACCGCGTCGAAGAGATTTACGAGTTTGTGCAGCAAGAGCTGCGCCGCAGTGGCATGGAATCCATGATTGCTTCCGGCATCGTCATTACCGGTGGCGCGGCACAAATGCGCGGCATGGTCGAGCTGGGCGAAGAGATTTTCCATACCCCGGTGCGCCTGGGTGTGCCGCGCTATGTGGAGGGCTTGTCAGAAGTGGTGGGCAATCCACGCTATGCCACCGGCATCGGCTTATTGCTGATGGCCAAACAGCAGGTGGAGAAACAAATGGTAGGCGATCTGCAATCCGGGTCATTTGGCAGATTGTTTGAACGAATGAAGCGCTGGTTTACCGGCAACTTTTAGGTTTTTGTTGTTTTTTTAATGTGTTTTAGGGCGAGTGTGCGGGGCAAACCAAGCACTCAAATAATAGGCAATGGAGGGTGAGTATGATTGAGATTTTTGACAAAGAGAATGATGGCGCCGTGATCAAGGTGATTGGGGTCGGTGGTTGCGGTGGAAACGCCGTAGAGCACATGATGACCAAGAGCGTGACAGGCGTTGAGTTTATTTGCGCCAACACGGATATGCAGGCCTTGAAAAAGAGCCATGCCAAAGTCGTGCTGCAAATTGGTTCTGACATTACCAAAGGCCTGGGCGCTGGTGCCAAACCGGAAATCGGTCGCGAAGCGGCGCTGGAAGACCGCGACAGTATCGCCGAAACCATTGATGGTGCAGACATGCTGTTTATTACCGCAGGCATGGGTGGCGGAACTGGTACTGGGGCTGCACCTATCATTGCAGAAGTGGCGCGTGAAATGGGCATCCTGACCGTGGCCGTGGTGACCAAGCCTTTTGCCTTTGAAGGCAAGCGTGCCAAAGTCGCACAGGAAGGTCTGGAAGAACTTTCCCAATATGTAGACTCTCTTATCGTTATCCCTAACGAAAAGCTGATGGACGTGCTGGGTGAAGACGTGACCGTGGTAGAAGCTTACCGTGCAGCCAATGACGTTTTGCACAATGCCGTGTCTGGTATCGCTGAAATCATCAACTGCCCAGGCCTAGTGAACGTGGACTTTGCTGACGTACGCACCGTGATGTCTGAAATGGGCATGGCGATGATGGGCTCTGCAGAAGCCAGCGGTCCGAACCGTGCACGTATTGCGGCAGAACAAGCGGTTGCCAGCCCATTGCTGGAAGACGTGAATCTGGCCAATGCGCGTGGCGTACTGGTGAACATCAGTGCCAGCGGCAGCTTCAAGATGCGTGAATACTATGACGTGATGAACACGATCAAGGAGTTCACCGCAGAAGATGCGACCGTGATCGTCGGTAACGTGATGGATGAAAGCATGGGCGATAACCTGCGTGTGACCATGGTGGCCACCGGCTTGAATGGTTCCGTGGGCAAACGCCAGGCTAAACCTGAGCTCAAGGTGATGACGACCCTGCGTGATGGTACGACTAACCAGCCGATCTTCAACACGGTTGAAGAAGACGAGCCAGCCGTATTCACCAGCAACAGCCGTCGTGCGCAGGTCGAAGCCATGAAGAACTCCGGGATTGAGGAATACGATATTCCGGCATTTTTGCGCAAGCAGGCTGACTAATGATACCCCTGGCGGAACCGGGTGCAACACAGGGAAGGCCAGATGAATCATGAGTGAGTACAGCGATTGGCTTATAATGTCGCCAATCATTAACAGTAGAGAAAACCATGTTAAAGCAACGCACGCTTAAACAATCGATCAGCGCCACTGGCGTTGGGCTGCACAGCGGTGAAAAAGTCACGCTGACGCTCAAGCCTGCGCCCGCCGATCACGGAGTGGTGTTCCAGCGTATCGATTTGCCCGATACGCCTGCCATGCGGGTCGCCCCGATGGCAGTGAATGACACTCGCCTGAGCTCCGCCCTAGAGTTTTCAGGTGCGCGCGTGGCTACCGTGGAGCATTTAATGTCTGCCCTCGCCGGTTTGGGGGTAGACAATGTATTGATAGAACTGACGGCCGCCGAGGTGCCCATCATGGATGGTAGCTCGGGACCGTTTATCTATCTGTTGCAAACGGCCGGACTGGCTGAGTTGGAGGCACCGAAAAAATTCGTGCGTATCCTCAAGCCGGTAGAAGTAAGCGAAGGCGATAAATGGGCAAAATTTACGCCGCACCATGGCTTTAAAGCCGAATTTACCATTGATTTTGCACATCCCGTGTTCGAGTTTTCTGGCAAAACAGTCACCATTGATTACGACAGCCAGAGCTATGTAGACGAGATCAGCCGTGCACGCACATTCGGCTTTATGCATGAGGTCGAATACCTGCGGGCCAATGGGCTCGCCAAAGGCGGCAGCCTCGACAACGCGATTGTGCTGGATGAATACAAAGTCCTCAACGGCGGTGGCTTGCGTTATGAAGACGAATTCGCCAAGCACAAAGTCCTCGATGCGATTGGCGACTTGTATATTCTGGGGTATCCGATTATCGGACAGTTTACTGCGTTCAAATCGGGCCACGCCTTGAATAACCAGTTACTGCGCGCCCTGCTGGCCGATGAAAGCGCCTGGGAATACTGTACGTTTGATAACGACGCCCATGCCCCGGTTGGCTTTGTCAAACAACGCGACTATTTCAGTCCGGCGCCGCTGTTGCCGGCGTAAACCGCGTCCAGGCAGATCACAATGTGGTGGATACGAATCTTGTTTGCCGTGCTGGTGTTGAGCACCCTGATCCTGGTCTTGCTGAGCTGGCAGACCGGGCAGCCACGCTACTGGCGCTGGCTCAAAGCAGTCTGGCGCGGTGGGTTTGTGGTCATCCTGTTGTTGCTGTTGTTCTTTTTCCTCAGTCGATTGGCCAGAATTTGAAATTGATCACGCCATCACGTGATCGTTAATGCATGAAGACTAGATTTCCCTTTTTCGTGGCACTGGCTGCCGCGCTGTTCATTGTGGCGACTGCTGCATTCGCTGGCGACGCCGAGGTCTATGCACAGGCCAAACAGGCCTATCAAACCAGAAACCTGGCCCAATTATCCGAAGCTACTGATACGCTCAGGCAAAAGCGCTCGCCGTTGCTGCCTTATCTGCAATACTGGCAGATGATCCTCACACTGGATCAACTCTCTTACAACCAGGTGCAGGCGTTTTTGCAGGAAAACAATGAATCCTTGCTGTCGCAGCGTGTGCGTGAGCTGTGGTTGAAACGACTGGGCCGCTTGCAGTTCTGGGACCAGTTTATTGAAATGCGTGCGCAAATGCCCATGTATTACAGCCTCAACGATGTGGGTAACCAGTGTTACCAGATTCAGGCCGGGATCGCCATGGATGATCCGAATGCCTACGAGGACGGCAAGAAACTGTTGCTGGCGGGCAAAGACCTGCCGCCCGATTGTCAGGGCATGCTGGAAGCCTTGCAGCAAGTGGGCGTGCTCGACGAGAAGTTGTTACTGACCCTGTATCGGGACGCGCTGTTTGCCAATAAGCCGGGCCTGGCCAAAGCGATGGCCAAACGTAGCAGCAAAACAGATGCTGCCTTGTTTAAACAACTGGACGAAGTCACGCAAAACCCGGCGTTGGCGCTGAAAAAAGGCACGATTCAGGACCGCAGCGCTTATGGCCGGGCGTTATACATGTATATCATCCATAGACAGGCCAAGGCGGAGATCGAGGTCGCGCGGGCCAGTTATCAAAAATATAACGGCTTGCTGGATGCTGAAGAAAAACAACTGGTTCAGGCTTATATCGCACTGGAAGCGGCACGTAAACACGCGCCGGAAGCCTTGCAAAGTTTTAACAAAGTGACGGCCTCTGTGCTCAATAACGAGCAGTGGGAATGGTATGCACGGGCCGCTTTGCGTCAGCAGGACTGGAACCAATTGCTGAAGGTGATCTCTGACATGCCGCCAGTCTTGGCCGAAGAGCCCGCCTGGCGGTACTGGAAAGCACGTGCGCTGCTGATGAAGGGGACGCCTGCAGAAGCCAATGCCTTGTTGGCCAAACTCTCGCAGGAGCGGCATTTTTATGGCTGGCTGGCTGCTGAAGAATTGGGGCCAATGCTGGGTGAACCGACGGCCACTTATCAACCCGCTGACGACGAAGTCCGGCAGTTTTCCCGGCAGCCGGCAGTCAAACGCATGGAAGCCTTGTTTGACGTCGAGGCACGCTACGAGGCGAGGCTGGAGTGGATGTACCTGCTGGAAGCGCTGGATGATCCCGGACGTATCGTCGCCGCACAATATGCCATGCTGAAAGGCTGGTTTGACCTGGCGGTGCTGGCGGCAGATAAAACCAGCCGTACCCATAATTTTGAGTTGCGTTACCCCACGCCCTACCGCGATTATCTGCAAAAAGCCTCTCGCAGCCGGGAGATTGATGAAGCCTGGGTCTATGGCATTATCCGGCAGGAGAGCCGGTTTATGCACTACGCCAAGTCATCGGTGGGCGCAGGTGGTTTAATGCAGGTGATGCCTGCTACTGCCAAATGGATCGCCAAAAAACTCGGCTTGAATAGCTACCATGATGGCATGCTGCATGACATCGAAACCAATGTGAACCTGGGCACTTATTACATGCGCTACACGCTGGATACGTTTAATGGCCAGGAGGTGATGGCCACCGCTGCCTACAATGCCGGCCCGAGCCGTGCACGGCGCTGGGCGGCCAGTACGCCCCTAGAAGGCGCAATTTATGCTGAAACTATTCCGTTTAGCGAGACGCGCAATTACGTGAAAAAAGTACTGGCCAATGCGCATATGTACGCTGCGCGGTTGGGCTTGCCGGTGGTGACCCTCAAGAAACGCCTGGGGACGATCCCCGCACGCAGTGTGGCCGAGGCTGACACGGTCACCACCACGATCACGATTTCAGAGCAAGAGTAAGCGGCGGTTTTTCGGTACAATAAGCAAATACGAACTCAGTTAACGCAAGACGCATCAGGAACAAGCAAATGAAGACAGTCACAGTGTTGGGTGGTAGCGGTTTTGTTGGTAGCAGTGTGGTCGCCAGGCTAGATCAGGCCGGTTACCAAGTCAAAGTGCTGACGCGGCGTCGCGAGCAGGCCAAGCACTTGATTTTGCTGCCTAATGTGCAGGTGGTTGAGTGTGATATTCATGATCACGCCGCCCTCAAGGCGCAATTGCAGGGCAGTGATGTGGTGATTAACCTGATTGGCATCTTGCATCAAACCCGTGATAACGCTTTTGAAAAAATGCATCACCAGTTTCCACGCCAGGTCGCGCAATTGTGCGAAGCGTTGGGGATTCCGCGTTTGCTGCATATGAGCGCCCTGCAGGCTTCTGCCAGCGCCCCCAGTGAATATTTGCGCAGCAAGGCCGCGGGGGACAGTGCCGTCATGGCGTTCAGCAAAAAACTGCATGTGACTATCTTCCGGCCTTCAGTCATTTTTGGCACACGTGACCGCTTTATCAACCTGTTTGCCAAGCTGATCCAATGGATACCCGTGCTGGCACTGGCCATGCCCAATGCCAAGTTCCAGCCAATCTGGGTGGAAGACGTCGCTGCCGCCATGGTGAATGCTGTCGATGAACCTGCGACCTATGGCAAGACTTATGAGCTGGGTGGCCCCGCCATCATGACCTTGCAGCAAATCATTGAGGCGGTCATGAAAACCATCCATGTGCAGCGCCCCATCCTGGGCTTGAGCCTGCGCATGTCCCTGCTGCAAGGCAGCTTTATGCAGCTGTTGCCCATCAAGCTGATCTCACGCGATAACGTCAAATCCATGCAGGTAGATAATGTGTGCCAGCAACCGATGGCCAACGAACTGTGTGTGGTCCCGACGGATATGTTCGCCGTGATTTCCGGGTATCTGGTCAAAAACAATCCGCGGGGGGCTTATGATCAGTTCCGCGCGGCCGCTGGGCGTGTCATCAACGCCAGACGTTGATTGCGTACAGGGCTGCCTGTCATGCAGATTTACCAGGTAGGGGGTGCCGTGCGGGACAGCCTTCTCGGCCTGCCCGTCAAAGACCGTGACTATGTGGTGGTGGGTGCCAGCCCCGAACAAATGCTAGCCGCAGGCTACCGCGCAGTCGGCAAAGATTTCCCCGTTTTTTTACATCCCCAGACCCAGCAAGAGTACGCGCTGGCGCGTACCGAGCGCAAAACCGCCAAAGGCTACAAGGGCTTTAGTGTTCACGCCGATCCAGACGTGACCTTGGAGGAAGATCTCGCTCGCCGTGACTTCACCATGAATGCCATTGCCGAGACCGCGGAGGGGCAACTGATTGATCCGTTCGGTGGCCAGGCAGATATTGAAAAAAGAATCTTGCGGCATGTGACAGCCGCGTTTAGTGAAGATCCGGTCAGAATCCTGCGTGCTGCCCGTTTTTTAGCCAGATTTACCGATTTTACTGTGGCACCTGAAACCATGGTGCTGATGCGCGAGATGGTCGCTGCAGGCGAGGTGGATGCCCTGGTGCCCGAGCGCGTCTGGCACGAGATCGCCAAAGGCCTCATGGAGTCCCAACCGAGCCGCATGTTTGAGATGCTGCGTGCTTGCGGCGCGTTGAAAATCATCTTCCCCGAGCTGGACCGCTTGTGGGGCGTACCGCAAACCGCCACTTATCATCCTGAAGTGGATACCGGCATCCATATCATGATGGTGATTGATTACGCTGCGACGCAAGCCTTTAGCCTGCCTGTACGCTTTGCGGCACTGACCCATGATCTGAGCAAGGGTACCACGCCTGCTGACGTGTTGCCGCGCCATATTGGCCATGAGTTGCGCAGCGTTGATCTGATTAGGGATGTCGTGGCCCGCCTGAAAGTGCCCAATGATTGCAAGGATCTGTCACTGGTGGTGGCGAAATATCATGGCAAATTGCATGCGGCGCGGCAAATGAAGGCAAGTACGCTGCTGCATTTTCTAGAGGAGCTGGACGCATTCAGACAGCGCAGCCGTTTTGAGGATTTTCTCAAGGCCTGTGAATGTGACAGCCGAGGCCGGCTGGGATTAGAGCAATGCCCACTGGAGGATGCCGAGCACCTGAGCCGCGCATTGCAGGCGGCCTTGACCGTAGACGCGGGCGCGATTGCCAAACAATGCCAGTCACCTGTGCAGATCAAACAAGCGGTGGCGGAAGCCAGAACACAGGCCATCCAGCAGGCCATGCATCTGCATTAACCAGTCCGCGATCGTTTAGGGTCTAAACCTCTTCCTGCAAGACTATCCGGTTTCTGCCTTGATGCTTGGCGTGATACATCAGTCTGTCAACATCCGCCAAAAAATCATTCATCTGGTCTGTTGCTGAGGGGATGATACTGCCCACCCCCACACTGATGGTGAGCAGCTGACTGACGGCTGAGTGCGCATGCGGAATCTGTGCCTTGAAAATCAGATGGCGGCAACGCTCAGCGATCTTGCCTGCGGAAACAAGATCGGTCTCCGGTAAAATCCAGGCAAACTCTTCGCCGCCAAATCTGGCAAAAAAATCATTTGCACGCACGCCAGCATGAGACAAGAGGCTGGAGACTTGCTTGAGTATCTCATCGCCTTTCAGATGCCCGTAAGCATCATTGAATTGCTTGAAATAGTCGATATCGATCATGATCAGTGCCAAGGGCTGCTGATGTCGGCTGGCTTCCAGCCATTCTTTTTCCAGCACGCTGTCAAACATGCGGCGGTTGGCGACGCCAGTCAGGCTATCCTGATAGGACAGCACTTCAAGTTGTTTTTGCAAATCCAGTAATTGTTGCTCTGTTTGTTTGCGTTCGCTGATATCAAACATAAAGCCAATCAGTGCCTCGGGTTCACCGTTCGCAGCACGGATCACATGTACCACATCGCGTATCCAGACAAAGCCACCGTCAGCCGTCAGTGCGCGGTAGTCGGCTTCATGATCCAGGCCTTGCAGTGATTGCGAGATACAAAAATTGAATACCCGATCGCGGTCTTCCTCGTGCATGCGTGCGGCCCAGTCCTCTGCGGATTGCCAGCTGTCCTGTGTCCAGCCGAGTAAGGACTCAATTTGTGGGCCAATATAAGTGAACCGTTTGGAGGCCCAGTCTAATTTCCATGGAATCGCTTTGGTGGATTCCAGCAATGTTTTATAAGTATCGTTATCTTGAGGGGGCAGTACATGATCCATGGCGAAAACGGTGGTGTGAGAAATTGATTAAGGGTAGCGGACGGACAGCAGGATCGCAATAGCCAATTCAGGCTTGCTGCCCTAGAAATGCGTTCACTTCATGGGCCAGGGCTTGCCCTAATTGCAGATGTTGTGGAGCATCCAGATGCACGCCATCTATTTCACTGGCGGTGACGATGCGCCCTGCATCGACAAACAGGCAATCCATCGCCTGGCTGACTGCGCGGTAAGCCGCGGCCAGTCCCTGGCATTTTTGTGCGGCGCCAGCAAACTTTTCTGCAATCGGTCCTTGTGGTTGAGTGATGAGTGGTGGCGCCAGGATCATGACTTGGGGGACAGGCATGCCTGGTTCAATGGGGGCTTGCCGTATGGTGGTGACCAGGCTGGCTATGCCTTGCGCGGCGTGCCAGGCGGTGTGCGGATGCATGGACTGAAAGTCATTGGTGCCTAGCATGAGGATGACCAGCGCCAGCGGAGAATGGATTTCGATACGCTGCGCCAACCCTTGTTGGCCGTTGCGTCCGGGTTTGAACGGGTCTTCGAACACCGTGCGCCTGCCATTCAGGCAATCTTCAATCACGCGCACGCGTTGCTGCATTTGACTCAGGTGAATTTCGAGGACTCCAGGCCAGCGCTGCTCAAACGGCAAGCGCTGACGGGTATTGGGGATGATGCCCCAGCTTAACGAGTCTGAGTAAACCAGGATGTGCTGCATTGCTTCACCTCACCAAGGGAGCATGCAGTATAAAGCAGGTGCTGGTTTTGATAAAACAGGTGAATATTCAGCTAGTGAATATTCAGATAGTGCTGAATGGCAAATTTGGCCAGGAATCCGACCAGCCCCAGCGTCAGGGCCAGAAACAAGGCAAAAGTGCCGGTTTTGCCCGCTTTGGATTTCCAGGCCAGGTTGCCCACAATAAAGACAATAAACAGCATGAGGAACGCGAGGCCCCAGGACATGCCAAACTCGGTGAGTTGGGCTTCATTCATGCCAAAAATAGTGGTTTCCATCCGTGATACTTTCTGTTGAAACTTATTGCAGGCAGCCCGTAATCAGCTGGGCCAAGTGTTGCTCAAGATTGTCGCTGGGTTTGCGTTTGAAGCCGCTTTTGGCAAAAGCATGCCAGCGGCCCAGCACAAAACTGATCATGGTATTGGCCGCCGTGCCGGCATCATTGATTTTGTGACCCTGTGCTTCGGCAATACGCAACGATTGCTTGAGGCTGGCCTCTAACCTGTCCAGCAACTGGTTGATACGTAATTGCAAGGCGTCATCTTCATTGACCAGGGCATCGCCAATCAACACCCGTGACATGCCGGGATTGCGCTCGGCAAACTTGAGCATGGTTTGCAGCATCAGCTGTACTTGCTTGAGGCCATCGGTTTCGTCGGTGGTAATTTTGTTCATGACACCAAACAAGGCGCTTTCAATAAACTCGATCAGGCCCTCAAACATTTTGGCCTTGTTGGCAAAGTGGCGGTAAAGTGCCGCCTCGGAAACATCGAGTTTGGCAGCCAGGGCTGCGGTGGTGACTTTTTCGCCACGTGGTGTTTGCAGCATGCCTGCCAGGGTTTCCAGAATTTGCTGTTTACGGTTTGTGCGTGCTTCTTTATTGATAGTAGCCATAATGATGGGGAGCCTGAGCCTGATCGTTAGGTGGTTATTTTGACCCGTATTTTAACCTTATTCACCGGCGGCGGGAATGTAAAGCGGCCCTTTTTTCAGGCCACTGTGAGTGAGCGCCAACATATGCGCTAACCTATATTGCACAAAGTTTGGTTTGCGTAACTTGCGGCTGATCCACACCGTGCGCATCCCCAGCCGTTTGGCCGTCATCAGTGCGGGCAGGCTGTCTTCAAACAAGGTGCAATCTGCCGCACGGCATTTAAGCTGGCGTAGCAGCAATTGAAACCCGCGCACGCTGGGTTTGGCGTGAAAGCCACTGGATTCCACACTGAAGACCAGTGAAAAGCAATCCTCAATGCCCAGCACTTGCAGCACGCGCAACGCATAGTGACGCGGCGCGTTGGTAAAGACGCATTTCCGCCCCGGCAGTTGCTGCAATAATTGCCTGAGCTGTTTGGTGGTGTGCACCATTTCGTCCGTCAGAAAGGCATGGGTTTCTGCAAGAAAATGATGCGGGTTGACCCCGTGGTGGCGCATCAGCCCTTTGAGGGTGGCGCCATAGACCTGCCAGTAATGCTGGCGCAAGGCGCAGGCGGCTGGTTCATCCAGTTGCAAGTGATCCTGGATATATTGGGTCATGGCCCGGTTCATCACCGGGAAGATATGCGACGAGGCGTTGTGCAGGGTGTCGTCCAGGTCAAAAATCCATACCCTGCGTGTCATCACTGCCGTGCCAGATTAAAGGGCATCTGCCCGCAATTTGGCCGGGCGGTGCAGCAGACGGTTTAAGTAGTCGTCAAAGACGGCACGCGGCGGATAGGCTTTGGTGTAACGCATGCCAAACGCCAGATGGGTCGCCAGATAGACATCGGCGGCGGTGAACTCGTCGCCACACACATAGGCATGCTGGCGTAAATGCGATTCCAGGGTATCTAGCGTGAGTGTCAGTGAGCCAAAGCCCAGAAAAGCCTGACAAGGCGTACCCAAAGGTGTTTTTTCCGGCGTTTGCCAGCCCAGAAACTCAGCCGTCGTTGCCGCTTCCAACGGACCGGCGATAAAAAACATCCAGCGGTAAAAAGCTGCCCTTTCCGGGGTGCCCGCGGCTGGAATCAAGCCCTTGTCGGCAAACGTGTCTGCCAGATAGGTCAGGATCGCGGCCGTCTCGGTGACCACGGCCCCGCCATGCTGGAGGGCAGGTACTTTGCCCATGGGGTTGATTGCCAGGTAGTCTGCTTTTTTCATGGCCGGACCAAAGTCCAGCCACACCGCCTGATACGCAAGGCCCAGCTCTTCGAGCAGCCAGTGCACGGCACGGCCACGCGACAGTTTGTTGCTGTATAAAATAATCTCAGCCATGGTTGGGCACTGCTGATGAGCGTGGCTGAATGGCTATTTCGCCTTGATCAGCGTGCCCACGCCTTCGTCAGTCAACACTTCCAGCAGCAAGGCATGCTCCACGCGGCCATCAATGATGTGCACAGACTTGACGCCACTGCGCGCCGCATCTAGCGCAGAACCGATTTTTGGCAACATGCCGCCACTCAGGGTGCCATCTTCTACCAGGTCATCGATTTGCTTGGGTGTCAGGCCGGTCAGCAGCTGGCCATTTTTATCCAGCACGCCTGGCGTATTGGTCAGCAAAATGAGTTTTTCTGCATTGAGGATTTCAGCCAGTTTGCCCGCCACCACATCGGCATTGATGTTATAAGTTTCGCCATCCTTGCCTACGCCAATCGGCGCGACGACCGGGATAAAGTCACCGCTATCCAGAAACGTAATGATGCTGGGGTCTATGCCGGAAATCTCGCCCACCTGGCCGACATCAATCATTTTGCTCGGGTCTTTGAGGTCTTCCATCAGCAGTTTGTGCGCATGGATAAAGTTACCATCCTGCCCAGTTAACCCCACCGCTTTACCGCCGTGACGGTTAATCAGGTTAACGATTTCCTTGTTCACCTGACCCCCCAACACCATTTCCACCACGTCCATGGTTTCTTCGTCAGTGACGCGCATGCCCTGAATGAATTCACCCTTTTTGCCCAGCTTGTCCAGCATTTCATTGATTTGCGGGCCGCCGCCATGCACCACCACCGGGTTCATGCCCACCAGTTTTAACAGCACCACATCCTGCGCAAAACACTCTTTGAGGCGGTCGTCCGTCATGGCGTTGCCGCCATATTTGATCACGATGGTTTTATCAAAAAAGCGTTTGATGTAGGGCAGCGCTTCGGACAGGGTTTTTGCCTTTTGCGAGGCAGTGGCATGTTGCATCATCGGAGGTCCGTATTGAGTTCAAAACAGCGTGAATTTTACCGCAGAAATGTGAAGCGCTGATTAAAAAACAGCGCTTACACATCATGCGAATTTAGGGTAGCCAGTGGCTTAATCTGGATGCATCATCCAGATCAGGCTTGCTGAATCCCTGCCAATAACCATGGCGCATTGCTTGGCTGTAACGCTTTTTGCAAGTGCCAGATTTCATTGATGTGTTCAATCGCAGCATTGTTTTCGCGCAACTGACCCGAGTAACGCACACTGGCAATGGTGTAAGCGCCTTCAGTGACCACCTCAATCAGCTCAGCATCAATATTCAATACCTCGGTTGTTTGTGGGGCATCGCCGCGTTCTTGCAATTGCAGGCTAATTTCAGCATAGACCTCAGGGGTGGTGTATTCACGAATGTCTTGGATGTCTTTGCGGTCGTTGGCGGCTTGCAGACGAATAAATGAAGCTTTGGCACCGCGTAAAAAACTATCCACTGGAAAATCGGCAGGAATATCTGCTTTTATTGTGGATGCAGCGCTGGCGTTGTATGCGGATTCAGATTGAAATCCGGCGGGGGCGTAAGGTGCGCCTGCGCCGGCGTATTGCGGCGGCGAGGCTTGCGCATTTTTGAAGCGACGCACTAAAAATATCAGCAAGGCAAAGCCTGCAACCACCATCAATAATGTGCTGAAATTATTGGCAAAATCGCCCAATCCGCCGTGTGAAAACAGGGTTGCCAAGCCGGCACCAATGGCAAGACCGGCCAATGGCCCCATCCATTTGCTCATCCCGTTACGTGGTGCAGTCGCAGGGGCAGGTTGTGGCGTCGCTTCAGGCGCACGTTGCATTTGTTTGGCAGGCGCAGGCCGATTTTTACCAAAACTGCCGCCACCGCCCAAACGTTTGGCCTCTGCCACACCAGAGAACAAACTCATGCAGACCATCAACACCATCAATAGCTTCCAAAACTGTTTCATGTTTTCCTTTTGTTTCTGTGTTTTAAATAAATGCTTGATTGCCTGAGCGCTTGCATGGCAATCGGATATCCAATGTAACGTAAGTGGGCATGAAATGGTTGTATTTCAAGAAGCTAAGGCCATTGTTTGTTTTTTAGGGGCCATAAAAGGGTCAGCCTTTTGGCTGCGGCCTTACAAAGGTTTCACAAACACCTTGGACTTGCGCTGGAAATTATAGAACTTGAGTTTCTCTTGCGGCAGTTGCTCCACGCTTTGTTCGCTAAAGCCGCGCTCCAGAAACCAGTGTTCGGTGCGGGTGGTCAGGCAGAAAAGCTGTTTAAAGCCTTTTTGACTGGCTTGCTGCTGGCAAAAGTTAAACAGCTTGTCACCGCGGCCACCGCCACGGTAAGCGGGATCTATCGCCAGGCAGGCGAACTCTACCATTTTTTCCTCGTGAAACGGATATAAAGCCGCGCAACCGATGACGCGGTTATCATGTTCCATCACATAAAAATAGTTGATCTCCATCTCGATGCGTTCGCGGCCGCGCCGCACCAGAATGCCCTCATTCTCCAGGGGTTCAATCAACCGCAAAATACCGCCTACATCTTCGATATTGGCCTGGCGCATGGTTTCCAGTGACAGTTCGGTGATCATGGTGCCTATGCCCTGGCGCGTAAACAGCTCCTGAATAATGGCGCCATCAATGTGGCGCGAGATCAGGTGGGTTCTGGCCACGCCATGCTCGCAGGCACGCACGGCGGCGGGCAGGTAATAATTGACGTCCTCGGAATAGAAAATCGGCTCATCACTTTCCTGCACGTTACGAAGCAGGTTGCGCGCCTTGGCCGAGGTCATTTCGCGCAACAATTCGCCGCGCAGGTTCTGGATGCCTTCTGAGTCCATCAGGAAAATCAGTTTTTCTGCATCCAGCGCAATCGCGGCACTCACCGCGACATCTTCCAGGGTCAGGTTAAAGGTCTCGCCGGTGGGGGAGTAACCCATGGGCGACAACAACACCATCTCGCCATCGTCCAGCCGTTTCTGGATGCCGACCGCATCAATCTTGCGCACTTCGCCGGTATGTTGCAGATCCACACCGTCGCGTACGCCCAAGGGTTTGGCGGTGACAAAATTACCACTGGCAACACGGATGTCGCTGCCTGCCATCGGCGAGTTGGCAATGCCCATGGATAACAGCGATTCAATCTCTACCCGGATGGCGCCATTGGCCTCTTTCACCGCCTCCATGGCGGCATCGTCGGTGATCCGCAAGCCGTTATGCAGTTTGGGGGTGAGGTGGTCACGTTTCAGGCGTTGCTCAATTTGTGGCCGGGCACCGTGGACTAATACCAGTCTGACTTCTAGGCTGGCCAGCAGGTTGAGGTCGTGCGAAAGCGCCACAAACTGTTGTTCACTGACGACTTCTCCGCCAAATGCAATGACAAAGGTGCTGCCGCCAAGGGCGTGGATATAAGGCGCCGCAGAGCGAAACCAATGCACAAACTCTTTGCTATTCGTGCTAGAGAGGATGGCTGGTGGCGTGTTGGTCAGCGAGACGGGGGTCAGGTTGGCATCATAGAGCCGGCCAGGCGTGGTATGCAGTGCCTGTGCGGCAGCGCGCAGCAGGGCTTCAGAGATGCCAATCTCGCCGCGTTCAATGCGCGATAAATTGCTGGCATCTGTGCCCATGCGGGCAGCCAGTTGCTGCAAGGTTAAATTTTGCGATTTACGCAATTCCCTGATGTTTGAGCCTAGCATTTTGCGTTTAAATTAAGGTTAATTTGCAAAATAATAAATAAAAATGGTTTTTATTGCAAATATTGGGGTGTTGATTTTTCACCGATGAAAGCAGATAAACGTCGATCAGGCGAGACCCGGTGTGAGTTTTTAGCGTAAGCAAAGCGCGCGCAGTTTCAAGCGCAGCAGAATGTTAGCAGGGCAGTCCGCGCTCATCGGCGTGTATCGGCGCTTAAAAATTTTTGTGGTTGTAGATATTCAAGGGAGCGGCACATAAAAAAATGACGGCCAAGGCCGTCATATTAAGGTCAAGAACACAGAGAGACTACGTCAACATCAACTGACTGGCTGCGGGCGGATTGAGCGATACACACGGTTGCTCTGCCGTTTGCTCAATACCAGCTGCCAGAGTTGCCCTTGCCGGGCGCGGAAATAGCCTGCACAACACATCAGGTAGTATTTCCACATCCGGTAAAAACTTTCATC
>JABLTH010021945.1_pt1 | contig 24117 bp, 15 predicted proteins | sample 7875711 | NCBI WGS metagenome assembly JABLTH01 (sample SAMN14941262, study PRJNA633318) | bioreactor metagenome | isolation source: bioreactor | place: China | collected 2019-03-05 | reverse complement strand
GCCCGAACAGGTGGCCGTGGCGCTCGAAGCGGTAGAACGCGAGGTCGAGCGCCTCGTCGAACGCGCGCCGGTTGGGAAGGCCGGTGAGCGCGTCGGTCGAGGCCGCGCGCGAGAGCCGCACCACCTGTTCGCGCAGGTGGCGGTTCTCCGCGTCGTCGCTGAACGAGAGCGCCGCGCCGGCGACGACGCCGTCCTGGTCCTCGATCGGAACGGCGCGGAGCGACAGCGGGACGGCGTGCCCGTCGCGGTGGCGGCAGAACACGCGGGCGCTGCGCGTCTCGCCCGCGTTGAGCGCGTCCTCGAGCACGGACTCGTGCCCTTCGAGGGCGAGGCCCTCGGGGTCCGCGGCGACGAGCACGGAGTCGCCGTAGCGCGTGCCGACGACCTCGGCCGCGGCGTAGCCGGTCAGCCGCTCCGCGCCGCGGTTCCAGAACACGACGGTCATCGACGGGTCGACGAAGCAGAGCCCGTCGTGGACGTGGTCGAGGAGATCCCGCAGGAATCCCTCGCCGACGGAGTGATGGAAGCGTTCGGCGAGCCAGTGGGACGACGGCTGCATGGTCGTGCTCGCTGTCCCCGGACCGGCGGCGCGGGCCCCGCCGGGAAGTGTCCCGGGGATCAGCGTAGGGGGAACGCGGGCGTGGTGCCAGACCGCGCGGACCTCGAGGCGCCTCCAGTCGCGACGACCCGTCCGCGCACGCCCGGGCGCGTGCGCGCGGGCCGTGCGCAGGGGAACGGATTTCGCTTCAGTCGGCCGACTCGTTGGTGCCGTCGGTCGCGCGGACCACGTAGAAGAACGCGCCGCCGGGCGTGGGCAGACCGGCGTCCGCCACGCTGTTCGAGGACGGCGACTGCCACGGCGCCGGCGCCCCGACCATGAAGTCCGGCGTCGTCCCGCGGTAGACGCGGTACGCGGTCGCGCCCGCGGCGTAGCCCCACGTCAGCGTCGCCGCGGAGACCGTGCGATCGAGGTACAGCGACGCGCCGACGTTGCCCAGCGTCGCGGGCGGCGACGCCGGAGCGCTGGCCCGGCTGTGGAACACGGGCGTGGCCGGGGCGCCGAAGTCGATCGAGTTCACGTCGGTGTCCTGCCCCGACCCGAGCGCGCCGCCCGGCAGACGCGTGACCGACAGCCCGCTCCCCGGCGCGGCGGTGTTCTTCCCGCTGCCGCCCTCGGGGCAGGACGCGCTCGCCCCGTAACCGACCTTGTCGACGATCGCCGCGTCGGAGCAGCCGCTCACGTTGGACGTCTTCGAGACGACGAGGGCGTGCCCCGCCGTACCCGACATGTTGCTCGTGCCGAGCGAGTCGTCGCGCCCGGGCGTCCCGGAGTAGCCGTTGCCGGCCACGAGGTACCAGCCGAACGCCGGCACGGAGTTGGATCCGGTGAGGTTCACGCGGAAGCCGAAGTTGCCGTTCGCCGCGAGGTACTGCACCGAGTAGCCCGACAGTGAAATGGGATTCGCGGTCGGATTGTAGATCTCGATCACGTCGTCGGTGCTGCCCGCGGTCCGGACCTGCGAGACCACGAGGTGGTTCACGGTCGAGCCGCCGCCGGGGAGACCGGTCGTGGCCCACGCGTCGTTCGAGAGGCCCGACAGGTTCGCGGCCTCGTCGGACACGCGCAGCGCGAAATAGTACGTCGTGTTCGCGGCGAGCCCGGTCACCGTGAACTGCTGCGGGCTGCCGGGCGCACCCGGCGCGGGGGTGCCGGGCACGGGGGTCGCCGCGGCGAAATCGGCCAGGGTGCGGATGCGCTGCGCGCTGCGGCGCACGTCGTAGCTCGCGGCCGTGCCGGTCATGCCGTCGTCGCCCACCGCGGTCCACGACAGCGTGACCGCCGCGGACGATGCGCCGCGCGCGACGAGGTCGGTCACGGTCGCGGGCGGGACGAGATCCACGGTCGCGGCGCCGGCGTCGTAGTACAGCTCGACGTATTCCTTGGTGAAATCCGCCGCGTCGGCGAACTCGTTGATCCGCACGCCGGCGCCACTGCCCGCGCCCGCGCCGAGTCCGGGGTCGGCCGCGGCCTCGGACACGACGTTCCAGGACGACGAGCTGCCCGCGGGGTTCCCCGGGGCGGTGCGCTGGTACGCCTGGTGCGTCGACGCCATCGACACCGTCGGCCCGTCGACGAGCGCGTTCGACGCGTCGTACAGCTCGTACGACTCGCCGCCGTTGATCTGCGGGAAGCAGCCCGTCGTGCTGCAGGCGTTCGCGGGATCGGAATCGAGGAACACGGTCGACGCGGGCAGCGCCGGGTAGTACGCGGCGAACTCGGTCGGCGTCGCATCGCGCGCGACCACGAGGTAGCCGCCCGAGGGCACCTTCGTGCCCGCGGGAATCACGAACGTCTGCGCCGAGTTGTACTGCTTGATCGACCAGCCCGAGAGGTCGATCTCGGCCGGCCCGGTGGTGAACGTCATGTCGCTCGAATACGTCGGGCCGTTGCCGCAGCCGTCGGTCGACACCGTGCGGTAGTGATACAGGGTCTCGGGCGTGAGCCCGGCGAGCGGCACCGCGTGCGCGGTGACGAGCCCGGGCGAGGACGCGCTGCTGCCGTACGCGGCCGTCGTGCCGTACTGGACCTCCGACGTCGCGCTCTCGTCCGTGGTCCACGTGATCGTCGCGGAGGAACCGCTGAGCGACGTCGCGGCCGGACCGGCCGTGATCGCCGGGGCCGCGGCCGCGGTCGTCGTGAACGTCGCGTCGGCGCTCTGCGTGGACCCGTTCCCCACGCGGTCGGAGGACGAGACGCGGTAGTGGTACTGCGTCGCGGGCGTGAGCGAGGCGAGCGTCACGACGTGCGCGGTGGCGAGGCCCGGGACGCTCGACGACTGGCCGTAGCCGTTCGTCGTACCGAAGTCGACGAGCGTGGTGGCCGCCTCGTCGGTCGTCCACGTGACGCGGGCCGAGCAGTCGAAGGGCGCCGCGGCCGGCCCGTCGGTGATGACCGGCGGCGTCGTGTCCGGGGTCGGGTCGATCAGCCAGTGGCACGCGTTGAGGTGGATCTCACGGTTGTTGACGCCGCCCACGGCCTTGTCCCAGCCGCCGTAGAGCGTGTCGCCGGAGTCCCCGGTGCCGTCGTCGGCGGGCGAGGAATCGCCGATCGCCGCGACGCGCCCCAGCCCGTACTGCGCGGTGGCGAACGTCACGCGGTGCGTGTCGTGCGCCTGGCCGGTACGCCACACGTGGGCGGTCGCGGTCGGGTTGTCGGCCGGGTTCAGCTCCATCGAGGTCGAACCGAACAGGCCGAGGCCGCCGCTGCCGGTGCCGAAGGGACCGAAGACGATCGGGTCGGCGGGGTCGGTCGACGTGTTGGCGTCGGTGCCGTCGTCGAACCAGTCTTCGCCGCCCTGGTCGCTGGCGCCGTTGACGCGGAACCAGATGCCGAACACGCCGGCGGACGTGGCCGAGGTCGCGCCCGTGAGGTCGTTCCACACGGCGGGCGCGTCCCAGCCGTCGCAGTCGCGGTCGGAGGTCTCGTGGTCGCCGACCATGAACAGCCCGCCCCCCGCGCTGACGAAGGCGAGGATCGCGCTCTTCTCGTCCGCCGTGAACGGACCCTGCGGCTCGACCACGACGTACAGCTTGTAGTGCGACAGGTCCTGCGGGTTCGTGCCGTCGCCGTAGGTGATGCGCCCGCCGGGCGGCAGCGTCTCGACGGTGTGCCCGGCCTTCACGAGGTCGACCGCCCACGCGGAGATGCCGCCGGTCCAGTACGTCTCGGGCGTCGTGGACGTGATCCCCGCGGCGGCCGGCGTGGGCACGCGCTGCGGATTCGACTCGTTGGTCGTCCCCGAGCACGGGTACGCGGGCAGGTTCCGGTTCCAGGCGTCGGCGTCGATCACCCAGTCGGCGTTGCCCGCCATCTCGTTCTTCGTCGCGTCGAAGAGCACGGCCGCGGCGCGAGCCGGCAGGAGCGCCGACCCGAGCAGCAGCGCCAGCACGGTCCAGGAGGCGAATCGCATGCGCATTTATCGTCCGTAGGCGCCCCACGCGCTCTCGCCGCGGGGACTGACGCCGGTAATGAGATACATCGAGAACGTGCCCGTGCCCGGATCTTCGAACGTCGTGTCCGCCGGGAACGGGTCCTCGCCGGTCACGTTCGCGAACGACGCCGCCGAAGCGGGGTCCGTTCCGCGGTAGACCCTGTAGGAGGTCAGCTCCGGGTACGGCCACCACTCGACGACGACCTTCCCGGCGCGCTTCGTGACCGAGCGCAGCGTCATCTCGGGCGGGCGCGCCTCGAGCGGCCGCCCGCACACCTCGAGCTGCCAGCTGTTGATCGTGCCCGAGTTGGCGGGCACGGTGTCGGTGACCTTGAGCGTCCACGTGCCGTTGGCGGCCTCGCCGTTGAACCGCGACAGCGGCTCGTAGGGCGCGATCTGCGAGTCGTACCAGCCGACGATGTTCGCGCCGGAGCCGCCCGTGTGGTCGTGCAGCGCGACCGGCGTGCCCGACGGGGACACGAGCGTCACGACGAGGTCGCTCTTGTACGGGTGGGTGATGTTGACGTAGCAGTTGACCTCGTCGACGTCGACGGCGTTCGTGAACGAGAGGCTCCAGGTCTTCGTCGTGCGGTCCGGCACGGGCAGCGCGCCGCCGGTCGAGGAGACCGTGGTGCAGCTGCGCGCGCCCGCGGGCACGAAGAACGGCTCGGAGGTCCCGCTGCGGCCCGACGCGGTCCACTTCACGACGAAGCCGGCCTTGGTCCCCGCGGGCGCCGACGGCGACAGCGACACGGAGTAGTGCGGCGTCTTCGACTGCGCGCTCGCGCCGGCGGCGATCGCCGGATAGGTCGCGGTGTTGCGCGGCACCGTCGTGTAGGAACCGATCGGAACCAGCACGCCGCTGGGATTGGTCGCGTAGGCGCCGGTGTTGCGCAGCACGACGGCCAGGTCGGTCGTCTCGCCGGGATCGAGGAACCCGTTGCCGTTGTCGAGGACCGTGTAGCTGACGGGCTGCAGGTCGGTCTGCGTCGGCTCGAGCGCGATGTCGCGGCGCGCGGCCGCGCCCGTCGGCACGACGAAGTTGTTGAGCAGCTCGGTCACGTGGCCCGCGGCCGAGATCTCGAGGTTGTACGTGCCCGGCAGGATCAGGCGGTGATAGTCGCCGGCGTCCGGGTCGCCGTAGGTCGGCTGCAGGTTGCCCTGCACCTTGACCGTCGCCTTGAGCGGCGCGCCCGTCACGGAATCGGTCACGACGCCGCGCACGCCTTCCTGGGCGCGCTCGGCGTATTCCAGCATCGACTCGAGGTTCTCGTTCCAGTAGCTCGGCAGCGTCGACCCGTCGGGCCACTTCGTGCCGATCTCCATCGTGATGTCCCACGTGCCGCGGTAGACGTAGTTCCAGTCCTGCATCCCGCCGCGCACGACGTACCAGTCGGCGCCGTTGCAGATGCCGTTCCAGAACGAGGCGTCCGAGTTGTTCGCGAACATGCTCGGGTTGTGGTCGGCGTACGTGCGCGACAGCGACACGAGCGAGATGTCGTCTGGCGCGGTCGCGTAGTACGAGTTGCCGCTCGGGGTCCCGTCGTAGGGGTAGTTCGCGATCAGCTCGCCGCCGTGGAAGTTGAGCGAGTGGTTGACCGAGTGGACGAAGCCCCAGTTCATGATCGCGGCGACCTCGGGCTCGCGCCCGGCCGTCGTGTCGTTGTTGTCGACGTACTGGTCGGGGAAGCTGCGGTTGAGGTCCACGCCGTTCGCGTTGTAGCGCTGACCGAGCGCGGTCCCGTCGGGGTTGACCGACGGCATGATCCAGATCTCGGTGTTGTTGACGAGGTTCGTGATGCGCGAGTCCGTGCCGTAGTTGTCGAGGAGGTGATGGATCAGCTGGATCAGCAGCTCCTTGCCGACCACCTCGTCGCCGTGGATCGCGCCGATGTAGCGCACGGCCGGCTCGTCCTCGCTGGCCGCGGGATTGTCGGAGACCTTCATCGCCCACAGCGTGCGGCCCTGCACCGACGTCCCGAGGCCGTACAGCCGCGTGAGGTCGGGCCGCGTGTTCGCGATCGACTGCAGCTCGGAGGTCAGCGTCTCGTACGTGTGGTACGTCGTCGGCATGCCGGACGGAGCGAGCGGCAGCGGCGCGGCCGCCGCGAGCCGGGAGCGCTCCCAGCCGAGATGTCCGGCATCGGGGATCCGCTCGACGACGAAGCCGAGCGCGCGCAGCTTCTCCACTTCCTTGTCGATCACGTAGCAGCGCGCGCGGTCCCAGTTCACGGCATCGACGTCGATGTCGAGCGTGGTCAGGGTCGCGAGGTCCTGCGTACGGTCGTTCAGCATGACCTGCACCGGGTACACGGGACCGGGTTCGCCGCGTCCGGCGGCAAGAGCGAGCGGCACGAGAACGAGCAGGAGCAGGGCGGCGAACGCGACTCTCATCGAGGCACCTCAACGGAAACGCGGCCCCCCGGGCGCTCGCGCACCCGGGGGGCCATTCGTGTTACGTCGATGACAACCGCCCGGTCAGGGGCAGCTGCCGCTGCTGTCGTGGACGCGCGGTCCGGAGGTCGCGTTGCCGGCGGGGCCTTCGCCGCCGCCGTTGATCGCGCGCACGAGGTACCAGTACAGGCCGCCGGCCGCGGGATGCTCGGTCAGCGCGGTGGTCGACGTCGCGCCCGTCGTGAGGCGCAGGCACGAGTCGACCGCCGGGGTCACGAGGTTCGGGAGATCGCCGCCCGCGCCGCGGTACACGTTGTACGCGACGGCGCCCGCGACCGGGCTCCACGAGTGCGTGCTCTTGTCCGGCGACCACGCCTGGTCCAGGACTTCGACCGCGGGCGCGGAGACGGCGCAGTTGATGCACTGGTAGCCCGCGCTGGTGGTCAGCTCGAGCGTCCAGCCCGTGAGGGTCCCGGTGTCGCTGCTGGCCGAGTCGGTCACCTTGAGCGTCCAGGCACCGTTGGCCGCGATGCCGTTCAGCGCCGACAGCGGCGTGTCCGGCTTGTAGGTCCCGGTGTAGGGCGGCGTGCCGCTGGCGATCGGCGTCGTCGCGGCGTCGTCGAACACGGTGCTGGTGTAGTTGTCGCCCGAGCTTCCGTGACGCGCGGAGAGCGTGACCGAGGTCCCGTTCGGCCCGATGAGGAAGATCGAGAGGTCGTTGTCCCAGGTGTGCGTGATGTTGACCGTCACGCGGACCTTGGTCACCGGGTTCGTGTCGGTGATGGTGGTGACGCTGCTGACGCCGGTCGCGTTGTTGTCCGGAACCGGCTTCGGCACGTCGGTCGCCGGGTAGGAGTTCACGGCGGAGCCGACCTTGCCGACCTTGACTGAGAACGAGCTGTTGAACGTGCCCTGCGCGGTGACGATCGCCAGGTTGAAGGCGATGTCGCTGCCGCAGGGGACGGTCTGGCCGACGGTGTACTGGAAGTGCGGCGCGTTGCTGGTGACCGACAGGCCGCTCGCTACGTCGGGGAACGCCGCCGTCCCGCCGGTCACGTAGACGCCCGGCGTGGAGGTGGTGATCACGCCGGTGATGTTGGTGAGGTTCACCGCGCCGTCGTTCCGGATCGTGACCGGCATGGTGATGTCCTCACCCTGCTCGATCGCGCCGTTGCCGCCGCCGGTACCGCCCACCGAGCACACGTCGGTGAACGTGTTCGACAGGTACTTCGCCGACGGACCGCACGTCCGCGGCTGGTAGGTGAAGCTCAGGCTCCAGTTCTGGATCGAGCCGGTGTCGCTGTTGGCGTTGTCGACGACCTTCAGCTGCCACGCACCCGCGGCCGCCAGCCCGTTGATCGCCGAGAGCGGCGTCTCGGGCTTGAACGAGCCGGTGAACGGCGCGGTGCCGGCCGAGATCGCCGTCGTCGCCTGGTCGTCGAAGACCGTGTTGGTGAAGTTGTCGCCGCTGCTGCCGCGCCGGTTCGAGAGCGAGATCTGCGTCCCGTTCGGGGCGATGAGGAAGATCTGCAGGTCGCCGTCGAACGTGTGCGTGATGTTCACGGTCACGTTCAGGTCGAGGATCTGGTCGGGATCGGCGACGTTGATCGTGCTGATCGCGCCGGCCGCGTTGTTGTCCGGGATCGCGATCGGGCCGTCGGTGCTGGTGTACGTGGCGGCCGTGTTCTGCGGCGTCGTGAACAGGTAGTAGGTGCCGCCGTTGTTGTCGATCGAAACGTTGCCGTACGCGTCCCTGGACTCGACCTGGTAGTAGTACGTCGAGCACGGGTTCAGGCCCGTGAGCGCCTGCGCGTGCGTCGTGACGAAAGCCGCGCTCGACGACGTGAGCGTCGGCGGCACGGCGAGGCCGTAGCGGACCAGCGAGTCGGCCGGCTTGTTGGTCGTCCAGTCGATCGTCGCGGTCGTGCCCTGGATGTTGCTCGAGGACACGTTCGAGATCACCGGACCGGCACAGTCGGTCGTCGCGGTGTCGGTCACGTTGACGTTGGTGTTGCCCTGGCCGTCGTCGGCGTCGATGTAGGTCACGGTGACGAGGTCGGCGTTCACCACAGACAGGAGGCCGTCGCCGCCGTTCGGCGCGGCGCCGGTCAGCACCACGTCGCCTTCGAACCAGGTGTCCTTCGGCGCGGGCTGGCGCGTGAGGGTCACGACCTGGCCGCCCGGCTCGGTGTTCGACGCGGCCACGACATTGAGCGTCGCGCCCGCGACGTTGGTGTCCTTCACGGTGACGTGCGCGGTCGTCGAGCAGCCGTAGATGTCCTTGTCGAGGATCACCTGCGCGCCGCACGGGGCCGGCGGGAACTGGAACGTGATCGACCAGCTGTCGATCGTGCCGGTGTCGCTGCCGGCGCTGTCGACGGCTTTGAGCGTCCAGTTGCCGTACGACGGCGTTCCGTTCAGCACGGAGAGCGGGCTCTCCGGCCGGAACGAGCCGGTGAACGGCGCGGTGCCCGCGGAGATCGCGGTCGTCGCGGCGTCGTCGAAGACCGTCCCGATGAAGTTGTCGCCGGACGAACCGCGGCGCGTCACGAGCGGGACCGTGGTCACGCCGTCGGGCGCGATCAGCGAGAGCGAGACGTCGCCGTCGAAGGTGTGCGTCACGTTGACGGTGACGGTGACCTTCTGGATGAACTCGTAGTACGGCACGTTGATGACGGCCGTGACGCCGGCCGCATTGTTGTCGGGAATCGGCACGGCCGGGCCCGGGTACGTGTACGTCGGGTTGGTGTTCGTGCCGGTGCGGAACGTGTAGTACGCGCCGTTGTTCGTGTCGCTGGACACGTTGCCGGCCGTGTCGGTCGAGCTGACGTAGTAGTAGTACGTCGTGCACGGGTTGAGCCCCGCGAGACCGACCTGGTGGTTCACGACGACCGCGGCGTTGCTCGCGGTGCTGGCCGACGGCGGGAACGCCGTGTCGTAGATCACGCGGCTGTTCGACAGCTCGTCGGTGGTCCAGAGGACCTGCGCCGAGTTGCCCGTGATGTTCTGCGTGTTGACACCGGAGATGACCGGGCCGGAGCAGTCGACGGCCGCGGCCGTCGTCACGGGGACGTTCACGCCGCCCGCGCCGTCGTCCGCGTCGATGTACAGCACGGTGACGGTGTCGCCGTTCACGACGGAAAGCGTGCCGTCGCCGGTGACGGCCGGCGGCGCGCCGATCGGGAACGTGCCGCGGAACGTGCCGGAGCCGTCCTCGATCGCGGTCAGCGTGACCGTCTCGGGCGTGGTCTCCGTGTTCGAGGTCACGGTGACGGTCTGCGTCGGGTTGCCGCGCAGGTTGTCGTCACGCAGCGTGATCGTGAGCGTGTCGGTGCAGGCGTACTTGCTGCGGTCGAGGCTGAGCTCGCCGGCGGGGTGGAACGCGCAGGTCGCCGCGTTCACACCCGGCATGGTCTCCTGCCCGCTGACGTTCGGGTCGAGCCAGTCGGACAGCCGGGTTGCGGCCGTGCCGCCACCGACCCACGACTCGCTCAGCTTGCCGTACTCGTCGTAGGTGAGGCTGGTGCAGGACGCGGTGCCGCCGTGGAGCTGACCGGTGATGTAGTGGTTCTGGTCGAACAGCGGGGAGCCGGACGATCCGGGTTCGGTGGTGCCTTCCTCGTACTGTCCGATGCGCCAGTGGTTCGGTCCCCAGTTCGAACCGTCCGTCGGCGGGTCGGCGTCGTGCGCGATCTTCTTCACGTCGCCGCTCGGGTGGCTGATGTTCCACGACTGCTGCGACGGCAGCGGCGAGCGGTTCCAGCCGTTGTAGTACACGTTGTAGGACTCGGGCGGCTGCGCGTTCATCTGCAGCAGGGTGAAGTCGCTGCTCGCGTAGTCACCGAGCACCGGGCCGCCGGCCACGGTGTACGTGGTCGCGGGAGGCGGATCGCCCGTGCCACACCCGGAGCGCTCGAAGTTGAAGCCGTAGCTCGTCGTCGCGTTCGCGCTGCAGTGGTGCGCGGTCAGCACGTACGGGCGGCAGTCGTTCGCGGTGGTGTTGATCAGCGAGCCGGAGCAGAAGTCGGCTCCGCCGCTCAGCAGGATCACCACGCCGCGCTTCTCGTTCTGCCAGGCGGCGCCCAGCGGGCAGTTGATGTCGATGTTGCACGAGCCGGAATCGCCGATCGCCTTCTCGACCTTGTCGCGGCCGATCGTGCCGAAGGGCTTGTAGCCGTGCGAGATCGTCCCGATGTGCAGCCCCGGGTCGACGCCGCGCAGTTTTTCCGGCATGTACAGCTCGGCCACGAGCTCGTCCCCCGCGATCGGCGGGGTCCACAGCTGGCCGTGGTCGCGGACGTCGGCCGCGGTGTAGGTCTGCACGGTCTTCAGCGTCGGTTCGTAGATCCGCAGTTCGGCGCCCGCCGGGATGCGGAACGAGTCGAAGCCGAACACGATCCACAGCGCCTTCTCGGAGCGTGCGACGAAGCGCCAGACCTGGCCGCCGCCCTTGAGGTCTTCCCACGTGCCGCTCGTGGCGGTGCCGAGGTCGACCTTCATGGGATAGCCGATGCGCAGCGGCGCGTCCTTCCCGGCGCGCGCCTTGTCCTCGCGGAGCAGGCCCGGCACGTCGACGGACGGGGACACCCAGGTGTCCACCTGCGCCAACGGCTTCAGTTCGGGACGCGCAGGCGCGATGGGTGTGTTCCCCGCGAACGCAGGCGCGGCCAGCACGCCCAGCGCGAGGATCGCGAGCCCACCCGCGAGCGCTGACAGCACGCGACGGGTCCTCGACTGAACTCTCATCATGTCTTTTAGCCCCTCTCTCCCGGAAGATTCGGGACGACCGCCTCGACCACCCCAGCAGCAGTCGCAGCGCAGGAAAAATACATGTTTATTGCGCGCGGAGTACTCGTTTTCCGACGCAACGGAAAACGGTTTGCACCGCAAACAAGACGGCAATTGTCAATTCGGCCCGAAGTTCAGCGGCCAGCCGCCAACGGCTGTCAGCTCGCCACGAATCCGCCGCGAACGGCGATCGGTGAACGTATATCTCGGCCAGAACTCAACCGTAGCGGCCGAGCTTGCCCGGCTCGTTTTCGAGGATCGTGCCCATGGTGTCGATGGTGGTCTCGCTGCTGCTCGCCGCGATCGCGCCCACACCCGCGCAGGTCGCAGGGGAATGGCGGCTCGTCGAACAGCACTACAACGGCGGCGGAGACAACTTCGCGGACGGTGCGCCCGAGCTGCGCGTGCGCTTCGCCGCCGCGGGCTCCGGCGCGGCGGACACGGTGACGTTCGACGGCTGGACCGCGGCGTGGCCGGCGTGGCTCGCACCGGGCGGTGCGGCGGCGCTCGACGCGATTACCGTGCGCCGCGCGGAGGACGGCGGCGCGATCGAGGCCGACTACCGCGTGCGGCCCGCCGCGGGCGACGACACCTGGCTCGTCGTGCACGAGTCCTGCCGCGCGACCGCTCCCGCGACGCTCGCCTGCGCGGTCGAGGTCGGGTTCGAGCGCGCGGGCGTGCGCCGCGGCGGCTTCACCTGGCAGCGCACGTTCGCGCGGGTGGGCCGGCCGTGAGGCGCGTGGCGCGCTGTGCGCTCGGCCTCGTGCTCCTCGTCGCCGCCGCGACGCTCGCCACGGCGCAGGTCGCGGGCGTCGCGTTCCACGACCGCAACGGCAACGGCATAGAGGACCCGGGCGAGGAGGCCCTCGCCGGCGTCACGATCCGCATGCTCGGCCGTTCGGACGCGGGTGCGACGGTCGACACGTCGCTCACGACCGCGGGCGACGGCGCCTTCTCGTTCGCCCCGGGCAACGGCTGCTACGTGCTCTCGGCCGAGGACCCCGCCGGCTGGCGCCGCACGGTCGCACGCTTCGACGCGCGCGCGCAGGGCGCACCGGGCTACACGCCGCCGGCCGGCGTGCGCCGGTACGGCGGCGACCTGCAGCTGATGGCCAACCTCAAGGCCGGGACGGTGCGCTACACGTCGATGGGCGATTCGATCGCCTGGAACTGGAACTCCTGCTTCGACTCGTCGTCGTTCTGGTACAGCCTGCAGGTGCGCGACCGGCTGCGCTGCGTCGCCCCCGCCGCGTCGATCAACCTCGACCAGTCGGCGGTCAAGGGGTCGAAGACCGAGGACCTCCTCACCGACGACGGCTCGCTCAACAACGTCTTCGGCGTCCTCCGCGCGAGGCCGCAGCTGGTGACGATCTCGATCATCGGCAACGACCTCCTCGGCACCGAGCCGCCGACCAACCCGACCCAGGACCAGCTCAACAGGTTCGTCGCCGAGCTGATCGACTCGCGCACCAACATCCAGGAGATCGTGAGTTCCCTCGTCGCCGGCCTCCCCGGCGCGGACGTCGAGCTGAACACGCTCTACGACAACAAGGCCTACGCCTGCGCGACGAACCAGAACCACCAGCAGTTCCTCGCGCTGATCAACTTCGTGCTGCGCGACATCGCCTGGGGCCAGGCGCGGCGCGTGACCAGCGCCGAGATCTACCCCGAATTTGCGCACCAGGACCTGTCCGGCGCCTGCACGGGGTTCCAGAACCTCATCTGCAATTTCCTCGGCGACGGGATCCACCCCAAGCAGACCGGCTACAACACGATCCGCGAGAAGCTGTGGGAGGCGCTCGACGGCGTCAACCTCGGGCCGAAGGACGGCAACGCGGCGACCTCGATCACCGGCGCCGATCACGGCTACCTCAAGCGCGTGCTGCGCCTCTACCCCACCGCCTCGCGCGCGCTGAACGGCGCGACGGTGACCACGCCCGAGGCCGCGTTCCGCGAGGACGACGGCGGCGCGGGCGCGGTGGTCCGCCTGGGCACCGGCAGCGAGGACGTGCGCTTCTCCGGCTTCCCGTCGTGGTACGACGAGGTCACGCCGGTGCGCGTCGTCGCGGGCGTGAAATACAGGACGACCGGCACGGTGACCGACGACTTCTACCGCGTCGAGGCCTCCGTCACGGGCACGTTCCGCCCGCCCCCGGGCTTCGCGTACACGCCGACGAACTGGAATTTCTACACGCCGCTCGTCGGCACCGGCGGCCCCAACATGCCGGTCGAGAACGCGGACTATCCCAGCCTCCCCTCGCTCGTCGTGCCCAACGTGCCGGACTACCGCACGGTGACCGCGCTCCTCACGAAAAACCCGGTGCTCACCGCCGACGGCAAGGACTACGTCGACCCGCCGCTCACGCGCGACGAGCTCGGCACCGCGGAGATCCGCGTCGCGTCCGCTCCGGTGGCGAACACGCCGGGCGACGACTACCGCGTCGTCGTCGACGCGGTGTGGCTCGACGTGTACGGCACGACGAAGCCGCGCCCGGCGGAGATCGCGAATCTCGCCGTCACCCGCAACGCCGACGGCGGGCTCACGCTGGCGTTCGACACGCTCGCGTCGAGCCAGCTCTACAACCTGTACACGGGCTCGCTCGCGACGCTCCTCGCGAACGGGACCTACGACTTCGGCACGCGCACGCGCTGCAACACGCCGGTGACCGCCGCCGGGCCCGCGCGCCAGCAGACCGTGCTCGCCCCGGCCGAGGTCCCCGCGTTCGCGGCCTACTTCCTCGTGACGGGCCGGGTCGACGGCGTGGAGAGCCCCGCCGGGTACGCCTCGAACGGGAGCGAACGGGACCGCAGCCAGAGCACCTGCCCCTGATTGACCCCTGATTGACCCCTGCCCGGGGCCGGGCCCTATGTTTGCCGCATGAGAAACAGCTCGAGCGGCAGCGGGATGGGGTTCCTGTTCGTGATCGTCGTGGTGCTGGTCCTGCTCTTCCTCTACGCGAACAGCGGGAAGAGCGTGGCGCCCTCGGTGAACGAGGTGCGCACGGTCCAGGCGCTGCGCGGTCACACGACCGAGGCCCAGGCGCTGACGTCCTCGACCGAGGGCGACGCGTCGTCGACGGGCGCCGGCTCGTCCGGGATGGACACCGGCTCCGCGTCCGACGGCAACGCGCTGCCGCGCCTCGGCGAGATGAAGGACGCCACGTCCGCGCACTCCGCGCAATATCAGAACGCGCTGCAGAACGCGAACTGAGCCGCACTCCCGCCTTGCACGTCCCGACGCGCGGCGCGAGACTCGCGCGTCGGCGATCCGTGTTCCCGCCGGCGGGACGAGGAGGGCGTCCGTGAGCGACGACGAGGCACCCGTCAAGCGCGGCGCGACGTACGCTGACCTCATGGATCTGCCCGAGCACGTCGTCGGCGAGCTGATCAACGGCAACCTCTACGCGACGCCGCGCCCGCGCTGGCGCCACGCGCTCCTCGCGGGCGCCGTCGCCGAACAGGTCCGCGGCGCGGTCGGCCACCGCGCACGCGGCGCGGACGGGTGGTGGATCGTCGCCGAGCCCGAGCTTCACCTGGGCGCGCAGGTCGTCGTGCCCGATCTCGCGGGCTGGCGCCGCGACCGCACGCCTTCGATTCCTCCCGATGCCACGCGCATCGAGATCGCGCCGGACTGGGTGTGCGAGATCCTCTCGCCGTCGACCGCGCGGCGCGATCGCGGCGAGAAGCTGCCGATCTACGCGGGCGCGGGCGTGGGGCACGCGTGGATCGTCGATCCCGTCGCGTGCACGCTCGAGGTGCTCCGCCGCGTCGACGACGCGTGGCTGGTCGTCGCGACCCACGGCGGCGCCGGATGCGTGAGCCCCGAGCCGTTCGCCGCAAGCGCGTTCGACCTCGCGGAGTGGTGGTCCCCCGACCGTCCCTGACCGCGGATCACGGTCTGTCGGTGCTGCCGCCCTTGGCTGAAGTCGAAGCCCCGCCCGGGGGCTTGCAGGAATTGGCCATTCAGGTCGACACGCCGAGGCGCGGCAGGATCCACAGCTGCAGCGCCAGCCAGATCGCGACGAATCCCAAGGCGAACAGGAGATCGCCCATCACGCCTCGCTTTCGCACGCCACGGCCTCCGGCGCCGGCCGGGCGGACGGCGGAACGTTGCCGAGCTTACGGCGCTCGATCATGTAGTGCACGACGGGCACGACGCCGAGCGTGAGGAACGTGGACGCGATGCCGCCGGCCATCAGCGAGATCGCGAGCCCCTGGAAGATCGGGTCGAAGAGGATCACGAACGCGCCGACGATCACGGTGCCCGCGGTGAGCACGATCGGCCGCGTGCGCACCGCGCCGGCCTCGATCACGGCCTCGAGCAGCGGGCGCCCGCGTTCGAGCGACAGGTCGACGAAGTCGATCAGGAGGACCGAGTTCCGCACCATGATCCCGGCCAGCGCGATGAAGCCGATCATCGACGTCGCGGTGAAGAACGCGCCGAACGCCCAGTGCCCCGGGATCACGCCGACGAGGCCGAGCGGGATCGCGATCATCATCGTGAGCGGCACCGTGAACGAGCCGAACCAGCCGACGATCAGGAGGTAGATCAGCACGAGCACGGCCGCGAAGGCGCCGCCCAGGTCGCGGAACACCTCGTAGGTGATGTGCCACTCGCCGTCCCACTTCATCGCGGGCTTCTCCTGCGACCACGGCTCGGCACGGAAGAACTGCCGGATCTCACCGCCGGAAGGAGGCGTGAGCTTCGCGATCTTGTCCGTCATCGCGAGGATCGCGTACACCGGGCTCTCCTGCCGCCCGGCCACCTCGCCCATCACGTAGACGACGGGCTTGAGGTTCTTGCGGAAGCGGCTGATCGGCTCGGACGTCCGTTCGACCTTCACGAGCTCGGACAGCGGCACGAGCGCGCCGGCCATCGACGCCACGCGCACGCTCGCGAGGTCCGCCGCCGACGAGCGCTCGCTGCGCGCGAGCTGGAGGCGGATCGGGACCGCCTCGAACGCCTCGTCCACGTGGAGCTGGCCCGCGTCCTCGCCGGCCAGCGCGAGGCGCAGCGAGCGCGCGACTTGCGCCTCGGGCACGCCGTGCAGCGCGGCCTTCTCGCGGTCGACGACGAACTGGTCGCGCGGCTGGTCGGCCTCGACGGTCCAGTCGACGTCCACGACGCCGTCGGTCGACTCGAACACGCCCTTCACCTGCTTCGCGACCGCGAGCCGCTCCTGCTCGGTCGGGCCGTAGATCTCCGCGACCAGCGTCGACAGGACCGGCGGTCCGGGCGGGACCTCGGTGATCTTGAGCGCGGCGCCGTGACGCCTGCCGATGGCCTCGATCGCGGGGCGCAGCCGCCGCGCGAGCTCGTGGCTCTGGTCGTGGCGCTGCTTCTTCCCGACGAAGTTCACCTGCAGGTCGGCGACGTTGCCGCCGCGGCGCAGGTCGTAATGGCGGACGAGGCCGTTGAAGTTGAACGGCGCGGCCGTGCCGACGTACGTCTCGACGTCGGTCACCTCGGGCACCGTCGCGAGGTAGGTGCCGATCTCGCGCGCGACCCCGGCGGTCGACTCGAGGGTGGTGCCCTCGGGCATGTCGACGATGACCTGCAGCTCGCTCTTGTTGTCGAACGGCAGCATTTTCACCGTCACGAGCTTCAGGGGGACGAGCGCCACCGACAGCAGCAGCAGCACGAAAACCACGCCGAGGAACGCCCAGCGGCGCGCGGGGCGCTCGAGCATGGGGCGCAGCAGGCGATCGTACAGCCGGTAGATCCAGGTCTTCTCGAGCGCGTACTCCTCGTGCGCGTGCTTCTCGCCCTTGAGGAGGCGATACGCGAACCACGGCGCGGCGATCAGCGCGATGAGGAGCGAGAAGATCATCGCGAGCGACGCGCCGACCGGCATCGGCCGCATGTACGGGCCCATGAGGCCGCGCACGAAGGCCATCGGCAGGAGCGCCGCGATCACGGTGAACGTCGCCAGGATCGTCGGGTTGCCGACCTCGTTGAGCGCCTCGATCGCGATCGCCAGGCTGGCCTTCTTCCGCATCGCGAAGTGCCGCGAGATGTTCTCGACGACGATGATCGAGTCGTCGACCACGATGCCCGTGACGAAGATCAGCGCGAACAGCGTCACGCGGTTCAGCGTGTAGCCGAAGACGTAGTAGACGAACAGCGTCAGCGCGAACGTCACCGGCAGCGAGACGAAGACGACCGTCGCGCCGCGCCAGCCCAGCGTGAGGGCGATGAACAGCGTCACCACGACGATGTCCACGCCGAGGTGCAGCATCAGCTCGCCGACCTTGTCCTTGGCGGTCTCGCCGTAGTCCCGCGTCACGGTCGCCTGCACGCCCGCGGGGATCACGCGCCCGCGCAGCTCCTCGACCTTGGCCAGCACGTCCTCGGCGACGCGGTACGCGTCGGAGCCGGGCCGCTTGGCCACGGAGAGCGTGACGGCCGGAAGCAGCCGGTCGCCGCTTCCGACGGGCGCGATGCCGCGCGCCGCGGCCGCGGGGCCGGCGCTGAAGAACACGTAGTCGGACGGCTCGTCCGGCCCGTCGACGACGTCGGCGACGTCGCGCAGGTACACCGGACGGCCCATGTGCGCGCCGACCACGAGCCGCGCCACGTCGTCGGCGCTGGCCAGCCAGGCGCCCGTCTGTACCTTGACCTCGCGGTTCCCCGCCTCGTACGCGCCGGAGGGGACGCTCGCGTTCTGGTATTGGAGCGCCATCGCGATGCCGGCGCCGTCGACGCCGGACGCGGCCATGCGCGCGTCGTCGAGGATCACGCGCAGCGTGCGCCGCGCGCCGCCGGTCACCTTGACCTCGGACACGTCGGCGAGGCGCGACACCTGGCGCGCCAGTTCGTTCGCGACGCGCCGCAGCGCGAAGCCGTCCTGCCCGGCACCGGAGAGCGTCACCGCGAGGATCGGCACGTCGTCGATCGAGCGCGACTTCACGAGCGGCGGCGTCGCGCCCTGCGGCATGCGGTCGAAGCCCGAGACGAGCTTGTCGTAGACCTTGACGAGGCTGCGCTCGCGGTCTTCGCCGACGAGGAAGCGCACGGTGACCATCGCGACGTTGGACATCGACGTGCTGTACACGTACTCGACGCCGGGGATCTCGCGCATGCGCTTTTCGAGCGGGATCGTGACGCGGTTCTCGACCTCGGCCGGCGTCGCGCCGGGCACGCCGACGAACACGTCGATCATCGGCACGATGATCTGCGGCTCCTCCTCGCGCGGCGTGAGCGTGGCGGCGAAGAGCCCGACGAGGAGCGCCGCCACGACGAGCAGCGGCGTGAGCTTGGAGTCGATGAAGAAGCGGCCCAGGCGTCCGGCCGGACCGAGCGAGGCGTTCATCGCCGTCACCGCGCCGCCGGCGCGGAGGCGACCGGCGTGCCGGTGGAGGCCACGGGGGTTCCGTCCGCGAACCCGGGCGGCGGCTCCGCGACGAAGCGGTCGCCCGCCGCGAGGCCCGAGAGCACCTCGACCTGCCCGCCGTCCTCGCGCCCGGTGCGGATCCAGCGCAGGCGGGCCACGCCGTCGCCTTCCACCACGAAGACGCCGGTGAGCTCGCCGCGCGTGACCACCGCGCCCTTCGGCACGGAGAGCGCCGCGCGCGCGGCCTTCGGGAAGCGCGCCCGCGCGAACATGCCGGACTGGATGCGGCCGTCCCTGTTGTCGAGCAGGAGCTGCACCTCGAACGTGCGGCTCATGGGATCGCCCGCGGGCAGGACGCGGTCGATCGCGGCGTCGCGGTCCTCCGCGAGCACGTCGATGCGCACCTTCGCGGGGCTGCCGGCGGCGAGGCCCACGACGTCGCTCTCGGGGACGCGCACCGCGATCTTGGCGCGCGAGAGGTCCTCGACCGTGAACAGCGGCATGCCGGGCGCGGCCATGTCGCCGGCCTCGATGCGCTTCGCGGTGACGAAGCCGGCGATCGGCGAGCGGATCTCCGCGTAGCCGAGCATGACCTTCGCGGCGGCGAGGTTGGCCTTGGCCTGCTCGACGCCGGCCTCGGTCGTGCGCAGCCCCGCGGTCGCGTCCTCGAGGTTCTTCGCGGTCGCCGAACCGCGCGCGGCGAGGCGGTCGATGCGGTCGTGCATCGCGCGCGCGTTCTCGTACTGCGCGGTCGCCATCTTCACGCCCGCCTCGGCCTGGCCGACGCCCGCGGCGAGATCGCGGCTGTCGAGGCGTGCGAGCACCTGGCCCGCGGCCACGCGATCGCCCTCGCGGACGGAGACCGACTCGACGCGGCCCATCAGCTTCGTGCCGGGGGACACGCGGCGCAGCGGCTCGACCGTTCCCGTGGCCTGCGCGAAGTCCGGCACCGGGGCCGCCTCCGCGACGCGGACGGGCACGGCGACCGGCGCACGCTTGTCGGCCGGGGCGGCCGGCGGGGTGCCGCCGCCGCAGCCGGCGAGGAGCGTGAAGACGGTGAACGGAACGGCGAGGACGAACGAAGAGCGCAGCGTCATGGTCAGTGGTCCCCCAGCGAACCCGTGGCGAGATCCAGCGTGGCGCGCCCCAGCAGCACGTCGCGGCGCGCGGCGACTTCGCGGGTGCGCGCGGCGGAGAGCGCGGTCTGCGCGCCCAGCAGTTCGACGATCGTGGCGAGGCCCTCCTTGTAGCGGTCCTCGACCTGCGTGAGCGCGGCGCGGGCCTGGGCGACGGCGCCGGTCGCGATCACGACGCGCTGCCGCGCGGCCTCGAGCGCGTACCACGCCTGCCGGACCTCGAGGCCCGCGGCGTCGTGCATGAGCGCGTTCATCTGTTCGGCCGCGCGCTGCTCCGCGCGGGCGCGCAGCGTGCGCGCGCGGGCTCCGCCCCCGTCGAAGGCGCTCCACTTCGCGCCGACGAAGACGGACCAGTTGCTGCCGTCCTTGCCGACGAACGTCTCCTTGTTCATTTCGTACTGGCCGGTGACGCCGACCTCGGGCAGGAAGCCCGCGCGCGCCGCCCGCACCATCGCGCCCGCCGCCTCGACCCGGCGGTCCATCGCCTTGAGGTCGCTGCGCTGCGCGGCCGCGGCGGCCGTCAGCGCGTCGAGCGTCGCGGCCGGCGCCTCGCGCGGCGCGATCTCGGCGGGCAGGTCGAACGCGGTGTCGAGCGGCCGGCCCAGCACGAGGTTGAGCCCGGCGCGCGCCACGGCGACCGCCGAGCGTGCCTGCACGACCTGCTCCTCGACCTCGGACTGGTGCACGCGCGCCTGCAGCACGTCGGACTCGGTCACCATCCCGGTCTCGCGCAGGTCGCTCACGAGTTTGACGTGGGCCTTGACCGTCGCGAGACCCTCTTCGGCGACCTTGAGGTACTGGGTCGCGAGGATCGCGCCCGAATACGCCTCCACCACGGAGTGCACGACCGCCTGGCGCGCGCGCTCGCGGTCGGCCTTCGCCGCGCCGGCGGCGTACGTCGCCGCGGCCGCGCCGGCCGCGATCTTCCCGCCGGCGTAGAGCGGCTGCGAAATGGCGACCTTCGTGTTGAAGTTGCCGAGCGCGGGCGGCCGGTTGAGGAAGTTCGGATCGAAGTTGGCCGGTCCGAAGCTCTCCTGGCCGAGCAGGTTCATGAAGACGTAGACCGGGTTCGTCGTGCGGGTGTACGTCTCGGACAACTCGACGTGCGGCACCTTCCAGCTGTTCGCTTCGCCGACGGTCGCCTCCGCGGCGGCGACGCCTTCGCTGGCGGCCGCGAGCGGGCGGCTTCCCGCGAGCGCGAGCGCGATCGCGTCGTCGAGCGTGAGCTCGGCGGCGCGCGCGGGCCGCGACACGGGCGCGAACGCGATGCACGACGCGAGGACGAGCGTGACGGCGAGGCGGCGGTGGGGGCGTGATCTCATCTTCGGGGTCCCTGGCCGGACGAGCGATGTCCGCGTCCGGCCTAGGGATGCGGCCGAGTGCCCGATCGGTTACTCCGCCGTGCGGCGAAGGGGTTTGACACGCGCCCCGCGCAGTGGCTATTATCGGAACGATTCCGAAAAACAAATCGTTAGCAATAACAGAGATCGATCGTCCGTTAGTACCTCGTGGGGAGGACCGTGTGCTCCAGCGGGCCGAACGTCTGCGCCAGGCGGGACTGCGCGTCACCGCGCCGCGCCTGGCGATCCTCGCCGCGCTCGAGGCGGACAGGACGCATCCCACCGCCGAGCAGCTCTTCGACACGCTGCGGCGCGCCCATCCCTCGCTGTCGCTCAGCACCGTCTACAAGACCCTCGAGTCGTTCCTTTCGACCGGCCTGTGCCGCCGCATCAACAGCGACGGCTCCCTGCGCGTCGACGGCACGACGCACGACCACGACCACGCGGTGTGCCGCGGCTGCGGCCGCGTGTTCGACGTCGACCGCCGGCACGCCGGCGTGACCGAGCCGCCGGCGAAGCTCCCCCACGGGCTCGCGGTCAGCGGGTTCCGCATCGAGTACGACGTCATCTGCGCCTCATGCCGAGGTGGCGGCGGCGCGCCCTGAACGAAGGGCGGCCCACACGACGTGCGCCGCCCGCATCCACGACACGACACGGAGGACGGATCCATGGCAGCACTGAAGGGCAGCAAGACCCACGACAACCTCAAGGCCGCGTTCGCCGGCGAGTCCCAGGCCAACCGCCGCTACCTGTACTTCGCCAAGGCCGCGGACATCGAGGGCTACCCGGAAGTCGCGGGCCTGTTCCGCGACACCGCCGAGGGTGAGACGGGCCACGCGCACGGCCACCTCGACTACATGAAGAAGGTCGGCGATCCGGGCACGGACCTGCCGATCGGCGACGTCGCCGAGATGCTGAAGTCGGCCGTCGCCGGCGAGACGCACGAGTACACCGACATGTACCCGGGCATGGCGAAGACCGCCCGCGAAGAGGGCTTCCCCGAGATCGCGGACTGGTTCGAGACGCTCGCGAAGGCCGAGCGTTCGCACGCCGGCAAGTTCCAGAAGGCCCTCGAAACCATCTGAAGCCTGCGCACGGGCCCGGACCAGGACGGTCCGGGCCCAAGGACCCGCCCATGTCCGAGGACAAGTCGCTCGACCTGATCAAGTACGCGCCGACGGACGGGTTGACCTACAACCCGAACGAGCCGAAGTACTGGGACCGTGCGGCCCTCGCGAAGGAACTCGACCGCACGTACGACCTGTGCCACGGCTGCCGGATGTGCTTCAAGTTCTGCCAGTCGTTCCCCACCCTCTTCGACGCGGTGGACACGCACGGCGACGTGCGCCGGCTGCCCGAGGAGACGCACCGCCGGATCATCGACGAGTGCTTCCAGTGCAAGCTGTGCTACACGCAGTGCCCCTACACCGAGTCCGAGGGCCACGCGTTCAAGCTCGACGTGCCGCGCCTGCTCCTGCGCGCGAAGGCCATCCGCGTGCGCGAGGAAGGGTTGCCGCTGCGCGAGAAGATGCTCGGCGACCCCGACACGCTCGGGAAGCTGGCCGGCCTCACGCCGCGGCTCGCGAATTTCGCCAACACGCTGAAGCCGCACCGTCTCCTGATGGAGAAGGCGCTGGGGATCCACCGCGACAAGCTCCTGCCGCGCTTCGAGACCGTCCCGTTCGAGAAGTGGTTCCGCCGCCAGACCGGCGGCGCCGACGAGACGCCCTCCGGCACGCACAAGGTCGTGCTGTTCGAGACGTGCTTCGTCAACTACAACCGCACCGCGGTCGGCGAGGCCGCGTTCCGCGTGCTGGTGCACAACGACTGCAAGGTCGCCTCGCCGCGCCTTACGTGCTGCGGCATGCCCGCGCTCGACGGCGGCGACGTCGCGCTCGCGCGGAAGAAGGCGCAGGCCAACGTCGCGGCGCTCGCGCCGTGGGTCGAGCGCGGCTACAAGGTCGCGGTCATCAACCCGACCTGCTCCCTGATGATCCGGCAGGAGTACCTCGAACTGCTCGACGACCCCGCCGATCGCGCGACGTTCGAAAAGGCGAAGGCCCTCTCCGCCGCGACGCGCGACCTGTCGGAGTTCCTCTTCGAACTGCGCCAGGCCGGCGCGTTCAAGGAGGACTTCAAGTCGACCCCCAACGGGACCGTCGCGTACCACGCGCCGTGCCACCTGCGGATGCAGAACGTCGGCTTCCGCGGACGCGACCTCATGCGCCGCATCCCCGGCGTGACCCCGCGCCTCGTGCAGGAGTGCTGCGGCCACGACGGGACGTGGGCGATGAAGAAGGAGTACTTCGCGCTCGCGCTCAAGAACGGCCAGAAGGCCTTCGACGGCATGGGCGAGGCCGGCGCGGAGCTCTGGACCACCGATTGCCCGCTCGCGGCGATCCAGTTCGAGCAGGCCTGCGGGAAGAAGCCGCTGCATCCCGTCGAGGTGCTCGAGCGCGCCTACCGCGAGGACGGTTTCCCCAGCCGCGTACCGGCTCCCACCACGGAGCCCCGATGAAGCCGCTTGCCGCCGAGGACTTCCTCTCGAAGACCGACTACGAGGCCGCGCGCGACGAGATCCGCCGCCGCATCCTCGTGCTCAAGGAACGCCGCCGCGTCCTGCTGGGCGACCACTGCAGCGTGCACTTCGAGACGCGCGAGACGCTGCGCTACCAGGTCCACGAGATGCTGCGCGCCGAGAACAGCTGGGAGCGCCCCGGCGCGCTCGAGGACGAGCTGACCGCCTACAACCCGCTCGTGCCCGGCGGGCGCGAACTGTCCGCGACCGTGATGTTCGAGTACGAGACGCCGGAAGAGCGCGCCGTGAAGCTGGCCGAGCTCGTCGGCATCGACCGCCACCTCTGGCTCGTGATCGGCAGCGAGACGCCGATCGCGGCGGAGTTCGACCGGATGCAGCTCTCCGACGGCAAGATCTCGTCGGTGCAGTTCGTGCGCTGGCCGGTCGACCCGTTCCGCCGCGACCTCCTGCAGGAAGAGGGCACGGTGGTGAAGATCGTCTGCGACCACCCGCACTACCGCGCGCAGTCCGTGCTGTCGGAACAGGCCCGCAAGGAAATCGCGTCCGACCTCGATTGACGGCGTTGCCGCGCGTGTAACCGACCCGGGCGGGTTT
>JABLTH010063405.1_pt1 | contig 24141 bp, 18 predicted proteins | sample 7875711 | NCBI WGS metagenome assembly JABLTH01 (sample SAMN14941262, study PRJNA633318) | bioreactor metagenome | isolation source: bioreactor | place: China | collected 2019-03-05 | reverse complement strand
TTCGCCTTTTAAAACAGATTCGGTGGCAGCCAGTTTTTTTTCTGTTTCCAGTTCATTGATGCGCTGCTGCTGCAGTTTTTGTTTTTGGGTGATGTTCCTGAAAAGCAAAAAGGAAATAAGGCTTATTAAAACAGCAGCGCCGATCAGTAAATAATTAAGGGTGTTCTTGCGCTGCAGGTTCAGGCGCTGCACTTCCTTTTCGGCCTGCAGCTGCCCAATCTGTATTTCCTTTTTTTCTGCCTGGTATCTTGCGTCTGCAAATTCCACCCGGTCGGCATCGGCTTTATGCTGTATGCTGTCGTTAAGCACATTGAATGAATCGAGCGAATTAAGCGCTGCAGCAAAGTCGCCCTTTTTCCGCTGCAGGTGATAGCGGTTGAGGTAAACATCTTTCAGCAAAAAAGAATAATCATTTTCACGGGAGATGTTATATGCAGAGTCGAGGTGCATGCTGCCCTCTTTAAATTTTTTCAATCCTGCCTCAGCGGCTCCCAGCCAGATAAACATGGATGCAATGCTGTAGGGTTCTTTGGTACGCTTGATAATGGGCAGGCCTTTTTCAAACCAGCTCAGTGCCGCATCGTACTTTTTTTCTTCAAACTTATAACTGCCGAGCACTTCATAATACTTACCCAAAAAATAATTATCGCCCTGTGCGATGGCAATTTCTTCTCCCTTGTTAAAATAAAATTCGGCTTCTTTGTACCGTTTAAGCCCGTACAACACGCGGCCATAATTAAAACTGGCCGACATTATTGTCATGGGATTGCCCGTAACCAGGCTTTTTTTATATGCCTTATCCCCATAGGTAACCGCGGTTTGATATTTCCCCATGTTGATGTACGAATTGATGATATTGCCATACAATATGGGCAGGTTAAAATGATTACTGTCCATGGCTTCGTACCGCTGGATGCCGGTAAAATAATACTCCACTGCACGGGCATCATCCAGCGCATTCATATGCTCAATACCAATATTCAAACAAAGCGATGCCATGCTTTTTTGCGCCGCCACAGAATTGGGATAGTTTTTTAAAATATTTTCTGCCTGCAAATAATACGTAATGGCTTTTTTTGAAAACTGCCTGTTATACAAAAAGCCCATATGCTCCAATACAATGCCTTTTAAAACCGGGTTTTGGGTTTTATCGGCAATACTGTCTGCCTCGTTAATATATTTCCACGCCTGTGCTGAATCTTTCAGCTGAATAAGGAACCAGGAAATGCGGATACGGTCGTGCACTTTGATGGAGTCGGCCTTTTGTTTGATCAGCTCCTTACGCAGGCTGTCAATTTTAGGTGTTTGTGCTGTTACTGACGCCGCAAAAATGAAAAGCGCAATTGTTATGGTAAGGGTAAATTTCATATTGTAAAAGAAAAACAAAAAACCTTTATTACAAATAAACCAAAAACCCCGCCGGGACAGCTCCCCTTTTTCCATGATTTTTTACTGCCGGCAATATCACCGGTGAAAAAAACAGTCCTGCTGCTGCACAATGCTGACTGGTTGCAACTGCAAAAAATCCTGTTTTTACGGGATAACCGGTTTTCTTTTTAGAAACATATTTGTGCTTAAAAAATAAGGTATGAAAAAGTTCATTTTTAGCATGCTGCTTGCAACCGCCGTTTTTACTAACAATACACAGGCGCAGATTACCAAACCTGCTATTATTAAAAAAACCAGTGTGCCTGCGCCACCACCGGCTCCAGCACCGGCACCCGTATATACATTAACTGCTGTAAAGGCCAACATACGCACCGGCAATGACAACAAAGAGTTTCCTTCGGAAGTAACAGTCGGGCTTGGATCCAGAAACGGCAATATCAGGGGTGGTTTTGTACAAAAAAATTTGCGGAACGAAATGAGGAGTAACAGCAATACGGAGTTTGGATTGCAAAAAAATGGCGCCGGCGATCTGCTGCTTACCGACCTGCAAAACAGCGGCATTATTTTTACAATTTATTACAGCGCCAATTTCCAGTTCGATGCCTGGAAAATAGAAGGCGTAACCCTCACACTCGAATTCAGGGACCAGCAGGGCAATCTTCATCCCACACTGGGACAAAAAGTAATCACATTTGGCAATGCCAACGGATTTTTAAATGGCTATTTTGAAAGAAGGATGGAGTGCACAACAGATGGCTACTTCAATCCATTAAGCGCTGCAGTAATAACAACTAAATAAACGCTATCACCCATTATAACATTCACCAGTTTTAAATTAAGTTAAATGAAAAAGATAACCATCATTGCAATTGCAGGCATTCTTTTTTTGCACCACCAGATAGTTGCACAAAAAAAACCGGCAGCCAAAGAAAAACCGCCCACGCAAAAAGAGATGCAGGATATGATGAAGGAGGCGGAGAAAATGATGGGAGAAATGAGCCCGGAAGATAAAAAGATGATGGACAGCATGGGGATTAAAATGCCCGACTTTAAAAAGACAGCAAAAACTGTTTCCGGTGTTACAGACAGGCAACTGGCAGATGCTTATGATATTGAAACCCGCATTGTACCTAAAAAAGATGAGGCAAGAATTGCTATTGCGTCCAAACCTCCTTTAACTGCCGGCAGCATGGGTGCATTTGTATCTGCCGTTAATAATAAAGTAGTGGGATTGTTATGGCCGGGATCAAAATCCCTGTCAGAAAAAATGTACAGCCAGCTTAAGTCTTCCGGTAAAAACAGTGATGCCATTGGCAATACCGCCACAGGATTATGGATGCTGGGCCGGATTCAGCCCGCACTGTACATTATGGGAAAAATATGCAGCGAAGATGCCGCCAATACGGATAATATTGCCAACTATGCTTCCATGCTCTCGATGGCAGGCGTACAGGAATCGGCCATCCCCATGCTGAATTATCTTAACATCAAATACCCGGGCAACAGCACCATTTTAAATAACCTGGGCCAGGCATGGTTTGGGCTGGGTGATATGGATAAGGCAACAAAATATTTAGACAGTACCATACGCATTTACGCCTACCATCCGCAGGCCAATATGACCAAATCTTTTATTGAAGAAGAAAAAGGTCATACACCGGAAGCGGTAACGCTGGTAAAAAAAGCCATTAAATTTTCTTATTCACATGAAAAGGAAGAAAGATTACGCAAGCTGGGTTATAAATTAACCGCTGATGACGTTGACATTCCGCCGCCACCTAAACCTGATGGTTTAAACCTGGGCGGGTTTACTCCTCCTGCATTTCCAAAATCGGTGGATGACTGTATTTCACTGCAACCGGTTTGGGCGGCCTTCAGGGAACAACTGGAAGCGGCGGCTGCAAGAATTGACAAACAACTTGAAGATGCGAAAAAGAAAGCTGCAGATATGCAGCAAAAAAGAATCAATGCCGATATGGCTATGATAAGGGCTTCGCAGACAGCAGGCAGCCCGCAGGGCAATTTAACTGCAGTGCCTATGCTTGCGGCAGAAAGCATATTAAAAGCCAACAAGGTGTTTGATGAATACAGGCGTAAGCTGGAAGCCTGGGGAAAAAAATGGGCAGATTTCAAAACCGGTACAGGTTTAAAACTCAGGCAAGAATATGATGCCACCATGCAAAAACTGCATGAAGCCGATGATGAACAAACCGGCGAGGGGAAACCGAACAGGGATTTTTGCCCGCAGTATAAAGAAACCAGTGATAAATTTTTAAACGCATACAACAGCCAGATGGAGCAGTTATTTAAAGAACGCCTGGTTTTTACAAAAGTATACCTGAATGACTATGCTTATTATGACATGTATATAAACTGGCCCGAACAGTTTGAAGTTACTAAACTCACCTTTAAAAAAACATGGCTGGGCGAACTGTCGGCCAACGAACCCAAAGATTATGAAATGATCACCCAGTTCAGGTGTGCTAAAAAAACATCAGCCAAAGACGGGCAGCTGTCCAATTTTGACGATGTGGCCTGCCAGTATCACAGCGAGCTGAACCTGGTATTTGGAAAAATAAAAACAGACTGCAGCCGTATGACCAGTGAAATTGATGCAGGCTTTTTGAAGCTGGGACTGAAGCAGGATATGGACAAAGAAACTTTTGGCGACCAGTTTATGAATTTTAATGTGGAAGTGGGTGCACAGGTTGGTAAAACCATAAAAACAGGGCCTTTGTCAGTGGGCGTTTCGGCAGGCGGCCGCATTGGTATGGAAATAGGAAGAGACGGTATTTCTGATGTGTACACAACGGGAGGTGTGGGCGCATCGGCCGGTGTGGGTGGCGCCACCATTGATGCAGGACTGGAAGGAAAGATCAGCCTGGTGAGCGGCAAAGGCTCCATATATGGCACAGGCATTTTTCAAAAATAATCACTGATGAAAAAAGTTTGCATAATACTGTGCGCAGTTATATACATGAAAGCGGTTGGGCAATCCACCGTACAGCAACGCATTGAAGACAGCGTGATTGGCTGGAAAACCGTATATAATTTCAAAGGCAAACAATACAGGTCAATGACAGTTGACGGGCAAATATTTTCGCCTTACCAGCAATCACTGAGGGATTCGTTCATCAGCTGGATGCAGCGTACCTATAAACCCATTGGTGGCTTTGGTGATATTTACCAGCGGGATTTTACATCACGCCAGAATAAATTTCCACTGCCGCAAAGTATTGGAATGACCGCAGGTTTTTATGGTTTTTATAAAAGCGGGCGCACAGGTAAATACGAAATGACGGCAAACGAAGACCATGATGATGTTTTCATTTATACCAATACTCTGGCTGGTATCAATAACGCCCTGCTGCTGAGTTCACAGGATGGTTATTATTTCACCATGGCAAAACAAAACTATGCCAGCACGTTTACCGACCCCGATGTAATAAATGCAGTAAAAGATTTTGGACTGCACAGCGACCCAAGGTTTGCGAAATACATGGTGTATTTTCCCTCGCAAAGCTGGGTAACGGTTGTACTGGCGCCCGGCAACAAACTGCCCATAGAGCAACTGACCAAAGGTGAAGTGCTGGCACTTTGTGAAAAGGGATTACAAAGGGAGCTGGAAGAAAAAAAGAGCGAGGCAAGAAGCATGTCGTCAAACAATCCCTCCTATTATGCCGGTGTTATAAAAGACCTGGATGAAAAACAATATCCCCAATGTTTAAAAAACCTTAACACGCTAAAAGGAAAATACAAAGACAGGCTGGATGAACCTGCCGTGCTGTATGGATGGGCCGGCCCCTCCTTTGCTGACTTTGTAAACAACAATACCACGCTTTTTATTGAAGACTGGTACCAGGACATTCCCGGTTACCCTGTTTACCGCTATACCAAAGAAGCGGTTGAGAAAAGTAAAAAAGACAAACCGCTCTGGGTGGAAATTACCTGGCCTATAAAAAAACCGGGAACAAGGGTAAAATCGTATGAAGTGCACCGTGCCATGCTGCGCTATTTCAATTTTGATTATGTGTATGATTATTTTTTCAACCCCGGAAAAGTAACGGGTATTACCTACACTCCTTCAAACGCAGATGAACAGGCAGCACGTACCAGGCAATTAAAAAAATAAAAAGCGGCTAACCGGAACAGCAGTTACAAAATCCTGTTTTTACGGGATAGCTGCCTGCTTTATTTCTTATCATATTTACAGTGCATTCACCAGCCAAATTTTAGTGGTATGAAAAAAATATTCTTCCTTTTCATATGGTCTGCAACAGCAATAACAGCAGTTGCCCAAAAAAAAGTAACTCCGGTTACCCAATCAGCCATCACTTCCATTTCATTGCCGCCTGGTGCAAAAAAAGACAGCAGGCTGCTGACCGAACTTGCCGGGAAAGGTTTGCTGCAGATAGAAGCCAAAAAAACAGGCAGTACCGTTAACAATATCGAAGTGCTGTATCTTCCTGCCAGCTTCAATGCAGATTCGCTGAACCAGGTATGTACTGCTTCAGGCTGGTCGGTAACCCCCTCAGCAAACGACAAAGAATACCTGTGGTTACAGAAAGAGGGGCATGCTGTACTGGCTTATTTTTCGCAGAAACAAAACCAGGCAGAATTATATTTTGGCGAAACAAGCGGCAGTGCCCCGCAGCAAACCGTAAGCAATGATGCAGGCGCACAAAACCAAAACACGCAGCAGCCGGTGAATACAGATCCTGCTGCGCAAAATCAAAACACACAGCAACCATCCACAGAGCAAACACAACCGCAGCAACAGCCAGAACAAAAACCTGTTTTGCAAGATGTAAGTCAGCCCGCGGTAAATGATGGATTCGCTTTTAGTACCACCAATTTTGATGATGGCTGGACAAGTACTATTCAAAATGACTGGGTACTGGTAACAAAAGGCGATATTAAAGTGTACCTGTTTTATGCATTACCATTTAATGGTTCCGATTTCACCGGCACAGGACTGAGAGCCAGGGATTATTATTGGGATAACATTGTAACAAAATATTACACTGTTGAAACAAAACAATACAAGGACAACGGTGAAATGATTGGCAGCTTACAACCCGACTATGTGGAAGGATGGGCTACCGACAAAGCCACCGGCGAAAGAAGATTTATTGGTATGCGGTTAGACAATGCTCCCAACACCGCCTATATCACCATCTGCTCTGCAAAAGACGAGGCATCGTTATGGGCACAGTTTCCCAAAGCCAATGGCACCGGTTTTGGCCCTTCTGATCTTTCAAACATGAGCCGTTATAACAAATTTGCTATTGGAGAAAATGATATTTTAGGCACCTGGCAGGATGGTAACACCTCCGCCATGCAATGGTATTACTCTGCCGGATCCAGCAACCCTGGCGGTTATGCCGGCATGACGGTGGCCGCACGCAGTGCAACTTTCAATTTTAATACCGGAGGCAATTATACCAGCATTCACAATGGCGCAACCGGTGCAGCAGGTGCCATGACCACCTTTCAGCAAAATTATAAAGGCAAATACACCGTTACCAACTGGAGTATTACTGCCACTGACCGCTGGGAAGGAAAAACAGAAGAGTTCAGCAGCTGGTTTAAAGTAATACGCGGCGGAAGGATATTATGCATGGATAGTGGCGGCATGCAGTACCAACTGGTAAAAACAAAATGACCTGGTTAACAGTCAAGCAATACAGTATGAAAAAAATATTTTTTTTCAGTTTTACATTTATCATTCTGGATGTTTTTTCATCCGTAGCGCAGTTTGCACCGCTTACACCGCCGGCAGCATCAAAAACAAAACCGGTTATAAAACAAACAACATCACCGGGCCTGGAGTCAGCGCCCACCAGAACCACGCCTTTACAAACTGTGCTTACCAACGATAATTATTACCTGTCGGCTGCAAGGGTAACCATTAAAACCGGCAACGATAATAAAGAATCGCTGTCGAATATAACTATTGAACTGTCGGTACGGGATACAGCCTGCCAGGTGTTTGCACAGGAAAATCTCACCAATGAATTAAAGGTAAATTCAGAAAATACCATCGGCCTTGAAAAAAGCAATACGTATATCGCTTCTTATTCAGGCAACAATTTATCACATCCTTATTCCACTTCGCCAACGGGCAACCGCAGCATCAGCCTTGGCGATTGTCAAAAATACGGTCTTTCGCTGCGCATCATTTATAAACCTAATTTTTTTGCTGATGCCTGGAAAATAGAAAACGTAAGCATAGCACTGGAATTCAGGGATGCAAAAGGCAACCTGCATGCCAGTTATGGAACAAAAACAATTACGTTCGCCAATGCAGCCACCTTCCTGGATGATTTTGATAAACGTATTCTTATTTGCACGGCAGATAATACCTTCAACCCGCTGACCTCCTTTGTAACAAAAGATTTTTCAAAAAGATGGTAATTAACTCCCTGCCCTCATAGCAGCTTTTCTTTTAAAATTGTACTGATGAATAAAAAACTTTTTGCCGGAATTATAGTTTGCTGCTCCTTTCATTTTGCAGCCAAAGCGCAGCTTGCTGCCGAACAACGCATACAGGACAGTGTGATTGGCTGGTGGAGTAATAACAAGTACGATCATTTTAAGCCGCAAACAGATGCCACCGGCAAAAAAAAGGAGCTTTATGTAAACAAGATGGTGGAGTGGATGAAGAAAAGCTATATACCTGTTGGCGGACTGGGCACCACCAGCCGTTACGTTGATAAATCGGGGTACGGTGTGCTGTGTTATGTGTGGAATGTGAGTCATGATAAAATGTGGACGGAACCCAACGGCAGCTTCCGTCCCATACCGGAAGAAAATACGCCATTCTGGATTGCTGCCAACAGGGTGTTTGGCAGCTTTAGCATTCCATATCTCGAAAAAACAAACGAGTATTATTTTACTATGCAGCCCGACGGATACTGTGCCAATGACCAGGCATTGAGAAATTACACAAAGGCTGATCCGCGGATTCATCCGAATGCATACAACCGCCTTACCTGGATCAACGAATGGCAAACGGTATATTTAACGCCCAACAACAAACTGCCATTTATTGCCATTACAAAAGGAGAACTGCTGCAGCGTGCAGAAGAAGCACTGGATAAACAGCTGGAAAATGAAACAAAAGACGTACAGGCCAAGTGGCCCGATAATAAAAAATCGCAGGATGAAGCACTGGCCTACCGTAAACAGACCATCGATAAATACAGGAGCAATATTCAAAAATTAAAGGAGCGTCATAAAAACAGTTTGAATGAACCCGCGGTGATAAGGGATATGCAGCCCACCATGTACAGTTTTGAGACGGACCCGGATATTTTTAAAATAGACAACTACGAAAAAGGCCTGAAACATTATTACCAGGTGTACAAAGTAAACCCGGAGCTGTATGCAAAAATGCAAAGTGATGCACCGCAATGGATCGCCATTGCTTTTCCGTTTGCCACAAAAGAAAACGGTAACCAGTTATATGAACTGTTTACATCCCTGTCGCAAAACTTTAACTACGATTTTGTGTACAATTATTTCTTTGATCCCGGAAAAATAAAAGGCACTGAATATACACCTGCCAATGAAGCATCATTAACAGCAAGACTCAATGCCTACCGGAACAAGAATAAACACGACAACAATGTTCAGGCCGCAAATAACACATGGGCATACAACGTGCATTTCCAGGACGATTTCAGCGATGCCACCGAAGGCAGCGCCCCGCCTGACTGGTATTATTACAAAGCCGGAAGCAAATCATATACTGTAACCACAATAAAGGGCGAAAAAGGAAAATGGCTGCAACTGGGCTATGGACGCAGTATTAAACCCTCGCTGCTAAAAACACTGCCCGCTGATTTCACGCTTGAGTTTGACCTGGCCACAGATGGAAATTTTACCGGAAGAACCGGTGGTGCCGCCGTGGTTACATTAACCAGCAATAAACTGCTGCCCAATAATGATGTGGGCGGGGCTGTTGCGGGCAAGGGTGCCACCATTACATTACGGGTTGAGTCTGGCAATGAAGCCGATTACAACAACAATAACTACCGGGGTGTGTTAAGGGCAGATGTGAGTAATTTCCCGGAACAAAATGAGGAAAATTACAGCAGGGGAATAAGGGCGGAATATGCACTGACACAATTCACCGATAAAAAAACTTCCGTTCATATTACATTCCAGCTGCAAAATGGGAGCATTACAATTATGGTAAATAATAAACCGGTGATTAAACCCGGTGACTTTAAAATGACCTATGGCGGAAAATGCAAACTATGTGGCATTGCACCCGGTATACAGTTTACCAATATACTTTTCAGCAACACAACCAACGAAAGTGACAAAGTTGGGGTATATGCCGGCAACATAAAGATCACGAAAGAGTAAAACTCCTTGTTTTACAGGATAACCACCATTCATACTGCAGTATATATTTACGCTTAAATGATACTGGAATGAAACAACTGTTTGCCTTTTTAACTACCTGTCTTTTTTTGAACGGCATATATGCACAAAAAGAAAATTTTGATATTGTTACCTGCTCCCCACCCAAAGGATGGAAAAGGGAACTGAAGCCGGAGGCTCTGACCTATTATATCATCAATCAAAAGAAGAAGACCTGGTGCAAGATATCTGTTTTAAAAAGTATTCCCACTAAAGGCAATATAGAAGCTGACTTTAACAGCGAATGGGAAACGATGGCAAAACCATTGGGAACAGGCACGCCGCAACTGAGTGATATTACAGGTTCAGAAGAATGGAAGATGAAAAATGGCGCTGCTACATTCAATTTCAACAATGCTGAATCGGTGGCTTCCCTAACCACCATCTCGGGCAACAATGTTTGCGTAAGCATACTGGCCACCACCAACAGCCAGGAATACATAAGCATCATACAGGATTTTTTGAATTCAGTTAAGCTTGCAAAACCGGCAACTCCCGCTCAACAAAAAACAGTCACAACAAAGCCGGATACAAACAGCAGCAAAAAGGGCAGTTTCACTTTTACCACCACCAATTTTGATGATGGATGGACATCCACGGTAAAGGAAGACTGGGTGGAAACAACCAAAGGCAGCATCAGAGTACTGTTGCATTATCCGAATAAAAAAGCGGATGCCTACAACTCCGTACTAAAGGAAGAAGACTACAATGCATGGAATACATTAGTGGCGCCCCGTTACAGTAACATGAAAGATTTTGCATGGAGAAGCATTCAAAGCTGGCAGTCTGTTAGTTTTATGGAAGCCGATGCCACAGAAAATTCCTCCGGCAAAAACGTGCATATTGTATTATTTAAAAAACATTACAGCAATGGCAGCGGCCGCTATCTTGAATTTATAAGTCCTGCAAAGGCAGATTATGAAAAAGAATTTGGCCCCTACCACAACACGGAGCTTGACTGGGACAAAGTGGCAAACATGCAGTACCGCAATAAGTTTTCTGTAGCTCCCAATGATATTATTGGCAAATGGAGTACAACAGACTACGCATCGGTAAGTTATTATTATGTAAATACCGGCGGGCTTGCAGGTACCGCCACCACTTCCACTGCCGATGAGTTTACATTTTTACCCGGCAACAATTACCAGAGCCAGCATTCAGGCGCATCGGGCATGGTGGGCAGTATGAAGTTTTCGAACCAGGAATATAAAGGTAAATCAGAAGTTACCAACTGGAATATCACGCTCACCAACCGTTTCCAGGGCGCTACAGAAAAATACGATGCGTATTTTGAAGCCATTAAGGGAGGCAGGGTTTTATTATTGACTGACCGTTTAAAAACAACACATGCACTCGTTAAAAAATAAGTTTCATTTAAGCTTGCATAAATACACCCATAGCATGAACCGGTTATTATTTTTTTTTCTTTGCATTGTTGCAATCCCCGCAAATGCACAAAACTGTAATGACAACGATGTAACATCCATGCCGGGCACATGGCGGGAAGGCTTAAAAGGTACCCAAACAGGTGGCGCCGCAGAAATTGCCAAAGAAAAAAGGTTAACGGCTTTATTGCATGATAACTTTAAAAGAAAGTATAGCCCTGTTGGCGTGGAAGCCACTTATTACAGCGCTTACAGCGCTCCTGCAGGTAATATTCCCTGTAATAATTTCAGTTATGGCATTTATGCCAAACATTATCATTGCAGTAATGGTGTGGTAAAAACCTGGGAAGAAACTTCCACCACCTTTTCTGTTTATGCCAATTATTTTGAGTCGGAGATCTTTGATACTGCAAAGGGCGGCCGTGCACTGTCCGAAGGGTTTAATGTAATGTACCAGATGCCGGTATTTAAAAACGGTTACTGGTATTTTCCTGAAAAAGATCAGCCGCTGGGTTTTAGTCTTACAGGCAAAAGACAGATGTGGCTCATTACACACGATGGTCAGTTGCCTTATGCCTATGTAACCCGCAAAGAGTTTTTGGAAAAACGCAGGCGCTCTTTGGCCGTGCAAATGGAAGAATCGGCGCAAAGCATCCGCGATGTGCTTAAGAATATTGAGATAGAAAAAAAATTCAGGGAAGAAGAATACAAGAACGATCCTGCCAAAATGGAGAAATACATGAAGATGGACTACCTGCAGGTAAAAGAACGGTACCAGAAATTTTTGGCTGACAATGAAAAAAAATTCAGGCCCGCCTTTGATAAACTGGAAGCAGAACTGCGCAAACCGGCAGATGAACTGAACAGGCAGGCCATTGTAAAAAATGATCCCAATGATTTTGCCAATTATCTTTTTACCGATGAAAACGACCCCTTTGCCAATATACTTATAAAGCCCAACCCTGCATATTTTGATAAAAAACTGTCACCCGCCGCACCACAGTTTTTCTGGATCTACCTGAAAGGGTACCATAAAGACCCTGTGGCAGTAAGATTCATGCAGGATATTGCCAAAGCCATCGATTTTGATATGCTGCAACAAATGGTGGGTAAAAACCCGGCAGAGAATGCTGTTGTAAAAAAAACGGCACCAACACCGGCTGTTAATAAAGCAATACAAATTGTACGGCCTGCAGCATTTGATGTGTATAAGAACGAACCCGCAGCCGGCTTTACTCCCACGCCAGCAAGTGAAATTAAAAATGCAGCGCCGCCATTACCTCTTATCAGTAATTACAGTAAGGGTAAGGCGCTCGGCACCCTTCTTAACAGCAGTAATGCCGCAGCTTACATTAACCAGCTGTTTACCGATATTGAAAAGAACCTTTCGCAGCAGCAGCAAAAAAATACCGCCATCATTTACAGCAAATGCCAGAACAACATGACCGCACTGGCAGATGCCGGTGTAATGCTGTATTATAAAGGCGCCATCAATGAAGCACTCTGGTGCCTGGGCAAAGCTGCTGCTGCAAAACCAGGGAGTGATTATATTATCAGCAACCTTACCGCCATTATGAATCTTTCAGGTGCCGAAGCAAGGGCATTGCCATTATTGCGTTATCTTAAAACAAAACAGCCCGGCAACAGCACTGTCTTAAATAATTTAGGACAGGCTTTCTATGCACTGGGCGAAACTGCACAGGCGAAAAACCTGCTGGACTCCTGCTTAAGCAAATCTCAATTTCACCCGCAGGCAAATTTTACAAGGGCCATTATTGCAGAGAAAGAAGGTAAGAACGCCGAAGCGGAACATTTCATACAAAAAAGCCTGAAGGGCGCTTACAGTGACCATACCGACGAATTTGCAAAGCGGAAAAAGATCAAAACAGATTACAGTAATATTCTTAAACGGTACCATCCCACCAATGCCGAATATATCAATCCGTTGAACTTTCTTCCGCCACAACAATGCACTGCTGTTTTAGAAAATGCTGCAAAAGAAGCTGAATGGGATGAATGGGCAAAAGCCATACAACAGGTAATTGCAAAGATCAATGCCGGTATGGCAGCAGCAGCAGCCAATACCCAGAAAGAAATGCAAAAGCAATTGCAGAATAAAACCGTGAACAGCTTTTTCCAGTTCGGTATTTTAAGCGGTAAGGCCGATAAGCTGTATAAAGTTTTTTTAGACAAGATTGCCGCATTGCAAACAGAGGCACAAACATATACAGACGGTAAGTATAAGTCGGACAAAAACATGATAGAAAAAGAGTACGATGATAAAATGAAATCCATCAATGAAAAATATGGCAAAATGGGCGGCGAAGGCAGCGGTTCCAGTGAAGAAGCCCGTTGCCGCGAAGTGAATGCTGCCGGTGACCTGTACCTGCAAAAAATGGCCGGCATCAACGATGCTTTTAATGCAAGGTTTTCTGAACCGCTGCGCATGCTTAATATAGAAGCCATGTACTGGAGCCAGTTCTTACCCTTGTCTGCCGGTGCCAGGGAAGGCTTGTATTACGACCGGGCTGTTTTTGCAGTAAGCCCCATGATGATGAAGTCGGCCTTTAAAGATCCCTGCGGCGCAAAGGAAAAGGGTGCTGCCAAATCAAAAGAAGCGGATATACCTGCCCCATACTGCCCTGTCAGTTTAAAATTTAAAGTAACGGTTGCAAAACTTACTATCGACTGCAGCAAAATTGACGTGGAACTGGAATACGATGGCATTGTATTGAACCTGGAACGTGATTTTGTAAACAGGAAATCAACCATTGCACTGGGCGCAGGCGCTTCGCTTGATTTGTCAAGGGAGGAAGGCGATATTGGTGAATACGTGGATGCGGGAGGTGGCGGTGTTGGTGTTAAAATGCAGGGCTTTATTGAATGGGATGGAAAAGGCATTTCGGATATTGGCTTAAGGGGTGAAGCGGGAATTGAAGGTGTGCTCACCGATAAAGGTGATTTAAAAGTGAGCGGAAAATTAGGCGTTAACTCCGGCGTGGATATATCAGTAACACCGGGAGTAAGCGCAATTGGAAAAGCACTGAGCAATTTCTAAAACAGCTGCGAAAAATCATGGTTTTACAGGATAGCATTGCAACAGGCCGCTTGTTATGTTTGAATATGCAATTCCAAAAAACCCGGTTGCTTATACCGTTAGTGATTCTGTCAATAAACAGCATCGCCCAAAAAACCGATGAACAAATTATTGCCGACAGCAGTTTTGGCTGGATGAAAATTTACAATTTTAAAGGGCAGAAAACCACCCGCACTGTTGACGATAAAGTATTCAGCACCGCACAGCTTTCCCTCTGCGACAGTTTTTGCAACTGGATACAGGCCAGCTATATCCCCAAAGGCTGTATTGGCGATGTAAGAAAAGTAATTGGCCCCAAGCTGGGGTTGTATAATCCATGGGCAAAATATGCACCGCAGTTTTACGGCGCCACTTCCTACACCTGGAGCCTGTATATGAAAGATGGCAAGCCCACACCCATACAGGAAACAGAAATTCCCTGGGGCATTACCGCTAACGAAATACCGGGTAACACGCTTACCAGCTTATGTAGTGAGGGTGATTATTATTTTTTCATGGAAGAGAAAAGTCCCTTTGAAGATGGCACACCCCGGCCGGTTATTGACCAGTACAACATAAAAACGCTGCCGCAATTTAAAAAGTTTCACACCATACACAGCACGGCGTCCCGGTACGACCGGAATGCAGGTTTTGTAGAAGCTGTTTTGTTGTGTAAAGACAACAAACTGCCCTTTATAACAGTTACGGTGGGCGACCTGCTGAACAAGAGTGAGAAAATGATCCGGCAATCACATGAAGACGCATTGAAAGACATCAACGAAAAAAACAAAGGCAACCAAAAAAGTATTGATTACTTCTCCGGCTATGAAAATGAAAAATACAATAAAGCACTTGCCACGCTGGCCAAACACCAGGACAGATATAAGAACAGCATGAATGATGCCGCCATGATTGCACGTACTTTTGATTACACCGATTTTGGAAATGGCCAGGATATTTTTACAAGGATATTCATGAATGAAAAAGATGCAGCAGGCAGCGCACCACGTTTTCCCGTTTACAAACTGGCTCCCGGCACTATTGAAGATGCAAGACAAAACAAACCTTTATGGGTAAGGGTAACATGGAACTGGGATCTTGCCGATGCACGCATGAAACACATGCACGAATCCATCATCAGCAATTTTAATTTTGAATACCTGTATAATTTTATTTTTTATCCTGAAAAAGTAAAAGGCACGCCCTATAAACCTTTACACGATCCAGCAGCAAAAACTGCAGTGCAGCTAACGGAGAAATCTGATAAAGCCAAAAAAGCGGCAGGAGATCCATCCGTTTATTTCTTCGAAGATTTTTCGGCTACACCCGAAGGCCAGCCGCCGGTAAACTGGTTTACACGTATCAACAATAATGGGCAAAAGGCCAAAGTCATTACAGTGCCCGGTCTTGATGGAAAATGGCTGGAAATAAAAGGACAGTCGGGCCTTTTACCCAACCTGCTTAAAAAACCTTTACCTGAAAATTTCGAGATCAGTTTTGATCTGGCAGTACCCAAAGATATCAGCTGGGCACAAAAGCATTTGAAATGTACCTGGGTGTGGATGATCATATGACAGCCAATGGCAGAAGTGTAAATATCCGGATGCGGGCAGGCTTCAGCGGCCGGGCAGGTGAAATGAATGTGGTGCCGAATTTTGGTGACGGATATTTCCAGGATGCAAAAAATTATTATGAACTACCCGGTTTCTCCAACGATAAACCCATCAACAAGCTGCAGGTTCGCATTAAAAAGAAAGGGCAGTTGTTCGAAATTTATTCCAATGGCAGTTTGCTGACCGCCATTAATAAAGCCATTCCAGATAAAACGGTTTTCCGCTGGCTACAGCTTTCACAGGCTAACAGCGATGCGGAAAATCAAAAATATTATTTCAGCAATTTTAAAATTGTACGACTATGATGGCGGTATTTCGTCCGGCACACATTTTCACATTTTCTATTCGTCATGTATTTATTAAAACTGAAAAAACATCATGGATGCCATCTTCTTTTGCAAAGATCGCAGCTTCATTTTTTTATTGTTCATACTGTTGTTGACCGGAAAAATTGCAGCACAAAAACTGGTTGCTGTTACACAGTCTGCAGTAACAGGCGTCCGGTTACCCGATGGCAGCAGGCAGGATAACCGTTCCCTGATGACGGCATCTGCCAATATGCTGCTGAAGGATGTTGCTGAAAAAAATAATACGGACATACAAACAGCAGAAGTTCTATATATACCGTTACAGTTCACCCCCGACTCCTTTACTACAGCAGCACGGGCAGCGGGCTGGACCATTACAGCAGATCCATCCATGCAAAACACTTATTGGTTACAGCAAAAAGACAGGTATGTTGTAGCGATGTATACAAAGAGAAAAAGCCAGGCAGAAATTTATTTTGCTGCATGCACACAACTGCCGCCATCGGTTGCTTCCAGCTCACCACCTCCCGTTGTGAGCAATCCTCCTGCACCACCACAAAAGGAGAATAAACAACCCGGCACAGTAACAAACCGGCCGGCCATAAGCACGGGCTTTACCTTTAACACCACCAATTTTGATGATGGATGGACGGGTACCGTGCAGGAGAATTGGGTGGAAGTAACAAAGGGAACTGTAAAAGTGCTGTTGCATTATCCCAGGCCGGAAGAAAAGCAATACATCAGCCAGCAGGATGATAGAACAAAATTTTTTTGGGACCTGCTGGTGGCGCCACGTTACAGCAGTCTAAGTAATTTTGAGCTGCTCAGCTATAATTATTCATCCGAACCGGCTTACTATGCTGCAGGCAATGTTACAGCGTCGTCGGGGAATACAGTGTATGTAACCCTTTTCAGCAAAGGCAGGAGCGGGTGGATAGAAATCATCACACCTGATAAAAACACCTTTGTAAATACCTTCAATATTAACAACCCCGGTTCTTATTTCAGTGAATGGGAGCCTTTATCCCGGCTTTCAAACTACAATAAGTTTGCCGTAAGTGCCAGCGACCTTGTTGGCAAATGGACCACGCAATTCAGTTCATCGATGGCCCTGTACAATGTGTATACCGGTATTTATGCCGGCGCTTCCAATTATGCTTCCACGCAGTCGTTTTATTTTTCGGGCGATAAAAAATATCACTGGAAACTTGTTACCATGAGAGGAAATGTGGCTGGTGCCAATACAGAACACACCGAATCTGACGGCAGCTGGCAACTGCAGGGCAACTGGCTGCTCAGCTGTTCTGATATTGGCAAATTTGCCAAAAAGTACAATGTATACTTCTCCTGTATCAAAGGCGCAAGAATTTTGCATATGGAAGACACCGGGTACCCCGGCTATACATTGTTTGGAAAGGCTGCCGACTGATAAAATACCTCTTTTACAGGATATACTTATTGTGCTGCCACGCATACATTTGAATAAGCGCTTAAAACGATAGCAAACACATGAACCGTGAAGCCGGGACCGGTTGCAGTTTTACAGAGAATAAAAGAACCTACACAAATGAAAAAGATGATCACCCTGCTGCTGTTGCTGCCATTGGCCGCAATGGCGCAAAAACAAACCTATGACATCATTACCTATACGCCGCCCGCAGGCTGGAAAAAAGAAGCGGGGAAAAACCTCGTTGTATTTTCTAAAACAGATAAGGTAAAAAAAACATGGTGCCAGCTGAGCCTGGTAAAAAGCACGGTAAGCAAGGGCAGTATTGAAAGCGATTTTGAAAGTGAATGGAATGTGCTGGCAGCACAGCCTTACAGCATTACAACTGCACCGCAGACAATGGATGTGCAGGAAGCCGATGGCTGGAAAATTAAATCAGGTGTGGGAAAATTTTCGTTTAATAACGCAGACGCCATTGCAATGGTAACCACCATCAGCGGCTTCGGCCGTTGTGTAAGCGTTGTGGCCACCATGAATACGGACGGCTATATGGACCTGGTACAAAAATTCCTCGAATCACTTGACCTCACAAAACCGGCCGCAGGAAACAACAATAGCAAAAACACCAACGGCATATCAGGCAACGACCCGGGACCGGATAACATACAGCGTAAAGATGGTTTTGCTTTTACCACCACCAATTTTGATGATGGATGGAAGAGCACCGTACAGGAAGACTGGGTGGAAGTAACAAAAGGCAATGTTAAGGTATTGCTCCATTATCCGAAAGACGGCACAGTTTTTCCTGCCGACCCCGAGCCGCTTACCAATGCGGCATGGAATATTTTGGTGGCGCCGCGTTACAGCAATTTGAAAAACTATAAAACAGCTTATATCAATACCTACAACAGGCCTTACCTCGGTATGGGTTACGCCACTGAAAAAAGCAGTGGTAAAGACGTGTTTGTTTTATTGTTCCGCCAGGGTGGCGGCTGGCTGGAGTTTGTAACACCCGATAAAAACACTTTTATACAGCAATACAAGTTTGATCCCGAAACCATCCGCTGGGATAGTGAAAGTGACCTGCTGAAGCCGCTTGCAAATATGTCGGGCTATAACAAGTTTGCTGTGGCTGCCGCTGATTTTAAAGGAAAATGGACCAGCGATTTTACCGGCATACAGCAGTTGTATAATATTTACACCGGTGCTTATGGCGGCATGCATATGAACCAGAGCAATGAAGAGTTTGTATTTGGAAGCAATAATTCCTATAACTGGAAACTGCTGGTGGTAAGCGGTATGGTGGGCAATGCACAGTTCAACCAGGTAAAATCATCCGGTACTTTCAGCGTGCCCAACAACTGGCAGCTGCAATGTTCAAAAATTGAAAAAGGCCCAAAGCTGTACAATGCATTCTGGTCTTGCATAAAGGGCGCCCGTGTGCTCAACCTGCTGGATGCGCAATATCCCGGCAGCGGCATTTATACGCAATACGGGCTGGCCAAATAATCATTTACAAAAATCAACAACATGCGTAACATCATTTTCTTCCTTTTATTGTTTCCTATTACAGCCATTGCACAAAAGCAGGAAACTTTTATTAAACTCACCGATGCTGCCGGCCAGCAAATAAAGGGCGATGTTGTAACAAAGGGTTTTGAAAGAAGTATGGGTGTTTTATCCTTTGCCAGCAGTGGTAAAAACAATGCACAGCTTTCATTCTCCATGAGTGTTACGGGCGCATCTGCCGATTTAAAAAGAGCCATGGGCAGCGGCAGTTTGCTTCAAAATGGCATAGTAACAGTAACACAACCCAATGGTGCCGGTATGCCCGTGGTTGCCTGCACCATTAAAATGGAAAACATCAGGGTAACCAGCTGTGCAGAATCGATGGGATGCAATGGCGTAATAACCACCACTACGGTTTTAAACGCCTCCCGTATTGGCTGGACCTATTATCAAACCAGCCCGAACGGCACGCAAACCGTTAGCCGCAAATATGGTTTTGACAATGACACGGGAAGGGAATGGACAAATTTTTAAACAATTATTGATCACTTAAATTTTATCAACATGAAAAAGGTAATAGCATTATGCAGCAGCCTGCTCGTTTTAGCTGGACTTAAAGCACAAACAGCACCGCCGGCTGTAAAAAAAGAAACGGTTAAGCCTGGTACTGTACAACCCGGCACAACAGCCACATCAAAAAATGTGGCATTTAAACAGGTTAGCCAAAAGGATATTAAGTTTGACCAGATAAAAAAAGCACCTGTGGTACAAATGAAAGAAACGCCTGCGCAAATGAAAGAGGCACCTGCTGCAAAACCACAAAAACAATGATGCTGCATTTATTTGCGAAGAAAATTGTTGAACAGCCGGCCGGCATTGAAATAAAGCAAAGCAATATTCATGGCCGGGGAGTGTTTGCCTGCAAAAAATTTAAACCCGGGGCTGTTATTGAAACAGCCCCTTTAATATTACTCAGCACTGCTGACAAAGAATACCTGCAGGCAACCACATTGTATCATTACTATTTTGTGATAGACAATACAGCCACCCCTGCGGCATTGGGACTTGGCTACAGTTCGGTGTACAATCATTCGTATACAGCCAACGCGGTTTATACTGTTGCGTTAGAAAAAACCGCACTGATCATTAAAGCCTATAAAACCATTTTGCCGGGAGAGGAAATTACGCTGAACTATAATGGCAAGGCAGACGATCCATCGCCTGTTTACTTTCCCCAGTAACCACATGAGTAAACAACTGTACATAAAACATGTAACCGGCAAAGGCCGTGGTGTTTTTTGCAAACAGCTCATTGCAAAAGGCGAAACCTTTGAAACAGCACCGGTAATTGTACTGCCTGCAGCCGATTACAATATTGCCACAGCATCGGCACTCACTGATTATTTTTTCAACTTCAACCGCGACGAAGGCACGCTGGCCCTGGTGCTGGGCTTTGGCTCACTGTACAACCATGCGGTGCATTGCAATGCGGCTTACTGTTTAGACAGGGAAAATAAAACCATGGAATATTATGCACTGGAAGATATCAAGCCTGGTACAGAGATTTGCATTAATTACGGCGGCGAAAGCGGCAAGGAATATAAAGAATGGTTTGAAGCAAGGAATATTCCTTACAAATAGCTCCATCAGTTCTTTACTTTATTGAGCATTCCGGGAGATTTTTCATACAATTTTTCTTCCCGCATTTTTGGCTGCTGTTCGGTGATCCTTTCAAAACTGAATGTTTGCTCCGGCTCGTAAGCACCATCTGCATACACCGGCTTCCTGATAATAAAAAACTCACCGTTATTTTTACTGAACATATTGTTTAAGCATAAAGGTGAGCTGGCATTTTTATTCAGCAGTACCCACCCGCCCAATGAGCCTTCATTTTTTGCCCGGTACACAATTTTCCATTTAACATTATCCTGGTTGGCCCAGTCCCACTGAATCACCGCAGCACCATCGGCAGTGGATTGCCCGGCCACATTGATGTATTTATTACTGTGCAGCGCACTGATCTGGTAATCGCCGCCGCCCAGTTCCTGTACAAAAAACTTATGATTGCCCTGGTCTGCAAAATCCCATTGCACCAGCCGGGCGCCATTGGCCATACTAATGCCTTCAACCGCCAGGTATTTACCTGTTTGATTGACCTTAATTTTATACCAGCCGGTGGTAATGGGTGTTACACCAATATTGGTAAACCGGTCGGTACTGCCTGTTTTATTTTCAAACTTTGTATCAGGCGCTTTTGCACTGTACTCCCTGTATTCCGCCTTAGGTGTACTGGCATTAAAATAATAAGCTGTATTGATGGCTTTAATATCCGGCTCACTGAACAAATACCTGCCCGGACCGAATTCACATATACTGACTGTATTGCCGTTTTTACATTTGATCACCGGCCTGGAAGTATCTTTAGCAAAGTCGTAAGCATGATAGTGCATAATGGAATTATAGTCATATGCACTCACCGGGCTGCCGGGTTCTATTTGAAAATTATGCTGGTATTGCTTTTCAACGTTAGCTGTGTCAATCACAATAAAATTATCCCTGTCATAGCGGCTTTGCTCATGCCAAAACCCGAGCGAATGCAGTAATTCATGCGTGATGGTCCATTCACTGCAGTCATAAGTTATTTTAATCAGCTGCTCACCACCCCTTTTGCCAACAGGGGAAATACCGCCATGAAAGCCCAGTTCCTGCGGGCCCACCATCACAATATGGATATAGTCCTTTTCCGTTGTATGCTTTACTATCCGCAAATTGGTGCTGTTGAGCGCCTGTATGGATGCAATCACTTTGTCGTACAGGCTCCTGTTGTATCGGTCTTTTACACTGCTGGTCTGCTGAATGCTGGCATCAATTTCAACGGGCACATTTCCTTTGGGCCATATAAAATTGCTGCGGTCGTTGGTCTGATACAGCCGGGTGCTTTGCAATGTATTGCCCACCACAATATCCCCGTTCAGCACATAATCGGTACCCACCAGTTTTACAAAATAAGGTTTGGCTTCATTACTCATGGGCAGCTGAAATGATTTTTGTATGTAACCGTTTTGTGCATTACAAAAGCTTGCGGCTAAAACAACTGCTATAATGGATAAGGCGAATAGTTTCATATTTTATTTTGTTTCTTTAGTGATGGTAAAAAATACATCCAGCCAGTTATCGCTCCCGTCTTCATCCTGCAGGTTTACATGCACCAGGCATTCATTGGGTATATCGCTTACATAAAAGGATTGCCAATTGCTGTATCTGCCTGCATCCACACGGCTTTTCACACAATTGCTCAGCACATTTTTCAGCAGGTAAAAATCATCGGCTCCCTTCGCTACAAAAGGACCTGCATCGAAACTGGTGGGTGCTTCCGGGTTGCCGCCGGGTTTAAAGGGGGCGGTGCCAAATGATTTAAAAGGATTGTTCACATCGGCATCACTTTCATTGATGCCGTAAATTATTTTTACCTGCGCTCCGGCAATTTCGTATGAGGGAATGGCAAGTTTTATATCGGGATTCAATACATCCACCACCCGTTTTTCATCCATATTTATGGCCATCGATTCGGGGGCACTCAGCAGTACATTGGATGTGAGGTAATACTTATTTAAACTCACACCGTTCCTGTTCAGCACCTGCACCTGTATCACACCAAACATATCCAGGTCGCCGCCATGAGGCACCGTAAGCCGGAGATTTTTTAAAGTGATGTATGCGGTAAAAGTAATGGGCCTTGCCGGCAGCAATGTAAAAGTTTGCATACTGTTGCCGGTTATGATAAGCGCCGTACCATTGTTACTGTTATTGATACCGGCCGACAACTGCAATCCCTTATTACTGGCCGCACTCACAATTTTATAATTATCAGGAGTACCCAGTATTTTCCATTGCTGGTTGCTGCCCTGCAGGTCGTCCCACTGCTGCACCTGTGTGCCATCTGCTGTCTGGCGGTCCACCACATCCAGCAGCTTATGACTGTGCACTGCAGCGATGGAATAATTCCCGTTGCCAAGCCGTTTCAATTCAAACAAATGATTGTTACGTGGCAGTATATCCCATTGTATCAGCCGCATACCGTTATTCATATCTTCCTCACCAGCAATGGCCAGGTATTTCCCGCTTTCATTAATGCGTATTTTATAAATGCCGTCCGGCACATCAACGGCAACCTGTTTAACAGCTGCCAGCGCATTACTGTTAACACTGGCTGCTTTAATACCTGGTTTTGTATTGATCAATTGCTGACCGGTTTCATTTTTGCGGAAGGTAAAACTCATGGCAGCCTCATCACTGTTACAAATAAAATATGCACCGTTACCAGGCGTGGCAGTGGCTGCATTTAAACCGGAAAGATATATCCGCTGTTCATTTTGCACACAGGCAATGCTGTACCCGGTTGCTGTTTTTTCTATCCGCCATTTTTGGTTGTCCTGGTTAAGCCAGTCCCACTGTATGATTTTTGCACCACGAACTGCATTGCCTTCGGTACTGAGGTACCTGCCACTGTGCGATGCTTTGATGGAATAAATATTAGCCCCTAAATTTTTCAGGATAAATTTAAAATGCGCCTTGTATTCATTATCCCACTGCACCAGCCAGGCGCCGTTATTGGTGGCGGCGCCTGCCACAGCCACATATTTACCGGTTTGATTTACTTTAATCAAATACTCACCGTCTGTTAAGGGTTGTGCCTTCAAACCGAAAGCGCAACACAAAAAGGATATCCCAACAATTATTTTATTCATGATAATAAAATTTGCCTTCAGTAATTTTTACAGAGTCACCTGTGTTACCGGTAAGTGTGCCTTCAAAACCGGCTTCCAGCACCGTGGGATTTTGACTGGCTTTGTTAACCTGCACATGAAAAGAGAAGCCAAGCACATTGCCATATAAATAGTGTTCATCACTAAGGTTGGCCAGCTGCACTTCATTATTGTCTTTATTGCCCGAAGCAAAATCAAAAACAGCCGGACCAGAT
>JABLTH010080191.1_pt1 | contig 24155 bp, 21 predicted proteins | sample 7875711 | NCBI WGS metagenome assembly JABLTH01 (sample SAMN14941262, study PRJNA633318) | bioreactor metagenome | isolation source: bioreactor | place: China | collected 2019-03-05 | reverse complement strand
GGCCGTTTCCGCGAAATCCGTCAGTTCGTCGCCGACGAAGCGGATCGGGCTCGCATCGAGCACCGGACGATCCTCGTCGCGGATCACCTTCTGCAAACTGATCCATTCGTAGCGTTCATCGAGCAGCGGCAACAGGTCGGCGAGCGTGATCGAGCGATTGCGGTCGTTCAGGTGCAGCGGATTGCCGGACCACACGAGGCCGATGCGCGGCCGGTCGCTCTCCCCCAGCCGAGCGCGCCAGTGCTCGACTCGTGCGGGATCGGCGCGCAGGTACGGCCCGCCCGCCGGAATCGACGCGAGATCGGTGCGGAATTCGAGCGGCAGGCTCAACAACGGGCAATGCAGGTCGAACGGCGGCAGCGGGTCGCCGCGCGCGACGAGCACGTCGACGCCGTCGAGCGTCGCGAACAGCGCCTTCAGCTCGACCGGCGCCTCGACCACCACGCGCGCGCCGAGCGCCTTCACGAGCGGCACGTAGCGGCAGAACTGCAGCGTGTCGCCGAGCCCCTGCTCCGGATACAGCAGGATCGTCTGCCCGTCGAGCGGCATGCCGTGCGTCCAGCGCGGCTGCGCGAAATCGCGCCGGCTGCCGTCGAGCTGGCTGTCGCGCCAGCGCCATTCGTATTCGGCCCAGCCGGCCTCGAAGTCGCCGATCGACAGGCACAGAAACGCGCGCATGCAGTGCGCCAGCGCATAGTCGGGGTCGATGTCGATCGCTTCCGCATACGCGTGCAGTGCGTCCTCGTGCCGCCGCAGCGCGCGCAACGCGCTGCCGCGATGGAAGTGGGCGAGCTTGTCGCGCGGCGTCGCGGCGATCACGCGGGCGAGATCGTCGAGCGCGTCGTCGTAGCGGTGCGTTTCGAGTCGGACACGCGCACGCGTGAACGATGCGGGCGCATAGTGCGGGTCGAGCGCCAGCGCGCGGTCGCACATCTCGTGTGCGTCGTCGTGACGCGCTACCCGCATCAGCGCGCTTGCATAGTTGCACAGCACGCCCGTGCTGCCCGGCTCGACTTCGAGCGCGCGCGCATAGCTGTCGACCGCATCCGCGAAGCGGCCCAGATGGCTCGCCGCATTGCCGCGATTGGCGAGCGAGCGCGCATGGCGCGGATCGATCGCAAGCGCGCGGTCGCAACGCATCAACGCCTCTTCGTGTCGGCCGAGCTGTTCGAGCGCGACCGAGCTGTTGAAAATCGCATCGACGAACGTCGGGCTCGCCGCGATCGCCGCATTGAAATCCGCCAGCGCGTATTCGGGATCGTGCAGGTCGAGATACGCGACGCCGCGCAGGAACAGCGCGTCGGCGCTGCCCGGCCGCAGCGCGAGCGCGTGACCATAGCTGTCCGCTGCATCGCGGAAGCGGCCGAGATCACGCAGCGCAAGCCCGCGCGCGCGCATCGCGTCGAACGTGCGGCCCGCGAGTGCGATCGCACGATCGCAATCGGCGAGCGCATCGCCGGCTCGGCCGAGTGCGCGCAGCATGTCGCTGCGCTTCACGTAACCGTCAGCGAACCCGGGCGTCAGTTCGAGGAGGCGATCGTAGACCGCGCATGCTTCGTCGTATCGCGCGAGTTGCGCAAGCAGCCCGGCCCGCTGAAACAGCACGCGCTGATGCAGGGGATTGATCGCGAGCGCCTCGTCGAGCCGCGCGAGCGCATCGTGCTCGCGCCCGAGCCCGGCCAGCACCGCCGAGTAGTTCGCGAGCGCGAGCGGCACCGGCTGACGCTCGACCGAGCGCCGCATCAGCGGCTCGGCATCGTCGAGGCGCCCCTGCTGGAACCGTACCGCGCCGAGCAGATGCAGCGCCTCCGGATGCTCGGGATCGAGCGCCAGCAACTCGGCATAGGCATGCTCCGCATGCTGCAGCGCGCCCTCATGATGCGCCTTGCGCGCGCGCAAGAGCAGCCGTTCGAGCTGCATGGTGTCGGGCGGGCGGCGATCCGGCGCGACCGGCGCGCTCGCAAGTGTCGTCCCTTCCCCGTTCGGTGTCATCGTGTGGCCCCCACTGGTCGCTGTTCGTATCGCGTGTCGTGTCTAACGTGTCATCGGTTCGAGCGCGGCACGCACCGCGTCGATCGCATCGGCCCAGTTGCCGGGTGCCGGCTGGCGAAACAGCCGCGCGGACGGATACCACGGGCTATCGTCGCGCCGGCGCATCCAGCACCACGCCGGCGGGTCGGGCAGCAGCACCCACACGCGCGCGCCCAGCGCCCCCGCCAGATGCGCGACCGCGGAATCGGCCGCGATCACGAGATCCAGCGCGCCGATCAACGCGGCCCTGTCCGCGAAATCGCCAAGTTCGTCGTCGACGCGAGATACCGGCGCATCCGCCAGCCGCGCGGCGTCGCGCTCATGCAGCGGTTGCTGCAGGCTGATCCAGTCGACGTTCAGATCGAACAGCGGCGCGAGTTGCGCGAAATCGATCGACCGGCCGGCTTCATCGGGTCGTGTCGACTCGCTCGCCCACGCGAGTCCGACGCGCAGCCTGCGCCGTTCGCCGAGCAGCGTGTCCCACTGGCGCGTTCGCTGCGGGTCCGCGTGCAGGTACGCGGCAGTATTGGGAATGGTGTCCGCTTCTGTGCGGAACACGTGCGGCAGGCTCGGCAGCGGCACATGGCAATCGAAGGCGGGCAGCGGCTCGCCACGTGCAATCACGCGGGCCGCACCGGTGAGCGACGCCATCAGCACGCGCAACGACGGCTGCACCTCGAGCACCACTTGCGCGCCGCGCGCCGCGACGAGCGGGATATAACGGCAGAACTGCAGCGTGTCGTCGATGCCCGGTTCCGCATGAATCAGGATCGTCTTGCCATCGAGCGGTTCGTCGCCACGCCACACGGGCTGCGTGAACGGCCGTGCATGGCGCGCGAGCCGCGGATCGCGTAACCGCCATTCGTAGCCGCGCCAGCCGCGCGTGAAATCGCCTTCCGCCAGGTGCAGCGCTGCCCGCGCGCAATGTGCGGCGGCGAAGTCGGGTTGCAGCGCGAGCGCGCGATCGTAGGCGGTGAATGCTTCCTCGACCTTCCCCGTTTCGCCAAGCACGTTGCCGCGGGCCAGCCAGTTCGTCGCAAGATCGGGGCGCAGCTCGAGCGCCCGATCGAGCGACGCGATCGCTTCTTCGTAACGACGCAGGTCACGCAGCACCGTGCCGCGGTTCGCCCACACTTCAGCAAACCGCTCGTCGAGTGCCAGCGCGGCGTCATAGCTCGCGAGCGCCGCATCGAAGCGCTGCAGGTCACGCAGCACGGTGCCGCGATTGCACAGCGTGTCGGGCGAGCGCGGATCGATGACGAGCGACCGGTCATGGCTGTCGAGCGCATCGTCGTGGCGCCCGAGTTGCAGCAGCGCATTGCCCCGGCTCGCGAGCGCCCGAGCGTGATCCGGATCGAGCGCCAGCACACGTTCGCAACGCGCGAGCGCCTCGTCCGCACGGCCGAGCCGTTCGAGCACGGCCGCGCTGTCGCAGAGCGCGTCGAGCCGCGCGGGATCGGCCGCGAGTGCGTCGTTGAAGGCGGCAAGCGCTTCGTTGAGGCGGTCGAGCTCGGCAAGCGTACGGCCGCGCTCGGCCATGATCGCGACGATGCCCGGGCGGATCGCGTTCGCGCGATCGAAGCAATGCAGCGCATCGGCCGCGCGCCGCAACGCGCGCAGCACGAGGCCGCGGTTGAACCACGATTCGAACGAATGCGGATCGACCATCAGTGCGCGGTCGTAGGTGTCGAGCGCGTCGTCGAGGCGGCCGAGCGCGCGCAGCGCGCCGCCGCGATTGCAGAGCGCGTCGAGCACGAGCGGCGACACCGCGAGCGCACGGTCGAACGACGCCAGTGCGTCGTCGTAGCGGCACAGGCCGATCAACGTATTGCCGTGGCGCACGAGCGTCTGCACGTCGTCGGGCGCCGCGCGCAGCGCGTTCGCGAAATGGCCGAGCGCTTCGTCAACGCGGCCGCGCTCGCCGACGATCGCCCCGAGATCCGACAATGCGCGCACGTCGGGTGCGATCGCAACCGACTGGCGCAGCAGCGCTTCGGCCTGATCGGCCGCACCGCGCTGGAATTGCAGCACGCCGTACAGATGCAGCGCCTGCGGATGATCGGGCTCCTTCGCGAGCACCGCGAGGTATTCCCGTGCCGCGTCGTCGAAGCGACCGGCGCCATGCCACTGCTGTGCGCGGCCCAGAATCGCCGCCGCTTGCCATTGCCCGCGCGCGTCGTGTCCCGACGCGCCCGCGTGTGCATCATGCCGGTGCTCGACCGTCACGTTCGCCCCCTTCCCGTTTGCCGACGCCGCCGCTGAATCGGCCGATGGAACCGGTCGCGGCGGTCATGCTCGTCACGAGACTAACGGACGGCCAATAACAGACGTATGACGAAAGTTACGGACCATTTTGTCCGGGGGACGGAACGGCTTTGGGGGCCTCGCCGCGTACGCCGGACGGCATCGCGCTTACTGTCCGATCGGGATCGTCCGCACGTATTCGACCGCCGGCGCGCCCATCGTGACCGAGAAGCGCACCCCGCGCGGCACCGGCACGCCGATCGACGTCGAGTTGCTGATGCCGTGCTGCGCGAGAAACTGCGCATAGGACTGTTCGATGTCAGCCTGGCTCGTCGTCCAGCCGCCGGGCGGGATCCATACGGACACCTGCATCGAGCGCGCATCGTTGCTGACCACGACGCGCACGAGCGTATCCATGTGATGCAGCGCGTCGTCGACTTCGGCAAGCGACGCAAGCGGCTGCGACGCGCTGCGCACGAGTTCGCGCCCGTTGAACTGGTAGCGCACGACCTGCATCTGCGTCGGTCCGCCGCCGACGCCGAGATGACGCACCATCACGAGTTCGCCCGGACGAATGCGCAGCGGCGGCCCGAACACTTCGTCGGGCGTGACGAGGTTCGTCAGGTCGAACTGCAGTTGAGAGAAGTAGCGGCCGAGCAGACGCGTTTGCGCCAGATTCGACGCGATATCGTCGCGGCCGCGGATCGTCGCATCGAGGCCGCGCCACGACAGCAGCGCGATCACGGCGAGCAGCGTGATCGCGACCAGCATCTCGATCAGCGTGAAGCCTCGGGCACGCGCCGTCGCGCGCGGGTTAGCGGCGCGCTTCATTCTGGATCACCGTGACGACCTCGGCGAGCACGTTGCGGCTCGACGCGGACGGATACACGCTCACCGTCACGCGCCGCACGAGCGGGCTCGGCATCGCGGCCACGGACTGGCGGCACACGAACCGGTAGCGGCCCTGCGGGCATGCAAACGTGTTCGTGCCGACGGACGGCCAGGTCGAGGCGATGCGGATCTCGCCGAGCGCGTTGTCGGCGCTCCATAACGCGAGCAGGCGCATGCGCGCCATGTCGGTATCCGACGCGAGCGCGCCGATCGCGCGCATCACGGCACCCAGCGCCACCGCGACGATCGCCAGCGCGATCAGCACCTCGATCAGCGTGAATCCCCGTTGCGGCGCCCGCGCCGTGCGCGATCCGCCGCGCGCATGGCGGTTGTAGTCGGTTCTGTCGTCGCACATGACCTGCATTCGTGTCGATGGGTCGTCGTCCGGCGTCCGGCGTGCCGATTGCGGCACGCAGCCGCATCGCCGGCGCGACGGACGCCGTGCACGGACGTTAAGCGCCGCGTATGGCACACGCGTGTCGAATGGTACGGACCATTTGGCGCGGGCAGCCCGGACGGACGGGCGCCCGGGCGCGCCGCATCCGCTATCGCGCGACGGGCACGGCACGACGCGGCCCGGCGGGCGGGCAAACGGATGGAAAACGGGAAGCGATCGAAAGAAACACCCGGCAGCGGGTGGTGAGCGGTGAAGGCGATCCTCGGGCGGGATCGACGCGACGGCGTCAGGCGGTCACGGCGGCGTCATACGCGGCGCGGGCAAGCTGGCCGGCGGCATAAGCCTCGGCCTCGCCGCGAAAGCCTTCCCGGCTGAACGCAACGACTTTCACGCCAACGCCGGTCGCCCGCTTCACCGTCAGCGCCCATTGCCATCCGCCGTCTTGTTCAAAGACGTGCAGCGAGGGTTCGAAGGAAGGGTCGATTACGGTCACGCGTTTTACTCCTGCCCCCTTGCGCGCCGCATCGGCGACGCTCGGGGCATGTCGAAAGGGTCGCGCCGGGATACGACGCGCTTCTGCCACTCGACAGTCTAGTCAAGGATTGTTGCGACGCACCATCAGAGGTTTCACTCATCTATCGGTACCGGGCGGTCGATCGAATCTACCTGTAACCCATATGGGACGGGTCTCAGCGCCGATCGATCGCATACGGTTCGGTACTCATGCGGCAACGTGCCGCATGCTCGACCGCTTGCCTGCATCGGTCGCCCGTGGCTCGCAAAATCGGGGCGCGAATCGCCCGGCGATCCGGGCACCTCGGCGACGAGGATCGTTACCGGCCCATACCAGCCGACATCACGCGCCGGAACGTCAGGTTCACGCGCTCGCCCTGCACGCCCGGCGCCTTCGGCACGCGATGCTGCCATTCGGCCTGCGTGCGTCCCCGCATCACGAGCAGGCTGCCGTGCACGAGGCGATACGCATGCGTGACACCGGTCGCGCGATGGCGCAGGTCGAACACGCGCATCGCACCGAGGCTCACCGACGCGATCACCGGCGCATCGCCAAGCTCGGGCTCGTTGTCCGCGTGCCAGCCGAGGCTGTCGAGCCCGTTGCGGTAGCGATTGAGCAGCACGCTGTTGAAACGCGCGCCGCAGGTCGCCTCGACCGCGCGCTTCAGGTCGAGCACGGCCGGCGTCCACGGCGCCGGCACGTTGCGGATCCCCGAATACACGTAGACGGCATCCGGCTCGCCCTGCCACGCGGTGAGCCGCGGCAACGGAATGCGTCCGCGCGGCGTGCGGATCGTGTCCTGACGCCACGTGACCTCGTCGATCAGCGCGGCCAGCGCGCGATCGGCATCGGGCGGCGCCAGCCAGTCCGGGTACCAGTCCACGTCGGGAGCGGGCGTGTCGGCAAAGAGATCGGGCGTCGACATGTCGGGAGGAACGGGCGATGAGCGGAGCGAACGGTGCATGCCTGCATACTAGCCAACGGCATCGCACGCCGCCATGCGCTGTCATTCGCAGACGAGGCAGGCTGCCGCCCGCCCGGCTCCCGCTGACGACGGGCGGGCGGCAGCCCCGCGAATGGTAACCGTGCGCTACCCGCCGCGCGTCAGCCGGATCAGCGTGATCTCGGACGGCACGCCGAAGCGGTTCGGCGGCCCCCAGTATCCGGTGCCGCGGCTCGTATACAGCCACAGATCGCCGAAGCGGCTCAGCCCGCCGATCACCGGCTGCTGCAGCCTCACGAACGGCGGCCACGGCAGGAACTGGCCGCCGTGCGTGTGCCCCGACAACTGCACGGTAAACCCCGCGCGGTTCGCCGCTTCCGCGCTGCGCGGCTGGTGCGCGAGCAGGATCTTCGTGGCCACCTCGCGCGGCGCACCCGCCAGCGCCTGCTCGGGATCGCTGCGATGGGCGGGATCGAAGCCGCCCGCCGTGAAATCGGTGACGCCCGCGAGCACCGCGTGCGCGCCGTCGTGGTCGATCAGCACGTGCTCGTTGAGCAGCACCGTCAGCCCGATGCGCCGGAATTCGTCGATCCACGCGTGCGCGCCCGCGTAATACTCGTGGTTGCCCGTCACCAGGAAGCTGCCGTGCCGCGACTGCATGCGGCCGAGCGGCGCCGTGTGCTCGCGCAGGCGCTTGACCGAGCCGTCGACCACGTCGCCCGTCACGACGACGAGGTCGGCATCGAGCGCATTGACCGCGCGCACGATCCGTTCGACATAGGGCCGCTTGATCGTCGGCCCGACGTGGATGTCGGACAGTTGCACGATCGTCAGCCCGTCGAGCCCCGCCGGCAGCCCCTCGACCGGGATCGACACGCGCTTGACCGCCGCCGTGCGGCGCGCGCCGACGAACCCGACCACGGTAACGAACACCGCACCGGCCAGCACGCCGAGCGCCGTGCCGCTCGCCGCGCCTGGCCACGCGCCGTCGTGCCCGAGATGCCGCCATGCAAACACGCCGAGCAGCACGAATTCGCGGAGTAACGTCAGCAGGAGCAGCGACGAGAAGAAGCCCATCACGACCGAGCCGGCCCAGCCGGCCAGTGTCGCGGCCCAGCCTTCGTCGAAGCGGCGCGAGAACATGCCGACCGGGATCAGCACGACGAAGCTCGCCAGCACGAGCGCCGCGATCGTGCGCACGACCGGCGACGCGAACGCATCGGGAATGATCCGCATCCCGACGTACAGATGGAACAACACGCCGATTGCAATGAACCGGACAAAAAAACTTCGCATGGAACGTTCACCTTCGTTGCGATACGGCCTTGACGCTTCCGCGACGTGCGTTGCACGAGGCCGTGAGGCTTCGTTCCGCGCGCCGCGCCATGCGTACGATGGTACACAGATCGCAGCGGCGACGACCGGTCGCCGGGTTTGGCGTCGATGCCGTCCGGCACGGCGCGCGACCGCGCCCTCATCGGCCCGCCGGGCCGCCTGATTACCATGCGTTCAAACGACAATCGACCGCTTCCGCGCTGATTGCGCACCGATTCCGCTCTCCCGACATCGCAAATTCAGCCCGCTCCGTTCGTCTGACGATCCTTTACAGTTCGTTAGCAACCCTACGCGTGCCGGCACTGGCAGAATCGCGACGGCCCGGTCTGCGCTGCCCCCGGTTGCGAAAACGCGATGCCGGGCGTGCGGACCGGCCTCCCTGAACCGCCAACGCGCCGCCACGGTGCGCGGGACGGATGGCTGGCGATCCGCACCGCGCTGATTTATTATCGGCTCCGTATCCCGGAACCGTCGTCGCGGCGACGATCCGCATTGCGCCGCGCCCGGCATCCACCCCCACCGTCGAGCTCGTCACATCATGAGAAAAACAACGCCGCGCGCGCCCTTGCGCGTCGCCGCCGTCCTTGCGCCAGCCCTGCCGCTCGCGGGCTGCGCATCGCGCGGTGCACCGTCGTACGTCCTGTTCGGCGCATATTTCCCGCTTTGGCTCGTCAGCGCGATCGTCGGCGTGATCGGTGCGATCGTCGCGCACCGCGTATTCGTCGCGACCGGCTGGGCCGCCACGGTGCCCTACCAGCTTGCCGTCTGCACCGCGATCGGGCTCGTGGTCGCCGTGATCGTGTGGCTCACCGGCACGGGGCCGTTCGCATGAAGGCCGCCGGCACCGCCCGCCCCTCCGTCAAAGGCCGCGTGATCGCCCTCGCGATCGTCGCGCTCGGCATCGCCGCACTCGCTTACGCGTACCTCCGCACGACCGCCTACCCGTCCACCGACGACGCGTCGATCGACGCGGACGTCGTGCACGTCGCGTCGCCGGTCGGCGGCCGCATCGTGCAGCTCGCGGTGCATGAAAACCAGCGCGTCGCGAAGGGCGACCTGCTGTACGTGATCGATCCCGTGCCGTACCGGCTGACGGTTGCACAGGCGCAGGCCGACCTCGAGCTCGCGCGCGCGTCGCTCGACACGCGCCGCCGTTCGCTGATCGGCGAGCGCTCGAACGCGGCCGTGGCCGCCGAGCAGGTCAAGCGCGCGACGCAGAACCACGATCTCGCGACGCGCGACGTGAACCGGCTCGCACCGCTCGCCGCGCAGGGCTACGTCAGCGCGCAGCAGTTCGACCAGGCGAAGGTTCGCCAGCGCGACGCGGCCGTGTCGCTCACGCAGGCACAGGAACAGCAGCGCGCGTCCGCGCAGACGATCGGCGACGAAGCCGACGCGATCGCGACGCTGCATGCGCGCGAGGCCGCGCTGGCGCGCGCGCAGCATGCGCTCGAAGACACCGTCGTGCGCGCGCCGCACGACGGGCTCGTGACGGGCCTGACCGTTCTCGCCGGCGAAACCCTCGCGCCGAACCAGTCGATCTTCACGCTGATCGACGCGCGCGAATGGTTCGCGGTCGGCAATTTCCGCGAGACGGCGCTGAGCCGCATCGCGGTCGGCGACTGCGCGACCGTCTATTCGATGATCGACCGCAGCCGCCCGCTGACGGGCAAGGTCGTCGGCATCGGCGCGGGCATCGCCGACAGCGCGCGCATCAACCTGCCGCGCTCGCTGCCGATCGTGCAGAACTCGGTGAACTGGGTGCACGTCGCGCAGCGCTTCCCGGTGCGCGTGAAGCTCGACGAACCCGACGGCACGCTCGTGCGCGTCGGCGCCAGCGCGATCGTCGAGGTCCGGCATGGCACTGCCTGCCGCTGAGGTTCGCTCGCCGGGCCCGCGCGAAGTCCTGCGGCTGCTCGCACCGTTTCCGGGGCGCGCGTCGATTGCCGCGCGGGTCGCACTGATCTGCGCGCTGACCGCGCTCGTGACGGCCGCATACGGGACGCCCGAAGCCGCGCTGTCCGCGTACGTCGTGTTCTTCATGATCCGTGCCGACCGCGTGACGAGCGTCGTGCTCGCGGCCGCGCTGCTGCTGATCGTCACGATCGTGATCGGGCTCGTGCTCGGCATCGCGATCTTCAGCATCGACTATTCGATCCTGCGGGTCGCGTGCATGGCCGTGCTGTCGGTCGCCCTCCTGTACCTGACTTCCGCCAGCAAGCTGCGCCCGGTGGGCGCGATCCTCGCGATGATCGTCGGCTTCGGGCTCGACCAGCTCGGCCTCGCGCCGTTCGGCGAAGCCGCGACGCGCGCGCTGCTGTACATCTGGCTGACGATCGCGATCCCGGCCGGTGTCGCGATCGTCGTCAACCTGCTGATCGCGCCGTCGCCGCGCAAGCTCGCGCACGCGCAGCTCGCGAAACGCCTGCGGCTCGCCGCGCAGCGGCTGCGCGGCGACGATGCGGCGCGCGACGCATTCGATGCCAGCCTTCATGAAGGCGACAAGCAGTTGCTCACATGGCTCAAGCTGTCGACGCTCGAAGGCTCGTCGTCCGCCGCCGACTTCGCGGCGTTGCGCCAGGCCGTGGCATCGAGCACCGCGCTGCTCGTCGGTGTCGCGCTGGCCGATCGCGAACCGGGCGCGCGCCTGCCCGACACGTACGCCACCCCGATCGCCGCGACGCTCGACGAGATGGCCGACATCCTCGACCAGGGCGGCTACCCCGTCGACGTGACGCTCACGCTGCCGCCGGCCGACACATTGCCGCCGCTCGCGCGCGTCGCCGTCACGGATATCCATGCGGCGATCACGCGCTTCGCGGAACCGGTCGCAGCGGCCGAAGCGGCGACGGATGCGTCGGCCGCCGCGGCCAACACGCCGGCGGCCGCGCCCGGAACGCCTGCCGCCGCGCCGCCCGCACCGCGCAACGGCTTCTTCCTGCCCGACGCGCGCACCAATCCCGACCACATCCGCTACGCACTGAAGACAACCGCCGCGGCGATCTTCTGCTACCTGCTGTATTCGCAGCTCGACTGGTCGGGCATCCATACGTGCGTCGTCACCTGCTACATCGTGTCGCTCGGCTCGACGGCCGAGACGGTCGAGAAGCTCACGCTGCGGATTCTCGGCTGCATCGTCGGCGCGCTGCTCGGCACCGCCGCGCTCGTCTTCGTCGTGCCGTCGCTGTCGTCGGTCGGCCATCTGATGGCGCTGGTGTTCGCCGGCGGCTGGCTCGCAGCGTGGGTCGCATTCGGCTCGCCGCGCATCGCGTACGCGGGCTTCCAGATCGCGTTCGCGTTTTTCCTGTGCGTGATCCAGGGCGCCGGCCCCGGTTTCGACCTGACGATCGCGCGCGACCGCACGATCGGCATCCTGCTCGGCAACGTCGTCGTGTATCTCGTGTTCACGCGCATCTGGCCCGTCAGCATCGGCAAGCAGATCGACGCCGGGCTCGCCGCGCTGACGGACCAGTGGCGGCGCGTCGCACAGGTCGCGCAGCCGGCCGAGCGGCGCGCGCTCGCGGCCGACGCGTTCGCCCGCCACGGCGCGATCGCGCAGGCGCTCGGGCTGGTTCACTACGAACCGTCGTGGGTGCGGCCGGCCGCCACGTGGCTGGCCACGCGGCGACGCGCGCTCGCGGAACTCGGCGCGCTCGAAGGCCCGCTGTTCCTGCTCGCCGAACGCAAGCCCGGCGACGCGGCGATCGCCGCGCAGCTCGCGCGCGTGACCGACCCGCGCGACGACGAAGCCGCGCGTCATGCGGATTCGCCCGCGCCGCCGGCCACCGCGCCGGGCCTCGCCCCTGCCGACCCTGCGCGCGACGCGCTGCTGAACCTGATCGACACGCGGCTCGCGCACATCGCCGACGCCGCCCGTCAAGCCACACCGAAGGAGCCTGCCCCCCATGCGCCTACCTGAACCGCCGGCCGCCTCGATCGCCGCCGCCGCCCTCGCGACCGCCGTCGCGCTGGCCGGCTGCGCGACGTCGTCGATCGATCTGGCGCCGGAGGCGTCCGACCGCCCATGGCAGCCGCAAACGTCGGCTGCCGGCGACATCGTGCCGGGCCCGCCGCGCGCGTCCGCGCAAGGTTCGCACGACTACACGCTGCCCGCGTCGCCCGCGCTCGCGTCCGTCTCGCCGCCGGCTGCGCTCGATGCCGCGCACGCGTACACGCTGCCCGAACTGATCGATCTCGCCGAATCAGCGAACCCGCTGACCCGCATCGCCTGGAACGACGCGCGCAACGCGGCGCTCGCGGTCGGCCTGGCCAAGGCCGCCTACCTGCCGAGGTTGTCGGCGACGGCCATGGGCGCATACCAGGCAAACCACGGCTCGACGTCGACGATCCTCGGCGACTCGTCGAGCGACACCACCGTTCACGGCACGATCTCGGCGCTGTCGCTGCAATGGCTGCTGTTCGATTTCGGCGGCCGCGCGGCGCGCGTCGAGGCGGCCGAGCAGGCGTCGATCGCGTCGAACGTCGCGTTCACGGCCGTGCACCAGCAGGTGATCCACGACGTGACCGTCGCGTACTACCGCTACGAAGCCGCGCGCTCGCGCGCCCTCAGCGCGCAGCAGGGCCTCGCGAACGCGGACGCGATCCTCGCGGCCTCCCGCGCGCGGCTCAAGCACGGCGTCGGCACGGTCGTCGAGCTCGCGCAGGCGACGCAGAACCGCGCGCAGGCCAACCTCGCGCTCGTGCAGGCGAACGGCGCGGAGAGCGACAGCTATCTCGCCCTCGTCTCCGCGCTCGGCATCTCGCCGCTGTCGAAGCCGACCATCGCCGCGCTGCCGAAGCGGCCGCTGCCGCCCGGACTCGGCTCGTCGGTCGACGCGATCGTGTCGGACGCAATTGCGCGCCGCCCCGACCTGCAGGGCGCGTTCGCGCTTGAAAAAGCCAATCGCGCGAAGATCAAGGCCGCGGAAGCCGCGTTCATGCCGAAGATCTTCCTGTCCGCGTCGACGTCGTACGCGAGCGGCGGCACGTCCATCTCCGCGCTGCCCGCGATCGGCGACCAGTCACCGACCGTCAACCTGAACGGCAGCCGCTACGGCGGCGGCGTGTTCCTCGGCGTGACGATCCCGCTGTACGACGGCGGCATGCGCTCGGCCGTGCTGATGCAGGCGCGCAACGACGCGGAAAGCGCGTCCGCGCGACTCACGCGGACCAAGGAGGAAGCCGTCCGCCAGGTCGTCGCCGCGCAGAACGCAGTGCAGACGAGCCTTGCGTCGCACGACGCCGCGAAGGCGCTCGTCGACGCCGCGCAGACGAGCTACGACGCGGCGCTGACCGCGTACCGGAACGGCGTCGGTTCGGTCACCGATGCGACGATCGCGCAAAGCCAGTTGCTCGCCGCGCGCAACGCGGAGGTCGACAGCTATGCCGGTGCGTTGTCCGCTGCCGCCGCGCTCGCGCTCGCAACGGGGACGATCGGCTCGGCGCAGTAGCACGACCGCCGCGAGGCGGTTGACGCATGCGCGCGCCGCCCACTAGAATGCCGCCCATTCTTCCTTCAGGAACCATCGTGGACAGTTGCAGCACTCCGTTGCGTGCGCCGCTTGCCGCCTGAACGCCTGTCCGACGCAGTTCTCCTGCCCGGCTCGCGTTCCGCGAGCCGCACGCCTACCGTTTCACACTGAATGACGCATTCGCGCGGTACAGTACCGCGCGATGACGGCTATCGTCGTGTCGCCTTCGGCCTTGCGCCGCAGCGGCACGGGACGGCACGCGCTTCTTGCACCGGCAGGACAACCATGACTTTCGATTTCGCACTCCGCCTTTTCACCGCGTTCGCCTGCGGCGTCGCCATCGGCCTCGAGCGCCAGATGCGCCAGCGCACGGCCGGCCTGCGCACGATCACGCTCGTCGCGAGCGGCGCGTGCCTGTTCGTCACGCTCGGCGTGCTGACCGGCAACGGTGTCGCGGGCGTCACGCAGATCGCCGCATACGTCGTGTCGGGCGTCGGCTTTCTCGGCGGCGGCGTGATCATGCGCGACAAGGGCTCGATCCAGGGCATCAACACGGCCGCGACCCTGTGGTGCTCGGCCGCCGTCGGCGTACTGGCCGGCTCCGGTCATTACGTGCCCGCGCTTGCCGGCACGGGCGTCGTACTCCTCACCAACACGGTGCTGCGCGGCGTCAGCCAGGCGATCAACGCAACCCCGGTGTCGAACGCCGATCTCGTGCGCGAATACCAGATCACCGTGATCTGCCTGACCGCCGACGAAGTGCACATCCGCACGCTGCTGTCGAACTCGATGTACGCGAAGCCGCTGTCGTTCCAGAGCCTCACGAGCGAGGACGTGCCCGACCAGCCGGACCGGCTGAAGGTGACCGCGACACTGAAGCTGCATCCGAAGGATCAGCAGAAGCTCGAGCAGATCGCGAGCCGGATGAGCATGGAGAAGAGCATTTCCAGCGTGAGCTGGACCGCGAAGGAAGCGGAGCCGATGATGGAGTAAGCGGCCTGGCGGCAGCGGTATTTCGCGCTGCCGCCCGCCCTCGTTCGAGGTCAGGGCGCCTCGATCAGCCCGGCCGAGATTGCCTTGACGACCGCCTGGACCTTGTTCGTCGCACCCAGTTTCTCGAGGATGTTGTTGACATGGAAGTTGACCGTTCGCTCCGAGATACTGAGGATCTGGCCGATTTCGCACGCGGTCTTGCCCTCGGCTGTCCAGCACAGCACCTCGCGCTCGCGCGCAGTCAGCGTGACGCCCGCCGCCGGCGACAGCTTCGGCACCATGAAGCGGCTCATCAGCGAATGCGACAGGTTCGCGAGCCAGTTCGTCTGGAGCGTCAGCATGTTGATTTCGGCCGGCGTCAGGCGGTCCGCATGGCGTGCGATGCTCAGCAGGCCGAACGCGCCGCGGGCCGCCCAGCTCGATTGCGCGACGCCCACCGACAGCCCGAAATCACGCGCGTCCTGCCACAGCGGGCACGGTGCGATCTGGTCGACGTCCGGCCAGACGATCATGTTGGTGCTGAGTGCGCCGTCGCGAACCGTCGAATCGATCTCGATGTAGTTGTGCGCCTGATAGTGCGCCATCCAGCCGTCGGGATAGGTATCGAAGATGGCTACCGACGGCTTCGATACCGGCAGCGGCACGCGAATGCCATAACAGCAGTATTCGAATCCCAGCCGTTTGGAATAGGCGGCGATCCGCTGGAAGAGCTGCTGCTCGTCTTCCGCGGCACTGAATTGTTGATAGGCATCCTGCCAGCGCAGTTCCATTCATTCTCCGACAACGTCACGCTGTCATACTTGTCAGGTTCCAGCACCCGTTCGACGCTGATACATTCCGCGCATGACTTCACCTTTGCTGCACCCGGTCCCCGGCCCGTCCCCGGACGGCTACGTACGCCTGTCAGAAAGCGCACTGGCCGTGCTTGCGCTCGACCATGTCGCAAGCGGCCTCGACGCGTCGCTGCGTGCGGAACTGCGCGACAGCGCAATCGACGCACGCCTCGCCGGTTATACCGAATGGCATCGCCCGGCCAGCGCCGGCGTCGCTTACGTGACGGTCGGCTGGGACTGGTACCTCGAACGCGCGACAGGCACGTTCGTGATCGCGGGCGGCGACGTCCGCAGCAACGTGATGGCCGTCGACGCCACGGGTGCCGACATCGGCATGCTCCGCACGGCCGCCGCGCTTGCCGCGCGGCTCGCGCGCATCGACTGGCCCGCAGCGGTCGCGTCAGCCCTGCTCGGGCACAACGACGCCTATCATGCCGGTCCGACGCTCCAGTGACAACTGGCCCCGCATTCCTCTGACAATTTACGCAGTGCTGGCGCTCTTTATAAGCAAAAGCGGCACGGTTTTCAATCCCGTTGATCAAGAAACCGTTACCACGTCCTGATCGGCATCATTCCACCGTCACCCTGTAAGAGTTACCAGTTACAGCCCCCTCGTGCGGCGCGATGTAATGCGCACATACAAAAGCACAGATCCGAGGACACCATGCGGACCTTCGTTCACGAGGAAGGGCGGTTGCCACACGAACTTGCAGCGGATCTAGGGCGCTATCGGCGCCGTGTGTTCGTCGAACAGCTCGGTTGGGCGCTCCCGTCGGCGAACGAAAGCTTCGAGCGCGACCAGTTCGATCGCGACGATACCGTCTACGTGTTTGCGCGAAACGCCAGCGGCGACATGTGCGGATGTGCGCGCCTGCTGCCGACGACGCGCCCGTATCTGCTGAAGTCGCTGTTCGCCGACCTGATCGCCGAAGACATGCCGCTGCCGCAATCGGCCGCTGTCTGGGAGCTGTCCCGGTTCGCGGCGACCGACGACGAAGGCGGGCCGGGCAATGCCGAATGGGCCGTGCGCCCGATGCTCGCGGCCGTCGTCGAGTGCGCGGCGCAGCTCGGCGCGCGGCAGCTGATCGGCGTGACGTTCGCGAGCATGGAGCGGCTGTTCCGCCGGATCGGCATACACGCGCACCGCGCAGGCCCGCCGAAGCAGGTGGATGGGCGTCTGGTGGTCGCGTGCTGGATCGACATCGATCCGCAAACGTTTGCCGCACTAGGAATCGAGCCGGGGCAGGCCGCCCGGCAAGCCATCGCCGCCTGACCCGGAACGCGCGTTCCTGCCGGGCGGCATCGTAACGAAGGAGAATCAACGTGGACCAGTCTCAGGTCTTTCGCGCGATGATGCCCGGGTTGACGAGCGCCGGCGGCGCCCGCATTACGGTCGCCTACCCGTCGTTTCCACGGCCGCTGCCGCTCGTGCGGCTCGACCGTCGCGGCCTCGTGTTCCGTGCTGCCGGCGCGGCGCCGCTGGTCTGCGGGCTGCCGCGTGCGGCGACGTTGCTGGTCGCGGACGAGCCGCTCTGCTCGCTGCGCCTCGTGATCCGCGACATCGCCCCGGCCGGCGAAGGCCGGCATGACCTGACGATGCAGCCGTCCGGCGCCGCCGGTGACGAATTGCTGTGGCATGCGCTGCGCGATCGCGAGCCCTACCGCCGGCTTCAGCACCCGCTCGCCCCTGTCGACACGTCCATCGCCACCGACGGCGAACCGCACGCACCGGCCGGTGAAGCCGGGCCGCGTCCGTCGCGCAGCGCGGCCTTCCGGCTGCCGTGCCACAGCGACGCGCTGTTCTTTGCCGACTGGCTCGAATATCACTTCGACGAATTGCGCGCGCTGTCGCAACAGCACGGGCCGCAACTGCAGCTCAACCAGCTCGAGCGACAAGTCGCCGACGACGAGGTCGGCGTGCGCTTCCTCTACGACATCGACGGGCATGCGACACGCCACGCGCTGACCGACTGCGCACGCGAGGCCTGTGCATGGATCGAGACGGAGATGCGCGACAAGTTCGCGTTGCCGGTCGCGCAGGAGCGATTCAGCGCGTTTGCGGCGCACGCGCGGGCCGGCGGTATGTGAACGCGGCGCAACAGAAAGTTGTATCGATACAACTAGGGCTTGCCATGACTCGGGTTTTCCCTTAAATTCACGTCTGTCTCCTCCATGTCTCCAAACATGGATTCAGCCCGCTCAATGTAGCGGGCTTTTTCTTGCCTGCTCGAATTGCGGGGCCATACCACCGCCCTCCTTCATCGATTGCCTGCCTGGGCATTCCGGCGCGCCAAGATCCGGATCGATTATCATCGGCGGGTCTGCCACGCTCCCTCGAGGCCATCTTGCACGCCCATCTGCGCATTGCCCGCCCGGTCAGCAACCTCGCCCGAACCGAGCGCATGTATCGCGACGCTCTCGACCTGTCTGTTCTCGCACGCTTTGAGGATCACGACGGCTTTTCCGGCGTGATGCTCGGACGCGAGGGCCTCGACTATCACTTCGAATTCACGCACTGCCCCGACCATCCGATCGCGCCGTCGCCGACGCCGGAAGACCTGATCGTGTTCTACCTGCCCGATCGGCCAGAATGGGAAGCCGCCTGCGCGCGCGCCACGGCGCACGGCTTCATGCCCGTGACCTCGTTCAATCCGTACTGGGAAATATCCGGCCAGACCTTCGAGGACGCCGACGGCTACCGGATCGTGCTGCAGAACGGTACGTGGCGCTGACGGGCAAATCCGCGTGAGTCGTTACGCGCCGGTCAGGCCGGCGGCGCGCGCGGCATACACGACGTGCCGACGCAGCGCGTGCCCTTCCGGCAACGCGGGATGGTCGAAATCGCGCGCGGGCTGACGCTGCATGCCGAGCCGCTGCATCACGTGCTGCGATCGTAGATTGGTGTCGGCGGTCCACGCGAGAATCTCGCCGAGCCCGATCCGCTCGAACCCGTCGGCCAACGCGGCAGCAGCCGCTTCGGCGACGTAGCCATGCCCCCATGCGTGGCGAGCCTGCCGCCACATGATCTCGACGCACGGCGCCATCGGGTGCGTTGCGCGCACCTCGTGCGACAGGCCGCACACCCCGATCAACATCCCGTCGGCGCGGCGCTCGACCGCCCACGGGCCGAAACCGTACGCATCGAAATGCGCGTCGAAGCGCGCGATGACGTCGCTCGCCTCGTCAACGGGCATCGGGCCGCGCGCGAGCCACGCGGTCACGTCCGGATCCGCATGCAGCGCCGACAGCGCGCCCGCATCCACCGGCTGCCAGCGACGCAGCGTCAGACGCGCGGTTTCGATTTTCGACGGTGTGGACATGGGGAACAGGATCGTTCAGGCGGCGTGACAGGAGGGTCGTCACCGACCCGAAGGCAAGGCGGACGAAGGGGGAATCGCGATCGTCGCGTCCGCCGGTGACGATCACGGGAACTGATGACGAGAAACGGGCGCCGGCAGCGCCCGTGGGGATTACTCGTTTTCTTCGAAGTAACGGCCGCGCCTTGCTTCACAAGCATAAAGCCATAAACCTACGCCACAACCTACGCTCACTATTTTCGCGAACGACCGGTTGAATCCACCACCCGAAGCGGTCGATCTGCGGTCCCGACAGCGGACGTTCGCGGGTCTTCGCTGGCGACTGCGAAGTGGTGTATAACACCGAATAAAATCGACTGCCACCATCCCGACACGACGCGCTGCATGGCTAAATCATATCGATTCATCGCCGACCCGGCTGACAGTGCAGCCGTTCTGACATGGTTCCGTGAATTGAAGGAGCCACCGCGCGAAGTGGCCACCGCACACCATGTTGTCCTGTACTTTGCACACCTTGGCGCGCTGCACTATGCCGAAGACGGTTCAGTCGATGCCGAGAAATCACCAATCGTTACAGTCACCCCTCCTCATACCACCCGCAAGTTGCTATGGACAGTCGGCGAGGTCCATTTCCGCACTGGCACGCTCAGCCGACTCTATCCCGCGCTTTATCGCGTCTCTCAAGCTTTTGCTAAATGGCTTAACAGCTTTCCGTGCGTCTATTCATTATCCGATCGAGACAATAGGTATAGCTACTACTTCGAGGGATCAGTTAGGAACGAGACTTCCCCCATATTTGCCTTTCAGTCGGGCTTGGATGCACTCAGCAACGAGCGCTACTTTGTTGGAGACCGTGATAACGACGCCGTACTGGACCGGGTATGCAAAGCACTTTGCCTGCGTGGTTTAAATTTCGACGCCGACGGCACCGAAAAGTATGTGTAACACGACAAAGCCGAGACAAGCTTCGCCCACCCCCGTAGCACTATTTGTCGACGATCCACAAAGCCGTTTCGAATGACCCGTCATGGCCGAAACCCGGCGCATCTCGTTTGTGGCCGCGTTCAGAATACCTCGAACGAGCACCATTCGGGCACAAACCCCTCGAAGATAAAAAAGTCTTCGATATACGTAAGACCAAGCTTTTCCAAAGATCTCATGCATTCGTCGGCTGCATCGCCTCCGAAGAAAGGACCAAGCGATACCAGATTTTCAGATTCGTCAAAGTATCTCGCGAGATTGAATTCGGTCATGACCGGCGATAGGTCGACGTTCTTGGCCGCAAGCGCGGCCCGTCGGACAACAATTCCGAAATCCCGGGATACTTTCATCGATGGGAGCTTGAGTAAATGAGTCGCCACGATTGTCGGCGATCTATGTGCCGAGGTCGAGTGTCCGAAACTGCCGGCAGCCGCCGATCGTGATCTCCGGCGACTGGCCGAACGGCGAACTCCAACCGATCCCGTGCAAGCCGCTGGTAATCTCGGGCAGCCAAAGCAGCTTTTCCCGGTCACATGAGCACGCACCCCACCGCAGCGCCTGCAACCGTCACCCCAATGAGGCATCAGTACCAGCGCCTTATCTGACAACGGGAAAGTGCGAAAGCTACGCCGCGCTATTGCGGCTCGACACGGGCTCCCGGATGCTCACTTTGTGTGCCCCTTGGCAGATGCACCGCGAATACCGTTGCTGTGTGATCGGACCGCGCCTCAATTCGCCCGTGATGGGCTTTAGCAATCTCGCTGGCGATGTACAAGCCGAGCCCCAGTCCGACATCCTCATCGGTTCTTTCCGATCTGTCGACTCCACGCTGAAGCGGGTCGAAGATACGGTCGAGCACGAGCGGATCGATGGCAACCCCGCCATTCTCCACCTCGATATGCACCTCAGTATTGTCCGACGTCGCCGCCACCCGCACCGGGGTATCAGGCGCGCCATACTTGACGGCGTTGCTCACCAGATTACTCAGGAGTTGCTGCAGTCGCTGATAATCCCAGTCTCCCCGCAGGTCGCCGCTCGCGTCGACCTTGATCTCGCGATTCGGATGAACTGCCTGCAATTCATCGACTACATTCACGAGGACTTGAGCGAGATCCATATTGCGAGGAACAACGCCGATGCCTAACCCGAGTTGAGTCCGATTGAAATCGCAGAGATCGTCAAGGAGAGCCTGCATGCGGCCACCACTTCTGATCAGCCGGGCTGCGGCGTCCGATATTTCCTCGCCCGCATTGAGCGCCGCCAGATATGTGGCCGTTAACTGAATGGCCTGCAGAGGCGTGCGCATGTCGTGACCCAGCATACCCAGCAACAGGTCGCGGGCCTGCTCGACCTGCGCGGTAAAAATAGCGACCGATTCTGCGAGCGCCTGATCTATCGCCTCATTGAAGCGAATCATATCGTCCAGGTGTGGTGCGCTCGGCTGGCACTCATCGATCCACAAGCGCAGCACGCTGGCACGCAGAGCCCGATATTCGGCCGCTAACTGGTTGATGTCGAAGCCTCGCCGAGCGCGCAGGACGGCATGCGTCTGCGCCGCCGTCTCCTCGGCGTTCGTCGGTTCGGGAGCGCGCCCAAGCGATTTTTCGCGTTGCGCTTCCCTCGTTTGCGGGCTACGCAGGTCCTTGACCACGGCCTCCAAGATCTGGCGTGCGTGGTCGCGGAGCCCGCGCGAGTCCATGCTTCGTGCGGCCGGTAGCAGCGTGGCAGCGAACGCTTCCCACTGCACCAGAATCGGTTCCATGTTCCGAACGATGAAATCTGCTAGACGCATGTCGCCCCACATAACGGATGAACGGTGGATGCTTCTGTCGCTCCGCGACGATATCACGTGAATACCGGCGATCGAAGGCTATTACATCAGAAGCTGCGCATAATCCCGCCCGAGGGCACGCCATGGTTTCCAGTCAATGGCACTGGGAAACTGGACTTTCAAAGCAACTTTTCCCGGTTACATGAGCATGTAACCCGCGGCAGCACCTGCCACCGTTACGCCAATGATGCAGGAGTACCTGCGCCTTAGCTGACAAAGGTTAGCGTAGAAAGCTGCGCTGAGACCTACGCGCGCCGCTGTCGAGATCGGCCGTCACGTTCCCTCGAGTTGGCCTTCAGCATCCCAATACGTCCAGTTCTCCGCTTCGGTTCCGTGATCGTAGTCCCCAAGGGCGGCTAGTTGTCCGTTTGGATGGAAATCCTTCCAGACTCCGTGCTCAACGCCGTGTTCGTAGGTTCCTTCAGACGCGAGAGCGCCGTCCTCTCTGTATTCAACGAAGAGACCGTGCCGAATCCATCGCCGCCCATCAGCAGCCATGTATCTGCTATAGCGATATCTAAGCGCACCGCTTGGATACAAAACTTCCGCGATGTTCAATTCCGCCATTGCGCCCTCCGCTCTGTTCATCTTCGTCAGCCAGCACATCCTAGCGGTACGGCGCGAGGCTGATCTAATGCCCGCGCCCACCGCAAGGGCCGTCAGGGGCCGTTACCTCCCCAATAAAAATTCGTACAACCACCCAACCGGTTTTGGAGCGTCTTGAACTGAGTGATGACGTTGTTCTGGTTAAACTTCAACACGAGCGTGCACTCGTAGGTGATCGTCTCGTCGACCCAGTGGTCAGTGATAGCCAAACCGCCTGCCGTTTGTTCCATGGTCTGGCCAGCGGCCCTGCGCACCGTACCCAGCGAGGCCGTGTTCCAGTACGCCACCTTCTCACCGTCCTTCGCCTGTGCGTATCCTGCCGGTTGGCCCCATTTCTGGTAGGCCTGACTCATAGGCTTGCCTTCCCATTTGGAGCGGGCAACCATCTCCGGTATGGTCGGAACCACGTTTCCGCATCCTGACATCAGCACAGTCAGTGACAGCGTCAGGACAGTGGTCCACACTCTATTCTTTGTCATGGATTCCTTCCGCGTGGAATAGGTTGGTTGGCGAAGCGCGATTATATGTTCGACTCTCGTGGAACAAAACGAAATTGACAACGTTTGCGAAGTAAGGGCGTCATTTCACCGGACATCAGCCAAAGCAACTTTTCCCGGTCACACGAGCATGCAACTCACCGCAGTACCTGCACCCGTCACTCCAATGATGCAGCAGTACCTGCGCCATATCTGAAGCCTCACAAAGCTACGCTGAAACCCACGCCCGCACTCTTATGGACGGGTTGAATCCGCAGCCCAGAACGGTCCTTTGACGTGCTCAATTGCGGCCGCTCAGTCAACGATAAAGAGCTTTGCACCCGTCTTCGTATAGGACCGGTGTGGCTCTGCGTTATCGCCAACCTGGTAACTCATGCCGGCGGTCAAGACAAATTTCCGTCCATCTTCGAGGGTTGTTTCCAGCTCGCCTTCGAGGCAGAAAAGGACGTGCCCTTTTTGACACCAATGGTCCGCTAGATAGCCAGGTGTATATTCCACCATCCGCACTCGGATTTGGTTCGGCTTTTCACCGGAAAAACGTGTGCGCCAATAAGCTATTCCAGTTTCCCCTCTGTGCTCCGTCGCCTCGACTTCGACCCAGTTGGTCGTGCCGAAGGCAAATGCGTCCATTTTCATACGGGTATTCCCTCGTCAAAAATTAGTCTCGTGCGCATAAGCTAATTGGCCATCGTGCTTCGTACTTCGCTACCGCATTCCGACGGCATGGCGCAAAGGGGGATTGTTATGCGATCACTGAACTTATCGCTCACGAACTACGTGGAAATGTCGAAGATCCCTTCATGGCCGAGCTGTGCCCGATGCGGTCGGATATGGCGCATGTGTTGACAGTTCGATCCGCCGCGGGCCTGCTGTTCAACCGTTGGCATCAACGGCATGCAGAATTGCAAGGGCAGTACGAAAGACCTGCGCCATATTGACTGCCGATTCCAATACTCGGCGAGTGCGTCTATGCCTTCCTAGCAATGATGCGCCGGACAGCTTTACCCGACGAAGGACTCGCCACTTGCTCATCCAAAACAACAGCGGCGTCAGACAGGGCTTCAAAAACCAGCGAAGGATCGAAAGCAGCGTAGAGCCGTCCGTGCTCGTCCCGCCGGTCGCCTCCCTCGGTGACACGCCAGCTCAAGTACAGGGTGCCACCCGGTTCGGTGATGTGCAGGAGCTTGCGAACCGAAGGCACTATCAGTTCAGCTTGTAGGTGCATAACAACCGTTTCACACAGTACATTTCGGAAACTGCCTTCTGCGATG
>JABLTH010044469.1_pt1 | contig 24196 bp, 18 predicted proteins | sample 7875711 | NCBI WGS metagenome assembly JABLTH01 (sample SAMN14941262, study PRJNA633318) | bioreactor metagenome | isolation source: bioreactor | place: China | collected 2019-03-05 | reverse complement strand
TTGCAAATCATTCTCATTAAAAATACGATGCGTGCATCGCGACCGAGCGCCATTGCTGGCCTCGTCGTGACGAACAACCACCTCGCCCCACGGCCGCGTGCTCGACGCGACGGCCTGGGCGCCGTGCGCACCGCCAGCCATCGCCGCGTGTTGTGCAGCCCATTCCCGCTGTTCTGGAAAAGCTCCATGGCCCACATCAAAAGCCGCAAGCACCCCCTTCCCTTCGCCAGGACGCCGTCCGGCCAGTTCGCCCTCGCCGCCTCGCTGCTGACCGGCCTCGCCGTGGCCCTGCCGGCGGTGGCGGCGGACGACGCGGCCGCCGATGCGCAGAGCAAGGCCAAGAGCCTCGCCGCCGTCACGGTCCAGGCGACCCGCGGCAGCGACTACGTCGCCGATCGGGTCGACTCGCCCAAGTTCACCCAGCCGCTGCTCGACACCACGCAGACCATCTCGGTGATCACCAAGGACCTGTTCCTGCAGCAAGGCGCGACGACACTCACCGAAGCTCTGCGCAATACCCCCGGCGTGGGCACGTTCTATGCCGGCGAGAATGGCGCGACGACGACGGGCGACGGCATCTACATGCGCGGCTTCGACACCTCCAACAGCATCTTCGTCGATGGCGTCCGCGATACCGGCTCGATCTCGCGCGACATCTTCAACATCGAGCAGGTAGAAGTCACCAAGGGCCCGGCGGGCACCGATTACGGCCGCACGGCGCCGACTGGCGCGATCAATCTGGTCACCAAGCAACCGTTGCTGGAGAACGGACTCTCCGGCCAGGTCGCCTACGGCAGCGCCAACCGCAAGCGCGCCACCGCCGACTGGAACCAGGTACTGGGCGCCACCAGCGCCTTCCGCCTCAACCTGATGGCGCAGAACGCCGGCGTCCCCGGCCGCGACGTCGTCGAAAACAACCGCTGGGGTATCGCTCCGTCGCTGGCCTTCGGCCTGGGCACGTCCACGCGCCTGTATGTCGACTATCTCCACATCAAGCAGAACAACGTGCCCGATGGCGGCGTATCCACCATCGGCCTGCCCGGCTATGCCAGCCCGGATCCGGCGCGTGCATGGCTGGCCGGCGCTCGGCCGGTCGACCCGTCGAACTTCTACGGCACGGACGCAGACCACGATCACGTCAAGTCCGATTTGCTCACCGTACGCCTGGAGCACGATGTCAACGACGACGTGTCCCTGCACAACACCCTGCGCTGGGGCCGCACGCAGCAGGACTATCTCCTGACCTCGTTCATGGCGACCGCGGCCAACCTCCGCACTCCGGATCCGAGCGATCCTTCCACGTGGACCGTCGCGCGCAGCAATCCCACGTTCAAAGATCAGACCAACAAGATCCTCACCGACCAGTTCAATCTGACCGCCAACCTCCGGACCGGCGGGATCACGCATGCGCTCAGCACGGGCATAGAGCTCACGCGCGAAGAGGCCGATACCGTCGGCACCCTTCCCGTGGCCGGCACCAGCTGGCCGGCGGCCAGCATCTACCACCCCGATCCTCATGTGACGGGCCTGCGGTGGTATCGCAACGGCAGCTACACGCACGGAAAGACGGACACCGCATCGGCCTATGTATTCGACACGCTGAAGTTCAACGATCAGTGGCAGGTCAACGCAGGCCTGCGGCTGGACCATTACACGACGCATTTCGACAGCGCCGTCACCTGCGGCGCCCGCAACACGCCGGCGTGCGGCGCGCTGCCCGCCAACACCGCCGTGCCGGGCGTGGACGCACGCACGAATGGCAATCTCGCCAACTGGAAGGTCGGAGTGCTGTACAAGCCCACCGCCAATGGCAGTGTCTACGCCAACTACGCCATCTCGCAGCAGCCCCCCGGCGGCAGCACACTCGCGCTGAGCAACGCCGCCAACAGCGCGGACAACCCGAACTTCGATCCGCAGAAGGCCAGGACCGCGGAAATTGGCACCAAGTGGGAGCTCGACGACAGCCGCCTGATGCTCACCGGCGCCGTCTACCGCACTGAAGTCAGCAACGACGTGGTACAGGATCCGGTCGACCTGCAGTACTACCAGACCGGCAAGAAGCGGGTGCAAGGCGTGGAGCTGAGCGCCGTCGGCAAGCTCAGCGAACACTGGGCGATCAGCGCCGGCTACACGGTCATGGACACGAAGGTGATCCGCGGCAGCAAGGTGACCAGCGACGGCAGTTCCGATCTGGCCTACACCCCCCGAACGGCCTTCACCGCATGGACCACGTACACGCTGCCGTTCGGCCTGACGCTCGGGGGCGGCGCGCGCTACAACGGCCAGCTCAGGCGTGGCGCCGACAGTGCCATCGGCACCCCGGCCTACACCCGCGCTTACTGGGTATTCGATGCTGTCGCCACGTATCCGATCAACACGCATGTCGACCTGCAGTTGAACCTCTACAACCTGTTCGACAAGGACTATGTTGCCGCGATCAACAAGAGCGGCTATCGCTACACGCCCGGTACGCCACGCTCGGCTATGCTCACCGCCAACGTGCGCTTCTGAGTCCAGCGACTCCGCCGGACGCGCGGCGGGACCGCAAGGCCGAGGGAGTCTCCCGCGCCAGGAGGCTCCCCTTTGTTCCTTCCGCGAACCGTTGCCCGAGAGACGGCCATGCTGCTCCACATTCCCAACGTACTCACGCCCGAAGAGCTGCGGCACATCCGCCACGAACTGGACCGTGCCGAGTGGACCGACGGTCGCCAGACCGTCGGCTTGCAGGGCGCGCAGGTGAAGCGCAACCAGCAATTGCCAGAAACGTCGCCAACGCGAGAGGCGCTGGGCCGCATGGTGCTCGATGCGCTCGCGCGCCACCCGCTCTACCATGCCGCCGCGCTCCCGCTGCGCACGCTCGCCCCGCGCTTCAACCGTTACGAAGGCGGCGGGCACTACGGCTTCCATGTCGATGGCGCAGTGATGGCCTTGCCGGATGGAGGGCAACTCCGCAGCGACGTCTCCTGCACCCTGTTTCTGGCCGAGCCGGACGAGTACGACGGCGGCGAACTCATCGTCAACGACACCTACGGCGAGCATGAAGTGAAACTGCCGGCGGGCGACCTGGTGCTCTATCCCTCGAGCAGCCTGCACGAGGTACGCCCCGTCACGCGCGGCGCGCGGCTGGCGGCATTTTTCTGGATCCAAAGCCTAGTGCGCGACGACCACCGGCGCCGCACTCTGTTCGACCTGGACGTAGCCATCCAGACACTCACCGCCGCCCCTTCCACCGACCGCGCCGCCCTGCTCTCGCTGACCGGCGTCTATCACAACCTGCTACGGCAATGGAGCGAGACCTGAGCGGTCGGGACCGCCTTTGGCGGCTCTATGCCTTCGCACCGCGCCGTCACCACCTCTCCTGCTGGTCGAGCTGAGCAGCGCGAATGAATGGCCAACCGAGCGGCCGCAAATAGCGGGCCACATACGCGTCGCGCCACTCGGCCACATGCGCGCAATGCGCACTGCCTCACAGATTGATGGCCTCGCTACTGCAACGACGAGCCTTCGCGCCAAACCGCAGGAAATTCCCCCGATAGGCGGTAGCGAATCGCCGACAAGCGGACGCCTGAGGCTCCCTCGCTTCCTTTAATGTTTGCGCCGCGCCGCCGCCGCATGGCTCATGCCCACGACGGCGGATCCGCTCAGGGGGCTCGACTCGACGAAGCAGGGGAACGACGACATGCGCATGTTTTCGCGCCAGCGAGGTGTCTCGCTGATCGAAGTGATGATGGCTCTGCTCATTTTCAGCATCGGCATGATCGGTGCCGCCGGGCTGCTGGTGATGTCCACACGCTCCAATCAGTCCGCCTACCTGCGCACGCAGGTGACCTATCTGGCCAAGAGCATGGCCGACCGCATGCGCGCCAATCCGCAGGGCGTATGGGACGGCAAGTACGACGGCAGCTATCCGACCACCACCACGAAGGACTGCTCCACCACTGGCTGCACCGCCGACCAGCTGGCCCAGCACGACCAAGGCGCGTGGAGCAGCCAGTTGAAGACGTTCCTGCCTATGCCGTCGGCCACCATCAAATGCGACGCCGGCAGTGCCGGTTACACGCCTAGCGCTACGCAGATCTCGATGGCTCCGCCCTACGGTGGCAATTACCATATGACGATCAAATGGAGCGAGCAGCAAGAAGGCGATCAGCAGAACCGGAGCGCCACAACCTCAGCCTTCGACTGGGACTTCCAGCCATGACCGAACGACGCTTCGCTCGCCGGCAGGCCGGCCTCTCACTTATCGAACTGATGATCGCGATGCTGCTCGGCCTGCTGGTCGCCGCCGGCATCGTGACCGTGTTCACCTCGACCTCGTCGAGCAATCGCGCGCAGACCCAGCTGGCGCGCCTGCAGGAGGAAGGCCGCTTCGCGGTCAATCGCATCAGCGACGACCTCAGCCTGGCCAACGGCCAGTACTGCAGCAACAGCGGCGGCAATGCGCACCTCAGCAGCGGCGGCCAGTACCTGGACGGCCTGCGCTCGGCCACCGTCTACGCGGCGGGCAGCGTGCTCATGACCGCCTTCGCCGACGTCACCACCACGTGGGGAAGCACGTCGGGTAGCAGCGCCTATCCGACGCAGCCGACCTCGCAGTATTCGCTGCCTTCCTTCCTCGCCATGCGCGGCTACGACTGCACGGCTACGGCCTGCACGACGATCGATCCGAACAGCGTGGTCGCCAGCATCCCAGCCACAGGCACATCCATCGGCAAGCGCGTGATCGGCGCCGACGTGCTCACGCTGCGCTACCTCGACACCTCGCGCGGGTGGACGATTTACCCGGCCGGCAGCAGCACCGGCAGCACCATGGTCACCAACGGCGACGGCACGCTCAAACAGGTGAACCTGGCGCCGACGACCGGCGAGCCGCCGATCACCGACTTCAAGACCGGCGAACTGGCCATGCTGGCCAATTGCTCCGGCTCGCAGATCTTCGCCGCGGCCGGCCAGGGTACCGCCACCATCACGCCCGCAGGCCTGGGTACGACGAACGGCACCAATTTCGCCCTGCCCAGCGGGCAGCAGTCCATGGCAGCGCCGAAGCTGTTCGATCTCAACCGCGACTTCCAGACGGTGACGTACTACCTCAAGGTCGTCGACAACGGCAGCAACGGCACGACCGGCGCGCTGATTCGCCGCGTCAACGGCGGTAGCGGCAACGGCGGCTCCGAGGACGAACTGGTACGCGGCATCGAGCGGCTCGATTTCAAGTACGGCGTGCAATACCCCGACGGCACGGTCAAGTTCCTCGCCGCCAAGGACCTGGACGCGAGCACCAAGAGCACCACCGGCTGCACCGCGTCCGTGCCCTATCCCGCCGACAGCACCGACAAGGGCTGCCTGTGGCGCGCGGTGAAGAACATCGAGCTGGACCTGCTGATGGACGGCCAGGTGCCGCTCTACACCCTGACCTCGGGCGAACTGCAATACAGCTATGCGACCGACGGCATCACCGCGCCAGCCGATCCCACCGCTGCGTCGCGCGTCGTGACGCCGACCCAGCAGGGCTTTCCGCTGCCGATGATCCGCCGCGAGTTCACCGCGATGATTTCGGTGCGCAACTACAACCCCTGAACACAGCGGCGCGCCGCGTGCGCGCCTTGCACGCTGGCCTCGGAGCTTCGACATGAACAAGGCACCGCTTCGACCCCTGGCAGGCCGCGCCCAACGCGGCGTGGTGCTGGTGGTGGCGCTGATCTTCCTGCTGCTGCTGACCATCCTCGCGCTCGCCGCCTCTGGCCGCTCGCTGCTACAGGAGCGCATGGCCGGTGGCCTGCGCAATGCGCAGCAGGCGCAGATGAGCGCGGATAACGCATTGCGCGGAGCGGAGTGGCGCCTGTGGAGCAGCGCCGCCAAAGTCGGCGGCCGCGTGAACTGCCTGGTCGGCAGCGTATCCACCGACGACGGCTGCACCAGCTACAACCCGGCCAACCCGCCCTACGGCGCCAGCGGCACCGCAACCACGTTCCTTACCAGCTCTGGCTGGGTGACGGGCATCGGGCGCACCTACAAGGGCCCGGGCAGTTCGGTCGACTACACCGCTGCCTCCGGCACGGCGAAGCTCGCGCAGAACCAGGTGTACATGATCGAGGACATGGGCCGCGAGCTGCCGCCGGGCAGCGGACCGCAGCACGAGTCCGGCGATACCGGCCCGAACAACAACGGACCGGGCCAGGTGAACATGCATATCTACCGCATCACGGCCCGCGCCACCGGCGGCAACCCGAACGCCGTGCGCGTGCTGCAGAGCACGTTCGACGCCCAGGCCAACAATTGAGTCGGAGCATCCCATGCTGACCCGCGCTACCTTTCCGCGTCTGCGCCTAGGCACCTCCGCGCTGCTGCTCACGCTCGTCGGCGGTGGTTTCGCCCTGCCCTACGCGCAACCCGCGATGGCCGCCACGACCACGCTCGGCACCGTCGAGCTCAGCCCCACGCCGCCGGAGCAGACCCAAGCCGTCGCGCCCAATATCGTCATGACCTTCGACGACTCGGGTTCGATGCAGTCCAATCGCATGAACGATGTGCCGCCGTTTACCACCGATGCCGACGGTAACTGGGTCTCCGGCGCACAAGACTGGAGTGGCGGTCCATGGCGCTGTGCCAACGTGGTCGACCCTGATCATCCCACCGCAGCCGATGCCGCTTTTCGCGCCACGGCAATGAACGGCGTCTACTACAACCCGAATATCACGTATTCGCCTCCGATGAAGGCGGACGGCACAACCTTCCCCAACGCCGATGCCTCGTTGACTGGCGTTTGGGTGGACGGCATCACGGTCAATCGGCCGCTATCCCCGGCGACAGCGGATACCTCCGCGACCTATACAAACAACCCTGATCTCGACAAACCATCGAACACCACGATCGGCAATCTTCTCGGCACCAAAACCACGGATCGGCGGGGCAACGTCACCGATAACCGCTGGATGTGCGGAACGGGTTCGGCAGCCAGCGGCGGTGGTGGAGACATGTGGGGCGGCATCAGCCCCATGGACGGTAAGTCGCATACGTTAAGCGATGGCACCAGCGTCACGTATCCGGCGAACGGCCCTTATTACTATCGTCTGCGCAAGAACGTGACTATCAATGTGGACGCCGCCGGCAATCCCGCCAGCTCGGCCGACGTGCAGGCGCTGTACACCACCGGTAACTGGGAAGCGGTCCCTGTACCGACCAGCCAATACCAGAACTTTGCTAACTGGTTCGCGTATTACCGCACCCGCAACCAAATGGCGCGAAGCTCGTTGTCCCGCGTGTTCGGCACTCTCGGGGGGAAAACCAACTCCGGCGGTTTCGGCAGCAATATTCGCATGGCATGGCAGAACCTGAACTCTGGCACGTACAAGTTGCCTAGTACCGCAATTATTAGCGAGCTAATCGACGCGGCGGGGTGCACGCCGACTGATTCCACTGCCAGCCCCAGTGGCGCCCAGAGCCCGAGCAGCACCAGCACACCACCCAACTGCTACCGCAGCGCATTCTTTAACTGGCTGTTTCAGGTACCCGCCAGTGGCGGCACGCCCACCCGCAGCGCCGCCAATCGTGCCGGAACGTTCTTCACCCGCGGCAATGGCAACACGGATAGCACCGGGAATCTGCTCGACCCTTACTGGCAGCCGCCATCGAACGGCGCATCGACTGGCAAGGAATTGGCCTGCCGCCAGAACTATCACATGCTCGTGACGGACGGCCTCTGGAATGGCGGTACGGACGGCCCAAACACCAGCACGCTCACCCTGCCATCCAACGTCACCACACTGCCCGATGGTGTCGCGTTCCCGAGCACATCGACCGCTGGGGTGACCTCGATCTACGCGCAACAATCCGACGCCCAAGGTGGCGGACTGTCCTCGCTGTCTGACATTTCCTTCAGCTATTGGGCCAAGAATCTCCGCCCGGACCTCTACAGCCCGACCAACAAAAAGATGGTTGCGCCCTATCTTCCCGACACCAAGACGGGGGTAGTGACGTCGACCAGCAACTCCGGTTCCACGGTGGCGGCGACCAACATCAACCGGGAGATTTACTTCAACCCGAAGAACGACCCTGCGACCTGGCCGCACATGTCGGATTATCTGGTCGGACTGGGCGTGAATGGCCAGCTCAACTTCTCCAACGACACGGACTGCGCTGCAGGCTCGTCGGACGGCTCAGATGCCTGCATGCTGCGCAAAGGCCAGACCAACTCGTCTGGTGCGGTGGGCTGGCCAGCCCCCAATGGCTCAGGCGGCGGCATCTCCGCGAACATCGACGACACGTGGCACGCTGCCCTCGCCGGCCGCGGCCAGTTCTTCAACGCCGGCTCGCCGCAGGATCTGGTCAACCAGCTGTCGACCATCCTGAAGAACATCACCGCGCGCGCCGCGCAGCCCGCGGTGGCTGCCGTGAACGCGAGCGTGCTGACGTTGGGCGCACTTTCGTTCAATACCGGCTACAGCTCGGTGGACTGGAGCGGCGTGCTGCAGGCCGTCACGCTCAACACGGATGGCACGCTCGCTTCCACCGTGTGGGACGCAGGCTCCATCCTCACCAACGCTTCGACGACGAATCCGGCCAACCGCCAGATTCTCACCGCATACATGGACAGCACCGGCGCCATCAAGGGCATGGCGTTCCAGAAAAGTTCGGCCTTCGACAGCACCGAGCAGGCCGGCCTAAACGCGCCCACGGCCACGGATACCACCAACGACACGCTGGCCAACCGCGTGGACTATCTGCGTGGCGTGCGTACGCAGGAAGCCAGCGGCGTCATGCGCCAGCGCAACAGCCTGCTGGGCGCGATCATCGGCTCGCAGGCCGTGTATGTCAGCTACCCCAGCAGCGGCTACAACAGCACCTGGCCATCCGGCTCGCCGGAAGCGGCAAGCGCGGCGCAGACCTACGACGACTTCGTCAGCAGCAATGCCAACCGTGCGGGCACGGTGTACGTCGGCGCCAACGACGGCATGCTGCATGCCTTCGATGCCTCGCTGATCTGCAGCGCCAAGGACGCGGCGGACAAGTGCATCAGCTACGGGCCCGGCCAGAGCAGCACCGCCGGACAGGAGCGTTGGGCCTACGTGCCGCGCGCCGTGTACGGCAACCTGGGCAACCTCACCAGCCGCACCAACTTCAACTATCAGCCGACGGTCGATGGCAGCCCGGTGGTGCGCGACGTGTTCTTCAGCGACAACAAGTAGCACACCATCCTGGTGGGCGGCCTCCGGCTGGGCGGCCGCGGCGTGTACGCGCTCGACGTTACCGATCCCACCGCCGTCAAGGAAAGCACGGCATCGACGTCCGTGCTGTGGGAATTCGATTCCGACCTCGCCGCGGTTTCCGGCACGGGCGACCCCAGCGAACTGGGCTACACCTATGGCCAGCCGAACATCGGCCGCCTGGCCAACGGCAAGTGGGTGGTACTGGTGCCGGCCGGTTACTATCCGGACTGCAGCCAGTCGGACAAGCCGGCCAACTGCACCACCTTCGGCGCAGCCTCCAATACCTACAGCGCGCTTTTCGTGCTGGACGCGCAGACCGGCGCCATGATCGCGGAACTGAAGACGCCGACGAACATCACCGGCGTCACCAGCTTCGGCCTCAGTTCGCCGGTGCTGGGCGACTACAACAATGACCAGATCGATGACGTGGCTTTCGCAGGCGATCTCAACGGCAACCTGTGGCGCTTCGACCTGAGCAACAGCGATCCGACGAAGTGGAGCGTGACGCTGGCCTTCCAGCCGGCTACGCAGGGCGCCCAACCGATCACCGTCATGCCGCGCCTGTTCCCCGATCCGGCGACCAACCGCTTCATCGTGGTGTTCGGCACCGGCAAATACCTGGGCGTGAACGACAACACCAGCAATGGCGTGGCCACGCAGTCGGTGTACGGCATCCGCGACAAGGTGGCGGCAGACGGCGTCACGCCGGTGACGATCACCCGCAGCACGCTGCAAGCGCAGACCCTCACCGAAACCACCATCAGCGACGCATCCAACGCCAACAACGGCGCGACCCTGCGCAGTCTCACCAGCAATGCGGTGAGCGCAACTCAGGGCGGCTGGTACTTCGACCTGAAGACCGTCAGCGGTGGCACGGTGACCGATGCCGGCGAGCGCGTGGTGGTCACGCCGGCGGCGATCTTCAGCACCAACACGGCGATCATCAGCACACTGATTCCCAGCAGCACCGATCCGTGCAATCCGACCGTGCAGGGTGCGGTGATGCTGGTCGACGCCACGAGCGGTGGAGCGGGGAGCGGCGTATCGATGCTGGGTGGGCAGCCTTACGTCGGCGCCCGCACCAATAACGTGCGCACCAGCGGCACCATTCCGGTGACCAGCGCGCTGGGTGGCGGAGCGACCTTCCTGCCGGGCGTCACGCTGACCGGCAAATCGACGAAGCCCGATCAGCCTTTCACCGGCGACTCGCCGGTATGGCGCCGCCGCTCCTGGACGACCCTGCGACTGTGATTACCAAGGACAAGCTCATGACCCGTGAACGCGGCTTTACCCTGATCGAGCTGATGATCGTGGTGGTGGTCATCGCGATCCTGGCCGCCATCGCCATTCCCGCCTACTCGCGCTACGCCTATCGCGCGCGCCGGGAAGAGGGACAGGAGTTGCTGCTGCGCATCGCCAATGCGCAGGAGCGGTTCTACGCCACCAATAACCACTATGGCACGCTGGCCGAAGTCGGCTTCAACACGACGACCTCCCCTCAAGGCTATTACTCGGCGGATATTCCGGCTTCGGCATCCACCTCGACACAGGCGTTCACCGTGGAAGCCGTGCCACAGAATGCCCAGGCCAATGATGCATGCGGAACCTTGTCGATCGACACCACGGGTAACAAGGTGCCCGGGCCCAACGACGCCGTCCACAACAGCAATGGCAAATGCTGGTGAACGCCATGACCAAGCCTGATCGGCACTCCAGGGGTTTCTCGCTCGTCGAACTGATGGTGGCGATCACCGTCGCGGCCATCCTGGCGGTCATCGCCGTGCCTAACCTGCGCAACGCGATCCGGCGCAACAACGTGAGCAACGGCAGCAACACCCTCCTGGCGAGCATCAGCTATGCGCGCGCCGAGGCGATCTCGCGAGGCGTCGATGTATCGATCTGCCCCAGCACCAGCGGCACCAGCTGCGACACCACCAATAAGGATTACTCCGTCGGCTGGCTGGTCTATACCTACACCCCCGGCAATGGCGTCGCGAATACGGTCTACGACAGCTCGAAGTCCAGCAATCTGCTGCTGCGCCGCACGAACGCGCTCAAGGGCGTGGCGATCACCGCCAAGGACACCAACGTGATCAGCTTCGATCAGCAGGGCCAGCTGAAGCAGCCCGGCACCACGACGCCATCGACGATATTCATGACCTGCTATCTGGACGGAAGCGCCAGCACGCCGACCAGCAGCGCCGCCATCCCAGGCGCGGAGCTGGATATCAACGGCTCGGGCAGCATCACCTCCTTGCAGCTGGCCGCCGGCGCCAGTTGTACGCCCTCCTGAGTTCGGCACTCCCGCAAACCTCACAGTTCTAGGCATCGACGCGGATAGGGCGGATAATCTCCGCCCTGTTTTCATTTGCGAATGCCGATGTACGTACCAGGCCAACGATGGATCTCCACCGCCGAACCCGAACTGGGCCTAGGCACGGTATTGCGGGTGGAGGGACGCGGGGTGCAGGTGCTGTTCGCCAAGGCCGGGGTGCTGCGGCCTTACGCGGTGGACTCGGCGCCGCTGGTGCGCGCGGAATTCCGCGCCGGGCAGCGGGTTTCCGGCAAGGGCATCGCTTTCCTGGTCGAGCGGGTCGAGATCAAGGACGACCTGCTGATCTACCGCGGCGAAGGCCGCGAGTTGCACGAAGGCCAGCTGGACGACGAACAGAGCGTCAGCCAGGCCGACGACCGCCTGATCGGCGGCCGCACCGACCCGGTAGCCCGCTTCGACTTGCGCCTGGAAGGGCTGCAGCGCCGCGCCGAGGCCCGGCGCTCGGCCGCCTGGGGCCTGGGTGCCGCCCGCATCGGGCTGGTGCCGCACCAGCTGCGCGTCGCCGGTATCGCCGCCTCGCGCCGTCCGCCCCGCGTGCTGCTGGCGGACGAAGTCGGCCTGGGCAAGACCATCGAGGCCGGCATGATCCTGGCCCGCCAGCTGGCCACAGGCCGCGCTCAACGCGCGCTGGTGCTGCTGCCGGACACGCTGGTCTACCAGTGGTTCGTGGAACTGCGTCGACGCTTCAACCTCAGCTTCGCGATCTACGACGAGGAGCGCTGCGAGGCGTTGGACCTGAATGGCGACGGCGGCAATCCCTTCGAGGACGAACAGCTCGTCATCGCCGATTTCGCTTTCCTCGAGCAGAACCCCAAGCGGGCCGAGCAGCTGCTGCAGGCGCCCTGGGATCTGCTGGTGGTCGACGAAGCGCACCACCTGGCCTGGACCCCGGAAGCCGCCAGCCCCCGCTATGCGCTGGTAGAAAGCCTGGCCGCAGCCACGCCCGGCGTGATCCTGCTTACCGCTACGCCGGAGCAGCTCGGGCGCAGCGGCCACTTCGCTCGCCTGCGCCTGCTGGATCCGCAACGCTACCGCGACCTGACCGGCTACCTGGCCGAGGCGGACACCTTCCAGGAACTCTCGCGCATCGCCGATCGCCTGATCGGCGGCAAGCCATTGGATGAACCGCAGATCGCCCGCCTGCGCGAAGCCTTCGCCGGTGACGACGCCCTGCTCGCCCGCCTGGCCGACACCGCCAAGGCGGACAACGCGCGCGAGCTGATCGCCGCCCTGATCGACCGCCACGGCACCGGGCGCGTGATGTTCCGCAACCGCCGCGCAGGCATCGGCGGCTTTCCGCGGCGCGTGCCCGAATGGCATGTGCTGGATGCCGGCTCGCTCAGCGCGGACGGTCGCCAGGCCCTGCTGGTCGAGTTCCATGCCGACATCCAGCAGCCCTCGCCGGCGCTGGAGCTGGATTACGCCGCCGATCCGCGCGTCGATGCGCTGGTGGCGCTGCTGGATGCGCATCCGCAGGACAAGTTCCTGCTCATCTGCCGCAGCCAAGCCAAGGTGCTGGCGCTCGAAGAGGCCCTGCGCACCAAGAGCGGCGTCGGCGTGGCGCGCTTCCACGAAGGGCTGGGACTCGTCCAGCGCGACCGCAACGCGGCCTACTTCGCTCAGCCGGATGGCGCGCGCCTGCTGATCTGCTCGGAGATCGGTTCGGAAGGCCGCAACTTCCAGTTCGCCCACCGCCTGGTGCTGTGGGACTTGCCGCTGGATCCGGATCTGCTCGAGCAGCGCATCGGCCGCCTGGACCGCATCGGCCAGAAACACGACATCAGCATCCACATCCTCGCCGTGGCCGACAGCGCGCAGCACGTGCTGGCGCGCTGGTACGACGAAGGCGTGGACGCGTTCCGCGCCAGCCCGGCCGACGGCCGCGAACTGCTGCGCCGCTACGGCGAGCCGCTGGCCCGCCTGGCCGACGAGCACGCGCGCGGCGATGACAACCGCGACCAGGAGCTGGACGTGCTGCTGGCCGAGACGCGCGCCAGCCATGAAGAAATGGCCGCGCTCATCCGCGAAGGCCGCGACCACTTGCTGGAACTGGCCGCAAGCCGCGACCTGCATGCCGACGAGCTGCAGCAGGCCTTCTCGCGCGAGGACAACGATCCCGGCCGCGACGACTTCATCCAGCGCCTGCTGGAGCAGTTCGGCATCCACGCCGAGGAGCTCGGCGGTCGCGTACTGGTGCTCGATCCGCAATACCTCTCCACCGATGCCCTGCCCGGCTTCGCCGAAGGCCCGCAATCGGTGACCTTCGCCCGCGAGGTCGCGCTGGCCCGCGAGGAGCTGCCGCTGCTGCGCCTGGATCACCCCATGGTGAGCGGTGCACTGGACCTCGTGCTGTCGGGCGAGGAAGGCAATGCGGCCTTCATGGTGGACGACGCACTCCCGCCGCGCACCGCCTTGCTGCAAGCCGTGTTCCTGCTCGAATGCGTGGCCGACCGCAAGCTCGACGTCGAACGCTTCCTGCCTGCGCAGCCGATACTCGTCACCGTGGATACGCGGCTGGTCGAGCGCGCCGGCTTCCAGCCCAGTGACATCGCGCTGCGCAAGGCCGCCGATCGCAACATCGAAGTGCCGCGCTATCGCAAGTTCCTCGCCAAACTGGTGCCGCCGATGCTCGAAAAGGCGGAAGCGCTGGCCGGCGAGCGCGCCAGGGACAGCATCGATGCCTCCGTGGCGGACGCCACCGCCGCGCTGGACGCGGAGCTGTCGCGCCTGCTCGCGTTGCGCGCGGTGAATCCCGCGATCAGCGAAAGCGAGATCGCCGCCATCGCCGGCGAGCGCACTGCTCTGCTTGAAGCCTTGCCGCAGTCGCGGCTGCGGCTGGACGCCGTGCGCTTCGTGGTCAGTGCGGATGTCCTCGCGCTGCGTTGAGCCGAATACCTGCCAGGGAGGGCGGGATGCCGATCTATCGCCTGAGTTGCGCCTGCGGCGCCTCCGAGATGGAACTGCGCGGCGAACCGGCGGCGCGCGCGATCTGCCACTGCGATGCCTGTCGCGACCTGTACGGGGCGATCGTCCTGGCGGCTACCGCTGGCCGGCGGCCCAGGTGGCTTACGGCGGAAACGCGGACACGCTGCGCGCCTATCAGCATCCCGCCCGCCAGATGCGCCGCTATATCTGCGTCCGGTGCGGTGAACTGGTGCATGGCACCAACCGCTTCGAGATGATCGCCGTGCCCAATGCCCGCGTCATGCGCGCGCATGGCGGTACGCTTCCGCCGGAGCTGGCGCCGGCCATGCATCTGTTCTATGCACGGCGCGCCTTCGATGTCGTCGACGATCTGCCCAAGTACCTCGAGGGCTGGGACGGCCCGCTCGCCTGATCAGCGGCCGGCCAGCGCGAAATCGACGGCCGCTGCGGCGTGCAGCGCCGTGGTATCGAACGTCGGTACAGGGCTGTCTTCGCGCCTCACCAGCAGGCCGATTTCGGTGCAACCGAGGATGATCGCCTGCGCGCCGCGCGCGGCACAGTCCACCATGATCTCCCGGTAGCGCTGGCGCGATGGCTCGCGCACGATGCCAGCGCACAGCTCCTCGTAGATGATGCGGTGGACGTCGTGCCGCTGCGCCTCGTCCGGCACGATGCAGCGCACGCCGTAGCGGTCGCGCAGGCGCGCGCGATAGAAGTCCTGCTCCATCGTGAAGGCGGTGCCCAGCAGCGCGACGCGATCGAACCCCGCTTCGCGCAGGGCTGCTCCGGTTGGGTCCGCGATGTGCAGGAACGGCAGCGGCGTCGCCGCGACGATGGCATCGGCCACTTTGTGCATGGTGTTGGTCGTCAGCACGATGGCCTGCGCGCCGCCGGCCTGCAGCCGTCGGGCGGAAGCGGCCAGCAGTTCGCCGGCACGGGGCCAGTCGCCCTGGCGCTGCAACGTCTCGATCTCGCCGAAGTCCAGGCTGTCCAGCAGCACGCGGGCGGAACGCAGAGGCCCGAGGCGGTCGCGCACACCACGATTGATGTACTGGTAATACGCGACGGTGGATTCCCAGCTCATGCCACCGATCAGTCCTATCGTGCGCATCGGCGGCTCCCGTGGGCTCAGGCGACCCTGGGTTCGAGAGCCCGCATGCGCTCGCCGATGCCCAGGAAGTGATAGGCCAGCGACAGCAGCACGATCCAGGCCGCGCCCACGTAAAGCGCGACGCGCGTGTCCGGGCTGTAGCCGAGCATGAACACCACGAAGCCGAGGAACAGCAGGCACACCACGCTGCTCGCCGGCCATGCGCGCAGCGCGAAAGTGGTGGCGCCGTGACGGCGGCGGAAGCTGAAGTGCGCGATCAGCACCATCGCCCAGGTCCACACGGTGTTGAATGCGAGGATCGACATCATCATCGCGAAGATGCGCTCCGGCACCAGATAATTGAGCAACACGCCGAACACCAGGCAGGCCAGCGTCAGCAGGACACCGCGCACCGGCACACCGTGCTCGCTCACCTTGTCGAGGAAGGCCGGTGCCTGGCCCTTGGTCGCCAGGCTGTACAGCATGCGGCTGCCGCTGAACGTGGTGCTATTGAAGCCGGACAGCGCCGCCGTGATCACCACGAAATTGATCAACCCCGCCGCCTGCGGAATACCCAGCTTGTCGAAGGTCGTGACGAACGGGCTGCCCTGGGTACCGAGCTGGTTCCACGGATAGATCGCCATGATCACGAACAGCGCGCCGACGTAGAAGATCAGGATACGCCACAGCACCGAGTTCACCGCGCGAGGGATCGTGCGCTCAGGCTGCGAAGCCTCGCCCGCGGCCATGCCGATAGTCTCGATGCCGCCGAAGGCGAACACCACCACCGGCAACGCCAGCACCATGCCGGTCACTCCGTGGGGACACCAGCCGCCGTGCGACCACAGGTTGCCCAGGCCCAACGGATGGCCGCCGTTGCCCCAGCCCATCCAGATCATGCCGGCGCCGCCGAGGATCATCAGCACCACCGTCACCACCTTGATCAAGGTGAACCAGAATTCCATCTCGCCGTAGACCTTCACCGCCATCAGGTTCAGGCCACCGATCATCGCCACGCTGCCGAACACCCAGATCCATTGCGGCAGGTGCGGAAACCACTGCTTCATGTAAATGCCCACGGCCGTGCTTTCGGCCATGCCTACGCCTACCATCAAGATCCAGTAGTTCCAGCCCGTGAGGTAGCCGGCGAACGGCCCGAGATAGCGGTGCGCATAGGTGCTGAACGAGCCCGCGACCGGATCGTGCACCGCCATTTCGCCCAGCGCCCGCATGATCACGAAGATCATCGCGCCGCCGACCATGTAGGCGAACAGCACCGACGGGCCGGCCAGGTTGATGGCGTTGGCCGAGCCCAGGAACAGACCGGCGCCGATCGCCATCCCCAGGGCCATGAAGGTGATGTGGCGCGGGGTGAGGCGGCGCTGCAGGTGTTGAGTCATCGAAAGTAACCGGACGAAGAATGAAGGATCAGCGCATCAGGCGCCGGCGCGGCTTGATCGGCAGCTTGCCGCGCCAGTACTGGATCAGCACGAAACCACCGAGCATGCCTCCCAGGTGTGCGAAGTGAGCGATGCCCGGCATCCAGCCGGCCGTGCCCGAGACCAGCTCCAGCAGCCCGTAGCCCGTGACGAACAGCCATGCTGGAATCGCCACGGGGATCGGAAAAACGATCAGCTTTTCCTGCGGCCACATCATGCCGAACGCCAGCAGCAGACCGAAGATCGCGCCCGAAGCGCCGACCGTGGGGGTCTGGAAGTCCTGCTCCACGTAGCGCAGCCACAACAGCTGCAGGACGGAGGCGGTCAGCAGGCAGACGAAGTAATAGATCGTGTAGTTGCGCCCCCCGAACAGCCGCTCGACGCGACCGCCGAACATGAACAGGGCGTACATATTGAAGAACAGGTGCAGGAAGCCGCCGTGCATGAAGGCGTTGGTCACCACCTGCCAGGGCTCGAAGTAGCCGCTGCCCAGCGGCCACAGGGCAAAAGGCGCTGCCAGGGAGGGCATCAGCCACTGCAACAGGAAGACCGCCGCGTTGGCGATCAACAGGTTACGGGTGGCCGGGGGAAGGTCGTAGAACATGGGGCATCCGGAGGGCAGCCGCCCAAGGGGAGCCGCTAGGGTAGCGACTGCCGAGTGGCGCCGCCATCGACCGCCTCAGCCGGGCGCGGCGGGCCGCGGCTGCGTGCCGCGCGGTTCCGAGAGGGTCTTGGGAATAGCGTGGCGTGACGTATGCGCCAGGCTCTCTCGCCCGCCAGCGCGAACGCGATGCGCACGCTCACGTACATCCCTTCGGTGACAAGAGACGAATAGACGTCCAAACGGAGAGCAGTTCGACGTCTCCGCAGAGTGCCATTTTCCTATGTGTGAATGGCTGCTTTGTCCCGCCGGCGATCGTGATCCTTGCGACCATCCATGGCCCGTCGAAACGCCTCGACGCTGGAGGCTTGCGGCCAATCGCACGAAGCTGCCGCGTCCGCCATCGAGCGCACGAACTTGCGCGTTTGCAGCGGACGGCGGCGCGGGTACATTCCCGCGTGTCACCTCGCAGGGATCGGGGAATGCGTCGCTTCTGTTCCATCCTCGCCATGTGCGTCGCCATCGCCGCGTGTCAGCATCAGCCGTCGCCCGCGCGCGAAGGCGAATCCGCGGCGCAATTTTCGCCGGGCATCATGCCTCAGGATCTGGCCGTCCATTTCCACGCGCTGTCGGCGCCCGCGCTGCGCGACCGCTCGCCTGGCGGCGCAGGCGAGCGGCGCACCGTCGATTATCTGATCGGGCAGTTTCAGCGCATGGGACTGCAGCCCGGCACCGACGGCGGCTGGACCCAGGAGGTGCCCTATGTGCTCAGTTCGGTGTTGCATCCCGAGCGCATGGCGCTGCGCATCGATGGCGAAAGAGAGTCGTTGTCGCTCGCCTACGGCATCGACATGGTCGCCAACTCGCCCGCCCACCTGACGCATGCGGCGATCGAACGCGCGCCGATCGTCTTCGTCGGCTATGGCATCGACGATCCGCAGGAGTCATGGAACGACTACGAAGGCGTGGATGTCCGCGGCAAGACCGTCGTGCTGCTTGCCAACGATCCGGGCTGGGGGGCGCAGGATCCGTCGCTGTTCCGAGGTCGCACGCCGACCCTGTTCGGATCCCTGCGCTACAAGATGGAACAGGCCGCCCGCCACGGCGCCGCGGCGGCCTTCGTGGTGCATGACGAAGCTTCGTCCGGCTACACATGGAATACGCTGCGGCAGCGCTGGGGCGGCCCCTGGTACAACCTGCCGGACGACAAGGGCAATGCGCCCGCCATCGCCGGCTGGCTGAGCGATGCCGCCGCGCGACGGCTGTTCGCCAGTGCTGGTGCGGACTTCCAGACACTGCGCGCGGCCGCCCAGCACCGCGGCTTCCGGCCAGCCATGCTTACGGCGAGCGCCAGCCTTTCGTTCGACAGCAGCGTGAGCCGCGGCGTGTCGTTCAATGTCCTCGCCCGCGTCCCCGGCACGCAGCGTGCGGACGAAGCGATCGTCTACGCGACGCACTGGAATCATCCCGATCCGAGCGACAGCCAATCCCTGCATGGCGTGGCCGAGAGCGCGGCGGGCCTGTCCGGCCTGCTGGAAATGGCCGAGGCGTTCGCGCACCGCGCGCCGAAACCGCACCGCACTGTGCTGTTCGTCGCGCTGGCGATGGAGGAGTCGGGCCAGCTCGGATCGCGCTGGTACGTCGACCATCCGCCGATTCCCCTGGAGCGCACGGTGGCCGAAATCCAGCTGGATGCACTTCCGTGGATGGGCCCGAGCCGCAACCTGGATGTGCTTGGCTATGGCGAGTCCCAGCTCGACGAATACCTCGCTGACGCCTTGCGCAGCCAGCACCGCAGCGTGACACCGGGCGACGGCCAGGACCGCACGCTGTTCCGCTCCGATGCGCTGAGCTTCGCCACGCGCGGCGTGCCGGTGCTGTACGCGCGTTCGGGCCTCGACCTGCGCGAAGGCGGCGATGCCGCCGGGCGCAGACGCTACGAGGACTATCTGGCGGCCAGCGGCATCGCCCCGCCTTCCGACGGCCTTCCCTCCTGGGACCTGCGCGGCCTGGTCGAGGATCTGCGCGCGCTGTTCATGGTCGGCGGCCGGCTGTCGATGGAAACCAGTTATCCGCAGTGGAAAGCGACGGCGAGCTTTCATCGCCCCGTGATGGCCGTCGCGCGCTAGCGTTTTGGTGGCCGTTCCGCTGCCCGCCGTTACGCGCAACGAAGGCACCGCGTGGCAAGCTGGCTGGGCCGATGTTCCCCGCCGCCGCCATGAACGATCCGCCACGCCACGTCCTGCTCGCCGGAGCCACCGGGCTCACCGGCGGCTATGTGCTGCGCATGCTGCTCGACGATCCGTCCGTGGCGCGCATCGTGGCACCCACGCGGCGGCGGCTCGCGGTCGCGCCGCGCCTGGATAACCCGGTGGGCATGCTGCATCGCGTGCTTCCGCAGCTGCAACCGCCGATCGATGTAGCGATCTGTTGCCTCGGCACCACGCTCGCCCAGGCCGGGTCACGCGAAGCTTTCCGCATGGCGGACTTCGATCTGCCGTTAGCGGTCGCGCGGCGGGCGCGCCGGCTGGGCGCGACGCATTTCCTGTTGATGAGCTCCCTGGGTGCCGACCCGACGGCGCGCGCGTTCTACACGCGCGTCAAAGGCGAACTGGAACAGGCGCTCATCGAGCAGGGCTGGCCGCGACTGACGATCGTGCGACCGTCGCTGCTGTTGGGACCGCGCGAGGAGTTCCGGCTGGGCGAGGTGCTCGCGGCACCCGTGTCGCGCCTGCTGCCGGCCCGCTGGCGCGGCATCCGCGCGGAGGATGTCGCCCGCGCGCTGTGGCGCCTGGCGCAGATGCCGGGGGAAGGCGTGCGCATCGTGGAATCGGATGCACTGCGCGTTCTCGGCCGCCGTGAACGGAAAAGCGACGCGGAGTCGTCCGCGACAGGCTGAGCGGCGAGTCGCCGCCAAGAAAAAAGGCCGCCTTGGGGGCGGCCTTGGACTGCGGAAAACTTGGGAAACGTCAGCCGTTCTGCGCCATGCCCTCGGGGCGCTTGGCGCCGGCGAAGCGCTTCGCCCAGTAGGACTCCTCCAGACTGTCCACGCGCACCGTCTTGCCGCGCGAAGGCGAATGGATGAACTGGCCGTTGGCGATATAGATGCCGACGTGCGAGATGCGACCGCCGCCGCGGCGGCCGCCGGCCGTGCGGAAGAACACCAGGTCGCCCGGCTGCATTTCGGCGCGATTGACCTTCAGGCCCGCCAGGAACTGGCCGGCGGAGTTGGACGGCAGTTCCAGGCCCACGGCATGGGCGAAGACGTAACGGACGAAGCCGCTGCAATCGAAGCCGGTGGACGGATCGTGGCCGCCGCGCACATAACGGATGTCGCGCAGCTTCATGGCCAGTTCGATCAGGGACTTGCGGAAGTCGTCGACGTCGCCGGCCTGGGCATCCGCGGTCTCGGTAGCGACCGGAGCGGAGGGCAGCGCGGACTGGGAAAGCATCTGTGCCGGGGCGAAGACCGAAAACTGGGTCATCAGCGGCGGAGTGATCGTAGCGACGGCAGGAGCAGCCTGAGACGGTCCGCTGGGGCTGGCGAAAACAGGGCCGGAGGCGAGGGCAACGGCGGCCAGCGCGGAGAGGACGGTCAATCGCTTGATTGGCATGCGGGAAAAATCCCTTTGCTGTTCACAGGATTGGCCGCCGGATGTGTCGGCGACCGTGACGAAGCCGTGAACTTAGCAAAGCGATATAGACCGTATGTTCGATTGGGGTTAACTGAACCCTGCGGTTTCAAAAAGCTGAAGCTCTCAGAAATGCGCGATATCCATCTGAATGCGCGGGAAAACCACTGCAATCCCGCGCAAAGCCTAGGAATTTTTCCTAATTCACCCCTGTCGCGGAAGTGTGACGGAGGTCCGTAACAGGTCTACACGAGCGCTTCGCGCAGCCTCATCCGCCACGCCTGCCGAAGATCGCAGTGCCGATCCGCACCTCGGTAGCGCCCTCGGTCACCGCCAGCGGGAAATCGCCGCTCATGCCCATGGAAAGTCGAGGCAGATCGTGGCCTTGCGCCGCCATGCGGTCCCGCAGCTCCCGCAGCAGACGGAAGCAGGCGCGCACCTGGGCAGGATCTTCGGAATGCACCGCCATCGTCATCAGGCCGCGCACGCGGAGGGTATCGAGCGCCTTCAGCGCGTCCAGGAAGGCCGGCAGCTCGTCCGGCGGCAGCCCCTGCTTGCTCTCCTCGGGCGAGGTCTTCACCTGCACCAGGACGTCGATGGCGCGGCCTTCGGCGCGGAGGCGCCGGTCGAGGACCTGGGCCAGTTCGAGCCGGTCGAGCGACTGCACCTCGCTGGCCAGCTTCGCCACGTCCTTGGCCTTGTTGGTCTGCAGGTGGCCGATCACCACCCACGCGATGCCGCAGTCGGCCAGCGGACCGGCCTTCTCGCGGATCTCCTGCACCTTGTTCTCGCCGAACCGGCGCAGCCCCAAGGCGGCCGCCGCGCGGATGGCCTCGACGCCGAAGGTCTTGCTCACCGGCAGGATGGCCACCTCGGCAGGATCACGGCCGGCCTGGCGGCAGGCCGCATCCACGCGCTCGCGCACCGCGGCCCAGTTGGCGCGGAGATAGCTGAAATCGTCGCTCGCTTCGCTCATGGGACGAAGGATCGCGCCGCCCGCGAACGGACGGCGCGACCTGCTCAGGCCTTGCCGCCTTGCTGGAAGTGGCGGGCCACCACTTCGGCCACCACCATGCTCACCTTCTTGCCGGTGGGAATGTGCAGGAACTCGTTGGGGCCATGGGCGTTGGAGTGCGGACCCAGCACGCCGGTGATCAGGAACTGCGCCTGGGGGAACTTCTCGCCCAGCATGCCCATGAACGGAATGCTGCCGCCCTCGCCCATGTACGCGGCCGGCGCGCCGAAGTAGTTCCGCGAAGCATCGGCCACCGCCTGTTCCAGCCATGCCGAAAGCTGCGGTGCGTTCCAGCCGCTGCCGTCCTTTTCCAGCTTGAAGCTGACCTTGGCGCCGTACGGCGGATCTTTCTCCAGCAGCTCCTTGACGAAGCGGCCGGCCTCGGCACCGTGGAGCGTCGGCGGCACGCGCAGGCTGAGCTTCACCGACGTCTTTGGACGCAGCACGTTGCCCGCGCTCTCCAGCGGCGGCAGGCCGTCCGCGCCGGTCACCGCCAGCTGCGGGCGCCAGGTGCGATTGAGCACCAGCTCGGCGAGATCCTCGGTGACCGGCTTCATGCCCGCCACGAACGGGAACTTGTCGTAGATCGCCGTGCCGAGCACCTTGGCCGCCTGCTGCGCCTGTTCCACGCGCTGCGCGGGGACGTCGACGTAGAGTTCCTTCGGCTTGATCGTGCCGGTCTGCGGATCCTCCAGGCGCGACAGCAGCTCGCGCAGGATGCGGAAGCTCGACGGCACCACGCCGGAAGCGTCGCCCGAATGCACGCCCTCCTCCAGCACCTGCACCGTCAGCTCGCCGCCGGTCATGCCGCGCAGCGAGGTGGTCAGCCACAGCTGGTCGTAGTTGCCGCAGCCCGAATCCAGGCACACCACCAGCGACGGGTTGCCGATGCGCGCGGCGAGATGGTCCACGTAATACGGCAGGTCGTAGCTGCCCGATTCCTCGCAGGCCTCGATCAGCACCACGCAGCGCGCATGCGGGACGCCCTGCTCGCGCAGTGCCAGCAGCGCCGCCAGCGAGCCGAAGATGGCGTAGCCGTCGTCCGCGCCGCCGCGGCCGTAGAGCTTGTCGCCCTTGATCACCGGCGTCCACGGACCCAGGCCCTCTGCCCAGCCGGTCATTTCCGGCTGCTTGTCGAGATGGCCGTAGAGCACCACGGTGTCGTCGCCTTGGCCCGGTACTTCGATGTAGATGAGCGGCGTGCGGCCTTCAAGGCGCACCACCTCCAGCGTGGCGCCCGGCAGCGCGGACAGCTTGGAACGCGCCCAGGTCTCCATCAGCTTCACCGCGGCGTCCATGTAGCCGTGCTCCGCCCATTTGGGATCGAACATCGGCGATTTGTTGGGGATGCGGATGTACTCCATCAGCTGGGGCACGATCTCGTCATCCCACAGGCCGCTGACGAAGCCGGACAGACGGGCGGTATCCATGAGGGACTCCTGGAAAAAGGGAAAGGACGCATTGTATCAGCGGCCTCCAGGAACCCACCGACACGCGCGTAGGCGATGACTCACGCCAACGGAGGCCGCGCACCCACCGCCCAACGGCTGTCGCGCCGGCTGCGGCACTCCATGCGCAACGGGCATCGTGGTGGGGCGGCGCGGAGGCGTCGCGCTTTCATCCACACGAGGAGATCTCCATGTTCCGCAAGCTCGCGATCGCCGCTCTTGGCCTGGCCCTGGTCCTGCCGCTGCACGCCGCCACGCCCGTCAACGTCAACACCGCCGACGCGGTCGCCATCGCCAAGGCGCTGGATGGCATCGGTCCCGCCAAGGCGGCCGCCATCGTCGCCTGGCGCGAAGAACACGGCCCGTTCAAGAGCGTGGACGAAGTGGGCCATGTGAAGGGCGTGGGCGCCGAAACCCTGGAGCGCAACCGTTCCGCCATCCTGCTCTCGGGCGAAGGCGGCAAGGCCGAGGCGCCGGCCAAGTCCAAGCCGAAGAAGGGCGAGGA
>JABLTH010039861.1_pt1 | contig 24197 bp, 16 predicted proteins | sample 7875711 | NCBI WGS metagenome assembly JABLTH01 (sample SAMN14941262, study PRJNA633318) | bioreactor metagenome | isolation source: bioreactor | place: China | collected 2019-03-05 | reverse complement strand
TGTTCGCCACCGTCACCTTGTAGGTCGTCCCGTTCATCGCCGGCGTCACCGGCGGCGTCGTGTAGGCCCTCACCGACCCCGCGGACACCAGGGGCAGGTTGTTCTTGAACCAGAGGTACGTCAGCGTCCCCGCCCCCGACGCCGTCACCGTGAACGTCGCCGCGTCCCCCACGGAGGCCGTCTGGCCCACCGGCTGGATCACGATCACCGGCACCTGGGACGGCGTCACCGTCAGCGCCGCGTCCGCGCTCGTGGCCGAGCCCGCCGCGTTCGTGACGCCAGCCTACTTCAGGATCCTGTACAGGTTGCTGAAGTCGTCCGTCCACCGCCGGACCTTGGGGTTGTCCCGGAGGGGCTCCGCGTCGGCCAGTTCCGCAGCCTCGAAGATCCCGGCGCGGTCGGAGATGAGCACCCAGTCGCTGCGGTAGACGCCGGCCTCGGTTTCCTCGTCGTCGCTCACCAGCCGCGCTTGCCAGCCCCGGGCGTCGGCCTCGCGCTTCACCACGGGCGCGAGGTCGAGGTAGCGGTTGGAGATGTGCACCGCCAGCACGCCGCCGGGCCGCAGGTTGCGGGCGTAGGCGTCGAAGGCCTCCTTCGTGAGCAGGTGCACCGGGATGGCGTCGCTGCTGAAGGCGTCCACGGCAAGCAGGTCGTAGCGCTGGGGCGGCTCGGCCTCGAGGCTGAGGCGGGCGTCCCCGAGCACCACCTCCGCGCGCGCCGGGCAGTCCGGCAGCGCGGCGAACCAGGACCGGGCCAGGCGCTCCACCAGCGGGTTGATCTCGTAGACCCGGTAGACATCCCCGGGCCGGCCGTAGTTCAGGAGGGTGCCGGAGCCGAGCCCCACCACGCCCACCCGCATCGGGCCCCGGGCGCCGAGGGCCTCGAGGGCGAGTCCCACGCCGCTGTCCGGGCCGTAGTAGGTGGTCCGGTCGTGGGCCCGGTCGCCGGCCACGAACTGGCCGCCGTGGTTGATGGTGCCGTGGAGCAGGTAGCGGCTGCGGTCGCGGCCCAGGCCCACCTCCCGGATGCGCAGGGTGCCGTAGAAATTGCGCACCTGCAGGAGGGAGTCCTCCGCGAAGTCCTTCTGCCGCTGGAGGTGGAAGTGGACGGTGGCGCCCAGGCCCGCCAGGAGCCAGGCCGCGAGGCCCCAGCGCACCCAGGCCCGGGTGCCGTCGCCCTGGTCCAGGAGCCAGGCCAGGAAGGCCAGCGCCGCGAGGGCCATGAGCCCCAGCGGCAGTTCCACCAGGCCGTCGAAAACGCGGGGCGCCACGAGGCCCGCGAAGACCCCGCCCAGCGCGCCGCCGAGGGAGAGCGAGAGGTAGAACCCCGTGAGGTGGCGCGGCGCGGGGCGCAGGCGCACCAGCTCCCCGTGGGCCGCCATGCAGGCGATGAAGAGGGTGGCCCCCGCGAGGCCCACCTGCAGCTTCAGGTCGAGCTTGTGGTTGTCGGGAAGGATGAGCCAGGCCAAGCCCGCGAGGGCCGCCGCCACCAGCGGGAGGAAGAGCTTGCGCACGTACCAGCGCGGGTGGTCGAAGCAGAGGATGAAGCTGAGCAGGTAGAGGGTGAGCGGCATCACCCACAGGAAGGGGATCGGCGCGACGTTGGTGCTGAGGTGGCTCGTGACCCCCAGCAGCAGCACCGAGGGCGCGAAGGCCAGGGCCACCCAGAGCAGCCGCACGCCCCAGCCCGGCGGCGCGTGCAGCGCGGCGTCCTCGGGCTCCCGGTCCAGGACCGGATCGGAGGCCGGCAGGCTCCGGGCCCGCCAGGCCAGGGCCGCCGCGGCGAGGACGTAGAGCCCATAGGCGGCGCTCCAGCCCCAGGCCTGGAGGTCCAGGCGCAGGAAGGGCTCCACCAGCACCGGGTAGGTGAGCAGGGCCGCCATGCTGCCCGCGTTGGACAGCGCGAAGAGCCGGTAGGGATCGAAGCCCGGCCGCTCCTGGGCCAGCCAGCGCTGCACCAGGGGCGACGTGCTGGAGAGCAGCAGGTAGGGCAGGCCCACGGTCGCGCCCAGCAGGCCGAGGATGCGCAGGGTGGGGTCGCCGCTGGCCACGGGCTTCCAGGCCGCGCTGGGGACCACCGGCAGGGACGCGAGGCTGAGCAGCAGCAGCGCGCCATGCACCCACGCCTGGCGCCGGGCCGGCAGCTTCTGCAGGAGGTGGGCGTAGGTGTAGCCCCCCAGGAGCAGCGCCTGGAAGAACAGCATGCAGGCCGTCCACACCGCCGCCGAGCCCCCGAACCAGGGCAGGATGCGCTTGGCCAGGAGGGGCTGCACCTGGAAGAGGAGGAAGGCCCCCAGGCCGATGGCGGAGGCGGGCAGGAGCAGGCCGCGGGAGGGCGCGGCGGGCGGGGTCTCGTTCAAGTCAGGTCCGATCCGGAAATTCTCTCCAGAGTGAATAGGAACCGAGCTTCCGTCCACCTCCCGTCACACCGGACTTGCGGTTCGCGTCACCCATCTCCCGGACTATCCTCGAGAATGCGTTTAACACAGCCCTCGACCCTGCTCCGATCCCTTCCCGTGGCGGCCTTGGCGCTCGGCCTTGGTTGCTCCGGCGGAGGGGGGTCCGAAACCTCCGCGCCTGCCGGGGAAGTCCCGGTGTTGACGCTCCAGCCAGCCTCCTTGACGGTCGGCATGAACGAATCCGCCGTGTTTCATGCTGCGGCCAGCGGGACGCCCCCGTTGGCCTTCAGCTGGTACCGGAATGGAGTCGTGATCCCCTTCGCGACTTCTCCGGACTACACCGAGCCCTCGGATCCCATCCTCCTGAATGGAGCCAGCTTCAAGGTCAGGGTCAGCAATGCTCGCGGCATCATTGAAAGCCAACCGGCATTGGTCACGGTCGGGAAATCCTCCGTGACCGGGTCCATGGCGACCGCGCGCTACAGGCACACGGCAACCCTGCTCGGGAGTGGCAAGGTCCTCGTCGCTGGGGGCCAGAGCCCCCAGCAGTTCAGCGAGACGAGTTCCGAGCTCTATGATCCCGCCTCGGGTTCCTTCAGCCCGGCAGGGAACATGAACGAAGGCAGAGCCTCCCACACGGCAGATCTGCTGTACATCGGAAAAGTGCTCCTTGTGGGGGGCACGTTGGACGACTCCGGAGCCGGCGCGGAACTGTATGACCCGATCGAGCGTACATTCACCCCCACGGGGCGGATGGTGCTGCATCGCAGGGGGCACCAGGCCACAAGGCTTCCCGACGGGAAGATGCTCATCTCGGGCGGGACCAGCCTGGACGGCCTTCCGACGGAACGGTGCGAGATCTACGACCCGATGACGAACACATTCAGCGCGACAGCCTCCCTTTCCACACCACGCACCGGGCATACTGCGTCCCTCCTTCCCGATGGGAAAGTCCTGATCGTCGGGGGGAATCCTGGGAGCAGTCCGTATTGCCTGGCTTCCACCGAAGTCTTCGATCCCGTCAGCCGGGTCTTCCATCCTTCGGGATCCATGGCGACGCCCCGCACCCGCCACGTGGCTGTGGTGCTGCCCTACGGGTACACCCTCATCAAAGGCGGGACCAGCATCGGAGGCCAGATGGCGACCCCGGTCGAGATCTTCACCGCCGGCCTCGGGACATTCACGCCTGCCAACCGCTCCTTCTTCTCGACGGTGGATGGAACCGGGATCAGCCTCTTGAACGGCCTGTTCCACTTTGCCGGGGGGAGTGGCGCCTTCTCGGGCTTAGACAAGGTCGAGATCTACGATGCGAACCGGGATCTGCAGACCGTCCTCGCACCGCTCAAGATTGGAAGACGTGAACACACCGCGACCCTTCTGCCGAGCGGGAAGATCCTTCTCGCGGGCGGTGCGGACATCAACGCGAACCCACTCTCATCCGCCGAACTCTATCAATAGGATTCTCTACCTAGCCTGATCTCAGACCGTCCTGGGGAGAATCCCCGGGAACGCCCATTCGCGTGAGTTGGCAACCAACACGCGTCCGATCCGTGCGGCCTAGGGAGTCACCAGGCCTTCAGCCCTCCCGTTCGAGCATCCCGAATCGCGCCACGATGCGCTTCTCGCCGGTCTCGAAGCGGATGGTGTAGGTGAGCCCGTCGCCCCGGCCGCTGGCGGCCAGCACCACGCCCCGGCCGAAGCGGGGGCTGCGCACGCGGGTGCCCTTGGGCCAGGCGCTGCCGTCGGGGAGGTCGGAGGGCGGCGGGCCGGCCGCGAATTCAGGGGCCGCGTCTTCGGACGATTCGAGGGCCGGGGCTTCCAGCTCGGCCCGCGCGCGGTCGAAGGCGCCCCGGATGCGGGCCAGCTCCGAGGCCACGCTGAGGCCGCCCCCGGTGCGCGCCGGGCGCGCGCCCGCCATCACGCCGTGGCCGCCCTGGTAGAGCTCGGTGCCCCAGCGGATGGGCGCTTCCAGGGCCTCCGCGGGCAGCTCCCGCAGGAAGCGGCTGGGCATGCCCAGCATGTCCTGGCCCATCATGCGCCGCCGCCGGGCGCCGGTGAGGGTCAGCCGGGACTTCGCCCGGGTGATGGCCACGTAGAAGAGGCGCCGCTCCTCCTCGAGGCCCTCGCCGGTCTCCCGCGCGTTGCGGTTGGGGAAGACGTCCTCCTCCATGCCCACCACGAAGACGATCGGAAACTCCAGCCCCTTGGCGCAGTGGATGGTCATCAAGCTGAGGTCCGCGGCCCCCTCCACCTCGTCGGCGTCGGCGGCCAGGGTGATGCGGTCCAGGAACTCCGGCAGGCCCAGGCCCAGGGACTCCGCTTCGCTGGCGGCGGAGAGGAACTCCTCCAGGTTGCGCACCCGGCCCTCGGCCTCCAGGGTGCCCTCCTCCTCCAGGCTCTGGAGGTAGCCGCTCTCCACCAGCACCCAGCGGGCGAAGCCCGCGAGGCTGAGGGCCTGCAGCTCGCCCATGCCGTCCCGGAAGAGCTTGAGGAACTTCCCCATCTCCCGGCCCGCGCGGCCCTTCAGCTCGCCGCTGCGGTGCAGCGCGGCGAGGCCCTCCAGGGGCGTGCCGCCCTCGGGAATGGCCGCCTCGATCCGCGCCAGGGTCGTCGGCCCCACGCCCCGGCTCGGCGCGTTCACGCAGCGGCGGAAGGAGGTGAGGTCGAAGGGGTTCGAGAAGAGCCGCAGGTAGCTCAGGAGGTCCTTCACCTCCTGGCGTTCGTAGAACTTCACGCCGCCGATGAGCTTGTAGGGCAGGTTGGCGCCCCGCAGCGCTTCCTCGAGCTGCCGGGACTGCCAGTTGGCGCGGTAGAGCACGGCCACCTTCACGCCGGGATCGTAGCGGCGCGCCTCCTGGATCTTCGCCACCACGTACTCGGCCTCCAGCCGGCCGTCGTCGAGCAGCTTGAAGACCAGCTTCTCCCCGCGCCCCGCGTCGGTCCACAGCGTCTTGCCCAGGCGCTGGGCGTTGTTGGCGATGACGGTGCTGGCGGCGTCGAGGATGCTCTGGGTGCTGCGGTAGTTCTGCTCCAGCTTGATCTGCACCGCCCCGGGGAAGTCCCGCTGGAAGTCGAGGATGTTGCGGATGTCGGCGCCGCGCCAGCCGTAGATGGACTGGTCCTCGTCCCCCACCACGCAGAGGTTCCGGTGGTGCTTCGCCAGGTGCTGCACCAGCTTGTACTGGGCGTGGTTGGTGTCCTGGTACTCGTCCACGAGGATCGTGCGGAAGCGCTGCGAGTAGATCTCCTGCATCGCCGGGTCGCGGAAGAGGCGCTCGGTGTAGAGGAGCAGGTCGTCGAAGTCGCAGGCGCGGTGGCTGCGCAGGCCCTTCTGGTAGAGCTCGTAGGCGTCCACCGCCTTCCGCGTCCAGGGGTCCAGGGCCTCCTCCCGGGCCTCCTCGGGCAGGAGGCAGCGGTTCTTGAAGTCGCTGATGAACTCCAGCACCCGGCGGGGGTGGAACTGCTTCTCGGGGAGCTTCAGCTCCGCGAGCACCTGCTTGACGAGGCTCTTCTGGTCCGCCGGATCGAAGATGACGAAGCTGCGGCCCACGGGGGTGCGGTCCCCCTCCCGGCGCAGGATGCGGGTGCAGAAGCTGTGGAAGGTGCTCACCCAGAGCTGCTCCACGGGCACGCTCACCAGGCGCTGGACGCGCTCCCGCATCTCCTCCGCGGCCTTGTTGGTGAAGGTCATGGCGAGGATGGAGGCCGGGTGGGCGCCCTGCTCCTCGATGAGCCAGGCGATGCGCCGGGTGATCACCGTGGTCTTGCCCGAGCCTGCCCCCGCGAGGATGAGCAGGGGCCCTTCCCCGTGCATGACCGCCTCCCGCTGGGGCGGGTTCAGGCCCTGCAGGAGGGGATGGTCGGATTCAGCCATCCCATTAGCTTACCGAGGGTTCCTCTCAGGGCCGGGGCGCTGTTTTCGGGGCCTCCGCGGCCGGCTTGGGGGCCTCCGCCGCGGGCTTGGAGGGCTCTCCCGCGGGCGCGATGAGCTTGCCCTTCTCCGCCTTCCGCACGATCTCCCGGATGATCGTCAGGGCCTCCTCCTCGCTGAGCTGCTCCTTGAAGGAGGGCATGACCTTGCCGAAGAAGATCCCCTTGCGGATGGTCTTGGCCATGGCCGGGTCGGGCTCGCGGTTGTCCTTGGGGTTGGTGAAGTCCCGGCCGCCGAGCTTCTTCCCCGTGGCGTCCCGGGCGGAGCCGTCGGGGCCGTGGCAGCGGGCGCAGTTCTGGACATAGAAGGCCTTCAGCTCGTCCACGGTGCGGGCGGGCTTCGGGGCCTCCTGGGCGGCGAGGAGGGCGGGCAGGATGAACAGGGCGGCGGTTCGCACGGGGAGCCTCACTTCTTCAGGGCCAGAGGCCGGATGATGTCGGAAACCATCAGCTTCACCTCCTCCTCGGTGAGCTGGCCCTTGTAGCCGGGCATCGAGCCCTTCCCGAGGAGGATGATCTTCGCCAGGTCGCTGTCCTTCTGCTTCGCCTGCCACTTGGCGTCCGCCAGGGCCCGGCCCACCAGCCGCTGGCCCGTGGGCGCCCGGCCCGACCCGTCCGCCCCGTGGCAGGTGGCGCAGGTGCGGAGGAAGAAGGCCTTGAGGTCCTTCGGGGGGGCCTGGGCGGCCCCCGGGAAGGCTCCGCCCAGCAGCCAGGCTGCAAGCGACAGGGGGATGGGGCGAAGGTTGGTCATGGGACGGGGATCGGGGCCGGCTCGGGGGGAATCAGGGTCCTCCCTGGGCGTGTGCGGCGGCCCCGGCCTCAGGTTTCGGCGCGGGGCCCCCTCCTGTCCCGGAAGGGGGGCCCTGGGTCAGCCGGAGCGTCTTGAGGTGCGCCGCGCGGTCCACGGCGCCGATGACGGACCGGGCCTGGGGCGGGGCCTCCGCCTCCAACGAGTAGGGCGTGAAGCTCGCGAAGTCCGCCAGCGTGCGCAGGTTGATCGCAGGGAAGTTGGCACGGCCGAGGTTGTAGCGGGGGGTGTGGTACTCCAGGTAGCGGTTCGCGTCCGTGTTGATGGGGAGCTGGGCCTCCTGGCAGAGGCGGGTGACGTCCTCCTCGGACAGCAGCCGCGAGGACAGGGCCTGCTTGAGGAAATCCTCGGGGGACGCGGCACCGATCCCCAGGCTGGGCGCCGCCTGGAAATACCGCCGCATCGCCTCCGCGCGGAGCATCTGGGGTTCCTCCGACGCCAGGAGGATGCCCTGCCCGCCCACCACCCAGAAGCTGACGTGGGGGAAGACGCTTCGCAGCGTGCGGATGACCGAACCGACCTCGATGGGGCTGATGTGGTGGATCTGGATCCATTGCTGGAAGACTCCGCCGGGCCTGAGACGCTGCTTCACCAGCCGGTAGAATTCCTGGCTGTACAGGTTGGTGCTGCCCGCGAACCAGACGGAGCTGATCTCCATCGTGACCAGATCGTAGGTGGAGGGGTCGAGGAGCAGGCGGTTGCGGCCGTCCTCCAGGGCGAGCTTGACGTGGCTCTTCTCCAGGATCCGGCCATTGATGTGCGCGAAGTGGCGCCGCGCGGCCTCGACGATCCCCGGGGCGATCTCCGCGATCTCGATCTCCTTGAACCCGAACCCGTCGACGACGGTGGCGGAGTGGCCGGTCCCGAGCCCGATCACCATGGCCCGGTCGAAATTCCTGGCATGGAGGATGGGCACCAGGGCGACTCCCGTCTGCGCCTCGATCTCCCAGGAATCATTGCCCTGGAACTTCCCGTTGGTGAGCAGGGTCTTGTAGGGGCGGTCCTGGCCCCGGACGCCGGCCGGATTATGGACCACGGTGGTGATTCCGCCATGGGTGTCCTCGTGCCAGAACACCAGGCGGCTCTCCTTGAAGACCTGGTTCCGGGCGGAGTACACATGTTCGCCGGAGGTGAGGGCAAGCCGGTCCCAGGGCTCCTGGAGGCTGAAGCAGGCCACCGCGGCGGCCACCGAGGTCCAGGCGAGGACCGAACGCAGGGGACGCTTCAGGAAGGTCCAGCCCAGCAGGAAGGCGCAGAGGAAACACGTCAGGATCAGCAGCTGGAGGGTCGCCTCCGAGCCCAGGCTGGGCAGCAGGCCGAAGCCCGTGGCCAGCGCGCCGAGGATGCATCCCAGCGAATTGGCCGCGCTGAGCCGTCCGGCCGAGGCGGCCCGGTCCCGGGCCGGGAAGACGTCCAGGCGGAACAGGCAGGGATAGACGATCCCGAGCACCGCGGAGGCCGGGAGGAGCTGGATCCCGGCCTGGATCCAGCGGAGGGTCTCGCCCTGGGCGAAGGTATACAGGTTCGCGCCCCAGAGGCTGAACTGCCCGGGCACCTGGGGCCATCGGCCGAACTGCCAATTGAGCACCAGGCCGCCCATCAGGAAGATCCCCGCGACGGCCCATGCGGGCACGGTCTGCCGGCGCCTGAACATGGCGGAGGCCGCGAATCCTCCGATTCCCAGGCCCACGAGCACCAGGGCCAGCATCGCCGCGAAGGCGTAGATGCTGTTGCCCAGGACGCCGGAGATGAGGTGGGTCCACACGACTTCGAGGCTGAAGAACAGGAATCCGCTCAGGAATCCCACTGCAAGCAGGGAGGGCATGCCTCCCGCGGCCAGGCTCTTCAGCATCAGCCTGGCCCGGTCCCAGCGCGCGGGGCCGGCCACAGGCTCGGGCGCGGCCCCGGCCTGGGATTCGGCCCCGGGTTCCGGTCCCGGCTCCGCCGCGGCCGGGCGCCGGCCGCGGAGGCCTTCCGCCAGCCGGAACGCCGTCAGGGCGACCACGAGATCCACCGCGAACACCGCCAGGAGCGTCCCGTCCACGCCCCAGCGGGGAAAGGCCAGGTAGGGGCCCGCAACGGCGCCCAGGATGGCGCCGAGGAGGTTGAGGGCGTAGAAGCGGGCCATCGCCCGGCGCGGCTGGGGAATCCGCATGGTTTCAAGGGCATCCACCACCGCCGGGAAGGTCAGGCCCATGAGGAAGGTCGGGGGAAGGATCCAGAGTCCCGCGACCAGGAACCTGAGGCCCTGGAGGGTCCAGAAGGAGTCCCGGGCGAAGGAGAGCACGGGCGCGAAGGCGCTGATGAGGAAGGGGAAGGCCACGCAGAGCAGCAGGCTCCAGACCGCCACGCCGCCCTCCATGCAGGCATAGGCCCGAAGCGGGTTGCCCACCCGCTTCCGCACCCTGGACCCGTAGGCGAGGCCTCCGAGGGTCAGCCCGAGAAAATAGACCGCCAGCACCGTCGCCGCCGCAGGGGTGCTGGCGCCCAGGAGCGTGCTGAGGATCTTCTCGAAGGCCTGTTCCGCCAGGAGCCCGACGCCGCCCGTGAGCACGAAGAGCAAGCCGAGGAACCGCACCCTTCCGCGAAGGCCCGTCCCGGCGGGATCCATGGAGACCACCGCGGCCGGAAGCCTGACCTGCACTGCCCTGGAGAACGCCGGGACGCGGCGCAGGGCCCAGGCCACCAGGAGCGCCCAGGCGATCCCGGCCACGAGGTCGATGCCGTAGTGGAACCTCAGGACCACCGTGCTGAGGGTAACCCCCGAGGCCCCGATCACCGCCGCGACGCGTCCGCCCCGCGGCAGCGCCTTCCAAGCGACCATCGTCAGCAGCCACGGGATCGCCGTGTGGAGGCTCGGGAAGCAGTCCCAGTTGTAGCGCAGGGCGGAGAACGCGTAGCGCTGGATCACGGGTTGGGTCAGGATCGGCCGGGTGAACTGCTCGCCGAGGTGGTAGAGCGGGCCCTCCACCGGCACCAGCAGGTAGAGGACGTAGCCCCCGAGCAGCCCGTAGACCAGGTTCTGCCGCAGGCGGAGGAACAGGTCGTCCTGCTCCTTGAGGAAATAGGCCCAGCCCAGCAGGGCCACCGGCCCGAGGTAGTAGACCCAGACATAGAAGAACCACATCACATGGGTGAACCAAGGCGCGGCGAAGACGGCGTTGTCGAAGTGCAGGGGAAGGGCCTTCCCGAAGAGGCGCACGTCCGCCGCGAGCATCGCCATGTCCTTCGGGGCGATCCCCAGGAACTCGGTGATCTGGTTCGCATGCATGTGCTTGAGGTTCTCGTAGACCAGAAGGACGCCGAGGACCGGCCACCAGTCCCGCAGGACCGTCGAAAGCCTGGAGAAGCGCTGCCGCAGCACGGCATATCCGACGAAGAGCGGCAACATGAGCGTCGTGAGGTAGGCCAGCCGGCTCCCCCGCAGGGCCTCGAAGAAGGGCCGGTCGGTGCTCCATCCCAGCAGCAGCAGCAAGGCGAGGCTGATCAGGATCAGGACGCTGTCGCGGTGCAGCTTCCAGTGCCTCGCCTCCTTCCCGCCGGGGACGGGGGCTCCGGCGGAGCGGTCGCGATGCTCAGGTGTGGTGTCCATCAAGAATCCATGGAAGGAACGCGGTGGCCCGGGTGCTCGAAGACGACACCCAAGCAAATAGATTGCCATCTTCGGGGATCTGGCGCGCCCTTCGATCGCTGCGGTCCGCCAGTCCCCTCAGGGCACCCGGGGGCTGCGGCGGAAGGGATGCATGGGAGGCGGCCCCGCGAGGCGGATGCGTCCGGGCTCAGCCCGGCCTCCCGCGGATTCCCCGGGGGGGCGGAAACACGCGCGGTCCGGATCCGGCTGTAGAATCCCCTACGCGCGCGCTTCCAGCCCCCATGGCGGAATGGCAGACGCCGCGGACTTAAAATCCGCTTCCGGCAACGGAGTCCCGGTTCGAGTCCGGGTGGGGGCACCAGGGCCGGCGCGCGTCCCACTTCCGGACCCAGGAGCACCCCATGGATGCCATCGCCACCGCGCTGCGGCGCTGCGAAATCTTCTCCGGCCTGTCCGACGCGGACCTCGCCCTGGTCGCCGGGGTGGCCCGGCGCCGCGAGGTGGGCGCGGGGACGCGGCTCTTCGAGCAGGGCCAGGCCCGCCGGGGCGCCACGGTCATCGCCGAGGGGCGCGTGGAGGTGCTGCGGGACAACGGGGATGGCCCCGAGCCCGTGATCATCCTCGGGCCGGGGAACGTCATGGGGGAGCAGGCCTTCCTCGCCGATGGCGTGCACACCGCCTCGGCCCAGGCCCGCACGCCCCTCGTCCTCCTGGACCTCGAGCGGGACGCGGTGCTGGAGGCCCTCTCCCGGGACGGCGGCGCGGCCATCGCGGTGCTGAGCAAGGTGGCCGCGGTGCTCCACCAGCGCATCCTCTACGCCGCGAACCCCCGCACCGGCCGGGAGCAGGCCTACGCCAGCGGCCGCACGCGCACGGAATCCGACCTGCTCGGCCCCCTGGAGGTGCCCGAGGACGCCCTCTTCGGCGTGCAGACCCTGCGGGCCGTGCACAACTTCCCCATCACGGGCACGCCCACGAGCCACTTCCCGGCGATGATCCGCGCCCTGGCCATGGTCAAGCAGGCGGCGGCCCGGGCCAACGCGCGCCTCGGCCTCCTGGACGGCTCCATCGCCCGGGCCATCGACCTCGCCGCCCAGGAGATCATCGACGGCCACTGGCACGGCCACTTCCCCACGGACATGGTGCAGGGGGGCGCGGGCACCAGCACCAACATGAACGCCAACGAGGTGATCGCCAACCGCGCCCTGGAACTGCTGGGGAAGGGCCGTGGGGAGTACGCCCACTGCCACCCCAACGACCACGTCAACCTGGGCCAGAGCACCAACGACGTCTATCCCACCGCCCTGCGCCTCTCCACCATCTTCATGCTCCAGGGCCTGCTCACGGCGATGGAACGCCTGAAGGCGGCCCTCCACGCCAAGGGCCGGGAGTTCGGCCACGTGATCAAGATGGGCCGCACCCAGCTCCAGGACGCGGTGCCCATGACCCTGGGCCAGGAGTTCGAGGCCTTCGCCGTCACCACCGGCGAGGACATCGCCCGCCTGCGGGAGACCGCCCGCCTCTTCCTGGAGGTGAACCTCGGCGGCACCGCCATCGGCACAGGCATCTGCGCCGACCCGCGCTACCCCGAGGCGGTGGTGGAGGAGCTGCGGGCCATCACGGGGCTGGAGATCGTGCTGGCCGAGAACCTGGTGGAGGCCACCCCGGACACCGGCGCCTTCGTGATGTTCTCCGGCGTGGTGAAGCGCGCGGCGGTGAAGCTCAGCAAGCTCTGCAACGACCTGCGCCTGCTCAGCAGCGGCCCCCGCTGCGGGCTGGGGGAGATCAACCTGCCCCCCATGCAGCCCGGCAGCAGCATCATGCCCGGCAAGGTGAACCCGGTGATCCCCGAGGTGGTGAACCAGGTGGCCTACCAGGTCATCGGCAACGACCTCACGGTGACCCTGGCCGCCGAGGCGGGCCAGCTCCAGCTCAACGTCATGGAGCCCATCCTCGCCTACAGCCTCGCCACCAGCCTGCGCACGCTGACCGCCGCGGTGAACGTGCTGACGACGAAGTGCATCGCGGGCATCACCGCCAATGAGGCGACGTGCCGGGAGAGCGTGGAGCGGAGCATCGGCATCGTCACCGCCGTCATGCCCGCCATCGGCTACAAGCGCGCCACCGAGGTGGCCAAGGAAGCTCTTGAGACCGGGACCCCGGTGCGGGAGCTCATCGCCGCCAAGGGCTGGCTCAGCCCCGAGGCCCTGGACGAGGCCTTCAGCCTGGAGGCCATGACCCAGCCCCGGCCCATCCGGTAGGGGGAATCCCTTCGCAGGCGCCCGCCCGGGGCGCTAGGGTGGTCCCAGCTCCCCGGGGTCAGCCATGCGCACCTGTTCCACCGCCGGCCTCCGCCGCGCGATCTGCCTCCTCCTTCCCGCCCTGGCCCTGGCGTCCCAGCCCAAGCCGGCGCCGAAGGCCGATCTCCCGGTCGCCCTGGCCTACACCCAGGGAAGCCGGGTCCTCGTGCGGCCCGCCCATGGGACCCAGGCCGAGCCCTGGATCGCCTCGGAGCACGCCGTGGACGTGCGGATCTCCCCCGCCGGCGACGCCCTGGCCTGCACCTGGGACACCACCGGAAAGGACGTCAAGGGCGGCCCCGTGCGGCGCATCGCCGTGATCGACGGAAAGGGCGCGGCGCCCCGGATCCTGGAGGCCATCCCGGGCACCAACAGCTATGGCCCCACCTGGTCCCCGGACGGCCGCCTCCTCCTCTTCCAGCACTACGCCGGCAGGCAGTGGCGGATCGCGGTCATCGGCCGGGACGGGAAGGGCTTCAGGGACGTCGTGGCGCCGGCGAAGGAGACCACCTTCCTCAGCCATGCCTGCTGGGCCTCGGACAGCCGCTCCTTCTACGCCTTCGACTTCGAGCACCTCACCCGCTACGACCTGGAGGGCAAGGAGCTCAGCCGCCTCGCCTTCTCGGACTGCGGGCTGGAGGTGGGCTCCTCCGCCAGCCAGTTCCGGCTCTCCCCGGACGGCCGGCGCCTGCTCGTGGGCACGGAGATGGACGTCCCCGACCTCCCGGGTGAGGAGGGCCCGCCCCCGGTGGTCCTCCTGCTGGACCTGGACGCCCGCCGGGCCACCCGCGTCTCCCCCAAGGGCATGCTGCTCACCGCCCCGGCGTGGCTGCCGGACGGCACCGCCTTCGTGGCCCAGCGCACAGAGGGGCGGAAGAGCAGCGTCGTGCGGGTGGACCTCGCCACCGGCAAGGCCACCGTCCTCGTGACGGGGGCCCACGACCCGAGCCTCGCGCGATGAGCGGGCCGCGGCAGCCCTGAAGGCGGAGCTGGGCTGCGCATCCCGCAGGGGCGCTAGAATCCCCCCATGGCCGGACCCCGCACCCAGCGCCAGGAGGGCGTGCAGACCGAGGAACGGGCGGAGCTGGAAGCGCCGCCCCTCTGGAAGGTGATCCTCCACAACGACGACTACACCACCCAGGACTTCGTCGTCCTCGTCCTGCGCACCATCTTCCGCAAGCCCGAGGCCGAGGCCGTACGCATCATGCTGGCGGTGCACCAGTCCGGCCGCGGGGTGGCGGGCATCTACCCCTTCGACGTGGCCGAGACGAAGCTGCACCAGGTGCGCGCCCTGGCGGAGCAGCGGGAGTTCCCCCTGCTCTGCACCATGGAGGTGGACGCGTGAGCCCCGGCCCCGAGGCCATCCGCACGCCCCCGCCCCTGTCCCCGGGGCTGCAGCGCTGCATCCAGCTGGCCTTCGAGCGGGCCGCCACGGCCCGCCACGAGCTGGTGAGCCTGGAGCACCTCCTCGCCGCCCTCCTGGAGGACCCCACCGTGAGCGGCGCCGTGACGGCCTGCGGCGGCGACCCCGTGAAGCTGGGGCGCGATCTCTCGGCCTTCATCCTGGAGCACACCGAGCCCCTCCCCATGGACGTCGCGGCGGACACGACCCTCACCCTGGGCACCCAGCGGGTGCTGGAGAAGGCCGTGCTCCACGCCATGTCCAGCGAGCAGGCCCAGGTGCGCAGCGGCGACGTGCTGGTGGCCCTCCTCGAGGAGCGCCGCAGCCACGCGGCCCACCTCCTCGGCCGCCACGGCGTGGCCCGCCTGCCCCTCCTGCGGGCGCTCAGCCATGGCGGCACGGGCCTGCCCGGCGCGCCGGCCCCCGGCGGCCCCGCGCCCGGCGTCCCCCCGGCGGAGGGCGAAGCCCCGCCCGCCCCGGTGGATCCCCTCCAGGCCTTCGCCGTGGACCTGGTGGCCCTGGCGGCGGAGGGGAAGCTGGATCCCCTCGTGGGGCGCGAGGGGGAGCTGGAGCGCATGATCCACGTGCTGTGCCGGCGGCGGAAGAACAACCCCCTCCTCGTGGGAGAGCCCGGCGTGGGCAAGACCGCCCTGGCGGAGGGCCTGGCCCGGCGACTGCAGAAGGGTGACGTCCCGGAGCCCCTGCAGGGCGCGAAGCTCTTCGCCCTGGACCTGGGGGCCCTGGTGGCGGGCACCCGCTACCGCGGCGACTTCGAGGAGCGCATCAAGGCGGTGCTGGGGGCCCTGGCGAAGGAGCCGAAGGCGCTGCTCTTCATCGACGAGATCCACATGCTGGTGGGCGCCGGCGCCGTGGGCGGCGGGGCCATGGACGCGGGCTCCCTGCTCAAGCCCGCCCTCCAGCGGGGGGAGCTGCGCTGCATCGGCGCCACCACCTTCCAGGACGCCAAGGGCACCTTCGACAAGGACCGCGCCCTGGCCCGGCGCTTCCAGCCCGTGGAGGTGATGGCCCCCAGCGAGGCGGAGGCCCTGGAGATCCTCAAGGGCCTGAAGGCCACCTTCGAGGCGCACCATGGGGTCAAGTACGCGCCGGAAGCCCTGGAGGCCGCCGTGCGCCTCTCCGAGCGCCACCTGCGGGAGCAGCACCTTCCGGACAAGGCCATCGACGTGCTGGACGAGGCGGGGGCCGCGCGGAAGCTCCTGAAGGAGAAGCCGAAGTCGAAGCGCATCGCCGTGGCCGACATCGAAGCGGTGGTGGCCCGGATGGCGCGGGTGCCGGTGGCCTCCATCCAGGGCGGCGAGCGGGAGAAGCTGGAGAGCCTGGAGGCGGACCTGCGCGGAGTGGTCTTCGGCCAGGACGAGGCCGTCCGCAAGGTGGTCTCCACCCTCAAGCTGGGCCGGGCGGGCCTGCGGGGCCACGACAAGGTGCAGGGCGCCTTCCTCTTCGCCGGCCCCACCGGCGTGGGCAAGACCGAGCTGGCCCGTCAGCTGGCGAAGCTCACCGGCGTGCCCCTCCTGCGCTTCGACATGAGCGAGTACATGGAGAAGCACGCCGTCGCGCGCCTGGTGGGCTCGCCCCCGGGCTACGTGGGCTTCGAGGAGGGCGGCCTGCTCACGGACGCCGTGCGCAAGAGCCCCCACGCCGTGGTGCTCCTGGACGAGATCGAGAAGGCCCATCCCGACCTCTACGCCATCCTGCTCCAGGTCATGGACCACGCCACGCTCACGGACAACCACGGCCGCAAGGCGGACTTCCGCCACGTGACGCTCATCCTCACCACCAACGCCGGCGCCCGGGACCTCAGCGCGCGGAAGGTGGGCTTCGCCGCGGAAGGGAGCGGGGGCAGCGCCCGGGGCATGATCGAGAAGACCTTCAGCCCCGAGTTCCGCAACCGCCTGGACGCCATCCTCACCTTCCACGCCCTGGGCCGGGAGGAGATCCTTCGCGTCGTGGACAAGAACCTCGCCGAGCTCAACGCCCTCCTCGCCGAGAAGAACGTCGTGCTGGAAGTCTCGCCGGAAGCCCGGCAGTGGCTCGCCGAGAAGGGCTTCGACCCGGCCCTCGGGGCCCGGCCCATGGCGCGGCTCGTCGAGGAGAAGCTCAAGCATCCCCTCTCCGAGGCCATCCTCTTCGGCCCCCTGCGCAAGGGCGGCCGGGCCCGGGTGGAGCTCCGGGACGGCGAAGTGGCCTTCGCCTTCGGCTGATCAGCGCTGGGGCGCGAGGGAGCCCAGCATCTCGGCCACGGCCTCGGGCAGGCGGGCCGGGGGCGAGGCGGCCGGCATCGTCACCGAGAGGTAGTAGCTCCGGCCCTGGTGGAGGAGCCCGAGGTGCCAGTGCATCACCTTGGCCTGCCGATCGTAGGCGGCGACGCGGGCCCCCGCGGCCCCGCCCAGGGGCTCGAAGGCCACCGTGGCGCCGGGGTTCTCCCGGACCAGCCGGTCGGCCCAGGCCTGGAGGACGGACCGGCCGTCCCGCCCGCCCTGCTCCGTGGAGCCACGGGCGCAGACCACCGCCATGCCCTTGTCCGCGGGCCAGAGGGTGTCGTACTCCCCGCTGGCCTCGTCGAAGAAGCGGCGGGGCTCGATGCGCCAGCCCTTCGCGAGGCGGAGGCGGTAGCCGCCCCCGGGGTGGGCGTACCACGTCCCCGCGGGCTCCCGGGGGGCGCCGCCCCCGGCCGGCGGGGAGCCGGTGGTCTTCGGGAGGGGCAGCAGGTCGCCGGGCTGGGGGGGCACGTTGTCCAGGCCCGGAGGCTCCGGCGCGGGGGCGGGCTCCTCCGCGCTGAGGCGGGCCTCCGCGGCCGCCGCCGGAGCCTCGCCCTGCTCCCACACGTACAGGTAGCGCACCCGGGCCGTGACCACGGAGAGGTAGGCCATCACCTCCAGGGTGACCGTGTCTCCCGCCCGGGTGGCCTCCGGAAAGGGCACGGGGATGGTCCGGGAGCGCGGGGGCGGCTCCCGGTCGCTGATGCTGACGCTGCCCCCGTGGGTCTCGCGGCTGCCGGTGGCCGCCTGGGTCCAGAGGCCGAAGCCCATGGTGCTGCCCTTGCCCGTGAACCAGGCCGAGAGACTCGCGCTCGCGTCCAGCCTGGGGGACCCGGAGAGGGTGAGGGTCACCGGCACGGTGGCCTTCGGTCCCACCGAGGCGCCGGGGGGCGCCCAGGCCGCCTTGAGCTGCACGGTGCGCACCACGTCCCGCCGGGCCTTCTCGTCCCAGGACTTCCAGGATTCGGAGAGCGCGATCTCCGTCTCGCCGGGGACGGCCTCGGCGGAGACGAACTGGTTGCGCCGGTAGTCGATCATCTTCTGGTCGCGGTCCTGGAGCTTCTGGACCTCCTTGAGCCGCCAGGTCCCCGCGGCCTGGGACGCGCCCGCGGGCGCGGCGCCCTTCCCGGCGGCAGAGGCGGCAGCGCCGCCGGCCTTCCCCCCGGTCACGTCCAGGTAGTAGATGGCCTTGGAGGGGTAGTAGAAGGGCGGGAGGCTCTTGCCCCCCTCCAGCCTCGGATCGGGTTGGTACTCGACGAGGAGCTTGTAGCGCCGGGTGCCCGCGAGGGCGGAGAGCCGGCCGCGCACGAGGTCCACGCGGATGCGGCCGTCCTTCCGGAAGCCCGCGAGGTCGATGCGGCCCGAGGCGCCGCTGCGGCGGAGGGGCCGGCCGTCCACGGAGAGCTCGAAGCTCGTGTCCGCGTCGGGGTTCTCCAGGGTGACGAGCACCTTGCCGTGGTTGAGGGATTCGCTGCGCTCCCGGCGGCGGTAGTTCTCCAGGACGCGCAGGTCGAAGCCGTAGCGGAGGGTGTCGCCCTTGATCTCCCGGGCCTCCGCGAGGTGGCCCACGATGGCCCCGGTGCGCATGGGATCGGGGTGCATCACCCACTCGGGCACGCGGATGGGGCCGCCGTCCCGGGCCTTCAGGCCCCCTTCCATGTAGAAGCGGACCACGTCCTCCACGAAGCCGATCCAGACGCCGCAGACCTGCTGGTAGTCCTGGCGGAAGGCCAGGGGCACGGGGGCGATGTGGCGTCCGCGGGCTTCCCAGGCCTGGCGCCAGGCGTCGTGGGCCTTGGCCCAGCAGAAGTTCTCCACCGCGTAGCTGAGGCTCTCGTTCCGGGCGCGGTAGGCCTTCATCTGCTCGTGGGCGTCCCGGGCGTGCTTCTCGAAGCCGAAGCCCAGGCCCTCGCCGAGGGCGGACTTCTCGTGGAGGAGCAGGTCCAGCCACTCCGTGGTGTACTCCGCCAGCCCCTCCATGTAGACGTGCTCGACGACCTTGTAGTCCTCGGGGTTGTCGCTGGGCTTGGCGTAGATGTTCCAGGGCGAGCGGGGGATGGCGACCTTGCGGCCGGCCTTCTCGCTGGCCATGACGATGGCGTGCTGGAACTCGTGCCAGCAGGTGTTGGGGTTCCCGTCGATGCAGGCGTCGGCGTTGGCCTGGGGGAAGACGATCTCCCCGGTGCCCTCGAGGGTGCTGGGGGCGCCGCGGGATCCGAAGGTGACGGTGGTGGTCCCCCGGCCCCCCGGGGGCGCGAGGAGCCTCGTGTAGAAGGCGGTCCAGTCGCCGAGGTCCACGATCTTCGGGCTCGCCGTGGCGAGGGCCGTGTCGTCGAGGACGTGCTGGTAGCGGTGGATCTTGTCCTTGAACCAGCCCTGGATCTCCGCCTGGTGGCTCCGCTCCAGCTGCACCCGGACCGGCTGCCGGGCCGTCACCTTCACATAGCCCCAGGCCGGCGGAGCCTGGGCGGAGGCGGAAGGCCCCCCCGCCAGGACGGCCATCCCCAGGCAGGCAGGAACCACCCTGGCGCGCATGCAGCCTCCCTTCGGGTCCGCGGGGAACGATGCCAGGGAAGGTAGGGCGGCGGCGGGGCGAAGGAAGGCCCCGCGGGCAGGTGTGACCGAGGGCACGGGCGGGGGTGGCTCGGACCGTCCCCCTGTCGCTGAAACCAGGACGGAAGGGAGAGGTTCGAAGGAGGGAATCCGCCGGGAGCCCTATACTCCAGGGACTTTCCCTGATCCGCTCATCCTACGTCTCCCTGGAGGTCCCATGCCGATCCGGCCTTCCGCCCCGGCCCTGGCCATCTTGCTGATGCTTTCCTCCTGGACACTGCCACTGGCGTCGCAGGCTCCGGGAGCCCCGAGGCCGAAGGCCTCCACCCTCACCTTCAACGGCACCCCCTTCCACCTCCGCTGGTCCAAGGACGGCCAGTACGAGTTCACGCCCGCGGGCCAGGAGGACCTCAACCGCTGGTCCGAGATGGTGACGGTGTGGCGCTATGCCGCGATCAAGGACGGGGAGGCCCTCGCCGGGCAGGCGAACCGCACGCTGGGGGCCTACAAGGGCGCCAACGGCAGGATCCTGCGCACGAACTCCACGCCCCGGACGGCCTCGAAGCCTGCGGAGCACTTCATCGCGGCCTTCCTGGGCAACGCCTCGCTGGTGGAGTTCACGGCGGCGCGCTTCGTCCTGGTGGATGGCCAGGGGGCGGCGGTGATCTACTCCCGCCGCGCCTACGGCAAGCCCGCGAAGCCCGACCTCGGGCCCTGGGTCTCCCAGAACGGCGCCGCGGTGGAGCAGCGGCTCATGGCCTTCGACCTGCGCCCGGTCCTGGCGTCCCTGCCCCGCTGAGATTCAGGCCCCCGGTCCCTCCGGCGGGGCGTAGGCTGGGCCAGGCGCAGGTCCTGGCCTCCGGGAGCACCCCATGAAGGATTTCCTGCAAGTCACCGAACACCCCGTCGAGCGGGTGCTGCGCGTGCTGGTCGGCCTCGGGGCCATCAGCCTCGTCTTCGTGGGGCCGAAGACCCCCTGGGGCTGGCTGGGCGTGATCCCGGTCCTCACCGGCGCCACGGGGCTCTGCCCCCTCTACACGCTGCTGGGCATCTCCACCTGCCCCCGGAAGGGCTGAGGCCGGGGCCCCCCCTCCGCCCGCCGCCCCGCCGGTCCTGCTCCCATGCCCACCCCGCCCAGACCCAAGCCGTCTGCCAAGCGCGCCGCCCCGCCGGGCCTGCGCTTCCAGCTCTCCGACGCCCTGCACCGGAAGGTCCTGGCGGTCCTGAAGGCCGTGGAGGGCTCGGAGGACCCCACGGAGCACCGGGAGGCGCTGGCGGAGGTCATCGTGGCCCTGATGAAACGCGGCCTGGACGCCTACTTCCTGGAGCCCCTCCAGGTCGCCGAGGCGGGATTCATGACCCGCCAGTCGGCGAAGCTCGGCCTCTCCGGCGCCCAGCAGGTCATGGGCTCGGTCATCCGCAACATCGTCGGCCGGATGGACGGCGCGCAGCTCCGGTCGGTGTGCGGGTCCATCCGGGACTTCATGGCCTGAGGGCCGCCTGAGGGCAGACGGAGGTTCGTCGGCCTAGGCCCCCGCCGCCAGCGCGTGCAGCCGCGCCAGCAGGATGGCCCGCGGACCCAGGATGGGCCGCTTGAGGGCCATGCCGGCCTGCTCCGGCGTGCGGCCACCCTTGCGGGCGTTGCAGGGCTGGCAGCAGGCCACCAGGTTGCCCCAGGTGGAGGGACCGCCCTGACAGCGCGGGATCACGTGGTCCACGGTGGTGCCGCGGCGGTCGCAGCCGGCGTACTGACAGCGGTGGCCGTCCCGGCGCAGGACCGAGCGCAGATCGCGGCCGAAGCCGGGCTTCGACTCGGGCGGGGCCTTCACGCCGGGGAAGACCACGGCGTGCAGCGGACCCGAGGCCACGTCCCGCAGGGCGCGGCGCTCCCAGGTGCGCAGGTCCAGGGCCTGGGCCCGGCCCGTGGCCAGGGCGCGCAGGGCCTTGCGGCGGGGGATCTCCACCATGGGCATGTAGCTGGCGTCGAGGGCCAGCACGGGGGCGTGGATGTGCTTGCGGATGGCGCGCGTCATGGCGGGCCTCCTTTCGTTGGAAGGAAGCCCCGGCCGCTTCCCATCGGGTGAGGGCCGGGGCAGGACCCCGGCGGCATCGCGTTCGGGGTTCGCTCAGAAACGGAATCGCTGCGGGTGGAATGGAGCACGGCCCCGGACTTGAACCGGGTGGGACGGGCGTTGCAGGCCCGCGCCTCGTCCGCTTCGGCATGCCGAGCGGGGGTTCGTTTTGAGAAGGTCCCCCGGGAGTGAACATCCACTCCCGGGGAGGGACCTTACAGCGCCACCGCCTCGATGGCCTTCACCAGCGCGGCAGGGTCCTGCTCCAGATCCTTGAGCACGCCCAGGACGGCGTCGGTGAAGCCGGCGAGGGCATGGACCTTCGGCTCGGGGAACTGGATCGTGCCGTGGCCCGTCAGGTCGAAGCTGAAGATGCGGGGGTCCGCCTTCAGCCGCTTCCTGTAGGCCGCGAGCTCGCCGGCGGGGGTCTGGTGGCCCACCCAGGCCTGCATGTCCGAGAGGATGAGGATGCGGTCGTAGGCCTTCTTCAGGTCCTTGAAGATGACCCGGAAGTCCGTGCCGCCGCCCATGGCCTCCTGCTCGATCATCGACGCCAGGGTCGTGATCGAGTCCCGGGGGTGCAGCTTCAGCGCCTTCGTGACCGTGTCGAAGAGGATCACGTCGGCGTGGGCCTGGGACTTGTAGAGCACCGCCGCCAGGACCGAGGCGATCCGCACGGGGCGGCCGCGCATGGAGCCCGAGACGTCCACCGCGATGAGGGTGCGGCCCTCGAAGGAAGGCACGTTCATCAGGGACAGCTCGAGGGCCTCGTCCAGGGCCCGGCGCGCCGCCGACGTGTCCGCCGGCGAGCCCTTCACCGCCTCCAGTGCCGTGAGGATCTGGAAGGGAAGGACCTTCGACTTCTCCACCTGCCGGGGCTCCGTGAGGAAGCGCAGGGCCAGCGGGAAGGCGGTGGGCGCCTGCTCGGCGATGTTGCGCAGGTTGCGCAGGCAGGCCAGGGTGCCCAGCTTGCGCGCCGTCAGGATCTCGACCCAGGCCTCGCCCTTAAGCGCGGCCTTGGCATCCTCGGAGAGACCCTGCGCGGCGGCCGTGCGGCCGGCCTCGCTGAGGCGGGTCTCCCAGGTCCCGGCCGGCGCCAACGAACCCGTCATCAGCGCCGCCAGGGCGGGCGTGGACTTCGGGTGCAGCAGGTTCACCGCGTCCACCAGGCTGGGGTCGCGGTCCGCGCGGCGGTACTTCGCCAGCTGGTAGGCGTCGAAGCCGGAGAGCGCGTCGCCGAAGCCCCGCTTGAGGGCGTTGGAGAGCTTGCGCAGGGACGGGTTGCCCGCGGCCTTGAGGTAGGCCAGGGTCTCGGTCACGTCGTCGGGGCGCTGCGCCACGGCGCGGAAGAAGGCCCGCAGCCAGGGCGAGCCCTTCACGTCGGGCCGCGTGGCCAGCTCGCCCGCCACCACGTGGGAGACGGAGCGCAGGCCGTTGCGCGACCGGGTGAAGAGGGCGGCCTTCGCGGCGAAGCGGGGATCCTCCAGGGCGCGGGTGAGCGCGGCGATGCGCGCCACCTGGTCGCCGGCGGACGCGTAGAACGTATCCGTGGTGAAGGTGGTCATCAGCGCGGTGGCGAACTCCAGCTTCGGCGACAGCGCGTGGGCGCGGCCCCCGGCCAGGTTCAGGGTGTCGGGATCGGAAGCCTTGGGCTTCCAGAAGGCAAAGCGGGCCATGGTGGCCTCCTTTCGTGCTTCCCTGCTGCGCGAGGGAGAGGCGGGCGCGGCTGCGCCGGGTTGAGAAGTTCCGCCGAGGACAGTGACCGTCGGGGTGTCGTCGTTCGTAGCGAAGGAACCGTCGGGCTTGCTGCGGGGAAGGAAGGTCCCGTCGAGGGAGATCGGCCGTGACGGTAACGTGCTCTACCCCTGAGCTACCTCCCGGTGGATGGTCGGGAGGGCCGGACTCGAACCGGCGACACCGCGCGTTTAAGGCGAAGGAGCCATCAGCCTTGCTGCGACAGGAAACGTGGGATCGCGGAGGATGTCGGGGAGCGGGGCGTTCCTTGCGGAACAGGGGGCCATGGCGCCGCGCGAACGCAGCGCCGCGGACCCCTTCGGCCGGGATCGAACCGGCTACCATCCGCGCGGGGCGGATGCTCTACCCGTATGAGCTACGAAGGACCGCTCGTCCTTGCTGCCGCGAAATTGGCTGGGAAAGGCATCCAGGGCGGGCTTGGCCCGCCATGGAAGCGGGGGTCTGGGGGTGTGCCCCAGTGGGAGAAGGCATTCGCAGAGGGAGTTCCCCAGGGCGTGGGCCATGCGAAGTCGGGATTCGAACCCGACCCCGGTTCCTTTCGGATCCGGGTACCTGGTGCCCGTGTTCTGGTCGCGAAGGAGCCCTGATGGTTGCTGCTGCGAATAATTCGAGGGAAGGCTATCGAGACGAGCTTGGCTCGCCTCGATAGCGGGGGACTGGGGGTGTGCGCGCAGCGCGGGACCCCCAGAACAGAATCACCCCTTCACGCACAACACCTGCTTGAGCGTGTGCTTGACCCTCACGAGGTCGGCCTGGTTCGCCATGACCTGGTCGATGTCCTTGTAGGCGCCGGGGATCTCGTCCAGGACGCCGCCGTCCTTGCGGCACTCGACGCCGGCGGTCTGCCGGGCGAGGTCGTCCAGGGTGAAGCGGCGCTTGGCGGCCGTGCGGCTCATCCTGCGCCCCGCCCCGTGGGAGGCGGAGCGGAAGCTCTCGGCGGCGCCGAGGCCTTCCACGATGAAGCTGCGGGCGCCCATGGAGCCGGGGATGATGCCCAGCTCGCCGGCCTCGGCGCGGATCGCGCCCTTTCGGGTCACCAGCACTTCCTCGCCGAAGTGGATCTCCTCCTCCACGAAATTGTGGTGGCAGAGCACCGGCGCCTCGAAGG
>JABLTH010058031.1_pt1 | contig 24209 bp, 28 predicted proteins | sample 7875711 | NCBI WGS metagenome assembly JABLTH01 (sample SAMN14941262, study PRJNA633318) | bioreactor metagenome | isolation source: bioreactor | place: China | collected 2019-03-05 | reverse complement strand
TTGGGGTGCAAGGGGTCGTGGGTTCAAATCCCGCCGTCCCGACCAATTCGAAATTCGGTTTCCCACCGTCGGATCCATGCGAGGCATGCTGTCCGCGTGTCCGAACTGACGGATTTCCTCCTCGGGTTCGCCCTGCTCGCCGCCGTCCTGGTGGTTGGAATCAGGCTTCTCGCGGGGATCGCCGGATGGCGCGCTCTCGAACGACAGTACCGCGCGAACGCTCCACCGGCGGGCCAACGTCACTGGGTGCAGGCGGGCCTGCGCTGGAACGTCAGCGTGCCGCTCGCGATCAGTGCCGACGACGCGGGCCTGCACCTGCGCTTCATCCCGCTCTACCGCTTCGCGGGCGCGCCGCTGTTCGTGCCGTGGTCGGACGTCTTGGTCAGCGAGGAGTCGTTCCTGATCCTCGAGTTCACGCGCTTCGATTTCAGCCGAGTGGCCGGCGTTCCGCTGCGGCTCGGGCCGTCCGTCGCCGGTTCCCTTCTGGCCGCGGGTCCTCGATCGCGCCGCGGAGTCCTGGGGCTCTCCTGATCGAGGTTGCGTCCTGATCTACCGCCTCGCGCGCCCGCGCCTGGTCTCGCTGACCCCGAGCAACGGCTCGATGTCGATCTCGCGGTCGGGGAACACGGCGACGAGGCGAAGTTCAGCGCCCAGCGCTCCGAGGAAGCGCCTCATGGTCGAGAGATACATATCCGTCTGACGTTCGATCTTCGACACCGCGGCCTGCTTCAGGTGCAGAGACTTGGCGAGTTCCACCTGCGTCAATTGAAGGGCTTCGCGCACCTCGCGCAGGGACATCTCGCGGCGCAGTTCTTCCTTCAGCTTCTCGACTCGTTTCTGCTCCGCTGGCGTTCTGCGTGCCTTCAAGGCATGAAACGGCTTCGTTCTCATTTGAGTCCGCTCTCGTGGGATTCAAACATGTCGTCTGCACCGCGCACGAACCGTTCATACCAGCGACTTCCCGTCTTGCGTCCACCGACGAGAAGGACCGCCGTGCGGTGTGCGTCAAACGCGTACAACACGCGGTAGGGGAGGCCGTGGTATTGGATCCGCAATTCGCGCATTCGTGACCCGTGACGCGACCCACGGACGGCGGAAGTCAGCGGAAACGAGAGCACAGGGCCATCCTCTTCGAGCAGTTCCACCGCGGCCTCGATTCTGAGCTGCAAGGCTCGAGAGAGCGTCGTGATCCAAGATTCGAATTCCTCCGAGTAGACGACGGTCCAGGACATGCAGCAGCTCCCGGGGCGTCGGCTACACTACCAATCCAGATTACTACCATTGAGTAGTTGACACAACCCGATGGAGCGACGCCTCTCGACGGCAAAGATGGGAGCGGCCCCGGAATCGCACTGCACCGTCGATCATCCGGTGTTCCCGCAGCGGGACACCGGCGCATCCGTCGTATCATCCGCGCCAACGGGCCAGGCGCGCAGCAACGAGGCACCCCATGATCGCACTCCGCCGGTACGCGCGGCTCCTCGCCGCCTGCGCGTTCCTCGCGTCGCTCGTGACGCTCGCGCCGCCCGCGTCCGCGCAGCAGAAGCGCGTCTACATCGCCAACGACGACCACACCGACTACATGTGGACCGCCGACGAGGCGGCGTACCGGCAGGCGTTCCTCGACATGATCGACTACTACCTCGACCTCGCCGACACGACCGCGAGCGAGGCGGCGCCGTACCAGAGCCGGTGGAACTGCGACGGGAGCTTCTGGGTGTGGACCTACGAGCACAACCGGACGGCGGCGCAGTTAGACCGGCTGATCGGACGGATCCGCGACGGGCACGTCAGCGTGCCGAAGAACGTGCTCGCGATCGTGTACGGCGGGACCCCGGCGGAGGCCGTGCTGCGCAGCATGTACTACGCGGGGCGGCTCGAACGGCGCTACGGGCTCGACCTGCCGCTCGCCTACGCGATGGAGGACCAGACGCTCCCGTGGGGGCTGTCGTCCTTGTGGGCGGGCTCGGGCGTGCGGTACAGCTGGAAGGGGATCTGCGCCTGCGCCTCGCAGGTCGAGGACGCGTGGGACCGGCAGCACGACATCTACTGGTACACCGGGCCGGACGGCGCGCGCGTGCTCATGAAGTGGAATTCGATGCTGAACGGGAACCAGTCGATGGGCGGCTACGCCGAGGCGCGCGATCCCGCGGCCGTGGTCGACTTCGTCACCGACGGTGCGCCGTTCAACGGCTTCGCCGCGCGTTACCCGTACCCCGTCATCGGCTGCTTCGGCAAGGGCTGGGACGACCTCCAGACGCTGACGCCGGAGTTCGTGAGCGTCGCGAAGGCGAAGACCAACGCGTCGCGGCAGGTGATCGTGTCGAACGAATCCGACTTCTTCGACGACTTCGCGCCGCTCTACGGCGCGGGGCTGGCGCGGGAGTCGGTGAGCTACGGCAACGAGTGGGAGCTGGGCGCGGCCTCGATCGCCGAGGTGTCCGCGTCCGTGAAGCGCTCGGTCGAGAAACTGCGCGCGGCGGAGGCGATGGCGACGCTCGTCGCGCTCGTGCAGCCGAGCTTTCTCGACGGGCGCAACGCGGCGCGCGACCTCGCGTTCCTCGACATGGGCCTGTACTGGGAGCACTGCTGGTCGGGCGGCCCGGGGGTGAGCGACGCGCAGCGGAACGCGTGGCAGCGCAAGCTGCGCGACGAGATCGCCGCCTACGTCTATCCCCTGCACGACGACGCGGCCGCGGCGCTCGCGGGGATGATCGCGAAGACGGGCGGCGCCGTGCGCTTCTACGCCTTCAACCCGCTCGGCTGGACGCGCTCGGAGATGGCGGAGATCCCGTACGCCGACACGAACCCGTTCCACGTCGTCGAGCTCGCGAGCGGTGCGGAGGTCGCGTCGCAGGTCGTCACCGTGAGCGGGCAGCGGCGCCTGCGCGTCATGGCGGACGGCGTGCCGCCCCTCGGCTACAAGGTGTACGAGGTGCGGCCGGGGGCGGGGACGGCGTTCCCGGCGGCGGCGACGGTCACGGGCGGGGTGCTCGAGAACGCGCTGTACAGGATCACGCTCGCCAATCGCGGCGCGATCACCAGTCTCCTCGACAAGACGCGGGCGAACCGCGAGTTCGCCTCGACCATCGGGGGTCTCGCGCTCAACGACCTCGGCGCCGGCTCGGGCACGCTCGCGACCGAGAACGCGGGCCCCGTGTCCGTGACCCTGCGCGCGGACGCGACGGGGCCGCTCGCGCACACGACGCGCGTCACGCTGTACCGCGGTTCTGCGAGGATCGAGATCGAGAACCGCATCACGCAGAACTTCACCGACGTGCGCACGTGGACCTACTCCTTCGCGCTGTCGCCGCCGACGGTCTGGCAGGAGGAGGTCGGCGCGGTGATGAAAGCGCGCCTCGCGAGCGACGGCGGGCGCTACGCGACGCGCGACGCGCGCTACGACTGGCTCACGACGAACCACTTCGCCGACATCGGCACGGCGGGCGTCGGCATGACCGTGTCGACGCCCGACACGTTCTACATGCGCCTCGGCGCGAGCACGCCGGACGTCCTCGACGTGACGACCCCGCAGCTGCGGCTCCTCGCCGGCGGGCAGGTCGACGGCCCCGCGTTCGGCATCACGAGCCAGGGCGGCGACAGCGCGTTCCTGCAGCGCTTCGCGCTGGTGCCGCACGACGCGTGGGACCAGGAGCGCGCGATGCGCGCGGCGCTCGAGCACCAGAACCCGTTCGTCGCGCGCGTGGTGACGGGCGGCGGCGCGTACCCGGAGACGTGGTACGCGCTCGCCACCGTGAGCGGCGCGGGCGTGGTCCCGTGGGCCGTGAAGCCCGCCGACGACGGGATCGGGAGCGGCCTCGTGGTCCGCGTGTGGAACCAGGGCCCGGCGCCCGCGACCGCGGGCCTCGCGTTCGCGCCGGGCTCGATCGCGGCCGCGACGCGCACGACGCACGTCGAGACCGCGCTCGAGGCGCTGCCCGCGGGCGGCGGCGTCCTCGCGCTGCCCGTGCGCGCGCAGCAGATCGCGACCGTGCGCGTGCAGCTGGATCCCGGCGCGCCGCTGGCGGGGCCGTACCTGTTCGCGGAGCGCGGGGCGGGGAACGCGGTCACCCTGCGTTGGACGTTCGGCGGCGCGCCGTCGTACACGCTCCTGCGGTCGACGACGCCGCAGTTCGCGAACCCCGCCACGGTGTTCAGCGGCGCGGGTGTCGAGGCGGGCGACGCTCCGGCGGTGCCCGCGGGCACCGCGGTCTTCTATCGCGTGGACTGATCGAGGAACTTGACGTCGGTCGCGCGGAGCACGTCGCGGTGCTCGCGCTCGTGCCACCAGCGGACCGTCACGCGCTTGCCCGGCGCGCCGGGACCGGGCCCCGTGAAGTGCGTCTCGGCGTCCCAGGCGAACGTCCAGAGCGTGCCGGCCGCGTCCTTCACCGTGAACTGCCGCGCCTCCGCGTCCCAGGCCGTGATCTCGCCGACGACCTTGATGCCCTGCGGCGAGTGCGCCCACGCCGCGGCCGGGCAGGCGATGACGAGCCCGAGTACGAGCAGGAGCGTGAGGGCCAGGGTGCGCACGCGGGGATTGTAAGCGCGGGCGCTCCGCCGGCTCCGCTCGGACCCGCTCCCCGACCGTCCATCGGCGCGTGGCGCTCGTCCATGCACCTCGCCCGTCCGCCGGACCCTCGACGGATCCACCGTCCCGCCAGCGCTGCAACTTTTCCGGGCCCGGCCCGTTTCAGCGAGCGAGAGGCGATGGACGCGGAGACCTACCGGCAGGTCGTGCTCGAAGCCAAGGACCGCGTATTCGGTTACGCGGCGCGGCTTCTCGGCGACCGGGAGGAGGCGCGGGACGTCGCGCAGGAGGCCCTCGTGAGGCTCTGGGAGCACAGGGACGGGATCGACGACGCGGCGGGCGCCCGGTACTGGGTGCTGCGCGCGACGCACAACCTGTGCTTCGACCGGCTCCGCCTGCGGACGCCCCGCGCCGAGGCCCACGACGGCGCGGCCGTGCTCGAGGCCACGCCGGCGCAGGCGCCGGGGCCCGAGCACGCCGCGGCGAACGGCGAGACGGCCCGCGCTCTCGAGGCCGCGCTCGCCCGGCTCGCGCCGCGCGACCGCGCCGTGCTCCTGCTGCGCGAAGTCCACGGCCTCAGCTATGACGAGATCGCGCAGGCGGCCGAGCTGCCGCTCGGCACCGTGAAGGCGCTCCTGCACCGCGCCCGCGAGCGGGCCCGCACGCTGCTCGTCGCGGCCGGGGTGCGGCCGTGACCGCGCGCCTCGACTGTGCCGCGGCGCGCGCGTCGATCCATGCCGCGCTCGACGTGCCCGGGATGGGCCTCGACGCCCGCACCCGCGCCCACGTCGCCGGCTGCGCGGCGTGCCGCGAACTCGCCGACGGCCTCGCGGAGCTGACCGCCGCGCTCGCCGGCGTGGCGCCGCTGGCCTTCCCGGAGGACGACCTCGCCGCGGTCTGGCGGCGCACGATCGACGCGGCGCACGCGGCGCGACCCGCGGTCCGCCGCCGCTCCGCTCTCGTGCTGCGGGCCGCCGCGTTCCTCGCGTTCGCCGCGCTCGGCGCGTGGGCCGTCGTCACGGCGACCCGCGAGCCCGAGCCCGGCCCCGCCGAGCTCGCGCGCGCCGCGAGCGACCTGGAGACCGTCCTGCGCCTCGCCGGGCGCGCGCTCGACAGGGGCCGCGAAGTGGCCGTCGACGACGCCGTCCGCCGCCCGTTCGCCTATATCCCGATCCGGCCCGAGAGGAGGCCCTGACCATGACGACCGAACGCAAGACCGCCCGCACCGCGCTCCTCGCGCTGGCGACGTTCCTGGTGCTCCTCGCCCTCGTGGTCCCGGCGGTGCACGCCGAGCCCGCGACGCTCGACCCGGCGACCCCGGGCTTCGTCGACGGGCGTGACTTCGTCGCGTTCGCGACCGACGACGGCAAGCTCGTCGAGGTGAACCTCAGCGGCTCGCTCCTGCGCTCGCTGTCGAAGTCCATGTCGAAGGACCCCGACGCCGGCGAGTTCATCGGCGGCCTGCGCTCGGTCACGGCCGTGATCGTGGGCATCGACCCGAAGCGCACCGGCGAGGCCTCGGCGAAGATCGACGCCATCGCGAAGGACCTCGCGAAGCGCGGCTGGGAGGAGATCACCCGCATCCGTGACGGCAAGACGCGCGTGCGCGTCTTCGTGCTCGAGAACGGCGAGCGCATCTCCGGGCTCACCGCGATGATCATCAGCCCGCCCGACGCGCACGAGCACGAGGACGGCGAGGACAAGGCGGAGACCGATCTCGTCTTCGCGAACATCGTCGGGCCGTTCGCGGCGAAGGACATCGCGAAGATCACGGGCAACCTCAAGATCGAGGGGCTGGACAACCTGGCCGACGACATCGACGCCAACCGCGCCGGTGCGGGCCGCAAGGGCAAGGAGGCGAAATGACCGCCCGCTCCGTACTGCTCGCGCCCGTGCTGCTCCTGGCCACGCTGGCCGCGGGCTGCTTCGGCTTCGTCGGGCTCGCGCACCTGTCGGCGGAGCACCGCCTCGCCGAGCGTGCGGCGGGCGTGCCGCTGCACGCGCAGTTCTCGCTGCACGCCGGGCCGGCCGCGCTCTCGTTCGCGCGCAACCACGCCGACGACGACGAGGCGCGCGAGTTCCTGCGCGGCATGGACGGGGCCGACATCCTCGTGCTGAACACGGACGACGGTCCGGCCGACGCGTACCGCAAGGCCGCGGCCGCGCTCGCCGCGCGACCCGGCTGGTCGACGATCGCGCGCGTGCACGACGGGGGCGACGATGCCGCCGTGCTCGTGCGGCTCGACGGCGAGCGCGTGCGGGAACTCCTGCTCGTCGCGCGCGACGGCGAGGACCTCGTGCTCGCGCACGTCGAGGGCGACCTCGACCGCGCGATCGCCGCGGCGGCGGCCGACAAGCTCGCCCGCGACCACGGCTCGATCGTCGCCTCGATCCAATAGCCGAACGCAGGGGCGGGGCTTGCCCCGCCCGCGCCGCGTTACCGCGAGTAGTGCCGGACCAGCGCGTGCACCGCGAATCGCAGGCGCTCGACGCCGCGTGACGGCGGCACGTCGTAGTACTCGGGCCCGGAGCGGCGGCGCGCCTGGATCAGCACCTCGCGCCAGTTCAGCATCCGCCAGGTGACGAACAGCAGTCCCGCGAGGAGCGCGGCGCCGACGATGCGGAACGCCCCGCGCTCCGCGCGATCGGGGTCGTCCGAGCCGTCGCGCGGCGCGTCCTGCGGCGCCAGCAGCCACAGGCCGTTCAGCAGCAGCGCGGCGGTGCCGGCGGCGAGCATCAGGAGCAGCAGGACGGTCACGGTCAATCGCACGATGGCGCCCGTCGTCATCACGGTTCCCCCCCGGGAACCGACACGCTATCGAACGTGGCGCGGGCCCGTCAACGGCGCAAGGCGGCGCTCAGGGGGCGAGGGGGGCGCCCGCGCCGGGCCACGGGCCCGGCGGCACGGGCGGCAGGTCCTTCTGCGTGACCGCCGTCCGCACCACGCGGAAGCCGCGCGCGCGGTAGTTCGGCAGCGCCGCGGGGTGGTCGAGCGTGCAGGTGTTGACGGTGCAGCGCCGCGCGCCGAGCGCGCGGACGCGCGCGATCGCGGCCTCGAGCAGCGGGCGTCCGAGCCCGCGCCCGAAGTACGCCGGCAGCAGGCCGAACAGCGCGATGTCGACCGCATCCGCCGCCGCGTCGGCCGCGAGTTCGAAATAGCCGGCGATCGAGCCGCCTTCGGCGAGGATCCAGGTTTCGTAACCGGGCTGCGTGAGCAGCGCGACCCACTCCGTCCACGTCCAGCCGAGCTTGTCGGTCCAGTACCACGGGCCACCGACGGCGGTGTAGAGGAAGCGGTTCAACTCGGGCTGCACGCGCGGACAGCGCCGCAGCGTGAACCCTTCGGGAAACGGCGGCGGGGCGGCCGGCGCGGGGGCGGGCCCGAGCGGCAGTTCGAGGTAGGTGACCGTGACGTCGCGCATGCGCCGGATTATCGCCGCGCCGCGCCCACGCGGACGACGATCGCGCCGCCGGCGCCGGGGTCGGGCTCGACCCACGCCGCGAGTCCTTCCCGCTCGAGGGCCCCGAGGTCCGCGTCCAGCTCGGCCAGCCCCGCGGCCTGGAACTCGGGGCAGGAGAGCGTCCACTGCGCCGCCCAGAGGCTCACGTGGCGCAGGAACGCCTCCGTCGCCGCGGCACCGCCGACCGTTCCGGAGTGGCCGTCGTCCGCCGTGCGCACGACGGCGCCGGTCTCGAAGGACCGGGCGAGGGTCGCGGCGTTCCGGATGCGTGATCCGTGGTCCACGGGCGGCCTCCGAAGAGACCCTAGCACCGGCCGCGCGCGCCCCCCACATTCGTCCGGAGGGGCTCGGGAGTCGCGCCCCGGAGGACACCGCGTTGCTCGAGCACACCGCCGAAGGCCAGGTCGCCCGCCTGCGGGCCACCGGGGTGGGGCGCTTCCTCGGCGCCGCGTTCCTCGGAGTCTGGCTCTGCGGCTGGGCGGTGGGGGAGAGCTTCGCGCTCTACGCGCTGGTCCGCGGCGCGGGCGCGCTCCTCACCGGACGTCCGCTCCCCGTGAAGGGCGTGGAGACGATCGGGGGCCTGCTCTTCTTCGGCGGCTTCCTCCTCGTGTGGCTCACGCTGTGGACGTTCGGCGGCCTCGCCGCGGGGACGCAGTTCCTGCGGCTCCTGTGGGGCGAGGACGCGCTGATCGTGGACGGCGCCGGGCTCACGCGCGTGCGGCGGGCCGGTCCCTTCCGCCGGACGAAGACGTGGACCCGCGACGCGATCCGCGGCTTCGACCTCACCCCGTCGCGGCACTTCGACGTCCTCACGACGACGGGCCAGGAAACCCTGTCCGACCTCGGGACGATCGGCGAGCGCGAGGCCCTCGTCGCCGAGCTGAACGAAGCGTTCGGGCGCGGGCCGGCGCCCTCGGCGGCCGGCGCCGCCGCGGTCGCGCCGGACGAACCGGTGCAGCTGCCCGAGCGCTGGCGCGAGACGATCGACGCGGAGGGCCTGCCCGCGGTCGTGCCCGATCCCGTCGCGCGGCAGCGCGGCGCGCGCCTCGTGTGGATCCTCGCGCTCGTCGCGCTGTTCCTCGACGCACGGCTCATGGCGCGCGCGACGGACGGCGGCCGCGCGTCCGCGACTCCGCTCGTGGTCGTGAGCCTCGTCGCCGCGCTCCTCGTGTGGGGCGCGGCATGGCTGACGTGGGGCCGGATCGAACTGCGGATCGAGGACGGACGGATCGTCGTGCGGCGGCGCTTCGGCGCGCGCGTGCGCGAGGTCTTCGCGGGCCACGCGCTGCAGCTCAGCGTCGGGTCCGACGAGGGCACGGACACGTGGGCGCTCGACCTCCTCGCGGCGGGCGCCACGCCCTCGACGGACGTACGTACGCGGGCGACGCGCCGCCACCTCGCCTACGGAAGGAACGACCGCACGCGGCCGCTCGCGCTCGGGCGCTGGCTCGCGGCGCGGGCCCGCGTGCCGCTGCACGACCTCACGACCGCGACGGCGCGCGCGGCCTCGCTCGCGGAAGTGCGCGCGCAGCTCCGCGCCTCGGGCGCGGTCGGACGGTTCGTGGAGCGGCTCCTGCCGCGCGAGGGACCTACGGCTTCACGTCGCGATTGACGCGCTGGCTCACGGTGCGGACCGCGCGGCCCTCGTAGTCGATCTCGACCAGTTCGATCATCCCGCCGCTCGGCGGATGGACCTGCTCGAACGCCTGCAGGGCCTCGGCCTCGGTCGACGCCTCGATGGGCGTGATGCCGTTGCCGGTGTACCAGTGACGGCTCTGGGTGTTGATGGCGATCGCGAAACGGGGCATGGCGGTCTCTCGGGCTGCCTCGCCGCGGCGAGGGTTCGTGTTCCCGGGGCGTCCGGCCGGCGGCCGGGGAGGGGGGGTGAAGAGTTCGGCTAACAAGATCGTATGGGAGTCGCGATTCGTCAACTCCACGTCGGCGAGGTTCCCGCGACCGGGATGAAACACCCATCGCATCAAGGATTTGCGAGATGAGCGGGGACCCGGCCCGGGCTACACTCGGGGCATGGCGGGACCCATGGGCGACAGGATGCCGGAAGCGGGAACGGCCGCCGCGGAGCGCCACAAGCGCCGCGTCGCCCTGAGCTCGCTCGTCGCCGCGCTGGTCCTCACCGCCCTCAAGCTCGTCGTCGGCCTGGCCACCAACAGCCTGGGCATCCTCTCCGAGGCCGCGCACTCGGGGCTCGACCTGCTCGCCGCGGCGATGACCTTCTGGGCCGTGCGCGCGGCGATCCAGCCCGCGGACAGCGAGCACACCTACGGCCACGGCAAGATCGAGAACGTCTCCGCGCTGTTCGAGACGCTGCTGCTCCTCCTGACCTGCGGCTGGATCGTCTTCGAGGCCCTGCGGCGCATCGCGTTCAGCGGCGGGCACGACGTCGACGCGAACGCGGCGGCGTTCGCGGTGGTGTTCCTCTCGATCGCGGTCGACGTGTCGCGCTCGCGCGCGCTCGCGCGCGCCGCGCGGCGGTACCACAGCCAGGCGCTCGAGGCCGACGCGCTGCACTTCTCGACCGACGTGTGGTCGTCCGCGGTCGTGGTCCTCGGACTGCTCGCCGTGCGCCTCGCCGACGCCACCGGCCTGCGCTGGCTGGAGAAGGCCGACGCGGTCGCGGCGCTGGGCGTCGCCGTGATCGTCGTGACGATCAGCGTGCGGCTGGGGCGGCGCGCGGTGCTCGAACTGCTCGACACGGTGCCGCACGACCTCGCGAGCCGCATCATCGCGTCCGCGGCGCGCGTGCCCGGCGTGCTCGAGGTGCGGCAGGTCCGCGTGCGGCGGAGCGGCCCCGAGTGGTTCAGCGACGTCATCGTCGCCGTGGACCGCGGCGCGCCGGTCGAGGACGCGCACGACATCGCGACGCGCGTCGAAGGGGAGGTGCGCGACATCCTTCCCGGCGCGGACGTCGTCGTGCACGTCGAGCCCGGCGAAATGACGCTGCCCGCCGTCAGTTCAGGTCGAACACCAGCACCTCGGACGGTTCGACGCCGGTGAGGTCGAGGTGCGCGGGTCCGCTGATCCCCGCCGCGTCACCCGGCCCGAGGATCTGGCCGTCGAGGTTCACGCGCCCGGTCGCGACGTGGACCCACGCGTGGCGGCCCTCGACGACCTCGTGCGCGGTGCGCGCGCCCGCGGCGAGGCGCGTCGCGAAGATGCGCGCGTCCTGGTGGATCGTGACGGACCCGGCGGCCCCGTCCGGCGAGGCGATGAGGCGCAGCGCGCCCTCCTGCTCCTCGGGCAGGAACGTCTTCTGCTCGTAGCCGGGCGTGATGCCGCGGCGCTCCGGCAGGATCCAGATCTGCAGGAGGTGCACCGGGTCGACCTTCGAGTGGTTGAACTCGCTGTGCGTCACCCCGGTCCCGGCCGACATGCGCTGCACGTCGCCGGGCCGGATCACGGAGCCGTTGCCCATGCTGTCCTTGTGCTCGAGCGCGCCCTCGAGCACGTAGGTGACGATCTCCATGTCGCGGTGCGGATGGGTGGGGAAGCCCTCGCCGGGCTGCACGACGTCCTCGTTGATGACGCGCAGCGTGCGGAAGCCCATGTGCCGCGGGTCGAAGTAGTCGCCGAACGAGAACGTGTGGTACGTGCTGAGCCAGCCGAAGTCGAAATGGCCGCGGTCCTTCGCGAGCCGGAGCGTGGTGGTCATCGGTTCTCCTCGGAGAGCGGGTTCGGCGATACTTTAAGATTGAAACGTTTCCTGTCAACCGTGACCACAGTTGTCGTCAGCCGGACCCCGTTGGACGGCCCGGGGCGACCGCTCACGGCGGCTCCCGGCCCGCTCGTGCGTCCCGCCGGAAATGGCGTGCCGAACCGCGCTACATAGCCCCCCAGCGCCGGGTTTCGGGGCGGCGCCGGGAGGCCCCATGCGTCGGTTGGTCAGGTGGCTCGTCGTTCTCCTCGTCCTCGCCGCGGGCGCCTACGGCGCGTACGCGTACTTCCAGAACCGCAAGGCCGGGGACGACGGCCAGAAGCTCGTCGAGGTGACCCTCGGCGCGATCACCGAGAAGGCGCTCGCGACCGGCCAGATCGAGCCGCGGCTCAAGTTCCGCGTCAAGTCGAAGATCTCCGGGATCGTGAAGCGCTGCGACGTGCAGGTCGGCGACGTGGTGCACCCCGGCGACGCGCTGTTCGAGATCGAACCCGACCCGACGCCGGCCGAACTGATCGAGGCCGAGGGCCGGCTGCAGATGGCGCAGGTCGCGTTCCAGCGCGCCGACGCCGACTACAAGCGGATCTCCGACCTCTCGCGCCAGGGCGTCGTCTCGCGCGGCGACCTCGACGCGAGCCGCGAGTCGTACGAGCGCACGAAGACCGAGGTCGCGCGCGCGCAGGACGCGCTGCAGCTCCTGCGGAAGGGCCGGCTCGAAGGGCGCGGCACCGCGATGGAATCGGTGATCCGCGCGACCTCGGGCGGCGTCGTGCTCGAGAGGCTCGTGAACCCCGGCGACCCGGTGGTGCCCCTGACCTCGTACCAGCCGGGCACCGACATGGCGACGATCGCGGACATGGGCGACCTCATCTTCAAGGGCACCGTCGACGAGATCGACGTCGGCAAGCTGCGCGCCGGCACCGTCGCGCGGCTCAAGATCGGCTCGCTCCCCGACGCGCCGGTCACCGGGAAGCTCGTCCGCATCGCGCCGCAGGCCAAGGAGAAGGACAACGCGCGCCTGTTCGAGGTCGAGATCGAGCTCGACCCCGTCAAGGACATCGTGCTGCGCGCGGGCTACTCTTCGACCGCCGATCTCGTGATCCGCGAGAAGAAGGACGTCCTCGTCGTGCCCGAGCGGCTCGTGCACTTCGAGGACGGCGGCAAGAAGGCGTGGGTCGAGGTCCCGGCCGGCGTGCCGAAGGCGCCGCCGCGGAAGCTCGACGTCAAGACCGGCCTCTCGGACGGCCTCAACGTCGAGGTGGTCGAAGGGCTCAAGAAGGGCGAGAAGGTCGTCGAGCGTCCGCCGCGCGAAATCAGCGTGAGCTGAGCGGGCCCCCGATGACCGGCAGCCTCCTCAACCTGCGGCAGCTGTTCCGCGACCTCTGGAGCCAGAAGCTCCGGACGACGCTCACGATCTTCGGCATCGTGTGGGGCACGGTCGCGGTCAGCCTGCTGCTCGCGTTCGGCCGCGGCTTCCACGAGCAGACCGCGAAGAGCTTCAACGGCCTGGGCGAGGGGATCGTGATCTGCTGGCCGTCGCGGACCTCGCTGCCGTGGGAGGGCATCGGGAAGGGCCGCCCCGTCCGCCTCACCGAGGAGGACATGCAGCTCCTGCGCGACCAGGCCCAGACGCTCGGCGGGATCTCCGGAGAGTACAGCGACAACCTCCTCGTGAACTACAACGAGAAGACCGTCCGCATCGACGTGTCCGGCGTGGCGCCCGAGTTCGGCGACATGCGGAACCTGATCCCGGCGGCCGGGGGGCGCTTCCTGAACGCGCTCGACTGGCGCGACCGGCGCCGCGTCGCGTTCATGGGGGACAAGCTCGCCGGCGAGATCTTCGGCAGCGTCGACCCGGTCGGGAAGCTGATCCGCATCAACGGCTCGCCGTTCCTGCTCGTGGGCGTGTTGCAGAAGAAGCAGCAGGACTCGAGCTACAGCGGGCGCGACGAGGGGAAGATCTTCATCCCCGGCTCGACGTTCGTCGGCATGACGGGGGCCAAGTACGTCGACAACTTCATCGTCAAGGCGAAGTCCGGGTTCTCCTCCGAGCCGCTCAAGAAGGAGGTGCTCGGGATCATCGCCAAGAAGGCGCGCTTCAACCCCGAGGACAAGGAGGCCGTGTCGACGTGGGACACGACCGACAACATGAAGTTCCTGGGGACCTTCATGGGCGGCTTCCGGCTGTTCCTGGGGATCATCGGCATGCTGACGCTCGTCGTCGGCGGCATCGGCGTGTCGAACATCATGAACGTGGTGGTCGAGGAGCGGACCCGCGAGATCGGGATCAAGCTCGCCCTCGGCGCGCAGCCGCGCTCGATCATGCTGCAGTTCCTCGCCGAGACGCTGATCATCACCGCGCTGGGCGGGGCGGTCGGGATCCTGATCTCGGCCGGGATCTGCGCGCTGTTCCCGGTGCTCGGGCTCACCGACTACGTCGGCAGCCCGTCGGTCGGCGGCTCGATCGGCCTCTTCGCGGCCGGGCTCCTCGGCGTGGTCGGGCTCGTGGCCGGCTGGTTCCCCGCGCGCGACGCGGCGCGGCTCGACCCCGTCGTCGCGATGAAGAAGTGAGGGGCGGGCGCCATGACCAAGCCGCGCTTCGACGTCGTCCTGCAGCTGTTCCTCTCCGCCTCGCGCGTGCAGCGCAAGCGCGGGGCCCTGACCGTGGCCGCGATCGCGTGGGGGACGCTCACGCTGCTGCTCCTCCTCGCCTTCGGCGAGGGCCTCACGCGCCAGCTGTCGAAAGCGCGTGCCGGCATGGGGAACAACATCGCGGTGATCTGGCCCGGCGAGACGAGCAAGGTGTGGAAGGGCCTGCCGATCGGGCGCCCGATCCGCCCCGACGTCGACGACCTGCCGCTGATCCGCGAGCGCGTGCCGGGGCTCGCGGTGGCGACCGGCGAGCTCGTCAACTGGCAGTGCACTCTCACCTGGGGCACCAGGACCGTGAACGGCCGCGTGAACGGCGAGGAGCCCGTCTACGGCGAGATCCGAAACCACATCGCGCGGCAGGGCGGCCGCTTCCTCAACGACGGAGACCTCCAGGACCGCCGGCGCGTCGTGTTCCTCGGCAACAAGATGGCCGACGACATCTTCGGCAAGGCGAAGAACCCGGTCGGCGAGATCCTCCTGATCAACAACGTGCCGTACACGGTCGTCGGCGTGATGCAGAAGAAGCTGCAGATGGGCACGTACCAGGGCCCGGATGAGGACCACGCGGTCATCCCGCTGACGACGTTCCGCGCGCAGTGGGGCCGCTCCAAGCTCAACAACGTGCTCCTCAAGCCGGAGCGCCCCGAGCTCATGGGCGCGGTGCTGCGCGGCTACGCCGAGGCCCTCTCGCCCAAGTACGGCTTCGACCCCGCGGACGAGCGCGTGTCGGGCGTCTGGGACACCGTCAAGACGAGCCGCACGTTCATGAACGTCATCGTCGGGATCCAGATCTTCCTCGGCATCATCGGCGGCCTCACGCTGCTCGTCGGCGGCGTGGGCGTCGCGAACATCATGTACGCCGTGGTGAACGAACGGACGCGCGAGATCGGCGTGAAGATGGCCCTCGGCGCCCGCCCGGGCTGGATCACGGGGCCGCTGGTGCTCGAGGCGCTGCTCTTCACGCTCCTGGGCGGGCTGATCGGCATGGTGATCGCCATCCTGGTCGTCGCCGGTCTCGACCAGGTGCCGACCGCCGGCAACGAGGCGCTCGAGTTCCTCGGGAAACCGGTCATCTCCCCGGCGATCGGGCTCGGCGCCGCCGCGGTGCTCGGACTGATCGGGCTCGCCGCGGGCTACTTCCCGGCGCGCCGGGCCGCCGCGATCAATCCCGCCGAAACGCTGCGCTACGAATAGGGGACGACCCGATGAACATCCCGCTCCTGCGCAAGAACGGTTCCGCGCCGCCGCCCGTCGACGGCGAGGTCATCCGCATGGAAGCGATCCGCAAGGTGTACGACACCGGCAAGATCAAGGTCGAGGCGCTGCGCGGGGTCGACCTCACGGTGCGCGCGGGGGAGTTCGTCGCGATCGTCGGCCCGTCCGGTTCGGGCAAGTCGACGCTCATGAACCTCCTCGGCTGCCTTGACACGCCGACCGACGGACGTTACATGCTGCGCGGCGACGCGGTGTCGGAGATGGACGCGGCACGGCTCGCGGCGGTGCGGAACCGCCGCATCGGCTTCATTTTCCAGAACTTCAACCTGCTGCCGCACCTCTCCGCCGCCGAGAACGTCGAGATGCCGATGCTGTTCGGCGGGATCGCGCGGCGCGAGCGGACGCGGCGCGTCGCCGACCTGCTCGGGAAGGTGGGGCTGGCGGACCGCATGCACCACAAGCCGACCGAACTGTCCGGCGGCCAGATGCAGCGCGTCGCGATCGCGCGGGCGCTGGCGATGGAGCCGGACATCCTGCTCGCCGACGAGCCGACCGGGAACCTCGACACGAGTTCCGGCGGCGACATCATGGGGCTGTTCGAGGAGCTGTGGCAGCAGGGCCGCACGGTCCTCGTGATCACGCACGACATGGCGCTCGCGCGCCGCGCCGGCCGGGTCGTCGAGGTGCGCGACGGCTCGATCGTCCGCGACGAGACCGTCGCCGCGTAGGGGAGAGCCGGCATGACGAAGGAAGTCCTCGCCGCCCTGGTCCTCGGGGCGTTCTTCATCGCCGTGGCCGTGGGCGCGGTCGCGTGGATCGCCAGGCCGGGCGGCGTGCTCTCGGACATGCACGGACCGGGCACGCGCGACCACGGGACGGCGTTCCTCGAACTGCAGAAGATCTGGGAGCCCGGAACGGCCTACGTGCAGGAGGCCCAGCGGGAGGACGAGAACCGCGACGTCGCCGGCGACCGGGAGGACGACCCGCCTACCACAACCCCAGCTGGTCCTTCGCCTCGTCGCTCGCCATGAGCCGCGGATCCCACGGCGGATCCCACACCAGTTCGACGTTGACGTTCTCGACCCCGGGGATCAGCGCGACGTTCTCGTGCACGGCCGTCATGATCATCGGGCCCACGGGGCACATCGGCGAGGTCAGCGTCATCTTCACGTTGACGTCCTTGCCCTCGTTGTCGATGTCGACGTCGTAGACCAGGCCCAGGTCGACGATCCCGATGCGGATCTCGGGATCGGTCACCGGGCGGATCGCCTCGAACACCTCGTCGCGCGTCAGAGCCATCACGCACCCCGCGACAGCGCCTGCTCGAGGGTCGTCCACGGCAGGAGCGCGCACTTGATCCGGACGGGGAACTTCTTCACGCCCTCGAGGACCGACAGGTCCCCCAGGAGCGCCTCGTCGGGCGCCGACTCGTCGTGCAGCATCGCCTTGAACGCGGCGATGACCCGGCGCGCCTCGTCCACCGGCTTGCCGCGCAGCTGTTCGGCCAGGAGCGAGCCGGAGGCCACGCTGATCGAGCAGCCGCGGCCGCGGACCGAGACGTCGGCGATGACGCCGTCCTCGAGGTCGAGTTCCAGCGTGACCTCGTCGCCGCAGAGCGGGTTGTAGCCTTCCTCGGACACGTCCGGGTGCGCGAGGGGCTTCGCGCCCCGCGGCGACCGGTAGTGGTCGAGGATCACGTCCCGGTACAGCTCGTCAAGCTCGAACGACATGCCCAAGGAACTCCCGCGCGTGCCGGATCGCGAACACCAGGTTGTCGATCTCGGGAAGCGTATTGTACGCGCCGAAACTGGCCCGCGCGGAGGCGGGGATGTCGAGGCAGCGCGACAGCGGCATCGCGCAGTGGTGCCCGGCCCGGATCGCGACGCCCTGCCGGTCGAGGATCGTGGCCAGGTCGTGCGGGTGCACGTCCCGGTCGACGAACGCGACGAGCGCGACGCGGTCCTCGGCGTTCTTCGGGCCGAAGACGCGCAGGCTCGGGATCTCCGCCAGGCGCCGCAGCGCGTAGTCGGTCTGGCAGATCCCGTGCTGGCGGATGTTCTCCATCCCGATGCCCGTGAGGTAGGTGATCGCGGCGCCGAGGCCGATCGCGTCGGCGATGTTCGGCGTGCCGGCCTCGAACCTGTGCGGCGGCTTGGCGTACGTCGTGCCCTCGAGCGTCACGCGCTCGATCATCTCGCCGCCGCCGAGGAACGGCCCCATCTCCTGGACCAGCTTCGCGGTGCCGATCAGCACGCCGATGCCCGTCGGGCCGTAGGTCTTGTGGCCGGAGTAGGCGAGCGCGTCGCAGCCCAGCGCGTCGAACGACACCGGCATCTGCGGCACGGTCTGCGTGGCGTCGACGATCGTCAGCACGTCCGGCGAGGCCTCGCGCACCTCGCGGATCAGGGCGGCGACCGGGTTGATCGTCCCGACGACGTTCGAGCCGTGGACCAGCGTGAAGATCTTCACGCGCGGCGACAGCTCCTTCCGGAACGCGTCGAGGTCGAGGACGCCGTCGGGGGTGACCGGGACGTAGCGCACCTCCGCGCCCGTGTCCCGCGCGACGAGCTGCCACGGGACGATGTTGCTGTGGTGCTCCATCACCGTCGTGAGCACGATGTCGCCGTGGGTGAGGCGGCGCCGCCCCCACGCCCAGGCGAGGAGGTTCAGGGACTCGGTGGTGTTCCGCGTGAACACGACCCGCGAGGGGTCGTCGACGCCGACGAACTGCCCGGCCAGCCCGCGCGCCCGCTCGTACATCGCGGTCGCCTCCTCGGCCAGGGTGTGGATGCCGCGGTGCACGTTGGCGTTGTGGTTCTCGTAGTAGTCCACCAGCGCGTCGATCACCGCACGCGGCTTCTGCGTCGTCGCCGCGTTGTCGAGGTAGACCAGCGGCATCCCGCGGACCTGCCGCGCGAGGATCGGGAACTGCTCGCGGATGCCCGCCACGTCGAACGGGCAGCCGCAGTCCTCGAGCGGCGCGTGGTGACCGGACGGCAGCTTCGATGGGGGGCCGGACATGGTCTCGTGCTCCTGGCGTCTAGTGCGTGGACAACAGGCGTTCGGCGACGCGCGCGCGCACGCGTTCGGTGGCGAGGCCCTCGGGGGCGCGCGCGAGCAGCGCCTCGAAGAACCCGCCGACGATCATCGCCGTGGCTTCCGGCGCGGCCATCCCGCGGCTCCCGAGGTAGTAGAGCTGCTCGTCGTCGATCGGGCCGACGGTCGCGCCGTGCTTGGCCTGCACCTCGTTGGTGAGGATCTCGAGCTCGGGGATCGAGATCGCGTTGGCGGTCTCGGAGAGCAGGAGGTTGCGGTTCTCCTGGTAGGCCTGCGAGCGCAGCGCCTCGGTGCCGATCCACAGCCGGCCGGTGGCGCTCGAGCGGGCCTTTCCGCCGAGCGCGACGCGCACGTCGAGGTTGGTCGTCGTGTCGGGTGCGTGGTGCTCGAGGATCGTGTGGTGGTCGAAGACCTGGCGCCCCGCGCCGAACACCGCGCCGAGCACGTCGGCCCCGGCGCCGGCTCCCCGGGCGTCGATGACGAGGTCGGCCTTGGCGAGCCCGGCACCGAACGCGGCGAAGAGCTGGCGGGCGAAGGCGTCGCGCTCGAGGCGGACGTGCGTGACCGAGGCCGCCGTGGCGCGGAGCGGCAGCTCCTGCACGTAGACCAGTGTCACGCGCGCGCCCTGCGCGACGTGGACCTCGTTGGTCCGGTGGACCATCAGCGCGGCGCCGTCCGTCGTCCCGGTGAGTTCCTCGAGCAGGGTCGCCTCGGCGCCCTCCTCGAGCAGCACGAGGTTCCGCGGCAGGACGAGCCCGCTGGCGGGTGCGGCGGTCTGCACGTGGATCGGCCGCGACAGCGCCACGCCCCGGGGGACGCGCACGCACAGCCCGCCGCTCCAGAACGCGGCATTGAGCGCCGCGAACGGGGAGTCGGACGGCGCGACGATCGTCGCGAGGTGCGGGGCGACGAGGTCCTCGCGCGTGCGCGCGGCGGTCTCGAGGTCGAGCACCTCGACGCCCGCCTCGCGGGCCTCGCGGCCGAGCTCGACGACCGTGCCCGCGCCCTCGCCGGCCGCGCCGCGCCGGATCACGACGGACGCCGGCGCGTCGTCGGGCAAGGTACCGGTGCGCACCACGCCCGCGTCGTGCACGAGCGGCAGGTCCTGCGGGACGAGCCGCGCGGGATCGACGTAGCGCCAGCGGTGCTGCGCGCGGTCGGGCAGGGGCAGGTCGCGGTGCGTCTCCCACGCCGCGGCGCGCCGCTCGGCGAGCCAGCCCGGGCCGTTCTTGGCCAGCGCGAGCGCGGAGTCCCTGTCGAAGTTGGCGCCCATCAACCCACCGAGCCTTCCATTTCGAGCTGGATCAGCCGGTTCAGCTCGACCGCGTACTCCATCGGCAGCTCCTTCGTGAACGGCTCGATGAAGCCGTTGACCACCATCGTCGTGGCCTCGGACTCCGACAGGCCGCGGCTCATGAGGTAGTAGAGCTGCTCCTCGCCGACCTTGCTGACCGTCGCCTCGTGCTCCACGCGGACGTCGTCCTCGGCGATCTCCATCGTCGGATAGGTATCGGAACGCGAGGCGTCGTCGAGGATCAGCGCGTCGCAGCGCACGTTGACCCGGCAGCCGTGGGCCTTGGGGTAGACCTTCACCATGCCGCGGTAGGAGCCGCGCCCGCCGTCCTTCGAGATCGACTTCGAGGTGATCGTCGAGGTCGTGTGCGGCGCGGCGTGGATCACCTTGGCGCCCGCGTCCTGGTGCTGGTCGCGGCCGGAGAAGGCGATCGACAGCACCTCGCCGTGGGCCCGCGGCCCGACGAGGTAGATCGCCGGGTACTTCATCGTGAGCTTGCTGCCGAGGTTGCCGTCGACCCAGTCGACGCGCGCGTCCTCGTGCGCCATCGCGCGCTTGGTGACGAGGTTGTAGATGTTCTTCGACCAGTTCTGGATCGTGGTGTAGCGGATTGACGCACCCTTCAGCGCGACGAGCTCGACCACGGCCGAGTGCAGCGAGTCGCGCCGGTACACCGGGGCCGTGCAGCCTTCGATGTAGTGCACGTGCGCGCCTTCGTCGGCGATGATCAGCGTACGCTCGAACTGGCCGAGCGCCTCCGAGTTGATGCGGAAGTAGGCCTGCAGCGGGATGTCGACCTTGACCCCCGGCGGCACGTAGATGAACGAGCCGCCCGACCACACCGCGGTGTTGAGCGCGGCGAACTTGTTGTCGGTCGACGGGATCACGGTGCCGAAGTACTTCTGCACGATCTCGGGGTGCTTCCGGAGACCGTCGTCCATCGAGAGGAAGATGACGCCCTTCTTCTCGAGCTCGGTCTGCACCGAGTGGTACACCACCTCGGACTCGTACTGCGCGGTCACGCCGGCGAGGAACTTCCGCTCGGCCTCGGGCACGCCGAGGCGATCGAAGGTCTGCCGCACCTCGGGCGGGACCTCGTCCCAGTTCGTCGCGCCGGACTCGCCGGGGCGCACGTAGTAGGTGATGTCGTCGAAGTCGATCTCCGACAGGAGCTGCGTGTTGCCCCACGTCGGCATCGGCCGCGCCTTGAAGATCCCGTAGGCCTCGATCCGCCGCTCCGTCATCCAGGCCGGCTCGTTCTTGATGGCCGAGATCTGGCGGACGATCTCCTCGTCGAGACCCTTCCGGGTCTTGAAGATCGAGGTGTCGGCGACGTGGAAGCCGTACTTCTCCTCGTAGCTGCTGTTGATGTCGAGCCCGCGATCCGGCGTGCTCATGTCAGTTCTCCCGGGTGCTGGCGGCCGGCTCGAGCCAGTCGTAGCCGCGCTCCTCGAGCTCGTGGGCGAGTTCGGCGCCGCCGGACCGGACGATGCGGCCGTCGATCATCACGTGGACGACGTCGGGCGTGACGTAGCGCAGGATGCGCTGGTAGTGCGTGATCAGGAGGACACCGCGCTCCGGCCCGCGCAGGCGGTTGATCCCCTCGGAGACGACCTTCAGCGCGTCGATGTCGAGCCCCGAGTCGGTCTCGTCGAGGATCGCGAGCTTCGGCTCGAGGAGCGCCATCTGCAGCATCTCGACGCGCTTCTTCTCGCCGCCCGAGAACCCCTCGTTGACGTAGCGCGTCGCGAACGACGGGTCGATGCCGAGGAGCGTCATGTTCTCCTGCACGCGGCGGCGGAACTCCCTCACGGCCAGGCCCTCGCCGTGGACCGCGCGCGTCGCGGCGCGCAGGAAGTTCGCCACCGTGACGCCGGGGATCGCCATCGGGTACTGGAAGCCGAGGAAAATCCCGCGCCGCGCCCGCTCGTCGGTGGACAAGCCGGCGAGGTCCTCGCCGCGGACCTGCAGGGCGCCGCCGGTGACGGTGAACTTCGGGTGGCCCATCACCACGTGCGAGAAGGTGCTCTTGCCCGAGCCGTTGCGGCCCATCAGCGCGTGCACCTCGCCGGGACGGATGGTGAGGTCGACACCCTTGAGGATCGGCTTGTCCTCGATCGCGGCAGTCACGCCCCGGGCTTCGAGGAGGGGCGCTCCAGGCACAGTGCTCATCGTTCGGATCTCCGGTTCGTCGGCGGACCGCGCGCGGCCCGCGGGGTCGGTCGGTCAGGCCTGGTTCTGGTTGGGGGAGCCCGCGTGCGACGGCAGGCGCGCGCCGCGGCGCGGGAACCGCGTGCGGTCGAGGCCCGCGGCGAGGCGCACGAGGTGCGCGTTCACGTTGACCTCGGTGGCCAGGACGTCGGCCAGCGAGATCGAGCTCAGGAACTCGTGCACGATGCCGCCCAGCGTGAGCCACACGGGCCGGATGCCGCAGTCGCCGTGGTAGACGCAGCCCTGGCCCGCGTCGCCGCCGGAGCAGCGCTCGAGCTCGAACACGCCGCCGCTGATCCCCTCGATGACCTCGGCCACCGAGATCTGGTCCGCACCGCGGGCGAGCACGTAGCCGCCCTCCTTGCCGCGGATCGACCGGACGAGTCCGAGCTGGCGCAGGCGGCTCATGATCTTGGCCGTGTTCTCGTCCGACAGGCCCACGGCCTCGGCGATCTGGCCGATCGTGGTCTTGGACTCGCTGCGCGCCAGCTGCCCCAGGCAGCGGATCGCGTACTCCTCCTGGCTCGTGACCTTCATCGGGGGTCTCCCACGCGACTTACGATACCTAAACTGGAAACGGACGTCAAGTATTAACCCGCTGAACGCGCGCGGGTTGGTCGTCCGTCGTGGGCGCACGAGGGCCCGGTTCCGGGATCCGCCGCGGGTGTCCGCGGTCAGGGACAGCTGCTGTGCGCGACGCGCGGGACGCCGTTCGACGAGCGCCCCAGGAGCCCGGCGGACGCGGCGTAGTGCGGGACCACGAGGTAGCCGTAGGCCTGGCCCGCGGGGGGATTCTCCACGACCGGGGTGTACACCGCCGGCACGGAGGCGTGGTAGCAGTCGCCCGCGTCGGCCGGCGGCGTGCCGGTCAGGAGCTTCCTGTAGACGTCGTAGCCGACCGCAGTGCGCTCGGGCGCCCACGACAGCCACGCGAACGGCGCACGGTCGCCGGCGCGGTGGACGATCGCGTACTGCACGATGCGGTCGTCGGCGTCGCACATGTCGCCGCGCAGGTCGTTGTCCTCGTCCTCCTGCAGCGGGTTGTTGGCGACCGGGCAGTTGTCGTCGCAGTTCGCCGTCACGCGGTTGTGGCAGAGCACGTTGCTCTTGACGTTGTCGTGGTTGCCGTCGTCGAGGATGCGGTCGTTGTCGCTGTCGGCATCGTTGCGGTCGAGCGTGCCGTCGCCGTCGTTGTCCGTGTCGCACACGCCCTGGCGGCCGTCGCCGTCGATGTCCGGCTCCGACAGGTTGGCCTGCGTGCTGCAGGTGTCGCACGAGTCGCCCACGCCGTCGTGGTCGTTGTCGACCTGGTTGGGGTTCGCCGCGAACGGGCAGTTGTCGAGCTCGCCGGACACGCCGTCGGCGTCGGTGTCGTTCAGCGGATCGTTGGCCCACGTGTCGCACGCGTCGCCCTTGCCGTCGAAGTCCTTGTCGGCCTGGGTCGGGTTCGCGGTGGTGGGGCAGTTGTCGGCGCAGGTGCGCACGCCGTCGCCGTCCGGGTCCTGCTCCGACGCGGGGAGCGCGGGCCAGGCCGGGTCGTTGCAGTCGTTGTTCTTCCCGTCGCAGACCTCGGCGCCGTTCGGCCGCACGGACGCGTCGGCGTCGTTGCAGTCGCCGCCGCCCGTCGACGGGCTCGGGTTGCAGGACCGGTCCTGGTAGCCGTCGTGGTCGGAGTCGGGGCACGTCGTGCCGCACGCGGGGTCCTGGGCGTCGGTGAAGCCGTTGCAGTTGTCGTCGATCCCGTTGCTGCAGTTCTCGGCCGCGGCGGGGCTCACCGCCGCGTTCGCGTCGTTGCAGTCCGTCGAGTTCGCGACGTAGCCCGCGGGAGGGGAACAGGCCTGCGTCGTGCTCGCCGCGTTCCCGTAACCGTCGTTGTCCGCGTCGCGGTAGTACGTCGTCTTCACGCCCTCGTCGATCGATCCGTCGCAGTCGTCGTCGATCCCGTTGCAGAGCTCCGTCGCGCCCGGGTTCACCGCCGCGTTCGCGTCGTTGCAGTCCGTCGAGTTCGCGACGTAGCCCGCCGGCGCCGAACAGGCCTGCGTCGTGCTGGCCGCGTTGCCGTAACCGTCGTTGTCCGCGTCGCGGTAGTAGGTCGTCTTCACGCCCTCGTCGATC
>JABLTH010040705.1_pt1 | contig 24212 bp, 20 predicted proteins | sample 7875711 | NCBI WGS metagenome assembly JABLTH01 (sample SAMN14941262, study PRJNA633318) | bioreactor metagenome | isolation source: bioreactor | place: China | collected 2019-03-05 | reverse complement strand
TCGAAGACCTCGGCCGGGATCCGCTCGTCGTAGAAGCGGAACACCGCCTCGTCGCCGACGAGGATGTCACGCCGCCGCTCGCGCTCCTCGAGCTTCTCCAGGCGGCGGCGCAGCTCGGCGTTGCTGCGCCAGAACGCCGAGACGCGCTTGTCGATCCGGCTCGGATCCCATTCGCCCTCGACGAGCGCGTGGCGCACGAACAGCTCGCGGGCGGCCGGCCGGTCGATCCGGGCGAACTGCACCCGGCGGCGGGCGACAAGCTCCACGCCGAACAGGGTCACCTTCTCGAACGCGACGGCGGCGCCCGCCTCCTTCGACCAGTGCGGCTCTGAGATCTGCCGCTTGGCGAGATCGCCGGCGAGGGCCTCGGCCCAGGCCGGGTCGATCGCGGCCGCGGTGCGCGCGAACGTGCGCGACGTCTCCACGATCTCGGCCGCCATGACCGCGCGCGGCGCCCCGGTCCCCGAGGCTTGGTCCTTGAGGCGTCCCGAACGGCGCAGGGCCGACCCGGGGAACAGCGAGAACCGGATCCCGCGTGCGCCGCGGTACTCGGCGACCCGACGCTTCTGGTCCTTCTGCCCGCCCTTGGCCGGCGGCCCCTTGGTGAGGGTGCGCTCGTCCAGGATCCCGATGTGGCTGAGCAGTCCGGCGAGCAGCGCGCGATGCACCGCCTCGGGAGCGGCGGCGCCGGTGTCGGCCTCGCGTCCGGCCTTCACGAGGGTGCGCAGCTGGCGGTGCACGTCGAACCACTCGCGCACCCGGACGTAGTTCAGGTGCTCGGCGCGGCAGAGTCGGCGGAACGCACTGGATCCGAGCTCGCGCTGCTGCTCGCGCAGGTGGTTCCACAGGTTCAGGATCGAGAGGAAGTCGCTGGTCGGATCCGCGAACCGGGCGTGCATCCGCTCCGCCTCGTCGCGCACCCCCTGTGGTGCGTCGGCGGAGGGGCGCTCGCGCACGTCCTGGATCGACAGCCCGGCGACGATCGCGAGCACGGGTGCGGTCACGTCCGTCCGCACCGCTTCGACGAGCATGCGCGCGAAACGGGGATCGATCGGCATGCGGGCGATGTCGCGCCCGATCCGGGTGAGCCGCGGCGGCTCGTCGGAGCCGCGTCCGACGCGCACGGCTCCGAGCTCGACGAGCAGGTCGAACGCGGAGCGCACGTCGCGGGACTCCGGGGGTGTGAGGAACGGGAAATCCGCGATGTCGCCGAAGCCGAGGCTCAGCATCTGCAGCACGACGGCGGCGAGCGAGGTGCGCAGGATCTCCGGCTCGGTGAACTCGGGGCGCCTGTCGAAGTCGTCCTCGCCGTACAGGCGGATCGCGATGCCGGGGCTGGTGCGTCCGGCGCGGCCGGAGCGCTGGTTCGCGGACGCCTGCGACACGGCCTCGATCGGCAGCTGCTGCACCTTGGAACGGCTGCTGTACCGCGAGATGCGGGCCGTGCCGGTGTCGATCACGTACTTGATCCCCGGCACGGTGAGACTCGTCTCGGCCACGTTCGTGGCGAGCACGACGCGGCGTCTCAGGCCGGCCACCGTGGACGGCTCGAACACCCGGTGCTGCTCCGCGGCCGAGAGGCGCCCGTACAGGGGCAGCACCTCGACCGGCGCCGTCTGCGAGCGGTAGGCCCCGCGGATCGCGTCGGCGGCGTCGCGGATCTCCGCCTCGCCGGGGAGGAACACGAGCACGTCGCCGCGCTCCTCGCGGTCGAGCTCCTGCAGGGCGCGCACGATCGCGGTGACCTCGTCCTCGGGCTCGGCCTCCCGCTTCCCCCGCGCAGAACGCAGGAGAGCCGGGCTGTTTCGCCCGGTCGAGGGGGATCCGGACCCGGAATCTCCTGCGTCGTGTTCCGAGGCGGGGGCGTCGTCGACCAGCGGACGGTAGCGGATCTCGACCGGATAGGTGCGGCCGGAGACCTCGATCACCGGCGCGGGCTCGCCCTCGGCGTCCGCGAAGTGCTTCGCGAAGCTGTGCGGGTCGATCGTCGCCGAGGTGATGATCACCGTGAGGTCGGGGCGCTCGGGCAGGATCCGGTGCAGGTAGCCGAGCAGGAAGTCGACGTTGAGGGAGCGCTCGTGCGCCTCGTCGATGATGATCGTGTCGTAGCGGCGCAGCAGCCGGTCGCGGTGGATCTCGTTGAGCAGGATCCCGTCCGTCATGAGCGCGATCCGGGTCTCGTCCGACACCTGGTCGGTGAAGCGCACCTTGTATCCGACGAGTCCGCCGAGGGGCACCCGCAGCTCCTCCGCGATCCGCTCGGCGATCGTCCGCGCGGCGAGACGGCGCGGCTGCGTGTGCGCGATGCGCTCGCGGCCCAGCTCGAGCAGGATCTTCGGCAGCTGGGTGGTCTTGCCGGATCCGGTCGCGCCCGCGACGACGACGACCTGGTGGTCGCGGACGGCCGCGGCGATCTCGTCGCGCGCCGCACTGACCGGAAGTTCCGGCGGATAGGAGATGACGGGCGCGGACATAGCCCTCCAGCCTAACGCGCCGCACGGGTGAGAGCCGGATCCGGTCTCGCGAGCGCCCCTCGTCTCGCTGCACCCGCCCGGGGCACCGAGGGGGATCCGTCCCCCGAGCGGGCGGCGAGAGCCCGGGTCAGAAGTGAGTGCCGCCGTCGATGCGCACCTCGGTGCCGGTGATGAAGGCGCCGTCGGCGCTGGCGAGCATCGCGACCACGCCGGCGACCGACTCGGGGCCCGCGAACCCCTGACCGATGGCCGGGGCGAGCTTCATGAACAGGCTCATGTCGGCGTCCTCGGGCAGGCCGGGACCCTGGCTCTGCTTGCTCTGGCCGGATCCGTCGGTCATGCCGGAGGAGATCGACCCGGGCTGCACGGCGGTGAAGCGGATGCCCTGCTTCGCGTACTCCGCCGCCAGGGCGTGCGTCATCGACTGGACTCCGCCCTTGCTCGCCGCGTAGGCGGCCATGTACGGATGCGCGAACATCGCCGAGGTCGAGCTGAAGTTCACGACGGCGGCGTCCGTGCCCTCCAGGAGCGCGGGGATGGCTTCGCGGATCATCAGGAACGTGCCGACCAGGTTGACCTGGATCACCTGCTGGAACTGCTCGAGCGTCGTCTCCGCAGTGTGCGAGGAGCGCAGGATGCCCGCGGCGTTCACGAGCACGTCGAGCCCGCCGAGCGCCTCGACCGCGGCGGCCACCCCGGCGCGCACGGACGCCTCGTCGCCGATGTTCACCTCGACGGTCGTCAGGCGATCCGCGGCATCCCCGGCCTTGGCGACGGTGTCCGCGAGTCCGGCGGCGCTGACGTCGGCGGCGACCACACGCCCGCCCTCGGCGAGCATGCGCAGCACCGTGGCCTGTCCGATGCCGGATCCGCCGCCGGTGACCAGTGCGCGGCGTCCCTCGTAGCGGTTCATGTCGAATCCTTCTTCCTTTGGAGTCTCGTCGTGCCTAAATGGCACAACGTGTCATATTGACACACAACACCATGAAACGGAAGGTATTCCCGTACGCTCGGACCATGCAGACGCCTCCCGGGCTCATGTCCCGCCGCAAGGCCGAGACCGCGAACGAGATCGCGGCCGAGGCCGCCCGGCTGTTCGCCGACCGGGGCGTGGCCGGCGTCACGGCGGCGGAGATCGCCGAGGCCGCCGGCGTGTCGCTGCGCACGTTCTACCGCTACTTCGCGACGAAGGAGGACGCGGTCGCCCCGTTCCTCGAGATCGGCGCGGCGCGCTGGCAGGCGGCCCTCCGCGCGGCGGAGGAGGATCCGGCGACGGCGATCCCGGGCGTGCTCGCTGCGCAGCTGACACCCGGCTCGCCGGAGGACTCCGACGCCCTCGCCCGCATGCGCCCGCTGCTGCGCGCGCTCGACGACGACCGCGAGCTCCGCGCGGTGTGGCACCGGGTGAACCACGAGTCCGAGGAGCGGCTCGTCGCTCTCATCTCCGAGCGCGGCGGCCACGACCGGCTCGAGGCGCGGATCCTCGCCGCGGCGGCGACCGAGGCGATCCGCATCGGCCTCGAGGAATGGGCGCGATCCACCGCCGGCGTGCACGGCGCGGGATCGCCCGCGGCCCTCGCCACGCGTGCCTATGCGGCGCTCGCTCCGTCGCTCGGAGAGGCGACCGAGACGCACGCCGCCCACTGAGGCCGCCCTGCAAGGAGGCGGTCGGCACGGCGACGTCCGGCGACCCGGCCCTTCGCGCCGCGGAGGGATCCTAGGCTGGGGGCATGACGACGATTCCCGGAATCCTGCTCAACGACGGCAACACCATCCCTCAGCTCGGCTACGGCGTCTTCAAGGTCGACCCGGCCGACACCGAGCGCACGGTGAGCGAGGCGCTCGAGATCGGCTACCGGCACATCGACACCGCCGCCATCTACGGCAACGAGGAGGGCGTCGGCACCGCCATCGCGAAGAGCGGCATCCCGCGCGACGAGCTGTTCGTGACGACCAAGCTCTGGAACGACCGCCACGACGGCGACGAGCCCGACGCCGCGATCCAGGAGAGCCTGGACCGTCTCGGCCTCGACCACGTCGACCTCTACCTCGTGCACTGGCCCACCCCGGCGCGCGACAACTACGTGCACGCCTGGGAGAAGGTCGTCGGGATCCGCGACCGGGGCCTTGCCCGTTCCGCCGGCGTCTCGAACTTCCTCATGCCCCACCTCGAGCGCATCGTCGCCGAGACCGGCGTGGTTCCCGCGGTGGACCAGATCGAGCTCCACCCGGCGTACCAGCAGCGCGACGTCGCCTCCTGGGCCCGAGACCACGACGTGAAGATCGAGGCCTGGGGACCGCTCGGCCAGGGCAAGTACGACCTGTTCGGCGTGCCCGCCGTGGCGGACGCGGCGGCGGCGCACGGCAAGTCCCCGGCGCAGGTCGTGCTGCGCTGGCACCTGCAGAAGGGGAACATCGTGTTCCCGAAGTCGGTGCGCGCCGAGCGCCTGCGCGAGAACCTGGACGTGTTCGACTTCGCGCTGAGCGACGTCGAGTTCGCCGCGATCTCCGCGCTCGATCCCGGTGACGGATCCGGTCGCGTCGCGTCCCACCCGGACGAGGTCAACTGACGCCCGCGCCTCGTCCCGTCGATGCGCCCCTCGCTCGACGGGCCTCAGGGATCCGCGCGGCGTAGCGTGGAGGCATGAGCAACCGCCTCGCGGACACAGGGAGCCCCTACCTGCGTGCGCATGCCGACAACCCCGTGGACTGGTATCCCTGGGGCGAGGAGGCGTTCGCGCAGGCGCGGCGTCGCGACGTGCCGGTGCTGATCTCCATCGGCTACAGCACCTGCCACTGGTGCCACGTCATGGCGCGGGAGTCGTTCCAGGATCCGGCGACGGCGGAGGAGCTCAACCGAGGGTTCGTGGCGATCAAGGTAGACCGCGAGGAGCACCCGGACGTCGACGCCGCGTACCTGGCGGCCGCGTCGGCCTTCACCCGGGACCTGGGCTGGCCCCTCACCGTCTTCACGACACCGACCGGGCGCGCGTTCCACGCGGGCACCTACTTCCCGCCCGTCCCACGGGGCCCGATCCCGGCGTTCCGCACCGTGCTGGCCGCCGTCCGCGAGGCGTGGACCGATCGCCGTGAGGAGGTGGAGGCGCAGGCCGGCGCGGTCGCCGACGCGCTCGCGTCGCTCGTGCATGCGGAGCCGACCGCGCTGCCCGGCGAGGCCGAGCTGTCCGCGGCCGCCGCGGCGATCGCCGCGCGCGAGGACCGGCGCCACGGCGGCTTCGGCACGGCGCCGAAGTTCCCCGTCGCCACCACGCTGCGCTTCCTGCAGGCGGTCGGACGCGGCGACGTCGTGGATCGCGCGCTCGACGCCATGGCGGCGTCCGAGCTGCGCGACGAGGACGGCGGCTTCTTCCGCTACGCGACGCAGCAGGACTGGTCGGTGCCGCACTACGAGCGCATGCTCGCCGACAACGCCCAGCTGCTCGACACCGCTCTCGACGCGGGCCGCGAAGACGTCGCCCGCGGTGCGGCGCAGTTCCTGCTCACCGTGCTGCAGCGCCCCGAGGGCGGCTTCGGCGCCGCACAGGACTCGGAGTCCTGGATCGACGGCGAGCGCAGCGAGGGCGGCTACTACCGGCGCCCCGTCGCCGAGCGCGCCGGGCTGCAGCCCCCGGCGGTCGACGGCAAGGTGATCACCGGCTGGAACGGACTCGCGATCGCGGCGCTCGCGCGCGCCGGCGAGGCCCTCGGCGAACCGTCCTGGGTCGCGGCGGCCGCGCGCGCCGCCGACGTCGTCCTCGCCGTCAATCGCGACGCCGCGGGGCGCCTGGTGCGCACGTCCCTCGACGGGACCGCCTCTGCGGCCGTCGCCACCGAGGCCGACCTCGGGCTCCTCGCCCAGGGGCTGTTCGCGCTCGCGCTGGCCACGGGCGACGCCGGATGGGCCTTGCAGGCCCTCGACGTGCTCGCGGCACCGGCGCAGGCCGATCCCGTGCTCGCCGGTCACGCCATCCCGGTCTCCGCCGAGGACGGCGACGGCGATCTGCCGTCCGGTGCGGCCGCGCTCGCCGCGGCCGAGCTCACCGCCTGGCGGCTGGGCGCGGGGGAGCGGCACCGGGAGCGGGCCGTCGCGCTCGTCGAGGCGAGGGCGCAGCGCGCCCTCCAGCAGCCGTTCGGGTATGGAGCGCTGCTGCGCGTGGCGGCCGGCCTCGCCCGGCAGCCGCGTCAGGTCGTCGCGGTCACCGCCGATGGGCGCGGCGCGCTCGCCGCCGCCGCACGGCGCGCCGACGCCGACGTCGTGGCGGTGCTCGCCCCGGCCCAGGTGCGGGCTTTCGCCGCGGCCGGCTTCACCCTGTTCGAGCAGCGAGACGAGGTCGCCGAGGTGGTGCACGACTGCCGAGGCTTCGTATGCCGGCTGCCTGTCTCGGATCCGGCGCTGGTGCCTGTGGAGCGCTGAGGTTCGCACGCGCGGGCTGGACAGTCTGCTCAGATGATCCCGCGATACGGCGGACAGACTGTGCGCACTGCGCAGATCCGGCTGCACCGTTTGTCCAGCACGTCGGACTGTGGATACAGTGGCCCGACCCCCGGCGACGTCGCCGCTCGGCCCTGCCGCCCGACGTGCGCCCTCCGCAGGCACGACCGAACGCAGCAAGGACGCCCTCTCGACGATGACCTCTCCCGTGTCCCCGACCTCGACCACGCCGTCGCCGCATCCGCGTCTCGACGCGGTGCCCGCCTACAAGCAGGGCCGCTCCGCTCCGGCCGGAGCCTCGAAGCTCTCCTCCAACGAGTCGCCGCACCCGCCGCTGCCGTCGGTCGTCGCGGCGATCGCCGACCGCCTCGGATCCATCCACCGCTATCCGCAGATGACCGCCCCCGAGATCATCGGCCGCCTCGCCGAGCGCTACGGCGTCGCCCCGGATCTGGTGACGGTGGGGGCGGGCTCGGTCGAGCTCGCCGCCCAGCTCATCCACGCCACGGCCGGCGAGGGCGACGAGGTCATGTTCGCCTGGCGCTCGTTCGAGGCGTATCCCTCGCTCGTGCGCGTGGCCGGCGCGACCCCCGTGATGGTGCCGCTCGACCGTGAGCACCGCCACGACCTCGACGCCATGCTCGCGGCGATCACCGACCGCACGCGGCTGATCTTCGTGTGCAACCCGAACAACCCCACCGGCACGGTCGTGGGACCCGAGGAGCTGGAGCGTTTCGTGGACGCCGTGCCGCGGGACGTGCTCGTGGTGATCGACGAGGCGTACGTGCACTTCGACGACTCGGCGTACTTCGGGCCCGCGACGACGGCGACGGATCCCGGGCGCGGTGCCGGGCTGGAGCTGTTCCGCCGCTACCCGCACGTGGCCGTGCTGCACACCTTCTCCAAGGCCTACGGGCTCGCCGGCCTCCGCATCGGCTATGCGATCGCGCCGGCGGCGATCGCCGCCGCGCAGCGCAAGGTCGCGGTGCCGTTCGGGGTCACCGACCTCGCCCAGGCCGCCGCGGTCGCATCCCTCGATGCGCAGCACGAGCTCGCGCTGCGTATCGCGGAGGTCACCGCGCAGCGCGACCGCCTGCAGCGGATCCTCGTCGACGCGGGCTGGCCCGCCGTCGCCTCCCGGGCGAACTTCGTCTGGGTGCCGGCGGGGGAGCGCTCGGTCGAGCTCGACGAGCTCCTGCACACCGGCGGCGTCGTCGCCCGCACCTTCCCCGGCGAGGGCGTCCGCATCTCGGCCGGCTCCGCGGAGGACGTGGACCGCGTCGCGGCCACGCTCCGCGCCGTCCCCGTCACCGACCAGATCCCCGACACCGCAGCCGTTCGCGAGGAGGCGACCGCATGACCACCGAAGTGCCCCTGACCACCACCACGACCAAGGGCCTGCATCCCGGGCTCACCCGCCGCCAGATCTCGATGATGGGCCTCGGCGGCGCGATCGGGGCCGGTCTGTTCGTCGGCTCGGGGCAGGCCATCGGCATCGCCGGCCCCGCCGTCATCGTCTCGTACCTCGTCGCCGGCACCATCGTCGTGCTCGTCATGGCGATGCTCGCCGAGATGGTCGCGGCCAACCCGTCCTCCGGCGCCTTCAGCTCGTACGCGCAGAAGGCCATGGGACGCAGCGTCGGCAGCGCGGTGGGCTGGCTGTACTGGATCCAGCTCGTCGTCGTGATCGCCGCCGAGGCGACCGGCGCCGCGGGCATCGTCGCCCACCGCTTCCCCGGGCTACCGGAGTGGGCGTGGGTGCTGCTGTTCGTGCTCGCGCTCACCGTCGTGAACCTGCTCGGCGTGCGCAACTACGGGCGGTTCGAGTTCTGGTTCGCCGCGATCAAGGTCGCCGCGATCATCGCGTTCCTCGTCGTCGGCGTGCTCGCGATCGTCGGGCTCATCCCCGGGACGCCGGCCACCGGCATCGGCAACCTCACCGACCACGGCGGCTTCGCGCCCACCGGGATCGCCGGCATCGCGGGCGCCCTGCTGATCGTGGTGTTCGCGTTCGGCGGCACCGAGGTCGTCGCGATCGCCGCCGCCGAGTCGGACGACCCGTCGCGCAACATCAGCCGGATCGTCCGCCAGGTGATGGTGCGGATCCTGGTCTTCTACGTCGGATCCATCTTCGTGATCGTCGCGGTGCTGCCGTGGAACTCGAAGGACGTGCTGGCGGGGCCCTTCTCGGCCGTGCTGGACACGCTGAAGGTTCCCGGCGTCGGGCTCGTGATGGACCTCATCGTGATCATCGCGCTGCTCTCGGCGATGAACGCGAACATCTACGGCGCCTCCCGCATGGCGTTCTCGCTCGGCGAGCGCGGTCTGGCCCCGCTCGCCCTCACCCGCACGAGCGTCGCCGGCGTGCCGCGCGTCGCCGTGCTGAGCTCGGTCGCGTTCGGATTCGTCACGGTGATCCTCAACTGGATCTGGCCCGAGCAGGTGCTCCCGGCGCTGCTGAACGTGGTCGGATCCACGCTGCTGATCATGTGGACCGCGACGGCGCTCGCGCAGTTCATCCTGCGTCGGCGTGCGGATGCCGCAGGCATCGTCCTGCCGATGCGGATGTGGGGCTTCCCCGGCCTGTCGATCGTGACGCTCGTGCTGCTCGGCGCGGTGATCGTGCTGACGATGTTCGATGCGGGCGCGCGCACCCAGCTGCTCCTCACGATCGCTCTCACGGTCGTGCTGCTCGTGGTGGCGCGGCTCACCCGCGGGCTGTCGCGGCCCGGCGTGCTCAAGGACTCCGCCGACGACGTGTTCCGGAGCTGACATGCGCATCGATGCCCTCGACGCGGCCCTGATCCGGCTGCTCACCGATGAGCCGCAGCTGCCCGTGCTGGAGTGCGCCCGCCGGCTCGGCGTGGCGCGCGGCACGGTCACCAGCCGGCTCGCGCGTCTGCACGAGAACGGCGTGATCGAGGGCATCGTGCCGCGCATCGACCCGCGCGGCTTCGGCTACGCGCTGACCGCCTTCTGCCAGGTGGAGATCGATCAGAAAGTCGGCCACGACGACGTCGCGGAGGCGCTCGCCTCGGCGATCCCGGAGGTGGTCGACATGTACACGGTGACCGGGGCGAGCGACATGCAGCTGCGCCTCGTCGCCCACAGCGCGGAGCAGTTGCAGGAGGTGCTGGACCGGATCGCGCTCGTGCCCGGCGTCGCGCGCACGGCGAGCTCGATCGCGATGCGCACGCACCTCAGCGGGCGCGTGCTGCCCCTCGTCGAGCACGCGGCGCGGGGGTGACGGCCGGGCGCCGCCCGGACGGGCTCAGCCCGCGTTGCGCGGATGCCGCCGGGCGGCGCGTTCGTTGCCGCGCCGGTAGTTCCCGGTGATGCGGGCCATGAGCAACTGAGGCTCCTCCGTCTGCACCTGATCCAGGAACTCGACGGCGCGGCGTCCGCGCAGGACCGCCGCGGTGACGCCGCGATGCGCGATCACGACGTCGTCGCCGCGGAGGGAGTACGAGAATCCGGACGGTGCCGCCATCGGGCTACTCGTCGTTCCCGGTCCAGCCCTTGCGGCGGAACCACCACCACATCAGGCCGGCCGACAGCGCCATCGATCCGAGGCCGAGCAGGAAGAACGACCACGGCCCGCTCAGCACGTGTGCGATCGCCCAGTCGAAGTTCATGCCGAAGAAACCGGTGAGGAAGCTCAGGGGCAGGAAGATCGAGGCGACGATCGCCAGCTGCTTGGACGTCTCGCCCTGACGGTTCGCGACCGTGGACAGATACAGGTCGGTGCATCCGGCGACCATCTCGTGGTAGCCGTCGAGCTCGTCGGTGATCCGGATGAGGTGGTCGTAGATGTCGCGGAAGTAGTCGTGGCTGTCGGCCTCGAGCCCCGCCAGATCCGTGATGACCTCGGCCTGCCGAGCGAACAGGTCGCGCATCGGCACGACGGCGCGGCGCAGCTTGAGCAGCAGCCGCTTCAGGCGGAAGGTCTCCTCGAGCTCGTGCCGGCCGGCTCCGGCGACGATCGCGTCCTCGAGGTCGTTGATCTCCTCGTCGAGGTCGGCGAGCACGGGGAAGTAGCTGTCCACGATCACGTCGATGATCTTGTAGACGTAGTAGCGCTCGGTCTTCGGCGCCGTCGAGCGCTCCAGGAGGGTGCGCACCTGACGCAGATCCTGGAAGCGCTCGCCGTGCACCGTCACGATGAACTCGCCGCTGAGGTGGCAGTGCACCTCTTCGAGCGGGTGGTCGTTCTCGTCCTCCGGATGCACCTCGACGGCGGCCTGAAGCACGAGCAGTGCGCCCTCGCCGTAGACGTCGAGCTTGGGCCGCTGGCCCATCCGCTGGGTGTCCTCGATCGAGAGCGGATGCCAGCCGAGCAGCTGGCCGAGCTGCTGCACCTCCGCGGCGGAGGGCGAGACGAGGTCGAGCCAGAAGAACTCGCCCTGCGCGCGCAGCTGGGCGATCAGGGTCTCGTCGACGGTGTCGAGGATGCGCATGTCAGATCCAGGTGATCATCCAGTTGTGGGCCTGCCAGAACCACCAGGGCACGGGCAGACCGATCCAGAGCGGGTAGTAGAACGCGCTGAGCAGCACGATCAGCACCACGATCACGACGACCGTGCGCTGGCCGGCCTGCCGGCGATGGCGCGGCGCGCTCCGGATCCCGGCGATGTCGCGCAGCGCCAGCACGAGTGCGAGGATCAGGAACGGCGCCATCACCACCGTGTAGAACTGGAAGATCGTGCGCTCGGGGAAGGCCAGCCACGGCAGGTACGTCGCGGCGAGACCCACGAGCGGGATCGCGTAGCTCCACGGCATGGGCGATCGCCGCACGAGCCCGCGCACGAACCGCACCAGCAGGTACACCGCGGCCGCGACGCCGAGGTACCAGATGAGCGGATTCGGGATCGAGGTGATCGTGCCGATGCAGTGGTCGGTGCCGAAGCACGGGGCGTCCTGCCCGCCCACCCAGAACGCGGTCGGACGGATCAGCAGCGGCCACTGCCAGGCGGGGCTCGCATAGGGATGCGACGACGTGAGCCCGACATGGAACGCCAGGATGTCGGAGTGGTACTTGGCCCAGGAGGCGAGCGCGTTGCCGGCCACCGCGTTGCGATCGTAGCCGCCTCCGGTGAGGAACCATCCGCTCCAGGACGCGAGGTACACGGCCGCGGCGGCCGGCACGAGAAGCAGGAAGCTCGCCGGTCCCTGGCGCAGCACCGCGTCGGTCGGCCAGAGGGCGACACCGGCGCGGCGACGCGCGAGGGCGTCCGTGATCACGAGGTAGATGCCGGCGGCGGCCAGCACATAGGCGCCCGACCACTTCACGCTGGTCGCGGCACCGAGCGCGATGCCCGCCATCACGACCCAGGGACGGCGCCAGAACACCCTGCCCCACAGCGTCGGGGCGTCGCCGCGCTCATGCGAGGCGCGCTCCTCGAGCCGTGGCATCACCCGCTGCCTGTCGTAGACGAGGAAGAGGATCCCGAGCACGACGAATAAGGTGAGGATCCCGTCGAGCAGGCCGATCCGGCTGAGCACGATGCCCAGCCCGTCGACGGCGAGGAGGAGACCCGCGAGCGTGGCCGCCGCGACCGACCGGGTCAGCGCCTTGGCCAGCAGGTAGACCACCAGCACCGTGAGCGTGCCGATGACCGCCGTGGAGATGCGCCAGCCGAAGCTGGAACCGGGACCGAACGCCGCGATGCCGAGGGCGATCAGCCACTTGCCGAGCGGAGGGTGCACCACGAAGGCGCCGGCGGTCTGCAGGGCACCGGTGTCGCCGGTCGCGAACAGCTCGTTCGCCTTGTCGCCCCAGGTGGCCTCGTAGCCGTGCACCCAGAGCGACCAGGCGTCCTTGACGTAGTAGGTCTCGTCGAAGACGATCGTGTGCGGATGCGCGATCCCCGCGATCCGCAGCACGGCGGCGAGCAGCGTGACGAGGACGGGCGCGAGCCAGCTGATCAGGCGGAGCCGCGCCGGATCCTCCAGCCACGCGTCGCGCAGCCGTTCCCAGGCGGTCGGGCGGTCGTCGTGCCGGCCGTCGAGGGCCGGCAGCAGGGGCGCGGTCACCCGCTCAGCCTATGCTGGGGCGGGTGATCATCCTCGCGGCCACTCCGATCGGAAATCTGGGCGACGCGTCCCGCCGCCTCGTCGAGGTGCTGGAGAACGCGACGGTCATCGCCGCGGAGGACACCCGCACCACGCAGCGGCTGCTCCAGGCCCTCGGCATCGCGAACCGGCCGCGTCTGATCGCCCTGCACGACCACAACGAGAAGGCCAAGGCCGGCGAGCTCGCCGAGCTCGCCGAGTCGCAGGATCTCGTCGTGCTCAGCGACGCCGGCATGCCCACCGTGAGCGATCCCGGCTACGGGCTGGTCGCCGCGGCGGCCGAGCGCGGGGTGACGGTGACGGCGATCCCCGGGCCCAGCGCCGTCGTCACCGCGCTCGCCGTGTCCGGGCTGCCCACCGACCGGTTCACCTTCGAGGGCTTCCTGCCGCGCAAGCCGGGCGAGCGGCGCTCGGCCCTGACCGCACTGGCGACGGAACCCCGCACGATGGTCTTCTTCGAGTCGCCGTCGCGTCTGGCGGCGACCCTGGGCGACATGGCCGCGGTGTTCGGCGACGACCGGCGCGCGGCGGTGTGCCGCGAGCTCACCAAGCTCTACGAGGAGGTGCGCCGCGGCGGCGCCGCCGAGCTCGCCGCGTGGGCGGAGCACGGCGTGAAGGGCGAGATCGTCGTGGTCGTGGAAGGAGCCGCTCCGCGGGAGGTGTCGGCGGAGGACGCCCTGGCCCAGGTGCAGGCGCTGGTCGCCTCGGGCGTGCGCCTCAAGGAGGCGTGCGCGGAGGTCGCCGCCGCCACCGGGCTCGGCTCCCGGGACCTGTACCAGGCGGCGCTCGCCGCCCGCTGACTCGCGGTGCGTCCGCTCGCGCTGCTCATTCCTGTCGGCGCTGCGCCGTATTGCGACGCGTCAGCAGGTTTCGACCGCGCGAACGCCGTGTTGACGGCGGGGCGCAGGCCGAGCGTCCGGGGCGCGGGGCACGCTGTGGGGATGCGGGACGAGCAGGTGGCGGCCGCGTACGACGCGCGTGCGGCCGAGTACATCGCGCTGATCGGGAGCCTCGACCAGATGGAGCGCGCCGACGTGGCGCTCATCGCGCGCTGGCGGGACGAGACCCCGGGCTCGCTGCTGGATGCCGGCTGCGGGCCAGGGCTGTGGACCGCGTTCCTCGCCGGGGCCGGGCGGGACGTCATCGGCGTCGACGTGTCCGCGGAGTTCCTCGCCGCGGCCCGGGAGCGCCATCCGGCTCTCCGGTTCGAGGCTGCCTCGGTCCGCGACCTGCCGTTCGCGGACGAGGCCTTCGGCGGGGTCCTCGCCTGGTACTCGCTGATCCATCTGCCTCCGGACGAGCTCCCCGCGGTGATCGCCGAGCTCGGGCGCGTGCTCGCCCCCGGCGGACGGATGCTGATCGGATTCTTCGACGGCCCGCCGGGCGAGCCCTTCGCGCACGCGATCACGACGGCGCACTACTGGTCGGCCGACGCGCTCACCGTCCTGGTCGGCGACGCGGGGCTCGCGGTCGTGCACGCCGAGCGTCGCGAGCGCGAGCCCGGTGCCGCGGGGAGCGTCCGTCCGCACGGCGCCGTGATCGCCGAACGAAGGGCGAGCGTCTGAGCCGGAGGCCTGGGGGCTGCAGGCCTGCCCGTCGTCATCGTCCGAACCGGCCCGCGCATCCCGCCTAGAATCGAACGCATGCCCGCAGGCGAGTCCTTCTACATCACCACGCCGATCTACTACCCGTCGGACGTGCCCCACATCGGGCACGGCTACACCAGCGTCGCCGTGGATACCCTCGCGCGCTGGCACCGCCAGTCGGGCGATGACACCTGGATGCTCACCGGCACCGACGAGCACGGCCAGAAGATGCTGCGCGCCGCGGCCGCGAACGGCGTCACGCCGCAGGAGTGGGTGGACAAGCTCGTCAGCGAGAGCTGGTTCCCGCTGCTCACGACGCTCGACGTCGCCAACGACGACTTCATCCGCACCACGCAGGAGCGGCACGAGCGCAACGTGCAGGTGTTCTTCCAGAAGCTCTACGACGCGGGCTACATCTATGCCGGCGAATACGAGGCGCTGTACTGCGTGGGCTGTGAGGAGTTCAAGCCCGAGTCGGAGATCGTCGACGGCACCGGTCCGTTCGAGGGCCTCAAGGTGTGCGCGATCCACTCGAAGCCGCTCGAGCTGCTGCAGGAGAAGAACTACTTCTTCAAGCTCAGCGAGTTCCAGGACCGCCTGCTCGAGCTGTACAAGACGGAGCCCGACTTCGTGCGTCCCGACTCGGCGCGCAACGAGGTCGTCTCGTTCGTCTCGCAGGGGCTGAAGGATCTGTCGATCTCGCGCTCGACGTTCGACTGGGGCATCCCGCTGCCGTGGGACACGTCGCACGTCATCTACGTGTGGGTGGACGCGCTGCTCAACTACGCGACCGCCGTCGGCTACGGCTCCGACGAGGAGCTCTTCGCCCGCCGCTGGCCGGCCTACCACGTGGTCGGCAAGGACATCCTGCGCTTCCACGCGGTCATCTGGCCGGCCATGCTGATGGCGGCGGGCCTGGAGGTCCCCAAGGGCGTGTTCGCGCACGGCTGGCTCCTCGTGGGCGGCGAGAAGATGTCGAAGTCGAAGCTCACCGGCATCGCGCCGACCGAGATCACCGACGTGTTCGGATCCGACGCCTACCGGTTCTACTTCCTCTCCGCGATCGCCTTCGGGCAGGACGGATCCTTCTCCTGGGAGGACCTGTCGGCGCGCTATCAGGCCGAGCTGGCGAACGGGTTCGGCAACCTGGCGTCGCGCACGATCGCCATGATCGAGCGCTACTTCGGCGGGGTCGTGCCGGCAGCCGGCGAGTACGCCGCGCAGGATCTCGCCGTGCAGCAGATCGTGGCCAAGGCCGCCGCCGACGCCGATGCCGCCGTCGAGCGGTTCCGGATCGACGAGGCCATCGCCGACGTGTGGACCATCGTGGACGCGCTCAACGGGTACATCACGGAGAACGAGCCGTGGTCGCTCGCCAAGGACGAGGAGCAGAAGGAGCGCCTCGGCACGGTCCTGTACACGTGCGCCGAGGGGCTGCGCGCGCTCGCCGTGCTGCTCTCCCCGGTCATGCCGCAGTCGACCGCGAAGCTGTGGGACGCCCTGGGCGCCTCCGCGGGCCTCGGCGCGCTCACGGCGCAGCCGCTGCGCGACGCGGGGCGCTGGGGGCAGCTGCCCGCGGGCACGCAGGTGCAGGCCCTCGCCCCGCTGTTCCCGCGCATCGAGGCGACGGCCTGAGCCGATCCGCATGAGCGACGCCATTCCCGAGACGTACGTGCGCGAACGCGCCGCGGACGGGCGGAAGGACCTGCGGTATCCGCCGCTGCCCGAGCCTCTCACGGTGCCGGTGTATGACAATCACTGCCACCTCGAGATCGCGGACGGCGACGAGTCGCTCACGCTCACCGAGCAGCTCGACCGCGCGCAGGCGGTCGGCATCCTCGGTGTCGTGCAGGCCTCGGGCGACATCGAGTCGTCGCGATGGGCGGTGGCGGCGGCCGAGGCGGATCCGCGGGTGCTGGCGGCCGTCGCGATCCATCCCAACGACGCGCCGGCCTACGCCGAGGCGGGGCGGCTCGACGAGGCGCTCTCCGTGATCGACGAGCTCGCCGCGCACCCGCGCACCCGCGCGATCGGGGAGACCGGGCTCGACTACTTCCGCACCGAGGAGCCGGGACGCGCCGCCCAGCACGCGTCCTTCGAAGCGCACATCGCCCTCGCGAAGAAGCACCGCATCGCGATGCAGATCCACGACCGCGATGCGCACGACGACGTGCTGGAGACGCTGCAGCGCGTCGGCGCGCCCGAGCGGACGGTGTTCCACTGCTTCTCCGGCGACGCTGCGATGGCACGGATCTGCGCCGACGCCGGTTACTACCTGTCGTTCGCCGGCAACGTCACGTTCAAGAACGCGCAGAACCTCCGCGATGCGCTCGAGGTCACGCCGAGGGAGCGGATCCTCGTCGAGACGGACGCGCCGTTCCTCACGCCGGTGCCTCTGCGCGGGCGTCCCAACGCGCCGTACCTCGTTCCGCTCACGGTGCGGTTCATGGCCGCGGAGCTCGGTGTCGAGCCGGACGAGCTCGGCGCGCAGATCGCCGCGAACACGCTCGAGGTCTACGGCTCGTTCGCCTGAACCTCGTCGACCACGGGCCGGGCGGAGACGATCTGCGAGATCGGCCGCCAGACGAAGAGCAGGGTGACGGCCGCGCCGGCGAAGGCGAACCACCATGGCGCGGTGAGCCCCCACGTCTGCGCGATCACGCCGCCGAGCGCCTGCCCGATCACCATGCCGCCGAACACTCCGACCGAGTTCACGGAGGACACGCGTCCCTGCAGCTCGTGCGGGACGAGCCGCTGTCGCACGGTCGTCGAGATCGTGCCCCAGATGAACGCGTAGAAGCCGAACACGAACATGATGGTCAGGGCGATCCAGCCCTGCGTGGTCAGGGCGAACGCGAGGTGCATGACGACCTCGAGGGAGAGGCAGACCCGCATCATGGTCGCGAACGACACGTGGCGCTCCAGCCAGCCGAAGCTCAGGGTGGCCAGCAGGCCGCCCGCGGCGGACGCCGTGGTGAGCATGCCGTAGCCGACGGCGCCCATGTGGAGGTGCTCGGTCGCGTACAGCACCAGCACGCCCCACGGCGCCGCCCAGGTCACGATGAACAGCAGGATGATGAGCACGAGCATCCGCACCGGCGGGTTGCGCCACAGCCAGCGCAGCCCCTCGGCGATGCGATGCACTGAGCCTGTCGAAGTGTCGGTGTGCACCTTCGCGCCGGACCCGGGCGTGCCCGCCTCCGCGCCGCCGAGGTCGCCGCCGGACCCGGCCGTGGAGCGCGGAGGTACCGGCGTCCGCGCGATCCGGGAGATGAGCACGACCGCCAGGCTCACGCAGACCGCCTCGAGCAGGAACGGCCAGGCGTGCCCCGCGGCGAACAGGAACGCGCCGAGCGGAGGGCCGGCGAACTGGTTCGCGACCAGGAAGCCCGCCTGCAGCCGGGCGTTGCCGAGACCGAGATCCGCGGGCTTCAGGAGCATGGGAAGCAGCGTGGATCCGGCGGTGTCGACGAACACCTCGGCGGTGCCGTAGAGGAACGCGGAGGCCAGCACGATCCAGATGTTCGCCGTGCCGGTCACGAGGAAGGCGCACAGGGCGAGCAGCACGACGGCGCGCGCGGCGTTGGCCGCCATCACGAGCCGGCGGCGGTCGAAGCGGTCGGCGATCGCCCCGGCATGGAGGCCGAACACGAGCCAGGGCAGGAACTGCAGGATGGCGCCTGCGGCGACGAGGATCGGCGACGACGTCATCGACGCGATGAGCAGGGGAGCGGCGGCGAGGGCGACGCCGTCGCCGACGTTGCTGGTCCAGCTGGAGGCGAGGAGCCAGCGGAAGTCCCTGCCCATGCGCCGTGGCGCGACGAGTTCACCGATCGAGGGCATCCGAGAAGACTATCGAGCGTGGGGGACAATGGTCAGATGACCGTCTCCCTGCTCGGCGCCGCCGACATCCGCCGGCTCGCGTCCGAACTCGACGTGACGCCCACCAAGAAGCTCGGCCAGAACTTCGTCGTCGACGCCAACACGGTGCGCAAGATCGTGCAGGCGGCGGAGGTGCAGCCCTCGGAGCGCGTCGTCGAGGTCGGCCCGGGCCTCGGATCCCTCACCCTCGCGATCCTGGAGACCGGGGCGAGCGTGACGGCGGTCGAGATCGATCACCGCCTGGCCGCGCGGCTCCCGCAGACCGTCGTGGACCGGGGGGTGCCGGAGGGCGCGCTGACCGTGGTGGACGCCGATGCGATGCGCGTGACATCGCTGCCGGGGGAGCCGACGGTGCTCGTCGCGAACCTCCCGTACAACGTCTCGGTGCCCGTGCTGCTGCACTTCCTGGAGACCTTCCCGTACCTCGCCCGGGGCGTGGTGATGGTGCAGGCCGAGGTCGCGGAGCGTCTGGCGGCGAAGCCCGGATCGAAGATCTACGGCGCACCGAGCGTGAAGGCCGCCTGGTACGGCCCGTGGCGCCTGTGCGGCACGGTCTCCCGGCAGGTGTTCTGGCCGGTGCCGAACGTGGACAGCCTGCTGGTGGGCTTCCGGCGGGATCCGGAGCCGCGGGGCACCGAGGAGGAGCGGATCCGCACCTTCGAGATCGTGGACGCCGCGTTCAACCAGCGTCGCAAGATGCTGCGTCAGGCGCTGTCCGGTCTGTTCGGCAGCTCGGCGGAGGCATCGGCCGTGCTCGAGGCCGCCGGAGTCGCGCCGACCGCGCGCGGAGAGGATCTCACGGTCGACGACTACCAGCGCATCGCGCGGGCCGAGCGACAGGACTGAGCGGACCGGATCCGCGTCTCCACGAAGTTGTGCCCCCTCGGGTTTCGGGTTCCCGAGAGGGCACAGTCACTTCGACTGGAGGTACCTTCACGTCGACCGAGTCCCCAGATCTCGATCGACATCCTCAGCTGAGATCTTGACAATAACACCGGATCACCTTGTCCCCCAAATGGGGGACAAGGTCAAATGCTGAGAGTTTGCCGAGAAAGGGCGCGAGGCGACGGGACGGAGGTGCTCCACGCGGCTCTGGAGCGTCTGCAGCCACGCGATCACCGACCCGAAGGCGAGCGCCTCGAACACGGTGAGCGTGATCAGTCCGGCGATCAGCGCCGTCATCCCCACGACGAGGACGACGATCGCCCCGAGGGACAGGCGGTCGAGGGTTCGCGACAGGCCGCGCAGGTGCAGCCGGTGTATGAGCAGGAGCCCGGCCGACGATGCGAGCGCCCCGTTCGCCGCGCGCTCGTGGGCGAACACGTTGAACGACAGGGGCAGCACGCCGACCAGGGCCAGGCTCAGTCCGAGGCCGACGATGAGCAGGGGGACGACGACCGGGACGGCGCCGTTCGCCGGTAATCCCGCGGCGGAAGCGGCCTTGAGGCCCCGGCGGACGGGCCACGCGCTCAGGGCGATGACGGCGCCGGCGAGCATCATCCCGCCGTTGAAGAGCGCACTCGATCCGTCCTGCATCGCGCCGAGCCGGCTGAAGCAGGACAGCCACCATCGCGGGTCGGAGGTGGTCAGCGCTGCAGCGGAGATGCAGACGCAGAGCACGCCCGCCGCGAGGAGGACGAGAGGGGTACGCCGGGGCCAGTGCATGACAGTTCCTGTCGCCGCACGCTCGGGCGAATGCACTGTTCGGGTGGTGATCCGCACTGGGGTGAGCGTGATCGGACGCGGATCGGGCTCGGTCCGCGGTTGGCCGATCATCCTAGCGAGTTCCCGAGATATCGGCGAGCGCCCCGGTCTCTGCGACAGGTGCGGACCGCCCCCGGAAACCGCCGAAGAGGGGGAGGCGATGTCGCGCTGCGCCGCTAACCTGGGACGGTGACCGAGCCGCGCTTCCGCCCAGACGTCCTCGACATCCACCGCCCCTACACCGCCGCGGCGGACCGGTACGAGGGGGCCCATTTCCGGCAGGTGGGCTCCTCGGGCCTCTACCTGCCGGCGATCTCGCTGGGGCTGTGGTGGAACTTCGGCGACAACATCCCGCTCGACCAGCAGCGCGCGCTGCTGCGGCACGCCTTCGACCGGGGGATCACGCACTTCGACCTGGCCAACAACTACGGCCCGCCCTACGGCTCGGCCGAGAAGAACTTCGGACGCATCTTCGCCGAGGATCTCCGGCCCTACCGGGACGAGCTGATCATCTCGTCCAAGGCCGGCTGGGACATGTGGCCCGGGCCGTACGGAGACCTCGGCAGCCGCAAGTACATCCTGGCCAGTGCGGAGCAGTCGCTGACGCGGATGGGGCTGGACTACGTCGACATCTTCTACTCGCACCGGGTGGATCCGGAGACGCCCGTCGAGGAGACCGTCGGGGCGCTCGACACGCTGGTCCGCCAGGGCAAGGCGCTGTACGTCGGGATCTCGTCGTACAGCGCGGAGCGCACGGAGGCGGCGGCGGACGTGGCCCGGGAGCTCGGCACGCCCCTCGTCATCCACCAGCCGTCCTACTCCATCCTGAACCGCTGGGTGGAGGACGGCCTCACCGAGACGCTCCGCGAGGAGGGCATGGGGGCGATCGCCTTCACGCCGCTCGCGCAGGGACTCCTCACCGACAAGTACCTCGGCGACGGCACCGCGCAGCGCGCCCAGAAGCGCGGATCCCTGCCGGACAAGCCGCTCAGCGACGAGGGCCTCGCGATCCTCCGGGCGCTGAACGACCTCGCCCGCGAGCGCGGGCAGAGCCTCGCCCAGCTCGCGCTGCAGTGGGTGCTCCGCGACGGCGTGGTCGCCTCGGCGCTCATCGGCGCCTCCCGGCCGGCGCAGCTCGACGAGAACCTCGCAGCGCTCGACGCCCCCGCGCTCACCACGGAGGAGATCGCGCGCATCGATCGCATCGCCGGCGCCGGACTTGATGTGGACCTGTGGTCGGTCTCCTCGGAGCTGTGACCGGATGAGCATCGCGGAGGAGCGGCCGGGCGACGAGCACGTGCGGCGCGTGCACGTGCGCGCACCGGGCAAGATCAACCTCTTCCTCGGTGTCGGCGACCTCGACGAGGACGGCTATCACGAGTTGTCGACCGTGTTCCAGGCCGTCTCGCTGTACGAGGACGTGATCGCCACCCCGGCCGACGACTTCACGATCGCCGTCTCCGGCGTGGCCGATCCCGACGCGGTGCCTCTCGACGACCGCAACCTCGCGATGCGCGCGGCCAAGGTGCTCGCCGCGGCCACCGGATACGACGGCGGCGTGCATCTCGACGTGCGCAAGAGCGTGCCGGTCGCGGGGGGCATGGGCGGAGGCTCCGCTGACGCCGCAGCCGCGCTCGTGGCGTGCAACGAGCTGTGGCGCACGGGTGTCGACCACGGACGGCTGCACGAGCTCGCCGCGCGACTCGGCGCCGACGTGCCCTTCGCCCTCATGGGCGGCACCGCGGTCGGCTCGGGGCGGGGCGATGTGCTCACTCCCGCGCTGTCCCGCGGCCGGTACGAATGGGTGCTGGTGCTCGACGACGAGGGGCTCTCCACGCCGTCCGTGTACCGCGCGTTCGACCTGGTGATGGCCGAGGATCTGCAGGCCGATCCCGCCCGGCATGCGCAGCGGCGCAGCGCGGATCCGGTGCAGGTGCCGCCCTCGTTCTTCGAGGCGCTGCTGTCGGGCGACCCGTTCGCACTCGGCCAGAGCCTGCGCAATCAGCTGCAGGCGGGGTCGTTCCGGCTGAGGCCGCAGCTCGAGGAGCTCATCGACCGGGTGCGCGACTCGACGGCCGTGGTGGGCGGCATCGTCTCGGGATCCGGTCCGACCGTGGCGTTCCTCTGCGAGAGCGCGACGGGGGCGGACGCCGTCGCCGAGCGCCTGCGCGAGCAGGGGCGCACGGCGCTGCGTGCGCACGGACCGGTGCGCGGCGCGCACGTGGTGTCGACCGAATCCTGACGCCCGACGTGCGCGGCCCGGACTCGGCCCGCATAATGGGGTAGATCCATGTGACCGTGCACATCGAGGAGGCTCTGCATGTCCACCTCCTCCGATCGCGCCCGCATGCCGAGCATCCGCGACGTCGCGCGACTGGCCGGGGTCTCGCACCAGACCGTCTCGCGCGTGCTCAACGATCACCCCAGCATCCGCCCGGAGACCAAGGAGCGCGTGCTCGACGCGATCCGCGTGCTCGACTACCGGCCGAACGTCGCGGCGCGCGCGCTCGCCACGAGCCGGTCGAACATGCTGGGCATCCTGTCGGCGACCACGGGGGAGTTCGGGCCGACCTCCTCGATCGCCGCGATCGAGGATGCGGCGCGCGCCGAGGGCTACTCCGTGAGCACGCTGAACCTGCCCGACACGACGCCCGAGGTGATCGGCGCGGCGGTGCGGCAGCTCGTGCGGGAGGCCGTCGACGGCATCGTCGTGCTCGCCCCGCAGGTGCGCGTCTTCAACGTGCTGCGGGGGATGGCGGTGTCCGTGCCGTTCGTCAGCCTGCAGACCGCCTCCGGCTCCGACGGGTTCAGCCACTCCGCCGACCAGCTGGCCGGCGCGCGGATGATCACCGAGTACCTGATCCGGCTGGGGCACAGCGACATCCTGCATCTGGCGGGACCGCAGGACTGGATCGAGGCGGAGTCGCGCATGCGCGGTTACCTCGACGCGATGCGTGACGCCGATCTGCCGACCATTCCGCCGATCCGCGGCGACTGGACGGCGGACTTCGGCTGGTTCGCGGGGCAGGAGCTGGCCCGCCGCCGCGACTTCACGGCCGTGTTCGCGGCGAACGACCTGATGGCGATCGGCCTGATGCACGGTTTCCGCGATGCGGGGCTGCGGGTGCCGATCGATGTCAGCGTGGTCGGCTTCGACGACATCCCGGTCGCCGCGCACGTCGCCCCGCCCCTGACGACCGTGCACCAGGACTTCGCCGAGCTGGGCCGGCGCGCCGTGCGCATCCTGCTCGCGCAGCTGCGCGGCGAGGCCGTGCCGGAGTTCGGGCCCGTCGTCCCGGTGCTGTGCGGGAGAGAGTCCGCCGCGTCACGGTAGGGACACGAAATGGTCGGTGCGACTTGACACTGTCCGTTCGGGCGTTGCACCATGTAACCCGATGTGAACGGTAACATTGACCGGAACATCACCGGACCTGGTATCGAAGGAGATCCGTGAGCGAGACGACGACGTTGCCCACCGTGGCCGGACCGATCCTCGAGATGCGCAGCATCACGAAGGAGTTCCCGGGCGTGAAGGCCCTCTCGGATGTGTCGATCACCGTGCGCACCGGCGAGGTGCACGCGATCTGCGGTGAGAACGGCGCGGGGAAGTCGACCCTGATGAAGGTGCTGTCGGGCGTGTACCCGTACGGCAGCTACGACGGCGAGATCCTGCTCTACGGACAGGAGCAGCGCTTCCGGGACATCGCGGCCAGCGAGCACGCCGGCATCGCGATCATCCACCAGGAGCTCGCGCTCATCCCGGAGCTCTCGATCACCGAGAACATCTTCCTCGGCAACGAGATCCGCCGCGGCGCGCGCATCGACTGGACCGCGCAGAAGCAGCGCACCGTCGAGCTGCTCGCCCGCGTCGGCCTCCGGGAGGATCCCGACGTCGCGGTCAAGCACCTCGGCGTGGGCAAGCAGCAGCTCATCGAGATCGCGAAGGCGCTCAACAAGGACGTCAAGCTGCTCATTCTCGACGAGCCGACCGCCGCGCTGAACGAGAACGACTCCCAGCATCTGCTCGACCTGATCCTCGGCCTCAAGGCCAAGGGGATCACG
>JABLTH010118114.1_pt1 | contig 24217 bp, 20 predicted proteins | sample 7875711 | NCBI WGS metagenome assembly JABLTH01 (sample SAMN14941262, study PRJNA633318) | bioreactor metagenome | isolation source: bioreactor | place: China | collected 2019-03-05 | reverse complement strand
GTTCTTCGTCGACAACATCTACCGCTACACGCTGGCCGGTACCGAAGTGTCGGCACTGCTGGGCCGTATGCCTTCCGCCGTGGGCTATCAGCCGACGCTGGCTGAAGAAATGGGCAAGCTGCAGGAACGTATTACGTCGACCAAGACCGGCTCGATCACGTCGATCCAGGCCGTGTACGTGCCTGCCGATGACTTGACCGACCCGTCGCCGGCAACGACCTTCCTGCACCTTGACTCGACCGTCGTGCTGTCGCGTGACATCGCTGCACTGGGTATCTACCCCGCAGTGGATCCGCTCGACTCGACGTCGCGCCAGCTCGACCCGCAAGTGGTTGGCCAGGAGCACTACGAAGTCGCCGACCGCGTGAAGAAGACGCTGCAGCGCTACAAGGAACTGCGCGACATCATCGCGATTCTGGGCATGGACGAACTGTCGCCGGAAGACAAGCTGGCTGTGGGCCGCGCCCGTAAGATCCAGCGTTTCCTGTCGCAGCCGTTCCACGTTGCAGAAGTGTTCACGGGTTCGCCGGGCAAGTACGTGCCGCTGAAGGAAACCATCCGCGGCTTCAAGATGCTGGTGGACGGCGAGTGCGATCACCTGCCGGAACAGGCGTTCTACATGGTCGGCTCGATCGACGAAGCCTTCGAGAAGGCCAAGAAGCTCCAGTAAGAGCAACGTCTGGCACCGCGCGTAAGCCGGGGCCAGTACTGGCTTCCTGAAGCCCATTCAGGAAGCCGCTTTTCTGAGCAAAGGAATCGAGATGGCAACCATTCATGTAGACGTCGTCAGCGCTGAGCACGAGATCTTCTCCGGCAATGCCAAGTTTGTGGCACTGCCCGGCGAAGCCGGCGAGCTGGGCATTCTGCCTGGTCACACGCCGCTGATCACGCGCATCAAGCCGGGCGCCGTGCGCATCGAGAAGGAAGACGGCGGCGAAGAGTTCGTGTTCGTTGCTGGTGGCATTCTCGAAGTGCAGCCGAAGAAGGTGACCGTGCTGGCCGATACCGCAATCCGCGGTCACGACCTGGACGAAGCCAAGGCGAACGAAGCCAAGCGTGCGGCCGAAGAGGCGCTGCAGAATCAAAGCAGTGACCTGGATCTGGCGCGTGCGCAAAGTGAACTGGCCGTGGCCGCTGCGCAGCTTGCAGCGATCGCCCGCCTGCGTCGCAAGCGCTAAGGCAAGTGTGTACCGGCCGGTGTCATCGGTCGGCACAGACGAAAAAGCAGCCCCGAAGGGCTGCTTTTTTTTGCCTGCGAACTGGCGCGGCACCTGCGCTCAGCGGTGCTCGCCTTCGCGCTTTTCATCACCGCGATTGCCTTGCGGATGCGGTTGGGCTTCATGGTGTTCCTGCCGAGGCGGTTGAGCCTGCGGCGGACGGGCTTCGGGCGGACGCGGTTGGGCCTGCGGTTGCGGCTGACGCATCTCAACATGCGGTTGCGGTGCGGGGCGCGGGGCTTCCATGTGCGGTTCCGGCCGGCGCTGTTCAGGCTCCGGGCGTGTGCGCATCTGCGGCGGCTCGTTGTGCGGACGCTCCTGCATGGCCGGGGCAGGATTGCCATTGAAGCGATTCGGCTCCTGGCCACCGCGCTGTGGTTGCGGTTGAAGATGCGGCGCTTGAGGGCCGGTCTGCGGCAGTTGCGGACGCGGCTCGAAGGCGCGGCGCTCGTCGCGCGGTGTGCCGGGTGCGCCGTCGCGCTGCGGCGGACGTGTCGTCATGCCGGCCGGGCCTTGCGGCGCAGGCGCAGCCTGCGGTTGCCCCGGCCGCTCTTGCGGCGTGGCGGCACCCGGCAAGGGACGTGGGCGGTTGATCGAGTCCGGGGCCATGAGGGCCCGCGGCGCCGGTCCCGGCTGGGCGCCATGCGGCATCGGCGTGCCCTGCGGGTTCGGGGAGCCCATCAATCCTTGCGGACCATTCGGACCGCGTTGTTCCACCGGTCGGCCGGGCTCGGCGTGTGCAGACCCGTTCGGTGCGGCGCGACTCAACCGTAGACCCGCTGCCTGCGCAGCCGCTGGCGCGGTCGGCATCTCCAAATTGGCGTGACCCCGCACCGGCGCAACGCGGGTGCCCGCGTTGCCACCTGTCCACGCAGGGCCAGCGCCCGGGAGCGCTCCGCCTTGAGAGCGGAAGCGTTCTGCCAACGCATCGTGTCCGCCTGCCGGCGTGGCGGGAGCGTGCACTGCAATCGCCTGACGTGCAAACGCCTGCGGCGGCGGCAACTGATGCGGCCCGCCGTTGGCCGCCGCGCCTACCAGGCTGGCACGCACGGGTGCCAGCGCCGGCGTCGACACAAACTGCGCGTGCGCCATCTGCGCGCGCAGCTGTTCAGGCCGCAGATGCGTCATGGCGGGGCCGACCGGTTGGCCGTTCACGAACGTCTTGGCCGGCACTGCCGTCAGGGCGGCGGGGTTGTTTGCGTTGACATATGTGACCCGGTTCACGTTTCGAACGTTGGTCACGTTGGTGGTGTTGTTGATGATGGTCTTGTTGACCGTGACATTGTTCACCACCACGGTGCGGTTGATGTTCGTCACGTACGTCGGGCTGGCCGCATACACGGGGCGATATGCCTCGCCCGGCGCTAGCGGGAACCACGCCACACCCGGCGAGCCGATCGAGATGTTGATCCCCCAGCTCACCCCGCCACCGCCACCGCCGCCCACGAAACCGACGAGTGCCGGCGCATAGACCGGACGCGGCACCACCGGCCCGGGCACCCAGCACCAGGTGGAGCCGACATACGCCCAACGGCCATAGTGGAAAGGCGCGAAGCCCCACGGCGCGTCATCGACCCACGTCCAGCCCCAGGGCGCCACCCACGCCCAATGGCCCGTGCGATACGGGGCCCAGCCGACCGGCACCGCGCGCGGTACCCACACGGCGCCATAGCCGTCTTCTTCACGCCATGTGCCGTTGTCGTCGAGGGCTTCATAGCCGGTCATTTCACGACCGACGTAGCGGGCAGACACAGATGCGTCTTCGCGGGAATCGCGCGATTCCGCCCAGCGGTCGAAGGCGTCGCGCCCGGGGTTGTCGGTGCCGCCGGCCTCGGCGAGGTCGGTGCCGCCAAAGCGGATTTGCTGGCCCGCGCCCAGCGGAGTAGAGCGGTCATCGCCGTAGGCCGTGCCCTGACCGTGCCAGACGGTGACGGTCGTGCTGGAGCCATCGGGTGCGACGTCGAGACGGTATTCGCCCGGTGCTTGCGGCGTGAACGCGAGGTTGGGCGTATCGATCTCGATGGTCTGGTCGGCGGGCAGCGAACGCACGCGAACCGACAGGGCGCCTTGGGTGAGCTTTACCTGTGTGTTGCGGTCGTCCAGGTCGACGAGCGTGGCGCCGGTGTTTTGCCCGAGCCGCAGCGCCGTGGACCCGACGTGCAGCTCGCTGTGGCTGCCCTGGTCCGACCACAGGCGGTCGCCCGTGGTGAGCGGGCGGTTGAGCGAGGCGCCGGCCCAGTCATCGGAGCCGGCGGGTGCGAAGCTCACCGTGCCTGAAAAGTCCGACAGGCGCGCCACCCGCGAAGCCGGATCGGCGGCCATTGCAGCCTGCGCACCGCAGACAAGCAATACGGCGGCAACGCCTACCGCGCGCAGCACATGCGGCAGCCGTACACCGGAGAGAGGAGAACGACGGGAAACATTGGACATGGTGAGCCCTCGTTTTTATGGCGGCCTGTGCCGCGTGGATGTCTCCATTTAACGCGGGAGGCGTCGAGGGGCCGACTTGGCTTTGTAAGAGCGTGTTTCCTAGCGCGGGAAGCCGATAGACGGATCTGCCGTATCCAGGGCGCTCGGGAAAGCCGGGAAGCTGGCGGGCAGGCGCGCGAATTGCGCGCACAAAAAAAAAAGCGCGCGGGCCGGGGAGCACCGCGCGGACGGGAAATCCCTTCGAGGGGTCAATTCGAAAGGAGGGGGTAACCTTGCACCGTGGACTGTGTCGTCGCCATCGTGTCGGAGGAATGACCGTCCGGGGTCCGATATGGCGCACAACAATTGGACACAAACGCTGAGGTGCGAAGGCATTGTGGGTGACGGGGTGGCCCTGAGGCGTAACAAAGTGTGTCGGATTGCAATCGAATGCAAGCGCTGTAAAAGTCGCTTGGTGTGCATGCAAAAGCGCCTGGAGGGCCTGCTCAGGGAACGCCTGCTGCACCCGCACAGTCCCAGCACCTTGCCGCTTAGGCAGACGGGGCTTGGCGAAAGGCGAACCAGTGGGGTGTGTCCGAGTCTGGGGTGTCGGTTTCATAGGAGGGAGGCATGCACAGGCATGCGATGCACCATGTGTTGCAGAAGTCAGTGGGCGCGGGCGTTTTTGTTACCTTGATGGGGGCACTAGGCGCGGCTGCGGGCGCACAGGCTGGCCCCGAAGCGGCCTCAGCTCCGCCTGCAACGCCGGCGAGTGCGCCGCCCGCCTCCGCACCTGTTGCTTCTGCGCCAACTGTCCCTCTTGCAAAAACGAAAGAGCAGTCCGAGCGTCTGGCCGGCAGTTTCTGGCAGGGCGCGGTGGGAAAGGGCGCCGACAGCCCCGGCTGGAACGTGTGGTTGAACGTGTACGACCCCCCACCCAAAGCGCAGGACAAAGACAAGGATCCGGTGGCCGACACACTAACCGGCGAAGCCTACGATGACCGCCCCCAGGGCCGCGCCTTCTGGACTATCGAAGGCCGTAATGCGCCCGAGCATCGCTTCGTGTGGCGCGAACGTGCAGAAGCGCTCGATGCGGCCGGGCAGTCCGTCGTGCGCGAGGGCGGCACGCTCTCCGGTGCGTTTTCGGCCGACGGCGCCACCGCTACTGGCACCTGGAGCGACGGTGGCCGCAGCCAGCCCTTCACGCTGAAGCGCGTGGCGCGCTATCAGGAGGCTACGGGCACCTCCGGCCAGGCCAAGCTGACCGAGCGCTACCCGGTGACGGGCGATGCCGCCATCGACGCGCTGATCCAATCACTGCGCGTGCGCAAGTGCGACCAATACGACACCGAATGCGTCATCCGCATCAGCGCCGTCGGCCTCGGCGACACCGTCAGCCTCTTGCGCATGGTGTGGGCCTACAGCGGCGGCGCGCATGGCAACTACAGCTTCACTGCCGGCAACTGGCGCCGCGGTGCGCAGGGCTTTCAGCCAATCGCATTGGCCGATGTGCTGAACCCCACATCCACGTGCCTGCAGAACCTCAATACGCAGATCGTCGATGCGCTCAAGCGAGAAGGCGCACCCGATGCGCCGCGCGGCGCGCTCAAGGAGCGGGACCTGCGTAACGCGGCGTTTCCGTTTACGCTGCAAGGAGACCGCATCGTCGTGCACTACGGGCCGTATGAGGTCGGTCCGTATTCGTCGGGCGCATTCCGAGCCGCCGTGCGCTTCGATGACCTGGGCGCCGCATGCAAGCGGCCCACAACCTGATTGCCTCTGCATCGCCAACCATGTCCGCCAATCCTTCCTACGCCGACGAGCAAGACACCATGCGCCGGCTGCTGTCCGGCAAGACCATCGCCGTGGTCGGGCTGTCGCCACGCCCCACGCGGCCTAGCTACGACGTGGCGCGCTATCTGCAGCAGGCCGGCTATCGCATCGTGCCCGTCAACCCGCAACACGCGGGCGAAGACGTGCTCGGTGAGCCCTGCTATGCCTCGCTCACCGAAGCGGCGACAACCCTTGCCGCCGCCGGCCAGCGCATCGATCTGGTCGATATTTTCCGTCGCTCGGAACAAGTCCTGCCTGTCGTGCAGGAAGCCGTGACCCTGGGCGTGGGCGGCATCTGGGTGCAGCTTGGGATCGTGAATGACGAGGCAATGGCCGTCGCGCGCAACGCAGGCATTCCGGCCGTGCAAGACCGCTGCACGAAGATCGAGCACTGGCGACTCGGTGTCGCCGAGCAAAAATAAGCGCTGGCCCCCCGGCCTTTTGACCGATGCGGCGGCGCACCGGACTGACGCTTCCCCACCGCTCGCGTGGGTTGGGTCCGGGCCCATCTGAAGGTTCAAGCCGACCCGGCGCGCTACACTCTGGCGGTCATCGCATCCTGCTTACATCATGGCCGTCGATCCGCAAATCCTGCAGTTCTATCAACGCCTTGCCGAACAGTTCGGCGCCTTGCCTCCGCCTGAAGACGCCGCCGCGCAACGCGCGCGCTTCGAGGCGATTGCTGCGGTATCCGACCGCCCCGATCCTGATGGCGTTGACGTTTCGGACCTCAGCCTGCCGCTTGCGGGGCGCACGCTCGACGCCATCGTCTTTCGTCCAAAAGGCGTGACAACGCCCCGCCTGCTGGTGTGGTTCCACGGTGGTGGCTGGGTGGTTGGCGCGCCGCGCACAACGCATCGCATGCTGGCCGCGTTGGTCGCGCAAGACACCGGCTGCGCCGTGGTGAGTGTCGATTACCGCCTCGCGCCCGAGCATGCGTGTCCCACGCCGGCGGACGATGCACGCGACGCGCTCGCGTACTTGGCCGAGCAGCGCGCGGACCTCGACCTTGATCCGGACTTCCTGGCCGTGGGCGGCGACAGCGCGGGCGGCCATCTTGCGGTGCAGGCCGCGCAGGGCATGCGCCCCGGCCTCGTGAATGCGCAGCTGCTGCTGTACCCCGTCACCACGCCGGCCTTCGGCAGCGAAAGCTACAACGCGTTTGCACAGGGCCCCGGCCTCACGCGCGATGAAATGCGCTGGTACTGGGAGAAATACATCGGTGCCGAAGCACTCGCCAAGCCCCTCGCCGAGCACGACCCCCGCATTTTCCTGATGGCGCGCGCGCCGGCCTATACGCCGCCCGACACCGTTGTCATCGTGGCCGCGCACGACGTGCTGCGCGACGACGGCCTGCAATACGCCGACTACCTCGTGCAGCACGGCGCGCAGGTCATCACCATCGAAGCCTCCGGCATGACGCACGCCTTTGCGCGCATCCAGTTCGAGGCCGAGCGCGCACGCGAATGGATGCGCCGCGCAGCGCACGCATTCGTCGGAATGATCAGCGAGGAATAGCGAGGAATAAGCAGGGCCGGGCTAACGCGTCGGCGTGCGGCGCGGGCGGAATGCGGCAAGCACCCGGCGTGTGACAAACAGCGAGAGATAGTCGTGCACGCTGGCGTCGGCCGCCAATGTGCGCATTGTCTGCATGTACTGCTCGCGGACGACATCGGCCGGTACGCCGGTGTCCTGTGCGATCTGGTGGATCTGCTCGTCCTGGTCTGCGATGGCGGTGCCCATGTTTGCTTCCCGTCCTTGCTTTGGCAATGACGCGCGGGGCTGCTTGCGCGGCGAGTGACCACTATAGGAAACGCATCGGAACAATCCAGCCTTGTTGCAAAGCTTTCGGCGGGGTGCCCGTGCGGCATCAAAACGGTGCGGTTGCCGGCACAGACACCGCGCCGGCAAGGATCATTTGCTCCAGTTCGCGGGCATGCTCTGCAGGCCGATGGCGACGCCCGACGCATCCGTCACGCGCGCCAGCTCACGATACGCAATCGCCTGTACGCGCTCGGGCAGCGGCACGAACTTCGCACGCGCGGCCAGCTCGTCGCCGTGGAAGTAACCCCACGTCAGGAACTTCAGCGCGGCCAGCGTGCGCGGGCCCGATGCACTGACCGCCGGCACGACGATGAAGGTGCCCATGGTGATCGGCCATGTCTCCGCACCCGGCAGGTTGACCAGCGGCGCGGTGAAATCGCCCTTGCGGTTCCACGCGCTCTGCATCACCGCTTCGCGAAAGCCGCTCACCTGCGCGCTGACAAAGCGGCCTGCCAGGTTGCGCAACTGCACGCCGCTCAGGTCGTTGTCGAGGATGTAGTTGTAGTCGACATAGCCGATGGCGCCGGACGTGGCCTGCACCGCCTTGACCACATCGCCGCTGCCCTTTGCGGCAGTGAAGCCTGCCGGCCAGTTGATGGTCGACTTGGTGCCGTAAGTGCGTTTCCAGTCGGCGCTGACGGCACTCAGGTAGTCGGTGAAGTGGTACGTCGTGCCTGAGCCATCGGAGCGCACGACGGGATGGATCTTCAGCTTGGGCAGGGTCACGCCCGGATTCAGCGCACGCAGTTCAGGCGCATCCCAGCTCTCGACCTTGCCGAGGAAGATCTGCGCCAGCAGTTCACCCGTCAGTTTGAGTTGTCCGCGCGGCACACCTGGCACGTTCACGAACGGCACCGCACCCGTCACCACCGACGGCACGCAGACGAGGCCGGCCTTGGCAGCCTCTGCGCTGGAGAGCGGCACGTCAGACGCACCGAAATCCACCGCGCCCGCGCGGATGCGCTTCAGGCCTTCACCTGAGCCCACCGCGTCATAGCTGAGCGTCACGCCCGACGATGCGGCATACCCCTCCGACCAGACGCGATAGACCGGCGCAGCGGCGGTCGAACCTGCACCGCGCACATCTGCGCGAGCGAGGAGGGGCAAGCCGGCAGCCGCAACGGCCACGGCGAGAACAATGTGCTTGAACATGGGAGAGCTGCGGACTGCAGAAGACGCAAAGCGTGCGATTGTAGCGACGCACCTGTGACAGCACGGCGTGCAGCCCGGATAGAGCCCATCTACAACATGGAGATGTGTTGTAAGACGTTCCGCAAACGTTAGGCGGAGTAGGGGGTGGGATCGGCGGTTTTGTTTAGGACCGCCGATCCGGGCGATCGGTCAGGCGACGGCGCTGGCCTTGACTAGGCCCTCGGCCGTCAAGGCTTCAACCACCTGCGGCCGGGCACCCACCCGCGCCATATACGCCTGCACGTTCGGATACGCGCCCATCGGAAGCGAGAGGAAGTTCGCCCAGTTCAGCACCGCAAAGGCATAGGCGTCGGCCACGCTGTAGGTGTCGGCCAGGTACGGCTGTTTGGCAAGGCGGGCATCGAGTTCGGCAAAGCGCTTGGCCAGCTTGTCCTTGGCGCCCTGACGGGTGGCTTCCGGCGTTTCCTTGTACCAGAGCGGGCCGAAGCCTTTGTGCAGCTAGTTGCTGACAAACGTGAGCCATTCTATCACGGCCAGGCGGTGCGCACTGCCCGGCTTGCCGATCAGTGCTTGTGCCGGGTCGAGGTCGGCCACGTATTGCAGCAGCGCCGCGGCTTCGGTGTGGCGCGAGCCATCGGCCAGCTCCAGCAGAGGCACGTAACCGCGCGGCGAGATCGTGTAGAAATCCGTGCCGTCGGCGGTGAGGTGCTTGGCAAGGTCGACAGCGGTGAGGTCAAACTTCGCGCCCACTTCGCGCAGGGCGATATGTACGGCCAGCGAGCAGGCGCCGGCGGAGTAATAGAGCTTCATGGTCTTGGTCTCGTGAACGGTTGGGAAAGCCGCCAACGGCGGCGGTGACCACACTGTAGGATTGCACCGTTGCCAATGAAATAGGCAGAACAGCAAATCATGCTTGCGCAGACGCAATACCGGCTGAGCGCAGCCGACCTTGAGATCGTACTGGCGATGGTGCGCACAGGCACGCTGGCGGGGGCCGGTGAACGGCTTGGCGTGGATGCGTCCACCGTGTTCCGCTCATTGCAGCGCATCGAGCGCGGCCTGGGCGCCACGCTGTTTGCGCGCTCCCGCACGGGCTATCTGGCGGGCGACCTGGCGCACGCGCTGGCGGAACAAGCCGAGCAGGTGGAGTCGGCGCTCGAGGTTGCGCGATCGGCGGTGCATGCGGTGCCGGATCAGGTGTCCGGCACCGTGCGCATCACCACCACGGACACGATCCTCGTTGGCCTGGTCGCGCCCGCGTTAAAGGCGCTGCAAGCCGAGCATCCGAACCTGAGCTACGACCTTCGTGTGAGCAACGAGCTGGCCAGCCTGACCCGGCGCGATGCCGACATTGCCGTGCGGGCCACGCGGCGCCCGCCGCAGCATCTGGTGGGCAAGCACATCGGGTCGATTCGCGTGGGGCTATACGCCGGGCGCGCAAGCGGCATCACCTACGCCGATGTCGAAGCGGGCCGCACGCCGTGGCTCGCCATTGACGATGCAATTCCGGATCACCCGTCAGTCAGTTGGCGCAAACGGCATTTCCCCAAGGTCATGCCCACGTACTTCGTCAACAGCCTGCAGATTGCGGCCGAGATGGTCGGCATGGGCATGGGCGTCGGGATTCTGCCCGTGGTGATGGCGCAGGAGCGCAGCGATCTGGTCGCGCTGCGCGATCTGCAAGACGCCAATCAGTCGGAGCTGTGGCTGCTGACGCATCCGGAATCGCGCCACCTGCGGCGGATTGCCGTGGTGTATGGGCACCTGGCGCAGACGTTGCGTTTGCCCTGATTCAGTTGGCTGCAACGGCCGGGGCGATTGGCTGCTCGTCGGGAATGAGCGCGGCGCGGCGGCGCAAATCCTCCGTCGTGTCGCCATTGCCATCGGGCCGCCAGCCCGGTGGGCGGAACAGGTAGCCCAGCACTTCGCTGGCCGAGCGTGCGGTCTTCAGGTCTTGCCAGAGCGCGCGCCAATGTGCGAATTCGATCACCAGCAGGTTGTATGTGCGCATCGGGTGCACGAGGCCGTAGCGGCAGGGCACATCCTTGCGCTCGGGGAGGTAGGTGCCGAACAGCCGGTCGAACACGATCAGCACGCCGCCGTAGTTGCCGTCGAGGTATTCGAGGTTGGACGCGTGATGCACGCGATGTGCCGAGGGCGTGTTCAGCACCCATTCCAGGGGCCCCAGGCGGGGGATCCACGTGGCGTGAATCCAGAACTGGTACAGCAGATTGAGCGACAGCAGCATCAGCACGATGCGCGGCGGCATGCCCAGCAGCGGTGCCAGCGCAAAGAAGGCGAGCGTGCCGGTCAACCGTCCTGTCCAGCCGAAGCGGTAGGCCGCCGACAGGTTCAGGTCATTGGGCGAATGGTGGATGGCATGCGTACACCAGAACCAGCGCACGCGGTGCGCGGCACGGTGGTACCAGTAGTAGCAGAACTCCTGGCCAAGAAAGCACGCAGCCCAGCCCGTCCAGTGGTCCATCGGCAGCGTCCAGAGACGATGCTGGTAGACCCATTCCAGACCTTGCATCCAGAACGCCAGCGGCAGAAGCCAGCGCAGTGGGTACTCGCGTACGAGGAAATCCACCACCGACACGCCAGCGGCCTTCCAGTCGTAGTTGGCCCAGCCTTTTCTCAATGACAGCACGACGGCCTCGGCCAGTGACGACACCAGCACGAGCACGACGGCAATCTTCAGGATGGTGAACAGCACGGCCATGGCGCAGGGCTCCCGGCTCCGTAGGAATGCCAGCGACGGTACTGCAAACGATACCGGAGCGGCAATTGGGGCCGACGCCGGGGCGTCTTACAACATATTCAGCGCGCCCAGGTGTTGTTGCGGTTGTGCAGAAAGATGTGCACGCCGCCGCTCTTGTCTTGCGCCACGCCGGCACTGCCCCAGGAGTAGCGGGTCAGGCCACCCGGGTCTTGGCCGAGTTTGCCGGCAATCCAGCGGCGGTGGCGTTGTTCCACCACGTCGATGTCGTCGTACGAGACCGGCTGCGCCAGCTCGACGAATACGCTGACGAGCGCATCGGCTTCAAACCGCAGGCTGACGGTCACGGGCGTGGCGTCGTCCAGCGCAGCCACTGTCGCGAATTGGCAGGGGACGTCTCTGCCTTCGACGCTCACGGACCGTACAGGCCCGACTGTAAAGCGCGCGGGCAGGGCATCCGCTTTTGTCTGCGGTGTGATGCGGATGTCGGCAAACAGGATGTCACCGGTGGCGGGGTCGATGTGGACGGCGTCGTGCATGGGCGTCAGTTTGAGGGGAGTGGATTGCCTGGGCAATCATGCGGGGCGCTTCCTTTTATAGCAGTCATCCCTTCGTGGGGGAGGGTTTCGCCGCCTCAAGTTCGCTTGCGCGGTGCCGTAGCAGCTTGGAGTGGCCCCCGACAGCCGGCAGTCGGATCTGGAGGGCGCTGCGGCAAATACCGTACGCAGTCAGATTCATGGAAAACGTTTGGCCTAGAAGAAACATGATCTCCTCTCTCCGCACCCGAATTCTCCTCATCTCATCGGCCACCGTGGTCGGTGCCCTGGCGCTGTCCGGCGCCGCCACGTATTCCATCGTGCGTTCGAACACGATGGAATCGATCGATCAGAATCTTGCCGCCATCACCAGCGCCAACACGCTCGTCATCGACAAATGGGTGGCGGCCAAAGCGCGTGCTGTAAAGACGACGGCGGACGTCGTCGAACATGGCGACCCGCGCGGCCTGGTCAAGCACATGGGCGATGCGGACGGCTTTCCCATCACCACCATTGGTTGGACCGACAAATCGTTCCTGTCCACCAGCAGCACCACCCCCAAGGACTACGACCCCACCGTCCGCCCTTGGTACAAGGAAGCCATTGCCGCTGGCAAGTTGCTCGTCACGAAGCCCTACGGTGATGTGTCTACGGGCGTGAAGTACGTCTCGTTCTCTGCCCCGCTGATGCGCAATGGCGAAGCCACCGGCGCTGTGAGCGGCGCCGTGCCGCTGGACCGTGTACGCGACGTGGTGGCCGCCGTGCACCCGACCCCGTCGAGCCTGGCGTTTGTCGTGGCCAAGGACGGGCAAGTCATCGCCCACCCCGACGCCAAGCTGATGCTCAAGCCGGTGTCCGATGTGTCGGCAGCGCTCAATGCCGATGTGCTGGCATCGCTTGCCAAAGCCAATGCTCCGCTGGAAGTGGAGCTTGCAGGCGCGCCGAAGCTGCTGAAGGCCCAGGCCGTGCAGGGCACCGACTGGAGCCTGGTGATCGCGCTGGACAAAGCCGAGGCCACCGCGGGTTTGCGCAGTGTCGTACGTGCCCTGGCCGTCGCCATCGTGCTGCTGACGCTGGCGGCGCTGGGCATTGCCGCGTTCTTCACGTCGCAGTCGTTCCGCCGCCTGTCGCAGGTGCGCGATGCGATGGACACCATCGGCTCCGGCGGCGGCGACCTGACGCACCGCCTGCCTGTGGTCGGTAACGATGAAGTCGCGCAGATCAGCGCGTCGTTCAACACGTTCATCGACAAGATCGGCGAAGTGCTGCTGGACGTGCGCGCCAGCGTCGACAGCATGAAATCCGCCACCGGCGAGATCGAAGCGGGCAACCGTGATCTGTCCAACCGCACCGAGGTCTCCGCCAGCAACCTGCAGGAAACCTCTGCCGCGTTGACCGAACTGACGACCAGCGTGAAGAACTCCGCCGATGCGGCCGTGCAGGCCACGCGGCTGGCCAGCGATGCAAGCGATGCCGCCACGCGCGGCGGCGAGGTGGTCTCCAGCGCCGTCAGCACGATGGACGAGATCGCCAAGTCGTCGGCGCGTATTACGGAGATCATCGGCGTGATCGACAGCATCGCGTTCCAGACCAACATCCTCGCGCTGAACGCCGCAGTGGAAGCCGCTCGGGCCGGCGAGAACGGCCGCGGCTTTGCCGTGGTGGCCGGCGAGGTGCGCACGCTGGCGCAACGCAGCGCCACGGCCGCCCGCGAGATCAAAGACCTGATCCAGGCATCGGAAGCCAGCGTGAAGACCGGCGCGCAACGCGTGCAGGCCGCCGGCGCCACGATGCAGGAGATCGTGCAGGGCATCGAGCGTGTCGCGCGCATCATCGGCGAGATCGACGGCGCGATGCACGAGCAGAGCACCGGTATCAGCCAGATCGATCGCAGCGTGGCCGAGATGGACCAGGCCACGCAGCAGAACGCCGCACTGGTGGAGCAGTCGACGGCCGCATCGTCGATGCTTAACGAGCAAGCGCAGGGGCTGGCACGCACAGTGGGCCTGTTCAAGCTGCGCGGCGTCTGACGCACCGTACCCCTCTTCAACGCGCCCGTGCCGGGTGCTCCTTTGCCTAGAATGGAGCCCCGGCAACATCCCCCGCGCCCCTCGCTTTCGGCGGACGTTGCCTGACCCCAACGCTCCGCCTGCATGCCCAATGTGCTGATTCTTGGTGGCCGCGCGCCAGTGGCGCTCGACCATGCCCGCCGCTTTGCCCACCAGGGGTGGACGGTCTGCATTGCCGACAGCATTCCGTGCCAGATCAGCGGCGCTTCCAAGGCGGTTTCGGCCAGCTTTCGCATTGCATCGCCGCGCCATGCGCCCGCGCAGTTTGCGGCCGACCTCGCACGCATCGTGCACGAACGTTCCATCGATCTGCTCGTGCCGACCTGCGAAGAAGTGTTCTTCGTATCGCGCTACCGGCATCACTTGCCGACCCACGTGCGGGTGCTGGCCGAAGACTTCGACAAGCTGCGCGCGGTGCACAGCAAATGGACATTTCTTGAACTGGCGCAGGATTGCGGGGCCGATGTGCCGGTTTCCGCGCGGGTGCGTACGTTGGACGAAGCGCGCGCCTGGGCAGCCGGGCGCGCGGTCGTGCTCAAGCCGGAGTTCTCGCGCTTTGGCGTGCATGTGCGCCTGTACCGCGACGGCATTCCCGATGATGCGCCGCCGCTGGCCGACCTCGGCGCCTGGGTGGTGCAGACGTTGGTGGCAGGCCAGGAGTTTTGCTCGTATAGCGTGGCCGATCGCGGACGGCTTGTAGCCCATGCGCTGTATCGCCCCGACTGGCGCATGTCGACCAGCGCGAGCTTCTACTTCGCGCCCGCACGCATCGATGCGGTACGCAATTTCGTTGCCAACTTCGCGCGCAAGCTTGACTTCACGGGGCAGCTCTCGTTCGACTGGATCCAGCAGGCCGATGGCCGCGTGAGCCCGCTCGAATGCAATCCGCGCGCCACCAGCGGGTGCCACCTGTTCGGCCTGGACGATGCGTTGCCCGCCGCGCTGGCCGGCACGCTCGACGGCTGCATCGAACCGTCGCTGGGTGCACCGCGCATGGCGGCGGCGGTGATGGCATCGGCAGGGCTGTTCGATGCATTGCGCCACGGCACGCTGCGCCAATGGCGCCAGGATTGGCGCGCCGCCACCGACGTCATCGCCACACCAGGCGACCGCCGCCCGCTGTGGGGCGGCGTGTGCGATCTCGCCGCTTATGCGCGCATGGCCATCGCCCAGCGTTGCAACATGCGCGAAGCCGCCACGCAAGACATCGAGTGGGACGGTCAGGAGTTGCCCGAGGTATGAACGCACCTGGCGCCGTGCCGCATGCGTGCTTTGCCGACAAGGCCGGCGCGTTCCTGCACGTGCATCGCGGGCAGGCGTCGGCGCCGTTCGTTGCCAATCTGGTGACGCAGGTCGATGTGGTGGAGGCTGGTGGTCTGCCGCTGCCCGTGACCATCAACGGCAGTGAGGATCGCGCCGGCCATGGCGAGAACGCCTGGGTCTGCTCGCCCATTACGACATACGGCCGCTATGCGTCGGAAGAGTCCGAGCGTCTGATGCCGCGCATGGTGCGGCCGCTGCTGCGTGGCGCCATCGGCTTGGCCGACGCGTGGATGCGGCGTGCGCAGTTGGATCGAGCGGTGGTTGTCAACAACTGGCTCGTCAGTACGAACCTGTATCCATCGGCAGCGGGCTTCGATCTGGATGCGCTGGCGCGTACGTGCCGCGAGCGTTGGCCGGACCGCGCGATCTGGCTGCGTTCACTCAATACGATCCAGCATGCCGACTGGCTACGCGCTGCCACCGCTGCCGGCTTCGATTTGATCCCCACGCGGCAGGTCTATCTGTTCCGGCACCTGCAGCGTGCTTCGCGCACGTCGGAACTGCGTCGCGATCTGCGGCGGGATCTCAAGCTGCTCGACGCGACCCCGCTGACGTTCGTGCCGCACGACGGCTTTACCGATGCCGATTTCGCCCAGGCCGAGCAGCTGTATGCGCAGCTCTATCTCGACAAATATTCCGCGCTGAATCCGCGTTACACGGCAGCGTTCCTGCGCGCATGGCACGCAGCGCGGCTGCTGGAGTGCGCAGGCTTTCGCGATGCGCATGGCGTGCTGCGCGCGGTGGTTGGCGTGTTTGGGCAAGGACCGTTGCTGACTGCACCCATCGTCGGCTACGACACGACGTGGCCCCAGCAAGCAGGGCTGTATCGCCTGCTGATGGCGCACGTGCTGCGGCTGACCATCACACGCGATGCCGAGCTGAACCTGAGCGCCGGCGCCGCGCACTTCAAGCGCCTGCGCGGCGGCCTGCCGGCCATCGAGATGAGCGCCGTCTATTGCAGGCATCTGCCACCCGCCACGCGCTGTGCCATTGCTGTGCTGCGTGCTCTCACCACCCGGATCGGCGTGCCGATCATGCAACGCTTTCAGTTATGACCGCCTGGAACGCCACGCTGCTGCGCGGTTGGTACCCCGTTGCCGAGGCGCATCGCCTGCGCGACAAGCCGATGCGCGTGACCTTGTTTGGCCGCGCGGTGGTGCTCGCACGGCTGCCCTCGGGCGGACTGCTTGCGCTCGATGACCGCTGCCCGCATCGGCATGTGCCGTTATCCGACGGCCAGCTCGTTGGCGAAACACTGCAGTGCAAGTACCACGGCTGGACGTTCGGCGCCGATGGCCGTTGCACGGCCATGCCGGGCATGTGCCCAGACGCCGCCGTGCCCGCCGTGCAAGTGAATGCCTGGCAGGCGTTCGAGCACGACGGGCTGATCTGGATGAGCGCGCGGCCGCCGGGTGAAGCTGCGCCTGCTGCCTTGCCCGTATTCCTGAATCGGTTACCGGCGGGGAGCCGTCGCTTTCTTTGGAGCACGCTGTGGCAGGCGCGCCCGGCCGATGCGCTGGAGAATTTTCTTGATCCGCTGCACACGCATCTCGTGCATCCGGGCCTCGTGCGCAACCACGGCGCGCGCCAGCCGATGACGGTGACCGTCACTCAATCGGCAGATGGCCTGCAGGTCGACTACGCCGGCCAAGCGCAGCAAAGCGGCTTGCTGTACCGCCTGTTCGAATCGCCGCGCACGATGGAGCGTGCACATTTCGCTATCGCCGCCCCGGCGACCGCCCAGCTCGAATACCGCTACGCCAACGGCAGTGCACTGCATTTCACGCTGCACTTCACGCCCGAAGACGAGATGCGCACGCGCCTGTTCGCCACGCTGCATGTGGAAAACCGCTGGGCGCCGGCCTGGGCCGTGCGCTGGTTCGTCTGGCCGTTCCTGTATCGCGTGGCGGAGCAGGACCGTCGCATTGTTGAAGCGCAGGCTGCCAACAGCGTGCGCTTTGGCCGGCAGGACGGCATTTCCACCGAACTCGATCTCGTGCGGCCGATGCTGGATGCGGTGTGGATGCCGGGCGGCAACCCCGTCGAGGCGAGCGAGCGGGTGATGCAGATGTGGCTGTAGCGCACTGCGGCGCTACATCGACCGCCCGTCAAACTGGGTGACCGGCACGCTGGCCAGATCGATGTCTTCCAGACAGCGCACGTTGATGGCAATCATCGGCGTGCCGTCGGGCATGACGCCCTCGGCATACGGATGGATGCCGCAGGTCGGGCAGAAGCGGTGTTTGATCACGTGCTTGCGAAAGAGGTAGGTGCTTGCGTTGTCTTCGGGCGTCAGCAGCCGAACCTTGTCGCGCGCCACGAACCACAGCAGCGAGCCCTTGCGCTGGCAGATCGAGCAGTTGCATGCCATCGCGCTTTCCGGATGGCCTTCGACTTCGAACGCGACGTTGCCGCAGTGGCAGCTTCCTTTGTGTGTCATGCCGGTCTCCTGTGATGTGCGTTTTGTGGCGGGCTTGGCGCCGTCCACTATAGGCGAGCCGGTTTGGGGGCGGCGCCCCGGATTCTCGGGAATCGCCCTAGGTCTACGCCTGCGCGTGCCGATGCGACAATCGCCGCGAGCGCGCCAAACGAATGAGCCAACCAGCGCGCCGCTGACCGCCGCGCCTTGACGGCGACCGCGTCATGAGGAGCCCAACCATGCATCGCCATCGTCCTGTTGCTGTGATCCGTGCGGTTTCTGCCGCCGCCATCTTTGCCGGCTGCGCCGGCGCGTTTGCGCAAGCGTCCCAACCGGCTGCGGCAGCGGCTCCAGCCTCGGCGCCGACGCTTACGGCGCAGATCGTCAACATGGGCAGCATGACCCCGGACGAGATCGGCCCCGTCATCGCCGAGATGGGCACGCTGCGCACGAAAACACTGGTGACGGCGGCCAACGGCACGGTGGGCATCCAGGTGGGGACCGTGGCCAGGCACACGCATACGTACTCCGACGAGATCCAGTACGTGATGTCCGGCACGGCCACCGTCTGGCTCGACAGCGCGCCGCGGGAGGTCCGGGCGGGCGATCTGATCGTGATTCCGCGTGGTGTGGTGCACGGAACGCTGACCACCAGCACGGATTTCAAGGCGATGGCGATCAAGCTGCCGCCGCAGCGCGCGGGCGATACGCACAAGGTGCCGTGATATCTGCACCCGTGATCTGCGACATGTTGGCCTGGGTCAGGGCGGGATAAAAACACCATCCCTTACAATGGCGCCCTCCTCAAGAGTCCATCGCCATGTCCGCCCCGCTCGCCAACGATACCTTCCTGCGCGCCCTGCGCCGCCAGCCGACCGACTACACGCCGCTGTGGCTGATGCGCCAGGCGGGCCGCTATCTGCCCGAGTACAACGCCACGCGTGCGCGCGCCGGCAGCTTTCTCGGCCTGGCCAAGTCGCCGGCGTATGCGACGGAAGTGACGCTGCAGCCGCTGGATCGCTACCCGCTGGACGCGGCGATTCTGTTCTCCGACATCCTGACCGTGCCCGACGCCATGGGCCTGGGCCTGTCGTTCGCGCAGGGCGAGGGCCCGCGCTTTGCCAAGCCGGTGCGCACGGAAGCCGACGTGGCGGCGCTGTCGGTGCCCGACATGTCGTCGCTGCAATACGTGTTCGATGCCGTGGCGGAAATCCGCCGTGCGCTCGTGCAGGACGGCCGCCAGCGCGTGCCGCTCATCGGCTTCTCGGGCAGCCCGTGGACGCTCGCCTGCTACATGGTGGAAGGCGGCGGTTCGGACGACTTCCGCACCGTCAAGTCGATGCTCTACGCGCGCCCGGACCTGATGCACCGCATCCTGGAGATCAACGCGCAAGCCGTGATCGACTATCTGAACGCCCAGATCGAGGCGGGTGCCCAGGCTGTGCAGGTGTTCGATACCTGGGGCGGGGCGCTTGCCGATGGCATCTACCAGGAGTTTTCGCTGGCCTACATGGCACGCGTGGTGAAAGGCATCCGCCCCGGGGCCGACGGCCAGCGCGTGCCGGTCATCCTGTTCACCAAGGGCGGTGGCCTGTGGCTTGAAGCCATGGCCGAGACCGGTGCCGACGCGCTGGGCGTGGACTGGACCGTCAACCTGCAGCTCGCCCGCCAGCGAACGGCAGGGCGCGTCGCCCTGCAGGGCAACCTGGACCCGACGGTGCTGTTTGCCGAACCCGACGCCATTCGCGCCCAAGTGCGCCGCGTGCTGGAAGACTACGCCGCCAGCGGCGACAGCGACGGCCACATCTTCAACCTCGGCCACGGCATCTCGCAGTTCACGCCACCCGAAGCCGTGACGGTGCTGGTGGACGAAGTGCACAGCTTCAGCCGCGCGCTTCGCACGAAAGCGAAATAACACGATTGAGATCAATGTTGCGGTGCGATAGCGTTTGAATTGGGCCGCAGTTGTGCGTGAAGCCGGGGGCACGGGTGGAATCTTCGCCGCTTTGGTGCAGTCGGGGTGAGTGACTACTCGCGTGCTGGTGGCCCCATCTGGCCCGAAAGGGGTGTCAAGCGATTTATTTCGCGCTTTCTGGTGCGTAAGCCGGCTGTCAAGACTTGACTTATGCACAAAGCTGTCGCGGCTGGTTCTTTCCGCGGCGCAGCAGGGCGGCCTGTGTGCATCCAACGCATAAGTGTTTGATTTTTATAAAAGAAAGCCGCGTGCGCGTAAATCGTGCAAGCTAGAAAAACGGTGAATCCATTGGCCTTCACGGGCGCGGCAGGCGACTTTTCAACAAAGTTATCCACAGGCCGTGTGGATAGCCGGGAAAACGGTCGCCGATCAGGGCGCCAAGGCACAAACCTCAAGTAATACTTGAACATTGAGCCGACCATGGCAATGGCTGTGAAGGCAAGGTGAGATGGGCAAGACGCATTTCCCAGGTGCACAATCCGCCGCTGCATCGCAACAATCCCTTTGCAATTCAACCGTTTGCGCTTTGCATGACTACCACCCAAGTCGACGCTGCGTTTTCTGATGCCAAGGCGTCGGCCGCCATCGTGCGGGTGGTGATCGATACGCCGCTGGATGCCGTGTTCGACTACCGGTGTGCGTCGCCTGTCCTGCCGGGGCAGTTGGTTGTGGTGCCCTTTGGCAACCGGCGCGTGGTGGCGTTGGTGGTCGACACTGCCGCGACCACCGATGTGCCCCAAGAGAAGCTGCGCGATGTCGAGCGCGTGCTCGACTGGGTACCGCCGCTCGATAGTGAATGGCGTGCCTTGGCCGAATTTGCTGCCGGCTACTACCACCGTGCACTGGGCGAGGTGACGTTGCCGGCGCTGCCGCCGTTGTGGCGCACGCCCGGAAGCTGGGACAACCTTGCCCGACAGGCCAACGAAACCGTCTATGTGATGTTCGAACCGGCCCGGGCCGCGTTGCTGGACAGCATTCCGAAACGTGCGTCCGGCGCCATGCGCCTGGCCGAAGCGCTCACCGGCGATGGTGAGTTGAGCACCAGCGCGGCGGTCGAGCTGCACGGGCAAGCCGTTGCCAAGCTGCGGGATTGGGCGACGGTCGGATGGCTGCGCGCAGAACTGCGGCCGAAGGCGCTGTTGCCGCAACCGCTCGAATTGCCTGCGCCTTCGGTCGCACCCGCCCTGAACGACGAACAGGCTGCCGCCGTGGCCGCCATTGCCCAAGCTGGCGCGGCTGGCACATTCAGCCCGTTCCTTCTGTACGGCGTCACCGGCAGCGGCAAGACCGAGGTCTACCTGCACGCCATCGCCGATGCCCTGGCGCGCGACCCGGCCGCACAGGTTCTGATGCTGGTGCCCGAGATCAACCTGACGCCGCAACTGGAAGCGCGCATCGCCGCACGTTTTCCCGGCGTGCCGATGGCGGCGCTGCACAGCGGCCTGGCCGAGCAGCCGCGTGCGCTGAACTGGCTGGCCGCGCATCGCGGCGAGGCCCGCATCGTGCTCGGCACGCGGCTGGCGATGCTGGCGTCGCTGCCCAACCTCGCGCTCATCCTCGTCGACGAAGAACACGACACGTCGTACAAGCAGCAGGAGGGGCTGCGCTATTCCGCGCGTGACCTGGCGCTATGGCGTGCCAAGCAGCGGAACATCCCCGTGGTGCTGGGCTCGGCCACGCCGTCGCTGGAAACCTGGTGGCGCGCCGAGCAGACCGCCACCACGCGTCTGACGCTCTCGCAACGCGCGCAAGCTGAAGCTGTGCTGCCGCGCGTGTCGCTCATCGATTTGAACCTCGAGCGCCGCGCCGGGCGCCAGATTCGCGATGGGCTGTCCAAACCGCTCGTCGATGCGATTGCCGATCGTCTGGCGCGTGGCGAACAAAGCCTGCTGTTCCTCAACCGCCGCGGCTACGCGCCCGTGCTGTCCTGCGACGCGTGCGGCTGGCTCTCGGGTTGCCCGCGTTGCTCGGCGTACCTGGTGCTGCACAAGCCGGAGCGGCGCCTGCGCTGTCACCACTGCGGGTACGAATCCCGCATTCCGCATCACTGCCCCGACTGCGGCAACGTTGATATCGCCCCGCTCGGGCGCGGCACCCAGCGCATCGAAGAGACGCTGGGCGAACTGTTTCCGCAAGCCCGCGTCGCCCGCATCGACGCCGATTCCACCCGCCGCAAGGGCAGCGCCGAAGCGCTGTTCGACACCGTGCACGAAGGCAGCGTCGATATCCTGATCGGCACGCAGATGGTCGCCAAAGGGCATGACTTTCAGCGCGTGACGCTGGTGGGCGTGGTGGCGCCGGACCCCTCGCTCTTCAGCCATGACTTTCGCGCCGGCGAGCACCTATTTGCCTCGCTGATGCAGGTGGCGGGCCGTGCCGGCCGGGCCGGGCTGGCCGGCGAGGTGCTGATCCAGACGCGGTATCCGGATGCGCCGGCGCTGCAGGCGCTGGTCCGGCACGACTATGCCGGGTTCGCGCGCCAGCTTCTGCGTGAGCGCAAGCAGGCCGGGCTGCCGCCGTTTGCGTATCAGGCGTTGCTGACGGCTGAACACAAAGAGGTCGCGCGGGCGTTGGAATTTCTCTGCGCCGCGCGGGAGGCTGGCGAAGCGCTGGCGGCCGAGCTGGGGGCGCCCGTTTTCCTGCATGACGCGGTGCCGATGACCATGGTGCGGCTGGCCAACCGGGAGCGCGCGCAACTGTTGGTGGAAAGTGCCTCGCGCGCGGCCCTGCAAAAGCTGCTATCCGCCTGGACGGACGGGTTTGCCGGCATCAGCAAGACCGTGAAAGGCGTGCGCTGGCAGTTGGAGATCGATCCACTGCGGATCTGATCCCGGGGTCGGAACACGGGCGGTGGACCCCACCCCGCGAAACGCGAGGGTCAAACCGCGATGCTCCACTGTCCGAGCTCCAAAATCTCGACCTAAAACTGTGGCACGTCAGCCTTCAAGCGTGGAGCGCGACCCTGAAACCGCGGAGCGCGACGGTCCGAGGCCTGCGCATGGGCCGAAAACCATGAACTCAACGAATCTCCGAGGCTGGGGCGCGACCCGAAAAGACTGAAGCGCCACGGTCCAGGGTCGGAACATGAGCCTCGGACCGTGGCGATCGACCATCCAAGCCTCGAACGCCACGATAAAACCCTGGAGCGCGACCGTCCGAGCATCATGCATGAGCCTGAAACGGTGAAATGCGAGGCTCAGACCGTGGAACGCCACAAGAAAACGCTCGAGCACGAGGCTCGGAGGCTGAACGGTCAGCGTTCAACCGTGGCGCGCCTGGGTCTCCTTCACTTTCCCCCGAAGGTGCGCATTTCCCCACCTTGGCCCATGTGCGGTTGCACCAAATCTAGCCCTTTTGAAGCAAGGGGTTCTACTAGGTTGCACCTTCTGAGTTGCCGGGCGTATGATCCGCTCCGATTTGCCGGCCACAAGCTTTGGCAATGGCAGCTAAGGATAGGAACCCACATGGCTACAACCACCCTCGGGGTCAAGCTGGACGATGCTTCGCGTGAACGCCTCAAGCGCGTTGCGCAGTCCATTGACCGCACGCCGCACTGGCTGATCAAGCAGGCGATCTTCACGTATCTGGATCAAGTGGAGCGGGGGCAGCTGCCAACTGATGCAAACGGCCCGGTGGCGGATGGCCTCCCGTCCGCCGCCGCAGCCGTCTCGGACGTGCACGAGGGTGATGAACCTGCGGTGCAACCGTTCCTCGAATTCGCACAGAGCGTGCAACCGCAGTCGGTCTTGCGCGCTGCCATCACGGCCGCCTACCGCCGGCCCGAAACCGAAGCCATTCCGATGCTGCTGGAGCAGGCTCGCCTGCCGGGCGCGCTCGCCTCGGAAGCCAAGCAGCTCGCCCGCGATCTGGCCGGCAAGCTGCGCACGCAAAAGGTCGGCACCGGCCGCGAAGGCCTGGTGCAGGGCCTGATCCAAGAATTTTCCTTGTCGAGTCAGGAAGGCGTGGCGCTGATGTGCCTGGCCGAGGCACTGCTGCGCATTCCCGACAAGGCCACGCGCGACGCGCTCATCCGCGACAAGATCAGCAACGGCAACTGGTATTCGCATGTCGGCCAGAGCCCGTCGCTGTTCGTGAACGCTGCCACCTGGGGCCTGCTGCTCACGGGCAAGCTGGTTGCCACGCACAACGAAGCAGGGTTGTCGAAGGCGCTCACGCGCATCATCGGCAAGAGCGGTGAGCCGCTCATCCGCAAGGGCGTGGACATGGCGATGCGCCTGATGGGCGAGCAGTTCGTCACCGGCGAAACCATTTCCGAAGCGCTGGCCAACGCGCGCAAGTTCGAGGCCGAGGGCTTCCGCTATTCCTACGACATGCTCGGCGAGGCCGCGATGACGGAGGAAGACGCGCAGCGCTACCTCGCGTCGTACGAGCAGGCCATCCGCGCGATCGGGCAGGCTTCGGGCGGGCGTGGCATCTACGAAGGGCCGGGCATTTCGATCAAGCTGTCGGCGCTGCATCCGCGCTACAGCCGCGCGCAGTACGACCGCACGATCAACGAGCTGTATCCGCGTGTGAAGGCACTGGCGATGCTGGCGCGTGAATACGACATCGGCATCAACATCGATGCGGAAGAAGCCGACCGCCTGGAGCTGTCGCTCGATCTGCTGGAGCGCCTGTGCTTTGCGCCTGAGCTTGCCGGCTGGAACGGCATCGGCTTCGTGGTGCAGGGCTACCAGAAGCGCTGCCCGTTCGTGCTGGACTACATCATCGATCTGGCCCG
>JABLTH010010429.1_pt1 | contig 24262 bp, 22 predicted proteins | sample 7875711 | NCBI WGS metagenome assembly JABLTH01 (sample SAMN14941262, study PRJNA633318) | bioreactor metagenome | isolation source: bioreactor | place: China | collected 2019-03-05 | reverse complement strand
TATCTTCGGCGACACAACGCTCTTTGACCTTATTCCTGTGGCTTCGCCATCAAAGCCATGGGTACCAATTGAGCGCCAGTGGAATCCGGAGCCATCTGAGGACCCGTTCGACTGGAATTATGATGCCGGCGATAGTTGACCACTCAGACCGATTTGTCCTGATCAAAAGACTTATGCCGCCAAGGAAGAAAAGGTCGTCGCTAGGTTACACACACCCAGGCTGACGAGTACCAACTTTCCAATGCTCATCGTCGTCGCGTTAACAGTCCTACTGCGTCGCAGGTGCGCCTTACCTACACCACGGGCGATCTGCGTCCACTGTGCGATGCAATCAACGAGCCGCAGCAAGGATGACAAGTAGCACAGAACGATCCATGACCACGAAGCGTAAGCCTTGCCCCATTTTCTGAGGCCTTTCCAAGGCAGCTCACTGGCGACTGACAATCTCGTGTGATTCTGTGGAATCGATTTGCCGATAAGCTCGCCCCAAAGAGCGTTCCACTGATCGAATCTGCAAGGCACCGGACGGATGCCGTAACAACTCACGCCTCAGCAGCTCATTCTCTTGCATGATGCGCTGGTTCTGGTCAAGAAGGGTATCAAAACGCTTCTCCAGGCCAGTGAAACTAGCTTCTTTGGAGATCGTCATAGCTGTCCTCGGCGGATTCGATCAGCGAACCAACTTGAGCGCCAGCACACGCTGGCTCACTAAGGGCGATACTTTGCGGCGCCGCGGCAATAATGTCGGTGCGCTGGCGCACCGATGCGAAGCTTTCGGTGCGCGTACAGTTCCCGCGCCGGGAGGAAAAGGGACTTTCCTTCCGGCCGGCGGTCATTGCGATTGTTAAGGCGCTCGCCGGAAAGATGCTGTATAGCGTTGCCAGTGCTATCAAAGGCCGGCTCTACGCCAGCGCTTGGACGCTCCTGTCTACTGCAAGAGTTGTCATCGTGCTCTACTACGCACTCATATTTTTTGCAATTGCACTGGTATCCGGAGCCCTTGGCTTCACCGGCATCGCCGGCGCCATCACTGGCGTCGCCCACTTCATCTTCTTCGGATCCTTGGCTTTGTGCGTCACTCTATTCATTTTCATTAGACACGGGCGCTCCGCTGCGGCCAGCTGGCATGACACTGACGACAAGTCATAGCCCCTTCATGGACACCCCATCTACTTCTTGCGGATAGTACTTAAGGGGCTGACCAGTGAGTCTCACTCTATACATGGCACGACGCCAGGCGATGATGCAATCGCCGAACAAGGGCGGCAATGCAATCTCCATCCCCGGAAAGCTGCTTGGACTTAGCGCTTGGACGTACGCAACTAGGCAGCCAGGTCACGCCGTGTAAGCCCGAGAAGCGTGTCGAAAGCTAATGCATCAAGCTCTGCTCACCCAGGCACATTCAATATCGTCCTTAATGACCTGCTGTAGATCGGTTATCGACAGTTCCGAGACATCGAAGACTCTCCCATGCCGTGCCCCTCGATAGTCGCCGTCGAAGCGAAACGTCGCCGCCCAGACAACGCTGTTTAGGACAGCTTCGACATACATGGCTGTGTAGTCGAAACCGTCACTCGTCATCCCTGCAATGTCAGACATGGTTGCAACCTCTTCAGGTGAGATGCGGGTATTCCAATGGATGCAATCAGTGAACTAGCTTGGTGTCATCGCACGCTGCCCTACCCCTTCGTATTTTGCGTCGCCATGACGACCGCGTCAGTACGGTGGCGCACCGACGACAAGCCTCGGCATGCGTATAGCTTCCGTTGAAAAGCCGCGTCGGAAGGAAAACGGACGTCCCTTCGGGCCGGTGGTCACTTAAGTAACCCAGGCGCGTGCCGAAGATGGCGTATCACGCCGCGCTCGCCGTACAGCCCAGCACTACGCTTACAGCGTGGTGAACACCCCTCCCTGCCACAAGGGCTCATCATTATTTATTACGCACTCGCTTTTCTCGTCACTGCGTTGACATTCGGCGCTCTTGGCTTTACGGGTATTACCGGCGTCGCCACTGTCGTCGCCGAATTCATCTTCTTCGGGTCCTTGGCCTTGTGCATTACGTTGTTCACCTTCAACAGGCGCGGGAACGAAGTGACGACCAGTACGCACCATGCTGACGACAAGCCATAAGCCCTTTTTTGGCACACGTCTCCGCGATACGGAAGGTACAGCTCATGTGCCCTAGAGCGCTCTGTTTCCAAATTGCGAAGCGAGAGCCTGGACGAGCTCGAACTTTGGTGCAGGTATGCGCCCCTGGCTCGTCGCGCCCTTGCATGCGCAAGCGTTGCGGACAATCAGTGGATGCGCGATCGCATTGCTGACATCGAAGGCATCAGTGGCATCATTAACCCCAATGTCGCAAAAGGACTGGATCGCTAGAGACCTTCTTTACACTTCGATGTTGAACGGATCTACGAAATCCTCAACCATAAGCTATCGATGACGTCAGGGAGAACCACGACGTCCTCGGCGTAGCACGGCGCTCAGCGGATTGGCCAGTCGTCAGGTCATTATGCCTCCGGCACCTCCTACTCGATACGGCGGAACTCCACCACCCACACCAAGGGATTGGCGTCCCAGCGAATAGGCTCAGCCCCTGGCAGAGAACGATCACTTTGCTTGTCATTGGAGCGGCGACTTTGAGTTCGCTTCGGCTCGCGCACGCCATTGATGGAGTCCCAGAGAGAACGAAAGCTTAGGACGGGATCGCGGAGCCATTTTGCCTTCTCCCGGAGATCACGCATCGCATAGTCGCAATACGCCGGTCCGCCATCGAAGTTACTGGCGATGCGATCGACACCTTCCGCGATGGCATCTTCCGCGCTGATCTCCTGAAGAAGCTCCACGCGCACACTGACCACTTCGAGGAAGAGGCGACTTGCCCAGCGCGGCATATGGACGGGGGGTATGTAGCTGCCACGCTGCGCAGCCAGGGGTATGCACCATCCAGGGCCGTGCTCATCGATGTAGCTATCGCGATAGAAGCGAATTTCACCATCGGCCTGGTACTCGACATTGACATCGGCACAATCACACTCACCTCTGCCATGGCTGTGCGCAATGCTGGGACGATAGGTCTCCTTGCACCACAAGCGATCGCCGGGACCGCCGTAGGGGCATGTTTCATGCAGCCGAGCATGAGTGATTTCGTTCCATTGCCCGCGATGATCTCGAAAGGCCCAATCGTAGCCACGGGTATCGCTAGGCTGGAACCCAGAAATCCGACCAATGCCAAGGAGGCGATCGATGCTGCGTCGAGTCATAGTCTTGTAGCCATCGAGAGTGGCGCGAACCATGATCCCATTGAAAATTATCGCGAATTCACGCATAGGGCCTTCCCTTATCACTCCCGGACACTATCGAAGCATCGTCCCAGTAGATGATGCTTAGCGCGCCGCTGATCTTCGTGCCGGACTAGGTGAGGAGTATCAGGCCATTGGTCATGCCTGCTTGAAGTTCTGAACAGAAAGCGATGTATCAGGGAGTCGTACGATACGAGGCGTTAGAAAGGGCGTACCCTGAAACGGAACAGGTGCCTTTTAAATCACCCTTGATGCTTCGACCTATGGCGTCATGCCGAGCACTGGGCACGAAAGGCCTCACTGGCGCTTCCAGGTCATGTCACCTGCCTTCGGCCATTCCGGCCAAAATTCTCTGCATTAGGCGACCCAATGAATAACTTCTATTTCATCCCATCCAAGTTTTACAACCTTGAAGAACCTAGCCGCTGGTCCCTCAATTTCTATACTTCTGATTTCGCTCTAAACCATAGCAGGCCAAAAAAAGACGTGTCGCAGTCCATGCCGTATCCATGGATCGTCCACGACAACCTCTACGCAAGCGCCTTCCATGCGAACCCATTTAGTCCAAGCGCCTGGAAATGCGCGACCCGTCAAGTACAGCTTGGTGTATCACCTAAGAGGCGTGTGGATGGCTAATGCAGTTAGCCTTGACCCACGCATTTTCAATGTCGTCCTTGATGGCACTTGGAAGATCGATCATCGCCAGTTCTGAGACATCGAAAACCCTCCCGTGACGCACACCTCGATAGCAGCCTTCGAGGCGAAACGTTGCCGCCCAAACGATGCTGTTTAAGACAGCCGCGACATACATCGCCGTGTAGTCGAAACCGTCACTGGTTATCCCGGCGATATCAGGCATGTTTGCGACTCCATCAAAAAAGGTCCGGATTGGGAGCCTCGCGACTTGCTGGGCTGGACTCGTTAACTACGACCGCGGCTCGAAGAATCGAGCTTCGTCCCCGCTACGCACCGCAATCAGCGTGCCAATACCCTTTCGTGTAATACCCACGCTGTAGTCCTTCATTCCGGTCACCTTGGCGCCATCAAGGGGGGCTGGTAGCCCAATGATCGGCTCGATCAGATCCCACGCCATTAGACGAACCGCGCTTACCATCGGCATGCTCCTTAACTCGCCGTCGCCAAGCGAAAACAGGAAACCGATGTCGTCCTGCCTAAGGTCATCCTCGGTGGACATAGCGCCCCCACGGTAGTTCGGAACCGCATGGTGGCCTTTGAATATCGCGAGTTCTGTGCGGTGTACAACATAGCCCCGACGGCAGCCGTTTTTCCAGCGATACAATCTCCACCAGACGATGGGCGACATCCCGACTGCACTTGAGCACATCCCAACCTGCTGTTGAGCGCGGTTAATGGCCTCGACGTCCCTGGACGGGTGCCACCATGAGGCAGGCGCTATCGCGATCGATGGCTAGCCGGCCCAGCCCACACCGCGGGCTGCCATCCTGGGATACCGTAATCGCTTGTGTACTGTTCACGCAGCGGCTAGCGCGGCGTCGACAATTTGCTGTGCCTCTTCGAGCAATGCTTGCAAATGCACCTTGTCTTTAAAGCTTTCCGCATAAATTTTGTAGATATCCTCCGTACCAGATGGCCGCGCAGCAAACCAGCCGCTATTGCAGATCACCTTGATGCCGCCGATCGCCGCACCATCGCCTGGCGCACGATTCAGTACGCTCTCAATCGGTTCGCCAGCCAGTTCGGCAATCTTGACCTGTCCCGGCGAGAGTTTGGAAAGCTTCGACTTTTGCTCGGCATTGGCAGGGGCCTCGACGCGATCCGATATCGGGTCGCCCAGCTCGGCGGCCAGTAGACGATACGATTCGTAGGGATCGCGGCCGCAGCGAGCGGTTATCTCAGCCGACATCAGCGCGGCAGCGATGCCATCCTTGTCGGTCGTCCATACGGCGCCGTCCTTGCGCAGGAAGGAAGCGCCGGCACTCTCCTCGCCACCGAAGCCCAGCGAGCCATCGAACAATCCATCGACAAACCACTTGAAGCCAACGGGCACTTCGTAAAGCGTACGTCCCAATCGCTTCGCCACGCGATCGATCAGCGCCGTACTTACCAGCGTCTTGCCAACGGCCGCCGCAGCGTTCCAGGCGGGGCGTTGCTGGAAGAGGTAGTCGACCAGCACCGCCAGGTAGTTGTTCGGCAAAAGCAGGCCGCCGCTCCGTGTCACGATCCCGTGGCGGTCGTGATCCGTATCGCAGGCGAAGGCCACGTCGTAGCGATCCTTGAGGCCGATCAGCCGCTGCATGGCATACGACGACGATGGATCCATTCGGATCTTGCCATCCCAGTCCGCCGTCATGAATCGGAAAGTGGGGTCGACTACTTCGCTGACTACCGTAAGATCGAGCTTGTGGCGCTCGGCAATCGGCGCCCAGTAATGCACGCCAGCACCCCCGAGCGGATCGACGCCCAGGTGGACGCCGCTGGTGCGGATGGCGTCGAAGTCGATGACGTGGGCGAGGTCGTCCACGTATGCATCGATGAAGTCGTGCTGGTGTGTCGTCGCCGCGCGACGGGCCCGCTCAACGGGGATGCGGCGCACCTCTTTGAGGCTTCCTTCGAGCAGCACGTTGGCGCGATTCTGGATCCAGCCGGTAACGTCCGTATCGGCCGGCCCGCCATTGGGTGGGTTGTACTTGAAGCCGCCGCTATCCGGTGGATTGTGCGAGGGCGTGATGACGATACCGTCGGCCAGTCCCGTGGTGCGGCCACGATTGTAGGTCAGGATCGCGTGAGAGATGGCCGGTGTCGGAGTGAACTCGTCGTCCTTGGCGATCATCGTCTTCACGCCGTTGGCGGCCAGGACTTCCAGCGCACTTTCAAAGGCCGGCATGGACAACGCGTGCGTATCGAAACCCATGTACAGCGGACCATCGATGCCTTTGCGCCGACGGTATTCGCAGATCGCCTGGGTGATGGCCAGCACATGCCACTCGTTGAAACTGCGATCGAACGAACTGCCGCGATGCCCTGACGTCCCAAACACGACGCGCTGAGCCCGCACGCCGGGATCCGGCCGCAAGTCCGCATAGGCACTTAGCAGCCTGGGCACATCCACCAATAAAGATACCGGCGCTAGTTGGCCCGCAAGCGAGTGGAGGGCGGCATTCATCGCTCATTCCTGGTGACGGTAAAACCTCGAATCAGGGCACGGGCGCCATGGCGACGTCAAGAACCGGACAGGCGCATGGTCACAACGTAATGCCCCCGGCATGGCCCTGCGGTGTGAATCGGCGCCGAACTCAATCCTGTGCTCCTTGCCGTCATCCACCAGGGCGATGCCCTGCTCTGCCTGCGCCTTGCCGTCGAGGATGACTTGATCGCCTGGCTCGAGGCTCTCTTCTTGCAGGATAGCGATGTGATAGTCCGTTTCGCGAAACCGGTAGTCCATCGTGAATGAGCGCCACGCCGAAGGCAGAAGGGGCCTGATGTACAGGTGCTCGTCCTCCAATTGCAAGCCAAGCAGCGATTCCACGATAAGCCGGTACATCCAGCCGGCCGATCCGGTGTACCAGCTCCAGCCGCCGCGTCCGGTGTGCGGGGCTACGCCATAGACGTCGGCGGCTACCACGTAGGGCTCGACCTTATAGATATCCACGGCCTCGGCCGTCAGGCAGTGATTGATCGGATTGATCATCCGCAACAGCTCCCATGCTCGTTGGCTGTCGCCCAGCTTGGCAAATGCCATCGTTGCCCAAATCGCTGCGTGGGTGTACTGGCCTCCGTTTTCCCGTACGCCGGGCACATAGCCCTTGATATAGCCCGGATCAAGCGTGGACTTGTCGAATGGAGGCTCCAGCAGCTGCACCAATCCAACGTCCCGCCGCACGAGGTGGCGATCCAGCGAATCCATTGCTTGGTGCTGACGTTCCGCATCGCCCGCCCCCGACAGTACCGACCAGCTTTGCGCAATGGAATCGATCTGGCACTCCTCGTTGGTGGCCGACCCCAACGGGGTGCCATCGTCGAAGTACGCGCGCCGGTACCAGGCGCCATCCCAGCCGTGCCGCTCGATGTTGGCGCGCAGCGTGGCCGCCTCTGCCTCGCAGCGCTCCGCGAATGCCTCGTCGGCGTGCAGACGCGCCACCGGTGCGAATTGGACGAGCACGTCGTAGAGGAAGAAGCCGAGCCAAACGCTCTCGCCCTTGCCATGCTCGCCAACACGGTTCATTCCGTCGTTCCAGTCTCCGCTACCCATGAGCGGGAGTCCGTGACTGCCGCGAGGCATGCTGCGCTCGATGGCACGCACGCAATGCTGATAGAGCGTTTCTCGCAGTCCCGAACGCGCCGGCACATCGTAATAGGACTCCTCGTCGGGCCCAACCTGACGCCCCTCGAGGTAGCCCACCATTTCATCGAGCACGCCGTGATCGCCCGTGGTGACCACGTGGCGACTGGTGGCCAACGGAAGCCATAGATAATCGTCCGAGCAGCGCGTACGTACGCCATGACCCAGCGGCGGGTGCCACCAATGCTGGACGTCACCCTCAACGAATTGATGCGCGGCACACAGCAAAAGATGCTGACGCGAGCTATACGACGAGGCATGAGTCATCGCCATGGAGTCCTGCAGCTGGTCGCGGAACCCGTAGGCCCCACTCGACTGGTAATAGCCGCTGCGTGCCAGGAAGCGACAGGCAATAACCTGATACATCAGCCAGCCATTGGCGAGAACATTGATCGTCGGATCCGGCGTCTGTACCTGCACCTTCCCAAGCGTCCAGTGCCCGTGGGCGCGTAGGGCCTCCAGGGTATTGGCCGCGGGGCCGCGGCCACGGAACCTTTGCACCATAGTGCTTGCCGCCTTGGTGTCACTGGCCATGCCAAGGCGGAAGATGATTTCTTGTTCATCGCCATCGTCAAGGTCGAAGCCGAGTTGGATGGCACCGCAAGGGTCCAGTCCTGCGCCTACCCGCCCTGACAGACGCGCCTGCAACATCGCGGCGGGCGCCCGCAAGCTGTTATTGCGCCCAAGGAACTCGCTGCGGTCGCAGCTGACCGTGCGGGCGGGATTGTCAACGTCGAAGAAGGCCACTCTTCCCGGGAAGTCCGTGCTGTAGGCGTTGCGGGCAAACAATGCCCCGGTCGTCGGATCGGATTCGGTCACTACATGCATGGCCGTCTTGCTACGCAGCTCACCCAGCACCCATTCGACATAGCCTGTGGCGGAAAGGCGGCGCGTGCGTCCGGATACATTGCTTACTTTGAGTACCGACAGTTTCACTGCCGAATCCAGTGAAACGTAAACCCACAGTTCGGTGCGAACGCCCTCCTCCGTGTGTTCATACACCGAGTAGCCGAAGCCGTGGCGTGTCACGTAAGCGCCTTTGCCGCGGCATGGCAGCGGCGTAGGCGACCAGTAGTACCCTGTTTCCTCGTCACGGAGGTATATGGCCTCGCCACAACTGTCGGTTACCGGGTCGTTCTGCCACGGTGTCAGGCGGAACTCATGCGCAGTCTCGCCCCAGGTATAGGCGCTGCCGCTTTCGGACACCACGGTCCCGAACTGTGCATTTGCCAGTACGTTGACCCAGGGGGCCGGCGTCGCCTCCCCTGCTTTGAGCACGATGACGTACTCGGTGCCATCCGCGCTGAAGCCGCCATAGCGATTGCTCAGCAAAAGCGGGGCGGCCGGCTGTTCGGTCGCGACACTGGCGGAGTCCGCGGCGAATGCGAATCGGCCCGCCGTTGGAGTGAACGGTACCGGCGAGGACCTCACCCGCCGGCGATTCACCTGCTCGGCCAGAGAGCCGCGGCTATCGTCGATGATCAAGCGCGCGGCAGCCTGTACCAGGATGCGATCCTCCTGCGAAATCTGCTGTGCAGGTCGCACAAAGATGCCGCCCGGCCGATCCAGAAGGCTCGCCTCCACGCCGGAGGCGATCAAGCCCATGATCATGTCCTGCAGTTGCTGTCGATAGCCGGCGCGATCCTCATTCCATATCACCAGATCAACTGCCAGGCCCTTCAGTCGCCAATAGGCGTGAGCCTGCACCAGTTGGCGTACCAGATCGATATTGGCGAGCTCCGCGATGTGCAGCAGCACAATGGGCAGGTCGCCGGAAATGGCTTGCCCCCATAAGCCCGACTGGCCGCGCCGATTCGCCAGAAGAATGCTGGCATCGGCGCGCAGCGAGGCATTGGCGTAAATGATGGACGTGGCCATGCGCTCATACAGCTGCGCGTCGGCCAAGCCCGCATTCAATTGACGCAACAGCACCTGGCTGTGCGTCCATGCCAGGTCGAACACGCGGTCGGCCAAGTGCCGATCACGGTACTTCTCTACGAGATGCATGCATGCATCGCGACTGTCGCCGATCCCGGTCACCAGATCGACCACGGCCGACTGCTCGGGCTGCAGCGTAATTCGGCAGCGAATGGCGACGATCGGGTCGAGCACCGAGCCTTCGCTATCGGAGAGGTGGCGGGAGGCATCGGCGCCGTCCATGACCTGGGGTGACGCGGCGCTGCGGCCGCGGCCGATGAAGCGGGCGCGATCGGTCTCGTAAGAGATCTCGTCGATATGAGCATCGTGCACGGCCAGTAGATGGCACATCCATGGCGACTTCTCCTGGCTGGAACGAGGGCGCCGGGTGCACACGATGGCCTGCATCGCGCGCACCAGTTCGGCCTGCACAAACAAGTTGCTGAAGGCCGGATGTACCGCATCGGTCATCGGTGGCGCCAAGACCACCTCGGCATAGCTGGTGATCTCGATCACCCTCTCTGTGCGCCCGCGATTGTTGATGCGGACACGGCGCAGCTCGATGTCGTCTTCGGGCGACACCACGATTTCCGTGTGCGCTACGAAATCGCGTTCGCGCACCCTAAACTCCGCACGGGCATCGGAGAAGATCGCCTCGTAGAACTCGGTTTTCTTCAGGGTCGGCTGGTAAGCGCAGGACCAGAAGTCGCCACTAGCGACATCGCGCAGATAGCAGAACGTACCCCAGTTGTCCGAACTGATGTCCTCCCGCCATCGCGTCACCGCCATATCGCGATGACGGCTATATCCACCACCGGCGCTGCTCACCATGACGTGGTAGCGTCCATTGGAAAGTAGCTGTACGGCGGGTTCCGTCCGATTGGGTTCGGTAAACACACGCAACGGGGGTTCGGGCGCCAGCGCCGGCGCTGCCAGCGACGCGAGTCCGGCACCGTGCTGATATTCCGCCGCTATTCTGGGTACTCGCTCCTGCAGCAATAGCAGCGTGGCCTGAAAGCCTGGATCCGCCTCGAAACGCTTCTGCATCGGTTGCCGCCGCAATACGTAACTAAGCGCCAGGAGGCTCATGCCCTGATGATGCGCCATGAAGGAGTAGATAACGGCTGAATTCTGTCCGCGCGGCAGGCGCGCGGGAGTGTAGTCGACCGCTTCATAGAGACCGAAGCGCCCTTCCAGTCCTTCGCCTGAGAGGCGTTGTAGGTTTGCGCAGGCTTCCTCGGGCGCCACCATCAACGCCAGGGCCGATGCGTAGGGAGCAACGACCAGCTCCTCGCCCAGGCCGCGTTTAAGGCCAAGGCCCGGCACGCCAAAGGCCCGGTACTGATAGTTGAAATGAATATCGCGTGCGTTATACCCGCTCTCGGAAATACCCCAGGGGATGTTCAGCTGACTGCCGTACTCGATCTGCCGATCGACGACAGTGCGACAAGTCTGGTGTAGCAAGGTGCCTTCGTAGCTTGGCATCACCAGCAATGGCATCAGATACTCGAACATCGAACCTGTCCATGACAGCAACACCGGCTCGCCCCCCACGTTCGTCAGCAAGCGCCCGAGCGTGAACCAGCTCTCCTGGGGCAGCTTCTGCTGGGAGATCGCCACGAAATTCGTGAGCCTCGCCTCTGATGCCAGAAGGTCGTAGAAGCCTGTATCGAGCCGGCGCTCGTCCACGTTGTATCCGATGGAAAGCAGATGGCGATGGGGATCGTAGAGAAACTCATAATCCATCTCGGCCCGCTCGGCGGCCTGCTGGGCCAGCCGGGTGAGCGCAAGGATCAGCTCGATGGCCCGACGCTTCGCCGCCGCGACCGGCGCCTGCGCGGCTGCATTCTCTTCATCGACAGGCATCTCCGCTACCTGCCGAAGCGTCGGAATGCCTCCCTGTCCGCCCCTTGCATCGGACAATCCGGCAAACGCGGACAGATAAGCGGACGCGTCACGACATTGAACCAGCAACAGTTGCAACCAGAAGCCAACGTCGCCATCCACGACGCCACCCAGCCCGATGGCCACTCTCTCAGCTCTATCCAGCACTTCGTGCACGCTATCGGCTGCGACCTTGAGCGTTCCCGGCGGCGTAGCAATGACGGCGTCGAGTTCGGTCACGATGGCCAATAGCGTATCCGCGTTCTCGGGTTGCTCCGCAGCCACCGCTTCGCGCAGAAGCCCAAGGGTGTCATGTAGGCCTTCGAAGATGCGCTCGTCACATACCGGCTCATCCGGCAGTGCGAGCAGGCCGGACCGAAGGGTGAGCAAATGCCCTGCCAGATTGCCGCTATCCACCGCGGACACGTAACGGGGCCGCAAGGGTTCCAGCGATCGCGTGTCGTACCAGTTATAGAAGTGCCCTCGATACGTTTCCATCCCTTGCATGGTTTGCAGCGCCGCGGCCGTGCGATCCACCAGGCGGGCAGCCGTCAAATAGCCAAGATCATAGGCCGCAAGGTTTCCCAGCAGCGCCAACCCCATATTGGTCGGCGACGTGCGGTGCGCAATCACGATCTCTGGCTGCTCCTGCATGTTGTCGGGAGGAAGCCAGTTCTCCTGTGGCCCAATATGCGCTTCAAAAAAAGCCCAGGTCCTGCGCGACAAACGGCGCAGGAACCGCTGCTCGTTCGGCGAGGGGGTGAACACGCTGAATAGAGGCGGCTTGCTGATCCACCATGCGACAACGGGAGAGGCGAGCCAAAGCAGCAAGAGCGGCCCGGCGATTGCCAATGTATCCGGTCGCCGCCACCCCAGGACTACCAGTATCGTGACGGCAAGAAGCGGCCCGATCCACATCGATCTCAGCAGCGCCACCAAGTCATTGGCGACGGCGCGCCCCACTTCTCTTGATGGATTCCATTGCAAGAGGCGCCGTCGACTGATGATTACGCGCCAGAGCGTCCTGACTATCGCTTCCAGGCTATAGAGCGCTTCGTGGGGAAGCCATACCAAGGCCAACAGGGCGCGAACGAAGTGCTGGCCTATGGAGTACATGACGCCATGCAGATGCTGGCCAAGCATCATCTCGGACGGCTTTCGGAGAAGGTCCAGCAGTGAAGCGAGAAACGGCGGCACCAGCACGACAGCCAAGACTGCGACCGTCCACAATGTCACTCGCGACACGCTCGCCCAGCCGATCAGAAGAAGGATAATCAGCGATGGCGGCACCAGGCTGCGACGGAGGTTGTCGATGATCTTCCAGTGCGACAGTGCAGTGAGTGGATTGCGTTCGCGGCGCTTGCCCTGCAAGGGAACCCACGGAAGAAGCCATGGCAGCAACTGCCAGTCGCCGCGTATCCAGCGACGCCGGCGCTTTACATCGGCGTCGTAGCGAGAGGGATACTCCTCATAGAGTTGGATGTCGCTGATAAGCCCGGAACGGGCATAGCAACCTTCGAGAAGGTCGTGGCTCAGGATGCTGTTGTCGGGAAAGCGCCCGGCGATCGCCTGCTCGAAGGCATCGACATCGTAGATGCCTTTACCGATTAAGGATCCTTCGCGGAAAAGATCCTGATAGACGTCCGATATCGTTCGAGTGTAAGGATCGATGCCGGCGTCGCTGCCAAAGATTCGCGCATAGGACGAACGCGACGCGCTGGGTAGACTGATGCCGACGCGTGGCTGCAAGATGGCGTAGCCGGAGACGATGCGCCGCTTGCGGGGGTCATAGACGGCGCGATTGAGCGGATGCGCCATTGCCCCGATGAATAGCCGGGCGGAATCTCGTGGCAGTTGCGTATCCGCGTCCAGCGTGATGACGTATTTGATCTCCGTCAGAATCTCCGAGCGACCCACGACAAGCAAGAACCGCTCTCGGCCGATGCCGCGCAGCAGTGCATTGAGCTCCGTCAGCTTGCCTCGCTTGCGTTCGAAACCCATCCAGATCTTGTCGGCCGCATTCCAGCGGCGTGGCCGATGAAGCAGAAAGAAGCGGTCCGCGATCGCGTTGGGATAAGCGGCATTGAGCGCATCGACGCGTTGCCTGGCACATAGCAGCAAGGCAGCGTCCTGCTCCAGCGTCTCGGTTGGCGCATCCGTGAAATCCGTCAGCAGACAGAAGTGGATATGTTCGTCGCGGTTGGCGAGGAAGCGCACTTCGAGACTTTCGACCAGTTCGTCAATGTCCTGAAAGCTGGAGAACAATGAAGGAACGACCACCAGCGTGCGAGCCTCCGCAGGTACGCCCTCGCTGAAATCCATGCGCGGCAACATCTGGGGGGTCAAGGCGATAGTTGCCAGCCAGTTCACCACACCGGTTGCCAGCTGGCTGATCACCAGCACCGTAGGGATGGCGATCAGCGCGGCCAGCCATCCATGCATGCCATTGCGCCCGATGCCCAGTATCAACGGGCGAGCAAACAAGAGGGTCAGCAGTGCGGTCAGGCCGAGATAGATTTCCAACGGGGCCGCGAGGATGAGCCGCTGAAGCCGTTGTGCAAAGGGCACTCGGGCAACAATGTTCCGCTCCAGGGTTGCCGCCCCTTTATCTACTAGATAGAAGCCGACGTGCGACTGCGTGGCTCCTTGCTCAACGCCGCCACGGGCCAGCTCAACCGCTGCGCGAGCGACCTCCGTTTCGTGGTGGCCGCTGTATTTGGACAGGGCTTCGACAGCATGGCGATAGCGGTCGCGCGTTTCGAAATCCATAGCGGCATAGATACCCGAGGGGTCCTCGCGAAGGATCTTCTCGACCGAACTGGTGCCCTCGACGAAATCGCGCCAGTTCATGGCGGACAGCGTGCGCAGGCTGCCAATGCTGTTGCCGATGGATACCTGGTCCGCTGCTTGCTGCTGCGCCTCCAGTTGCACAAGATGCTCGACGCTCAGCCCGGACTCCGAAAGCCGTTGCTCGATCCATGTCAGTGGAAGTGCCAACGCCGAGCCCTGCCCTTGCAATCGCCGCGTCAGTTCCGCAACGAATGAGCTGGCCATCGGGGGATCGGAGCGCGCCATGTCGGCTACCGCGAGCACGACATTCTTCGGGTCGCGCTCGGCGATATCCGTCATGATGTTGGCCCACTCATCTGCCAGCTTGCGATCGTGCCAGTGGGTCATGACGCGCATCGCTACGCGACGAAGATTGTCGATGAGAGCCAACCGAAGCATGATCGGGATGGCCCATAGCTCGCCAAGCGTAAGGGGGGACACTGTTTGATAGGAAGTCACGAAGCGTCGCAGGCCTTCGCTGTCCACCCTGCCGTCAGAATGGCAGATCGTTTCCAGTGCAATGTCGTAGACGCGCGGAAGTCCCGCGGAAGGGCCGCTGCGAAGATGCGGAAGTTCGTGGCTGTAGCCCTTCGGAAAGTGCTTTTGTGCGATGCGGATCTGCTCTTCGATCAGATAGAAATTATCGAGGAGCCATTCGCCCGCCGGCGTGATGCGTAGGCCGTCTTTCAGGGAGCGCGTGAGCATTTCATAGGCGCGCGAAAGGATGGCTTCGTTGTCCGCCAAGCGCGCCAGCCAGGTATTGGCTTTGACGCGCTGGCTCGCATGATGTCGGATCGCCAGCGACGCCCCGTACAGTTCCATCTGCTCCGCCCCATACAACTCCGAGCGTAGCGTAGGCTCGAGTCTGTGAATGTCGCGGCGCAGCATGATCTGCTTGCGCAAAGCCGCCTTCAGGCGATGTAAGCTCCGCAAGGCCGAGCGTCTTTGTATGTTCAATAGCGTGACCATCCGATTGTGGTGTGAGGCTATGGCGTCTCTGTCGGACCCAAGGCCCGATCACGCTGGGCGTTTTGCAACGCAGTTCTACGCCCACCCATGAGGCAGTGACGTGAAGGGATAGTGAGAGACGGCATGGCGCCGCTGCCGCCGGATGCCCGAGTGATCGCGCCCCGAGCAGGCGTTCCATGCCCGAAGTGGTTGGTCATTTACCCGGCCGCGGAGCCATTGGCGGATGCGATGCAGATAGGCATCATTGGGCACGAGTCGGCCAATGCCCGCGTCGCCAAACGATGGCTGGAGGCCGGATACCAGGTCATCGGCTTCGATCCACATCACGAACCAGGCAAAGCGGCCTGGCCTCCAGGCATGATGCTGGTCGATCGTTTCGACGATCTGGCTATCGCTCTTTCACCGCCGCGCACTCTGTGGATGGCACTGCAGAGCCGCGCAGAGACCGAGCACACCTACAATGCATTGCTGACTCTGCTCGGCAGGGGCGACACGGTTATCGACGCGGGTCGCTCCTATTACAAGGACACCTTACGTCGGGCGCTTGTGTTCTCCCGGTTTCAGTACTGGCTCATCGATGTAGGGGTATGCGAAGCGTGGCCACTGACTGACGGCCGCCGTCTGGCCATTGGCGGAGAGCGGTCGACGATCGAGCAGCTTGGCGGTGTCTTCGATGCGCTTGAAGCCTCGGGCGCCCAGGGCTGGGGCCGGATCGGCCAGGAAGGAGCGGGCCATTTCGCAAGGATGCTCCATGACGCCATGACACTGGCCATGGCGCAGGTGGCTGCCGAAGGTTTCATGATCCTTGGCCGCAAGACGGAACCTATCATCGATCTCCGACAATTGGCGACGCTCTGGAGCCACGGTGACGAGGCGCGCAACTGCCTTTTGAATCTGGCGACGGCCGACCGTGTGACGACGCGTGGCCTGACGGGCGCACAGGATGCAGAGTTCGATGAGATATCCGAAGCCCAATGGGTCCTAGAAGAAGCCTCTGAGCTGAGGGGGGGCACACCCCTGCTTGCAGGTTCGCTACTCAGCCTCCTGCGCGAGCCCTCCCCCTGATCCGTGCCGATGCGCCAGGCTGCCAGTGACGGTTCGCAGCCCGGCATGGTTAACGGGATTTTCACGACAGCGACGCTGCTGATGGGCTTACTCCTTTTGCGGCAGTTTTCCGGAATCCCGTCCAGGGCCTAAGATCGCATCGAGCCGCAGTGGAGGAGCCTATGCCCCAAGCTTATGGTCCGCGACAGAATCGACTGCTCGCCGCACTACCTGAAACCGAACTGGCGCGTTGGTTCCCACACCTCGAAGCGGTGGAAATGCCACTCGGCAAAGTGCTCTACGAATCCGGCAGTCGATTGGCTCACGTGTACTTTCCGACCACCTCGATTGTGTCACTGCTCTATGTGATGGAAGACGGCGCCTCGGCAGAGATTGCGGTCGTCGGCAACGAGGGCATTGTGGGTATTTCGCTCTTCATGGGCGGGGAGTCGACGCCGAGCCGCGCCTTGGTCCAGAGCGCCGGCCAGGGATACCGACTGAAGGCGGAACTCATGCTGCAGGAGTTCGATCGGGCCGGTCCCGTCATGCATCTCCTGCTTCGCTACACCCAGGCCCTCATCACGCAGATGGCGCAGACGGCAGTATGCAATCGGCATCACTCCCTGGATCAACAGCTGTGCCGATGGCTCCTTCTGAGTCTGGATCGACTGCACTCCAAAGAACTGGTGATGACGCAGGAGCTCATCGCTAACATGCTGGGCGTTCGCCGCGAAGGCGTCACCGAGGCTGCGGGCAATCTGCAGCAAGCCGGACTGATCCGGTACCAGCGCGGTCATATTACGGTACTCGACCGCGAAAAATTGGAACTGCGAACCTGTGAGTGCTATGCGGTGGTCAAGAAGGAATACGACCGTCTTCTAACTCCTCGGATGGAGACTTAGAGGGCGCGCGCCAGCATCGCCTGTTTGTCATTGACGCCGCTGGCCGGCGAGTCGTGGCGCGGCTATTCACCGGAAGTCGGTCGTTTCATATAAAGCTTCGTCAGAGGCCGCGCGGACGCACCGTGCACAACGATGGACACGGCGACCGTCACCAAGGTCAGTGTCACCAGCTGCTGCGCCAAAGCGCCGCTAATGCCGTGGTCAATGGCCAGCATCAAATAGAACACTGAGCCAATGCCGCGAATACCAAACCAGGAAATCATCCGGCGCTGGTGGCCATGGCTCGAATCCCCGAGCAAGCCAACGGCCACGGCGACCGGACGTATGAACACGAAAAGTAGCGGGATAAACCCCCATGGCGCGGTCCGCGGCGCGACGTAAGGCAGCATTGCACCCACCAATAACACCAGGGTCAGTTCGGCAAATTTCTCCAACTGCGCATTGAAGTCCTGCACCGCGTGAGTCATTTCCGCACTGGCATGATGCGGGTGTATGGCGAGCGCCTTGTAGGCATGTCCGCGCGCGTTGGACGATACGCCGAGCGAGGCTGCTCCTTTGCGGGGTTGTTCTTCTACGCGCTGCAACGCGAGTCCGGCGGCAAAGACAGCGAGGAAGCCTGAGGCAAGGCATAGTTGCGCACTGCCATAGGCCACTGCAATCAGTCCAAGGGAGAGAAATTCGTCCAGGCCAACGGCTTGTTGGTGGCGGGTTCGCAGATACACCACCAAACGACCGATCAGGGCGCCCAGCAGGGCTCCGATCAACAGGCCACCCACCGTACCCCATAGCAAGTCGACTACCACCCAATGCCATGCGGCGCCACCCAGTGGGTACCGCCCAAGCAGACCGAGGCCCAACATGACGAATGGAAAGGCTGCCCCATCGTTCAAGCCGCCCTCGCCAGCAAGGCTGAAGCGCAAGCGGTCTGGATTCGCGCCGCGCTCGGTTTGTACGCCGGAAGCCAGCACGGGATCCGTTGGCGCCAAGATGCCACCAAGCAGTACCGCGGCGCCGGGCGACATGCCCAACCCCCACACGCCGACGACGGCAATTAAGCCGACTGTGATGGCCATCGAGAAAAAGGCGAGCCGAAGTGGCACGAGCCATCGCCGGTCGAACAGCGGAACGCCTATGCGTAGACCGACGGTGAACAGCGAAATGAGTAAGGCCGCCTCGGCAATTCGTTCGAGCAGGCCCGCGTGACGCATGGGGTCGGGTCGGATGAGTCCAAGCCAGTCCGAGCTAAGCGCATACCCCACGCACAGGTAGATCATCGCGCTGCTTAGCAGCAAGCGCGCAAGCATTGACCCTGCAAGCACCATGGTGACAAGCAGAACCCCTAGCAGCAGAGACCAGAGAGGATATGACATCACTTGTGGCCCACCGCGGCCTCCAGATACTGCGTCTCGCCCCGGATGTGGTGGCGATCAAGGGGTCATGGCTGGCGTAGCAAGGCGTAGATCGATCCGCGAAAAGCAAGGCAAGGCGTCACCCTATCCGCCGCGGCCCCGCCAAGGAGCTCAAGGGCGGCTAACAACCTCGTGCGATTCCGAGCAATCGATCTGTCGGTAAGCCAAGCCCAAAGAGCGCTCTACGGATCGAATCTGTAGGGCTCCGGACGGATGGCGTAACAACTCCCGCCTCAGTAGCTCGTTCTCTTGCATGATGCGGCGATTCTGGTCGAGCAGGGTATCAAAACTCTTTTCTAAGCCGGTGTAATCAGCGTTCTTAGAGATCATTATGGCTATCCTCGATGGACTCAATCGGGGGGATCGTATGCATCCGCGCATGCTGGCTTTCGCGAAAGACGTAGCTTGCTGCGCCGCAACGACCGCGTCGGTGCGCTGGCGCACTTTGTATGTCCGACTTGACTGGCGAGTATGCCGATAATGGCGGCTCGGCCATTGGTCCCCCCGGGGGGCATGGCGCACCATCTAATGCTGGTCGCTTTCTTTACCATCGTCCTGCCTCCCCTTCGGACGATTCTTCTCGTCCTTGCGCGACTGCGAACGTCCAGGCGCGGCGTCCTCGTGCGTTTTACGATCGCCATTCCCCGCGGAGGAGCCTTTTGCGGCAGGCGGCCGATTGCCCACCTCGCCCGAATGCGGCGGCGCCGCCCCATCGAATGGCCTGCTCGCGGGCGCATCGCGCGAAACGCCTGGCTCGCCAGGCCTTGCCATGCGAACGTCCCGGGACGGCCCTTCATTCCACGGGCGCGTGTTCGCGGGAGGAGCCTCACGCGAGTCCCCACGCGTGCGGTCATTGCCATAGTAGCCATGGCGAACATCCGCCGGTCGGTACTGACGATTGTCGTGACCCCACCGTTCGCGCTCGCCATACCAGGGACGATCACGGTAATAGCTGCCCCAGTACCGATCGAGCTCGAAGACAACGATCGGAATGCCGATCTGCATGCCATAAGCGGGGATCAGGACGTGCCGGCCTCGGTACTCGTTCTGAAGGAAGGCGCCAGCGACCCAGCCACGCCCCTCATCCGTCGCCACGTCGCACCATGACCAATCACCGATGCAACCCTCGATAACAACTTCCATCCCTCCCCTTAGCATGGCGACGGTCGGATAGCCTGAATCGGGTCCCGCGCGCAACCGCACATCGCGAGTGACATACTCCTCCGACGCGATCGCCGAGGTTGCCGTGAAAACACAAAGGCCCATGGTTGCCATGTAAAGGGTCCGTTTCATCTGATTTGACCTCCAGATCTAAGGTCTTAGGTATATGCCGCCGCCGCGTCCTTCACGGTGCGATGGCACGCATAGGCGCATCGCGACCGTCAGTGCCGAGTCGACTCCTACCCGCGGTCCGGCTCTGGCGCGTTACCGGTTCTGGCCAGTAGCGACGCCGCAAATTTCCGCAACGGCCCGATGCCGCTGGCTTCGGCCGCCCGCACCCACTGCACCCATTCATCGATTCTGATGTCGGCACCGTGTTGCTCGAGAAGTTCGGCGAGGCGCGCGCGGAACTGACAGATCGTGCGCATGCAGGGGCTCGCCTCAGTCCAGGCATTGAGACGTGCGCAATCGTCGGCAGGCAGCCAGCGACCGCCATCGGCAAGTGCCCGGCGCAGACGCAACGACAGTGACGAAGCGCTTACATCTTCTCACCTGATCTCCTCGCGTATGGCTGAAAGCATCACTTCATGGAAGTAGCTCGTCATCAGCTCGACCCGGGGAGCCAGTGCCGCTTGCCGCGCTTTCCATGTGCGCGATGGCTTTTTGAATGGCACTTGCGTTGCCGCCGCAATGCACTTGATGTCGGCAAGCCTCAATGCGGCCAGCAACCGGATGACCAGCGGATCTATCGGTATTGAGGACCAAACTGGCCCGGGATGCTCGCACCTTCGCCCAATCCGACTACGCACAAGAGATAACCGATGAATTTCCGAATAGCCCTACCGGCGATCGACGCGGCAGCTGGTTCTGGGGTCCGGCCAGCCTCGTCGCCGATCAGCCCGAAAAAAGTCGAGAGTTCGCGGGACCGGCCATACCTTCGCATCGGCCCCAAACTCAAAGCCATGATGGATGCAGCGCAAAGTGAAGTCGTGCTGATCTCGCCCTACTTTGTACCGGGCGAGGAGGATGCGCGCTATCTGCGTGGCCGGGCGCAGCACGGTGTAAGCGTGAAAGTGCTCACCAATTCGCTAGCCTCCACCGACGAACCGGCGGCACACTCCGGCTATACACGCTACCGCAGGCGTCTTCTCGAAGGCGGGGTCGATCTTCACGAGCTACGCCCCGCCGTCGGCGCACCTCAGCTCTCGACGGCGCGCGGGTCGTCTTCGGGCATCAGCCTTCATGCGAAGGCCATGATCGTAGACCGGGCGCACGTATTTATTGGGTCGCTCAATATGGATCCGCGCTCAAAGCTGCTCAATACCGAAATGGGACTTATCGTCGATTCGCCGGAGCTCGCGGAGGCAGTAAGGGAGTTTTTCGACACCGCAACGCAGCCCAATAACGCTTTTCATGTCGTTCTGCGAGGGCAGCAAGGGTCGAGTTACGGGGCGATGCATATGCAATGGCTATCCACCCGGAATGGCGTCGATGTCAGTGACCAGAGCGAGCCCGGCGCAACGATGACGCGCCGTATCGAGGTCCTCATTTTTCGCATACTGCCTATCGAAGGGTTGCTCTAGACCCAATCTCGATGGTTGCGCTTCGTATGACCGAATCGGCAGCTTTGTCATGACATCACCGGTGTCGCCGGATGTCGTTGGTGTTGTCGTGGCCCGCGATCCTTTCCCACGCTCCTTTGCCGATACTGGGATCAGACAACATCAGCAGGGGATTCCTGCCATTCGATACGGCGCACGCATCTCTGGATGCGCCGCATGATTTCGATTACTTCACACGCGCCAGCGTGAGCTCGCCGACGTCGACGCCGAGATCGACGCCCTCCCCCTTACCTGCCAATGCGAGGGAGACGTTGCCCTTGGTAAGCACCTGCGCCATGCCGGATTTGCTTACGCCGGCATGAGCCCCTGCCTGGCCATAGTGCCCGAGGACATCCGATATCTTGTGCACATCCGAGAAGCGTCCGGTTCCACCCTCGATACGGGATTTGCCGACGGTCAGTCCGCCGCCATGGGCAGTGATCTTGACGTTCATCGTCTGGCCGTTCTCACAAGTGACCACGCCACTGCCTTCCGAATGCTTGTAGATCACCGACCAGCTGGATAGCGAGAATCTGAGTTTGCAGTCGAGTTCGCCGCGCTCCTCGGCGCGAAGCTGGCCGGTATGCATGGCCACGACGCTGATCGCGATGAGTGAACTCAATGTGAGGAAATGGCGTTTCATCGTATTTCTCCTGGATAGGCATAGTGCGCGTTTCGCGCGAGTGGCGCTATGCACTGGCTTTCCTTCATCCGGCATGTGGCGTTCTGTCTTGCGGCGCCAGCTCATGGGTTCTGTTTACGTGCCATGCGTGGCGCAGCGCACCGGATTCATGGCATGCGGCTACATATAGTCGACCTTCGCTCCCTTTCCGTATGTACGATGTCGCACACACACTTGTCCGTTGATGTGCGCTGGCGCACCGAGACAAGGCCATCGGTACGCGTAGAGTTCGTATGGAACACCGCATTGGAAGGAAAAGGGACTCCCCTGTCGGCCGGTGATCGCTGAGGGTGTCATGGCGCCCACCGAGAAAGATGGCGCACCGCGCTGTCAACGCCCCCTGCGGATCGACGCTACGCCGAAAGGCGTGGCGGCCGCTCCTGTCCATTGCAAGGAGTGTCATCATGCTCTATTACGCACTCATATTTCTGGTCATCGCACTGATATCCGGAATTCTTGGCTTTACCGGCGTCGCCGGCGCCGCCGTTGGCATCGCCCAGATTCTCTTCTTCGTCTTCCTGTTCCTGTGCATTGCTTCGCTCTTCTTCAACAGGCGGGGACACTCCACTGCGGCCGGCACGCACCGTGCCGACAACAAGTGAACCTCGTCGGAGATCCCTTCGCCCAATGGTGATCATTCACTTCTCCCGGAAAGCGCCAATGGAGTGAGTTGTACCATCGTCGGCTCGTTCGTCGGCGCAACATCAGCCGATCACGCGATCGCGGCCATCGTACGTGGCGTGGCACCCAGGATGACGATCTTCGGAGATGGACCATCATGGCTGAACGCGCCGCCCAAGAGAGCAAGTCCGGAACATCACTTTGGCGCAGATTGAGCGCGGGACTGATCACCGGCGCCGCTGACGATGACCCTAGCGGCATCTCCACTTACTCCCAGGTGGGCGCGGCGTTCGGCTATGGGAGCTCTGGTGCATCCTGCTGACGATACCGCTGATGATTGCGATACAGGCGATACAGGCGATCAGTGCGGGCATCGGCCGGGTGACTGGGCACGGGCTGCTGGGCGGAATCCGCACCTACTATTCGAGGGCGCTGGTCTACGGACTGGTCGCCGCGATTGTGGTCGCAAACGTGATCAATTTGGCGACGGACATCGGATCCATGGGGGCGGCGTTGACGTTGCTGATCGGCGGTCCTGCGCTGGTATATGCGGCGATCTTTGCCGTGATATCGCTGCTTTTGCAGATGTTCATACCTTTCTCGCGTTACTCGCCGGCACTCAAATTCCTTACGCTTAGTTTGTTCGCCTATGTGGCGACCGTGGTGGTGATTCACGTGCCATGGATGCCGGCTCTCATGAGCATCATCAAACCTCCTGTCGAATGGAGCGCCAAGTATGTCGTCGGGGTAGTTGCCCTGCTCCGCACCACGATCAGTCCCTACCTGTTCTGCTGGCAGGCCTTGCAAGAAGTAGAGGAAATGCGGTCAGGCAGCGGGCGCAAGCCATTGAAGCGGTCGCCCCTGCAAGCGCCCGCCGCGCTGCAGCGCATTGGCATCGATACCAGCGTAGGCATGATTTTTTTGAACACGGTCGCCTTCTTCATCATCCTGACCGCCGCGGTGGTTCTGCATGCGCACGGTAAGACGGACATCAGATCCTCCGCCGATGCGGCCGAAGCCCTGCGACCCTTGGCTGGCCGACTGGCGTTCGGACTATTCGCCGCGGGCATTATTGGTACAGGCTTGCTGGCAGTGCCCGTACTGGCCGGTGCGACGGCCTATGCCGCGGCGGGCGCATTCGATCAGCGGGCTGAGCCTTGAATACAAGCCGCTCAAGGCGAAGTTTTTCTATGGCGTGCTGATTCTGGCGAGCATTGCTGGCATGGCGCTCAATCTGACGCCGCTGGATCCGATCAAAGCGTTGTACTGGAGCGCGGTGATCAATGGCGTCGTTGCCGTACCGCTGATGATTGTCATGATGTTGATGAGTTTTCGCGCCGACGTGATGGGTGATTTCACGCTGCCTTGGTATCTGAAACTCTTCGGCTGGATGGCGACTGCGTCCATGGCCGCGGCGGCCGTCGTCATGTTCGCGACTTGGCAGCAATAAGGCCAGTTTGCGGCCTGAGGGAGGATTGCCGGAGGGCAAACTCAGCAGCGGTGCGCCGGAGCCATACCCTATCGGCAATGGGCTGTCTCGAGTTGCTAGGCAGCATGCCGATCTCGCCTGCCGCTCCCTTTTGACTAACACGCGACGTCCATCGCTATCAGCCCCCCCCC
>JABLTH010047590.1_pt1 | contig 24286 bp, 23 predicted proteins | sample 7875711 | NCBI WGS metagenome assembly JABLTH01 (sample SAMN14941262, study PRJNA633318) | bioreactor metagenome | isolation source: bioreactor | place: China | collected 2019-03-05 | reverse complement strand
GACGCGCTCCTCGCCGCCCGCGATGAGCTCGGCCGGCGTTCCGCTGATTCCGCGGCCGTCGAGCAGCATGAGCAGGCGGTCGGCCATGCGGATCGTCGACTGGATGTGATGGCTCGCAACCAGCAGCGTCATTCCCCGGCTGCGGTTCAGCTCGACGAGCAGGGTTTCGATGCGGTGCACCGTCACGGGGTCGAGGCCCGAGAGCGGCTCGTCGCACAGCAGGATCTCGGGCGATGCGATGAGCGCCCGCGCGAGCGCCGCGCGCTTGATCATTCCGCCGGAGAGCTGACCCGGGAGCAGCTTCTCGGTTCCCTCGAGGCCGACGGCCGCGAGCTGCTCTGCGACGCGCTCCGCGACGTCGGACTCGCGCAGCCGCTCGCGCTCGCGCAGCGGCAGCGCGAGGTTGTCGTAGACGGACAGCGAGTCGAGCAGCGCGCCGCCCTGGAACATCATCCCGAGCTTTCGCCGCACGCGCGAGAGCGTCTCTGCGGAGCAGCCCGCGACCTCTTCGCCCGCGACGAGGATGCTGCCGGCATCGGGCCGGATCAGGCCGCCGACGAGGCGCAGCAGCGTGCTCTTGCCGGAGCCGCTGCCGCCGAGGAGCACCGAGATCGTTCCCCGCTCGAAGCCCGCCGAGAGCCCGCGGAACACTTCGCGCCTCCCGAAGCGGAGGCAGACGTCGCGGAGCGCGACGTGAGGGGCCGAGACGGGGGACGCGCTCACGGGCGCGAATCTTACGCACGGACGTCGGTGTGGTCGACCCTGCTGCGCGGCCGAGAAGGGCGGTTGCGCGATCTTGCACGTCGCCCTCGCTCAGGTTGCGGTAGACTCGCGTCGATACCGATCGGCGAATCCGGGTCGGCGAATCCGGGTCGGCGAATTCGGGTCGGCGAATTCGGACCGCGGACCCGGGACGCAGACCCGGACTGGAGAGCCGGACCGCAGAGCGGGACCGCGATCGGAACTGCGATCTGGACCGCGATCTGGACCGCGGGTCGGGAGGGAGACGCATGGTGCCTGCGAGCGTGAGCCGTCCGGTCGTGCGGCGTTCGGCACGGAGCGCTGCGGCACTCGCCCTGGCGCTGGTCTGGCTGCTCGCGGCAGCGGTTCCCGCGCGCGCGGACGACTCCTACGACCCGAAGCGGGCCGGCAACCCGGTTCGGATCGCCGCGTATGCGGTGCATCCCTTCGGCGTGCTGCTCGACTATCTGATCTTCCGGCCCGCCTGGTGGATCGGCCAGCACGAGCCGTTCAAGACCCTCTTCGGCGTCACCGACTAGAGCGCTCCGCACATCGCGAAACCGGCGAAATCCCCATTGTAAGTGGGGAATGGCGGTGGTATGTTTATTGCATATGACTCGCCCGGCCGCAGCTCGATCCGCCCGCGCCTTGCGGTGCTTCCGGCCGGGACGATCGGGCCCGCCCGCCGGCCCGCGACGCGCCGCGTGAACGCGGCGCGCCTGCGCACGGCGCTCGCCGTCTGCCTGCTCGTTGCGCCCGGCGTGTCGGCAGCGGCCGGCGCGGTCGAGGGGCGCGGAATCGCGGGCCTCACGATCGCGGGCATGACGTTCGTGCAGAGCGACGGCGAGACGGCGGCGATGGTCGTCGAGGCCGAGCGCGGGCGGCTCGATCCGCAGACGAACATCGTTCATCTCGAGACGGTGAAGACGCGCGTGTCCGGCAATGCCGAGCGTTCCGGCTTCGAGCTCACGTGCGACGAGGGCGAGCTCACGCTCGGAGACCATGCGCTCCTCGCGACGGGGAACGTTCGCGGCAAGACGGCGGACGGCCGCACCTTCGTCGCTCCCTGGGTTCGCTACGACCCCAGGAAGGAGATTGCGTACACGGACGCGCCCGTCGAGATCGAAGAGGCGAACGGCAGCCTGCACGGCGGGGGCTTTCGCTATCACGTGCGCGAGGGGCGCTTCCGGCTGCTCGGCGGCGCAACGGTGCGGAGGGAGAACTGAGGGCGATGCGGCGATTCGGACTGCGATACACCTGCCTGCTTCTCGCTTCGCTGTTCGCCGGGCCCGTGTTCGGCGCCGAGCACGAGGCTGCGGCGCCTGCGAAGGCGCCGCTCGCGATCGGCGTCGCCGAGTTCGAGCGCGTTCCGCCCGGCAGCCCCGAGATCCCCGACGTCGGAGCGTTGCTCGCCGACCGCCTCGCGGCGCTCGGCATCGAGCGCGTCGTCGGGCCGACGCGCCTGCAGGCGCCGCCGAGCGTCGAGCCGACGGACGACGAGGTGAAGGGCCTTGCCGCGCGCTCGCGCCTCACGGCGGTCGTCGTCGGGCGCGCGGCGAAGAACGGAAGCGCGCTCGCGATCGAGGCGCGGCTGCGAAGCGGCCGCGACGGCAAGGCGCTCTCGACCTATCTCGCCGACGTCGCGCGCCCCGAGGACCTCGTCGCGGCCGTCGACCGGCTCGCGAGCCAGATCGTGCAGCAGGGCGTTCCGCTGGTCGCGGCCGCACCGAAGGGCGACTCGGCGCCCGCCGGGCCGAAGGGAAGCCTCACCCCGGGCTCCGCGCTGCCGATCGACGTCGGCGGCATCAAGAAGGACGCGCCGCTCGACATCAAGTCGGACGAGCTCGAGGCGTTCCAGAACGACAAGAGCAAACGCTTCCTGTTCACCGGAAACGTGCGGGTGACGCAGGACGTGATGAGCCTCAAGGCCGACCGCCTCGAGGCCTTCTATCCGCCCGAGGGGAGCGAGCCCGACCGGCTCGTCGCGACGGGCCACGTGATCGTGACCCAGCGCGACCAGGAGGCGCGCTGCGACGTCGCGACGTACCTGAAGGCCGACCAGCGCATCTTCTGCCGCGGCAACGCGGAGATGCGACAGGGCGACGACCGCGTGCGCGGCAAGGAGATCGAGATCCGGCTCGACACGGACCAGCTCATCGTCCGCGGCGGCGCCGAGGTGCACATCCAGCCGAAGGAGAAGCCGGCGGCGGGAGGCAAGCAGGGCTGATGCGCGCCTGTCTCCGCGCCGAGCACCTCGGCAAACGCTATGGCGAGCGCGACGTCGTGCGCAGGCTCGATCTGGACGTGACGTCGGGCGAGGTGATCGGCCTGCTCGGCCCCAACGGCGCCGGCAAGACCACGACGTTCAACATGATCGTCGGCCGCGTCCGGCCGACGGCGGGGCGCGTCTTCCTCGGCGACCAGGACGTCACCGCGCTGCCGATGTACCGGCGCGCCCGCCTCGGAATCACGTACCTGCCGCAGGAGCCGTCGATCTTCCGCAAGCTCACCGTCGCGGGCAACCTGCTCGCGATCCTCGAGACGGTCGAGCCCGACGCGTCGCTGCGCCGCGAACGGATGAACGAGCTGCTCTCCGAGCTCGGCCTCACCGACCGCGCCGGGCAGCGCGGCGACTCGCTCTCGGGCGGGGAGCGGCGCCGCGTCGAGATCGCTCGCGCGCTCGTCCTCGACCCGAAGTTCATCCTCCTCGACGAGCCGTTCTCCGGAATCGATCCGATCGCCGTGATCGAGATCCAGAAGATCGTCGAGCAGCTCCGCGAGCGCGGCATCGGGATCATCGTCACGGATCACAACGTGCGCGAGACGCTGTCGATCTGCGACCGCGCGTACATCATCAAGGACGGAACGATCCTGCGCGCGGGCGCGCCCGAGGACGTCGCGGCCGATCCGCGGGTGCGAGAGATCTACCTCGGGGAGAACTTCCGCCTGGGTTGATTCCGGGCGAGGAGGCGGGCTGGCGAGCATGGCCATCGAGATCAAACAGCAGCTTCGGCTCGCGCAGCAGCTCGTCATGACGCCGCAGCTGCAGCAGGCGATCAAGCTGCTGCAGCTCTCCCGTCTCGAGCTCGTGAATCTCGTCCAGCAGGAGCTGCAGGAGAACCCCGTTCTCGAGGAGGGCCTCGAGAACGAGGAGGTGCCGAACGTCGAGGTCGAACGCGAGGTCGAGGCGCCCGACGCGCCCGAGCCTCAGGCGCCCGAGGGGCCCGCCGAACGCGAGGCCACCGACGCCGAGAAGATCGCCGACATCGACTGGCAGAACTACATGGACGCGAACCCGCAGACGTCGTTCTCGGAGGCGCGTGACGACGACGACCGGCGCTCGTTCGAGAGCACGCTCACGCGGCGGCCCTCGCTCGCGGAGCACCTCGACTGGCAGCTCCAGCTCTCCGCGTTCACACCCGACGAGACCGAAGCGGCGCGCTGGATCATCGGCAACCTCGACGACGACGGCTATCTGCGCGACGGCCTCGAAGACGTCGTGCGCCAGTCGGGCCTGCCGCAGGCCGTCCTCGAGGCCGCGCTCGCGAAGGTCCAGGCATTCGATCCCGCCGGGGTCGCTGCGCGCGACCTGCGCGAGTGCCTGCTCCTGCAGATCCGGGCGCTCGGCATCGACGACGCGCTGGTGCGCCGCATCGTCGAGGACTGCCTCGACGCGCTGCAGAAGCGCGACCTGCGCGGGATCGCCCGCTCGCTCGGCGTTCCGATCGAGGAGGTCGCCGCGGCAGCGCGCGTGATCGGCCACCTCGAGCCGTGGCCGGGGCGCGCGTACGGCGGCGAAGACCCCGTCTACATCACGCCCGACATCCACGTCGTGAAGCTCGGCGACGAGTACCACATCCTGCTCAACGAGGACGGCCTGCCGAAGCTCCGCATCAACAACCTGTACCGCGAGGTCCTGCAGCGCGGGAACGGCGTCGCGAAGGACACGCGGGACTACGTGCAGGACAAGGTCCGGTCGGCGGTCTGGCTCATCAAGTCGATCCATCAGCGCCAGCGAACGATCTACAAGGTCATGCAGAGCATCCTCAAGCATCAGCGCGAGTTCTTCGACCGCGGGATCAACTTCCTGCGGCCGCTCAACCTGCGCGACGTCGCCGACGACATCGAGATGCACGAGTCGACGGTGAGCCGGGTGACGAGCAACAAGTACGTCCACACGCCGCAGGGCATCTTCGAGCTCAAGTACTTCTTCAACTCGAGCATCAACCGCATCGACGGCGATGCGGTCGCGAGCGAGAGTGTGAAGGAGCGCATCCGCAAGATCATCTCGGCCGAGGACCCGCGGCGGCCGCTGTCGGACCAGCGCATCGCCGAGATGCTGAAGGCGGCCAACATCGACATTGCGCGCCGAACGGTGACGAAGTACCGCGAGGCGCTGAACATCCTGTCCTCGACGCGGCGGCGCGAGGTCGGTTAGCCTCCGGGCGCGGGCGGGAGGTTGCGATGAAGATCATGGACATCCTGGTTCGGGAGGCGGTCGTTCTCGACCTCGAATCCCGCACCAAGCGGGACGTCCTCGCGGAGCTCGCGAACGCGCTCGCCCGCGCCGAGACGCGACTCGAAGGCGACCGGCTGCTCGACGTCCTCATGGAGCGCGAGGCGCTCCAGACCACGGGGATCGGGGAGGGCGTCGCGATCCCCCACGGGAAGCTGCCCGGCCTCGATCGGCTGATGGCGTCGTTCGCGCGCAGCCTGCCGGGCGTCGACTTCGAGTCGGTCGACGGGCAGCCGACGCACCTGTTCTTCCTGCTCGTCGTCCCCGAGCACTCGGGCGGCCAGCACCTCACGGCGCTCGCGCGGATCTCGCGCTTTTTCCGCGATGCGGCGTTCCGCAAGCGCCTGCTCGAGGCGGAGCAGCTCGACGACGTGTTTCGCGCCATCGAGGAAGAGGACGCGAAGTTCTGAGCGGGCCGCGAGGCCCGGAGCGAGGCGCACGCTGGAGATCCAGGCTCACGGCGCGCTGGTCGAGGTCCTCGGAGTCGGGGTGCTGCTGCTCGGACCGAGCGGCATCGGCAAGAGCGAGTGCGCGCTCGAGCTGGTGACGCGAGGCCACCGCCTCGTGGCCGACGACGTCGTCCTCATCGTCCGGGACCGGGACGGCCGCGTCGTCGGGAGCGCACCGGAGCTGATCCGCCACTATCTCGAGATCCGCGGGCTCGGCCTGCTCTCGGTGCCGGACCTGTTCGGGCCCGACGCGGTCCGCGACGAGGCCGAGATCGGGCTCGTGTGCCGGCTCGAGCGCTGGCGCGAGGACGCCGAGTACGAGCGGGTGGGGATCGATCGGCCGACCGAGGAGATCCTCGGTGTGGCGCTTCCCGCGCTGCTGCTCCCGCTGCGTCCGGCCGGGAGCATGGCGACACTCGTCGAGGTCGGAGTTCGCGACCAGCTCCAGCGCAGGGCGGGGTCGAACGCCGCGCGCCGGCTCGACGAGCGGGTCCGCGGCGCAGGCGGGCCGGCGTGAGCGTGCCCGGCCCGCGCGCGGTCTTCGTGTCGGGGCTCTCGGGGAGCGGGAAGAGCACCGCGATGGCCGCGCTCGAGGACCTCGGCTTCTACTGCGTCGACAATCTGCCGGCGCAGCTCGTCGCGCAGTTCGTCGACCTGTGTTCGAAGGCGCGCCCGCCGATCGAGAAGATCGCGCTCGCCGTCGACGCGCGCGAGGCCGCGTTCCTGTCGGCGGTGCCGGCGGTGGTCGAGCAGCTTCGCGGCGGCGGGCTCGACGTCGATGTGATCTTCCTCGACTGCGCCGACGACGTCGTCGTGAACCGCTACCGCGAGACGCGCCGCGTCCATCCGCTGTCGCCCGGCGGTTCGGTCCAGGAGGGCATCGCGCTCGAGCGCGAGCTCCTGACCGACGTCGCTCGCCTCGCGGACCTGCGTCTCGACACCACCCGGCTCAACGTCCATCAGCTCCGCGACGCGATCGCGCGGCACGTGTCGGGCCTCGTGCGGCCGACGGTTGTGAGCCTCGTCTCGTTCGGCTTCCGGTTCGGAACGCCCCCCTCGGCCGAGCTGCTCTTCGACGTGCGCTTCCTTCCGAACCCGCACTTCGAGCCCGCCCTGCGCGCGCGAACGGGCGAGGATCGAGAGGTGGCGAAGTACGTGCTCGAGAGCCCTCGCGCGGCCGAGCTGCTCGCGCGTCTGCGCGATCTGCTCGGCTTCCTCCTCCCGCTGTACGATCGGGAGGGGAAGGCCTATCTCACGATCGGCATCGGCTGTACCGGCGGCCAGCACCGCTCGGTGGCCATCGCCGATGCGCTGGCGGAGCTGCTGCGCGCGGAAGGCCGCGAGGCCAACGTATCTCACCGTGACGTGGGGAAGACGGCATGAAGATCGGGGTCGTGATCGTGACGCACTATCGGTTGGGGGAAGAGTTCCTCCAGGCGCTCCGCCTCATCGTTCCGGACGGGCCTCGGTTTCATGCCGTGTCGATCGATCCGAAGCAGTCCGTCGACGAGATGCGCAGGGCGATCGCGGAGGCGCTGCAGGCGGCGAACGGCGGAGACGGCGTGCTGGTGCTGACGGACATGTTCGGCGGAACGCCCTCGAACATCAGCCTCTCGTTCCTCGCGGAGCATCGGGTCGAGGTCGTGACCGGGGTGAACCTCCCGATGCTGATCAAGCTCGCCACGCTGTCGGACGACAAGCCGCTCGAAGAGCTCGCTCCCTTCATCAAGAGCTACGGGCAGCGAAACATCTCGGTGGCGAGCGAAATCCTGCCGGAATCGTCGCGATGAGCGCAGCCACCCCGATCGAACGCGAGTTCACGGTGCGAAGCGAGCTCGGCCTGCACGCGCGGCCCGCAGGGCGCTTCGTGACGCTCGCGGGCCGCTACCGCGCCGAGGTCTCGGTCGCGCGCGGCGACGAGTGGGTGAGCGGCCGCAGCGTGCTTTCGCTGCTCTCGCTCGCCGCCGGTCCGGGAACACGGCTTCGAATCCGGGCCGTGGGCGAAGACGCGGAGGCCGCGATCCTGGCGCTCGGCCAGCTCCTCGAGAGCGCGCACGAAGGGACGGAGAGCGCGGGCGGCTGACCGTCTCCGTCCGCCGCGCGGCGCGGCTCGCCGGCCGTGCGAAGGGAGGCGTGCGGATTGATCCCGGGGGGCGGCTCGCCTAGACTCGCGGCCCGCTTGTCGAGGAGTGATCGATGCCTGCCCGCTCCCTGTTCACGTCCGAGTCCGTCTCGATGGGGCACCCGGACAAGATGTGCGACCAGATCTCCGACGCGATCCTCGACGCGATGCTCGCGCAGGATCCGCGGTCGCGCGTCGCCTGCGAGACGCTCACGACCACCGGGCTGATCGTCGTGGCGGGCGAGGTGACGACCGATGCGAAGGTCGAGATCCCGACCCTCGTTCGCGAGGTCGTCCGCGACATCGGCTACGTCGACTCGTCGATGGGCTTCGACGCCGACACGTGCGCCGTGATGGTCGCCCTCGGCAAGCAGTCTCCCGACATCTCGCAGGGCGTGAGCGAAGGCGAGGGTCTGCACAAGGAGCAGGGAGCCGGCGACCAGGGAATGATGTTCGGGTTCGCGTGCGACGAGACTCCCGAGCTGATGCCGGCGCCGATCCGGCTCTCGCACCGGCTGATCGAGCGCCACCGGCAGCTCTTCGAGACGCGCGAGCTCCCGTATCTGCGGCCCGATGCGAAGTCTCAGGTGACGATCGAGTACGACGGCGACCGCCCGAAGCGCATCCAGGCCGTCGTGCTCTCGACGCAGCACGCGCCGGACGTCTCGTACGACCAGATCCGCAAGGACGTGATCGCGAAGCTGATCGTGCCGGCGCTTCCGGCGGCCCTGATCGACCAGAGCACGGTCTACCACGTGAATCCGACCGGCCGGTTCGTCGTCGGCGGGCCGATGGGGGATGCCGGCCTCACGGGCCGCAAGATCATCGTCGATACCTACGGCGGGATGGGCCGCCACGGCGGCGGGGCGTTCTCCGGCAAGGACCCGTCGAAGGTCGATCGCAGCGCCGCCTACGCCGCGCGCTGGGTGGCGAAGAACCTCGTCGCGGCCGGCCTCGCGCGCCGCTGCGAGGTCCAGCTCGCGTACGCCATCGGCGTGGCCGAGCCGCTCTCGATCCGCGTCGACGCGTTCGGGACGGGGCGCGGCGACGAGGACACGCTGGTCCGGCTCGTCCGCAAGCACTTCGATCTCACGCCGAGGGGCATCAACGATCATCTGCACCTGCGCCGGCCGATCTACCGCGCGACGTCGTACCATGGGCACTTCGGGCGCGAAGACCAGGGATTCCCGTGGGAGCGGACGGACAAGGCGGAGGCGCTCCGCGCCGAGGCGTGATCCTCCCGGCTTCGGCGAGCGGGGCGCACGGGCCACGGCGGCGCGCGGCGCACGGCATCCGAAGGTCACCGCCCGCGGCGCTGCGGGCGTCACCGTGCGAAGGACGAGACCGTGACTGAGCACGCCGGCTTTCTTCTCCTCCAGGCCGCCCCCGGTGGCCCGGGCCAGAGCCCGCTCGGCATGCTCGTGCCGTTCGCGGCGATCTTCGTGATCTTCTATTTCCTGCTCATCCGGCCGCAGCAGAAGCGGCAGAAGGAGCAGGAGGCGATGCTCAAGGGCGTCGAGAAGGGCGACCGCGTCGTGACGTCGGGCGGTGCGCACGTCGTCGTCGTCGGCACCACGGACGACGTCCTCACCGTCGAGCTCACCGAGGCGACGTCGAAGGGCGACCGGGTCCGCTTCAAGCTCGACCGCGGCCGCGTCGACCGCGTGGTCGCGAAGGCCGGCGCGGACAAGAAGCCGAAGGGAGACGGCGAGTGAGCCTTCGCCTGCGTGCCGGGCTCGTGATCGGGCTCGTGGTCTACTTCACCTACCTCGCGCTCGCGAACCTCGTTCCGGCACAGACGCGGAAGGACGCGTGGTACCTGCCGACCAACGGCATCCGCCTCGGCCTCGACCTGCAGGGCGGCATCCACTGGGTGCTCGGCGCCGACCTGAAGGTGGCGTACGAACACGAGCTCGATCACATGAAGGGGCAGCTCGCCGAGCAGCTCGCCGAGCAGAAGATCACGCCCGTCTCGATGGCCGTGAAGGACGGACGGATCGTCGCGGAGCTCGCCAGCGACGCCGACGCCGAAAAGCTCGGGGATCTCGCGGGCGACACGAGGGCGGTTCGGGTCGCCGAGCGGTCCGGGACGAAGGTCGAGCTCGAGCTGACGCCGCAATGGCGCAAGGACGTCGCCCAGAAGGGGCTGCAGCAGGTCCTCGAGGTGCTCCGCCGCCGCATCGACGACCCCGTCCACGGCGTGCAGGACTCGGTCGTCACGCCGCAAGGCGAGGACCGCGTCCTCGTCCAGATCCCGGGTTCGAACGCGGACCGCGAAGCCGCGCGCAGCCTGCTCACGGTCGGCGGCTTCCTCGAGTTCAAGATCGTCGACGACCAGGCCCCGAGCGAGGAGCTGCTGCGCGCGAAGTACCCGCAGGGGATTCCCGAGGACAAGGAGATCGTCTTCGAGAAGGACAAGGCCAGCAAGCGCGTGCTCGAGGCGCTGCTCGTCTCGAAGACGCCCGCGATCACGGGCGACTATCTCGACGACGCGCGCGTCGGCTTCGACCGGCAGCAGCGGCCGATCGTGACCTTCACCTTCAACCCCGAGGGCGGGAAGATCTTCCAGGCGCTCACCGAGAAGAGCGTCGGCCGGCGCCTCGCGGTGGTCGTCGACCGGGACGTCGCGAGCGCACCGGTGATCCGCGAGCGCATCGGCGCGCGCGGGCAGATCGACGGACGCTTCACGTCGCAGGACGCTGCGAACCTCGCGATCGTGCTGCGGTCGGGCTCGCTCTCGATCCCGGTGCCGATCGAAGAGGAGCGCAGCGTCGGGCCGGCCCTCGGCGCCGACTCGATCCGCAGCGGACTCAACGCGTCGATCCTCGGCATCGTGCTCGTCGGCGTCTTCGCGATCGTCTACTACCGGCTCTCGGGCCTCTACGCGACGATCGCGCTGGTCGCGAACCTGGTGCTGATCATCGGCGTGATGTCGGCGTTCCGGGCGACGCTCACGCTGCCGGGAATCGCGGGCCTCGTCCTCACGGTCGGCATGGCGATCGACGCCAACGTCATCATCTTCGAGCGGATCCGCGAGGAGCTGCGGCTCGGCAAGGCCGTGAGGGCCGCGGTCGCCACCGGCTTCAGCAAGGCCTGGATCACGATCCTCGACGCCAACGTGACGACGCTGATCTCCGGCCTCGTGCTGTTCCAGTACGGGACGGGGCCGATCAAGGGCTTCGCCGTCACGCTGTGCATCGGCCTGGTCACGTCCGTCTTCACCGCAATGGTGGTGACGCGCCTGTGCTTCGACCTGTATCCGGGCGAGCGGCGCGTCGAGCAGCTCTCGATCTGAGCCGAGGAGTCGCCCGTGCCGATGGAAATCATCCGTCCCGACACCAACATCGACTTCATCGGCAAGTGGAAGCTGTGCGTCGCGATCTCGGCGGCCGTGATCCTGGTGTCGCTGCTCGCGATCCCGGTCCGGGGGATCCGCCTCGGCCTCGACTTCGCGGGCGGCCACGAGATCCAGGTGAAGTTCACGCAGAAGCTCCCGGACGACGAAGGTTCGGTCCGGGCGATCGTCGCGGGTCTCGGCGTCGCCGAGCCGACGATCGTCCGCTTCGGCGAGGCGGACAACGCCGAATTCCTGATCCGGTTCCGCGGCGAAGAGGGACAGCAGGGCAAGGTCGCCGACGAGCTGAAGATCGCGCTCGAGAAGGGGATCGGCCCCGTCGAGCTCGAGCGCGTCGGATTCGTCGGCCCGAAGGTCGGCGCCGAGCTCCAGAGCGCGGGCCTCAAGGCCGTCGGCATCTCGTGCCTGCTGATCCTGATCTACATCGGGTTCCGCTTCTCGCCGCGCTTCGCGCCGGGGGCGGTGGTCGCGCTGATCCACGACATCGTGATCACGTCCGGAGTCTTCGTGATCCTCGGCTACGAGTTCGACCTCACGGTGCTCGCGGCGCTGCTCGCGATCCTCGGCTACAGCCTGAACGACACGATCATCGTCTACGACCGGATCCGCGAGAACATGAAGCTCCACACGAAGTACGACCTGCAGGAGGTCCTCAACCGCAGCGTGAACCAGACGCTGTCGCGCACGCTGCTCACGTCGGGGACGACGATGCTCGCCGTGCTCGCGCTGCTGATCGCCGGCGGGCCGATCATCCGGCCCTTCGCGCTGGCGATGGTGATCGGCATCGTCGTCGGGACGTACTCGTCGATCTACATCGCCGCGCCGACGCTGCTCGTGCTGGAGCGCCGGTGGGGCGCCGTGCAGGCGCCCGCGCCGAAGAGCTCGCGCCCCGCACGAGCCTGAGCAGACCGGGGGCGCGCGCCGAGGCCGCCGCCCCGCGCACCGGGAGGCGGCGGCCTTCGCTCGGTCCGGATCTGCCGCGGGCTAGATCAGGCGGGCCGGCTCCGGCGAGCCGCCTCCTGCGGCGGCGAGCGAACCTGCGGTGGCGCTCGTCGCCGTGGCAGGGCGGGGCTGGGCGGCGGCGCTCTTCGCCGACATCTTCACCGAGCCGTTGAGGACGGCGCCTTCGGCGACGACGAGCCGCGGGGCCTCGACGTCGCCCTCGACGATCCCGGTGGCCTGGATCTCGAGCCGCTCGCCCGCGCTCACGTTGCCCGCGACGCGGCCGATCACGACGACGTTCTTCGCGTGGACCTGCGCCTGCACCTGCCCGCCGGCGCCGATCGTGAGGCGGTTGTTGGGCAGGTCGACCTTGCCCTCGACCTTGCCCTCGATCACGAGATCCTCGTTGCCGCTCAGGTCTCCCTTGATCACGATCGACTTGCCGATGTTCGCCATATCCTCCCCTCCGCCGATCTTGGGCGGTGCCATTTCCATCGTGCGCCGCTCGTGCGCCGCCGGGGCCGGCGCCGCGGCGGGCGCCGCCGGCGGCGCCACCCGATTCGTCGTCATCGCCGGGCGGGTCTCGGGCTCCGCACGCTGCGGCTCCGACCCCCCGTCTCTCCTCCGTCCGCTGAACAGGCTCACGGCGTCCTCCGCTCGAAGCTCCGCGCGATCTTACCGCACTACGGGAGCGCGCCTACCCGATCGATCTTGATCCGGTGCGTCCTCAGGATCGTACCCTGCTGGCGGTCCAGGTTCGTCGTCGAGTTCCGGTAGACCTTGAGGGCGTTGATCTTTCCGCTCTCGGCCGTCACGAGGTCGCTCTCGCGCTGGAGGACGTTGAACGGCGTCGACTCGCCGTTGTCGAGGCGGATCCGCTCGGCGCGGAGCTGCTCGGACGCCGCGGCGACCGAGCGCTCGGCCGCGACGACGCCCTCCTGCGACGAGCGCAGGTCCCGGACCGACTTGCGGATTCCGAGGACGATGTCCTGCTCGAGGCGGCGCTCGCGGCTCACGGTCTTGCGCAGCTCGAACTCCGTCTTGTCGGCCGTGTGCGTCGCCGTCTCGTTCCCGAGCGGGATCGAGAGGATGCCGCGCGCCGCGAACTGCTCGGCGGGGTGGGCGCCGAAGAAGTCGGAGTTCGCGCCCGAGAGGCTTCGCCCGGTGTCGACGCTCGCGAGCAGGGCCTGCTGCGTTCCGCTCAGCGTCGAGAAGAACGGGTTGCTGAGCGCGGACGGGTTGAACTCGCCGGTCTGCCCGAGGCGGCCGTAGCTCAGCACCGCGTCGAGCTGCGGCAGGGTCTGGTTCCGGGCGAACTTGAGCAGGATCTCCTGGCGCGCGATCTCGAGCTTGACGATCGCGAGCTCGGGACGGTTCGCGAAGGCCTTCTTCGCCGCCTCGTCCGGGTCGACGTCGAACGCCGTGAAGTTGGCGGGCTCGTCCGTGGTCTCGAGCCGGAACTCCGAGGTCGGCCGCAGGCTCTCTCCGAACACGAGGTCGGTGAGCAGATCCTGCGCGGCGCGGTACGCGTTCGACGCGACGATGAGGTTGAAGTCGCGCTGCGCGACGCCGGCCTCGGCCTCGGTGACCTCCACCTTCGAGACCACGCCCACCTCGTACTGCGTCTTCGTCTGATCGAGCAGGGCGCGCGCGGTCTCGACGCTCTTCTCGGCGACGCGGAGCTGCTCGCGCGCCGCGATCACGTCCCAGTACGCATTCTCGATGCGCGCGACGATGTCCATCACCTGGCGGCGGAAGTCCTCGAGGCTGCCCTTGTAGACGACCTCCGACGCCTTCACCTGCGTCCACGCCTGGTTCCAGACCAGGTTCTTGAGCAGCGGGATGCTGATGCTCCCGAAGACGTTGGCGTCGAGCTGCGGCGAGAAGCCGGCGCTCGTCGACGACGAGTAAGTCCGGGCGCCGGTGTAGCCGATCTCGTACGCCGCCCCCCACCACGGGACGAGCCCCTTGAGGCCCGTCTTGCCGTCGAGCTTGTTCTGCTGGACCACCTGCTGCGGGAGCGTGAAGAGGCTGAAGTTGGGCTGCGCGACGCTGCCGTAGCCGAACTCGTTCGCGAAGTTCGGATCGTAGGAGCCCCACGCGATCCCGACTCCTTCCTGCGCGATGTACGGATCGAAGCGGATCACCTGGATGTCGAGGTTGCGCTCGAGGCCCGTCCTGATCGCCTCGTCGAGGCCGAGCGAGACCGATCCCGAGAGATCCGTGACGGCCTCGCGCGCGGTCTTGCGCGGTCCGGGCGGAGCGCCGCGGTCGAGCGCGTCGCTGGTCGCCTGCTGTGCGGCGCGGTCGGCTTCCTTCACGTCCGCGCCGAGCGTCTGGCCCGCCGCGCCCGCTTCGAGCCGGCGCGCCTCGTCTTCGTCGGCGGTCGGATTCGCAGCGGCGGATCCGGACGAAGCGGGCAGGCTGCTTCCCGGGTCCGTCTCGTCGCCCGCGTGCGCGAGCGGCGCCAGCAAGGAGACGGCGAGCACGAAAGCGCTCGCCCCGCCAGTCCAACGTTGCATCGAGGACCCCCCTTCCGTGACCGCACCGTAGCAAGACCGCCGCGCCGTGCGCCCGTCGGCTCGGCTACCGTTGGTGCCCATGTCGGTGGCGGTCCTGGTTCTCGCGGCAGGGCGCGGAGAGCGCCTCGGAGCGGACGTGCCGAAGGCGTTCGTGCCCCTGGCCGGCGTGCCGCTCCTGCTGCGCACGCTCGCCGCCGTGGCGCGGGTGCGGGAGGTCGACCGCGTGGTTCCGGTGGTGGGCGCCGCCGATCGCGAGCGGCTCGCCTTGATCGCGCCGGCGCTCGCAGGCATCCCGAAGCTCGCGCCGCCGGTGCGCGGCGGGGCGGAGCGGCAGGACTCGATGCAGGCGGGGCTCGCGAGCCTCGCTCCGGACGTCGATCTCGTCGCGGTCCACGATGCGGCGCGGCCCTTCGTGCGTGCGCGCGACGTCGCAAGGGTCCTCGCGGCGGCGCGCGAGGTGGGGGCGGCGCTGCTGGCGGTGCCGGTGACCGATACGATCAAGCGGGTGCGTGCGGGACGCGTCGTCGGGACGCCCGAGCGATCGGAATGCTGGGCGGCACAGACGCCGCAGGCGTTCCGGGCCGAGCTGCTTCGCGAGGCCCTCGCGAAGGCGATCGCCGCGGACTTCCGGGCGACCGACGACGTGCAGCTCGTCGAGCGCCTCGGGCTGCCCGTGGCGGTGGTCGAGGGCGACCCCGGGAACGTGAAGATCACGCGGCCCGAGGACCTGGCGGCCGCGGAGGCGCGGCTGGCCCGATGCGCTCTCGGCGGCGAGGCGACGCGATGAGGATCGGACAGGGCATCGACGCGCATCGCCTCGCGGCGGGGCGGCCGCTGCTTCTCGGCGGCGTCGAGATCCCGCATCCGCGAGGGCTCGAGGGCCACTCGGACGGCGACGTGCTGCTCCACGCCGTCGCGAGCGCGCTGCTCGGGGCTCTCGGAGCGGGAGACCTCGGGCTTCACTACCCGTCGTCCGACCCGCGGCTCGCGGGACTCTCGAGCCGCGTCATCGTCGGCGAGGTCGCCGCGCGGGTTCGCGGCGCGGGCCTCGCCGTCGCGAACGTCGACGCCACCGTCATCGCGCAGGAGCCGCGGCTCGCGCCGCACCTCGGCGCGATGCGCGCGTCGCTCGCGGGCCTGCTCGGCGTCGGGGAGGATCGCGTGAACGTGAAGGCGACGAGCACCGACGGGCTCGGCGCGATCGGGCGCGGCGAAGGCATCGCCGCGCAGGCGGTCGTGCTCCTCTCGCCGGCCGCCGGGGCGCGCCGCCGATGACGGGCCTCGTGCTCTACAACACGCGAACCCGTCGCAAGGAGACCTTCGCGCCGATCGAGCCGGGGCACGCGCGCGTCTACTCGTGCGGCCCGACGGTCTATGCGCCGCAGCACATCGGAAACCTGCGCGCGTACCTGATGGCGGACCTGCTGCGCCGCGCGCTCGAGGCCGAGGGCCTGCGCGTCACGCACGTCATCAACATCACCGACGTCGGCCACCTCGTGAGCGATGCCGACGCCGGGGAGGACAAGCTCGAGAAGGCGGCCGCGAGCAGCGGGCGATCGGCCGCCGACATCGCCGCGGAGTACACCTCCCAGTGGCGCCGCGACTGCGCGCGCGTGAACTGCCTAGAAGCGAGCGTGTACTGCCGGGCGACCGATCACATCGCCGAGCAGATCGCGCTGGCCCGGACGCTCGAGGCGAAGGGGTACACGTACCGCATCGACGACGGGCTCTACTTCGACGTCTCGAAGTTTCCGCGCTACGCGGAGTTCGCGCACCTCGATCTCGCGGGGCAGGAGGCGGGCGCGCGGATCGGGGACGTCGCCGGCAAGCGGCACGCCGCAGACTTCGCGCTCTGGAAGTTCGCCGCGCTCGGCGTGAAGCGGCAGCAGGAGTGGGACTCGCCGTGGGGCCGGGGCTTTCCCGGCTGGCACCTCGAATGCTCGGCGATGAGCACGAAGTACCTGGGGGCGCCCTTCGACGTCCACACGGGCGGCGTCGATCACATCGCCGTCCACCACACCAACGAGATCGCGCAGAGCGAGTGCGCGCTCGACGTCCATCCCTGGGTGCGGTTCTGGCTGCACAACGAGTTCTACGACTTCGGCGGCGAGAAGATGTCGAAGTCGAAGGGCAACCTGCTCGTCCTCCAGGACCTCGTCGACCGCGGGCTCGAGCCGCTCGCGTTCCGGTACTTCTTCCTGCAGGGCCACTACCGCCAGCAGCAGGCGTTCACGCTCGAGGCGATGGAGGCGGCTGCGACCGGCTACCGGCGCCTGCTCGGTGCGGCCGCGGAGGTGCGAGGCGCCGCCGGGACGCCGAACGAGGCCGCGATCGCGCCGTACCGCGCGCGGTTCCGCGAGGCGGTTCGCGACGACCTCAACGCGCCGAGGGCGCTCGCGGTGGCGTGGGAGGCGGCGCGCAGCCCGGAGCTCGGGCCGGCCGACAGGCGCGCGCTGCTGCTCGGGTTCGACGCCTTCCTCGGCCTCGATCTCGCGACGGCGACGCCGCGCGCCGCGGAGGCCGAGAGCGATCCGCGAATCGACGCTCTCGTTGCCGAGCGCGAGCAGGCGCGCAAGCGCCGCGACTTCGCGGCGGCCGACCGGGTCCGCGACGCGCTCGCCGCCGAGGGCATCGTGATCGAGGATACGCCGGCAGGCCCGCGCTGGCGGCGGGCGTGAGCGACTTCCGCCTCGTCTCCGAGTTCGAGCCGAAGGGCGACCAGCCGCGCGCGATCGATCAGCTCGTCGCGGGGCTTCGCCGCGGCGACCGCCACCAGACGCTGCTCGGCGTCACCGGGAGCGGGAAGTCCTTCACGATGGCGTGCGTCGTCGAGCGCGTGAACCGCCCGACGCTCGTGATGGCGCCGAACAAGACGCTCGCCGCGCAGCTCTACGCCGAGCTCAAGGGCCTGTTTCCCGAGAACGCGGTCGAGTACTTCGTCTCGTACTACGACTACTACCAGCCCGAAGCCTACATCCCGTCGACCGACACGTACATCGAGAAGGATTCCTCGGTGAACGACGAGATCGACAAGCTGCGCCACTCGGCGACGCACTCGCTGCTCACGCGCCGCGACGTGCTGGTGGTGGCGAGCGTGTCGTGCATCTACGGCCTCGGCGCTCCCGAGACCTACGGCGAGATGCACGCGTACGTCGAGGTCGGCGCGCCGCTCGCGCGCGACGCGCTGCTGCGGCGGCTCGTCGACATGCTCTACGCGCGCAACGACATGGACTTCCACCGCGGGACCTTCCGCGTTCGCGGCGACGTCGTCGAGATCTTCCCGCAGTACGAAGACGAGCGCGCGATCCGCATCGAGTTCTTCGGCGACGAAGTGGAGTCGATCGCGGAAATCGATCCGCTTCGCGGCAAGGTGATCGCGCGCCCGAAGCGAATGCTGATCTATCCGGCGAGCCACTACGTCGCGTCCGACGAGACGCTGCGCCATGCGATCACCGGGATCCGCGACGAGCTGCGCGAGCGCCTCGGCGAGCTCCGGCGCGAGGGCAAGCTGCTCGAAGCGCAGCGGCTCGAGCAGCGCACGCTCTTCGACCTCGAGATGCTCGAGCAGATGGGCTTCTGCCACGGCGTCGAGAACTACTCGCGCTGGCTCGACGGGCGCGCGGCCGGCGAGTCTCCGTACACGCTCTTCGACTACTTCCCGGACGACCTGCTGCTCTTCGTCGACGAGAGCCACGTGTCGGTTCCGCAGGTGGGCGCGATGTACCGCGGAGACCGCGCGCGCAAGGAGACGCTGGTCGAGTACGGCTTCCGGCTGCCGTCGGCGCTCGACAACCGGCCGCTTCGCTTCGAGGAGTGGGAGGCGAGGGTCCGGCAGGCGGTCTACGTCTCGGCGACGCCGGGAGCGTGGGAGCTCGAGCGCTGCAAGGGCGTGGTCGTCGAGCAGATCATCCGGCCGACGGGTCTCGTCGATCCGAAGCTCGAGGTGCGGCCGGCGTCGGGGCAGGTCGACGACCTGCTCGGCGAGGTCCGGGAGCGCGCGGAGCGCGGCGAGCGCGTGCTCGTGACGACGCTCACCAAGCGCATGGCCGAGGAGCTGAGCGAGTACTTCGCCGAGCACGGCGTGCGCGTCCGGTATCTCCACAGCGACGTCCAGACCATCGAACGGATGGAGCTGATCCGCGAGCTGCGGCAGGGCGTGTTCGACGTGCTGGTGGGGATCAACCTGCTGCGCGAGGGGCTCGACATCCCGGAGGTGGCGCTGGTCGCGATCCTCGACGCCGACAAGGAGGGCTTCCTGCGCTCGTCGCGCTCGCTGATCCAGACGATCGGCCGCGCGGCGCGCAACGTGAACGGCACGGTGATCCTGTACGCCGACCGCGAGACCGACTCGATCCGGACGACGATCGCCGAGACGGCGCGCCGCCGCGCGCTGCAGGAGGCGTACAACGCCGAGCACGGGATCACTCCGCGCAGCGTGGTCAAGCGGATCTCGAGCCTGCGCGAGTCGATCTGGGAGGCCGACTACGTGACGGTTCCGGTGCCGGAGGAGAAGCCCGAGGCCGCGATCCCGGCGCACGAGCTGCCGGCGCAGATCGCCGCGCTGCGGTGCGAGATGGCTGCGGCGGCGAAAGCGCTCGACTTCGAGCGCGCCGCGGCCCTTCGCGATCGCGTCCGCGCGCTCGAGGCCGAGCGGCTCGGGCGGGGATGACGGCGAGCCTCGCCGAGCGGATCTCCGCGCTCCCGCCGACACCGGGCGTCTACCTGTTCAAGAGCGCCCGTGGTCGCGTGCTCTACGTCGGAAAGGCGCAGAGCCTTCGCGCGCGCGTCCGTTCGTACTTCGCGTCGGGCGGCGACGGCCGGCCGCAGGTGCCGCGACTCGTCGAGCGCATCGCCGACGTCGACGTGGTCCTCACCGCGAGCGTCAAGGACGCGCTGCTGCTCGAGAACGAGCTGATCAAGCAGCACCACCCGCCCTTCAACGTGAAGCTGCGCGACGACAAGCAGTACCTCGCGCTGCGGCTCGATCCGCGCGAGCCGTGGCCGCGCCTCACGGGCGTGCGCCGCTTCCGCGACGACGGCGCCGAGTACTTCGGCCCGTACACGTCGAGCCAGTCGATGCGTCAGGCGGTGTCGAACCTGCGCCGGATCTTCCCGCTCCGCTCGTGCAGCGATCCGGTCTTCCGGGATTACGCGCGGCGGGGCCGGCCGTGCATCGAGCACGAGATGAAGCGCTGCCTCGCGCCGTGCGTGGGCCGAGTCGACGCCGCCGCCTACGCCGAGCTGGTGCGCGGGACGACGCTCTTCCTGCGCGGGCGTTCGGAGGAGCTGGCGCAGGGGCTGCGCGAGCAGATGGAGGCCGCGGCGGCGGAGGAGCGCTTCGAGGACGCGGGACGGCTGCGAGACCGGCTCGCAGCCGTCGAGCGCACGACCGAGCAGCAGCAGATCGTCGCGCCGAAGCTCGTCGACCGCGACGTCTTCGGCCTCGCGCGGCGCGGCGGCGACGTCGAGGTGCAGGTGCTGCACGTGCGCGACGGGCGGGTCAGCGGAGCGGCGAGCTATGCGCTCGCGGGGGTCGAGCTCGACGACGGCGCGGTGATGAGCTCGTTCCTCGGCCAGTACTACGGCTCGGGCGAGGGGCGGCAGGTGCCGGGCGAGGTGCTGACGCCGGTGCCGATCGACGACGACGGGGGCGTCGCGGCGCTGCTGCGCGAGCGCGCCGGCCGCCGCGTCGCGCTTCGCGTTCCGCGGCGCGGCGCCGCGTGTGAGCTCGCGCGAATGGCCGCGCGCAATGCCGAGCTCGGCCTCGCGCGCCGCGTCGACGCGCGCGAAAGCCTCACTGCGGCGCAGGAGGAGCTGCGCGAGCGGCTGGGCCTGTCGCGAACGCCGCGGCGGATCGAGTGCTACGACGTCTCGAACCTGAACGGGGTGCTGCCCGTCGCGAGCCGCGTCGTGTTCGAAGACGGGCGCCCCGTGAAGGCGGGCTTCCGCCGCTACCGGATTCGCGAGGCGACCGGCGGCGACGACGTCGACTGTCTGCGCGAAGTGCTTCGCCGGCGCCTCGCGCGGGTAGAGGCCGAGCCGCTCCCGGACCTGCTGATGGTCGACGGCGGGAAGGCGCAGGTCGGCGTCGCGAGCGCCGCGCTGCGCGACGCGGGCCTCGCTGCGGACCTGCTCGGCCTCGCAAAGGAGCGCGACACCGAAGGACCGGCGCCGCGGGTGCGGCGCTCGGGCGGCCTCAAGGCCGAGCGGATCTTCCTGCCGGGCCGAAAGGATCCGGTGCTGCTCCCCGCCGGGTCGCGCGCGCTGCTCCAGCTCCAGCGGATCCGCGACGAATCGCATCGCTTCGCGATCGAATTCCAGCGCTCGCTGCGGCAGCGCTCCGGGATGACGTCGATCCTCGAGGAGCTGCCGGGGATCGGGCCCGGGAAGCGCCGCGCGCTGCTGCGTGCGCTCGGCTCGCTGCGCGCGGTGCGCGAGGCGAGCGCGGACGTGCTGGCGTCGGTGCCCGGGATCTCGGCGCGGGACGCGGCCATGCTCCACGCCTTCTTCCATCCGCCCGAGCCGGCAGGCTACGTGGGCGCGTGCGCGGCGCCGGAGCGGCCCGAAGGCGACGAGGGCGGGACCGGCGCGTAGCGAGACGTCCCCCGGTCGGAGCGCGCTCGCGCGGCGGCGCGGGCGTCTCCTGCGGCCGGACGCAGCGCGCGTGCAGGCGATGCGCAACGCGCGGGCAGCTCCGCGTGCGCGGCGTCAAGCGGCGCGCGATCCGTGCCGATCCGCAGGGTGGGGGGGCGCAGAGGTGCGTCGATGCGCATGGTCCTCGCCTGCCTGGCCGCCCTGTCGCTCGCCGCTGCGGGGGCGTCCCGTGCAGAGGTCTATCGCTGGGTCGATGCGAACGGACGGCTGCACTTCACGACGGAGCTGCACGAGGTTCCCGCGGACCACCGCGCGGAAGCCGAGAAGAATGCCGCGGCGGCTCCCGCGCAGGCGCGGCCGGTCCCGAGCGCGGCCACGAGCCCGCCGGCCGCGATCGCGCCCTCTGCGCCGCGCCGCAGCGACGCGGGCACGCCCGTCTACACCATCGAAGTCGAACGCGCGGGAACGAGCATGATCGTCCCCGTGCGGCTCAACGATCACGTGACGGCGCCGTTCCTCATCGACACCGGCGCGTCCGACGTGCTGGTGCCGAAGGCCGTCGCCGAGCAGCTCGGGCTGCGGATCGGCCCCGATACGCGGCGCGTGCGGTACGCGACCGCGAACGGAATCGTCGAGAATCCGGTCGTGACGCTCGACTCGGTCGACCTCGGCGGGGCGAGGGTCGAAGGCGTGCCCGCGAGCGTGAGCCCGAACCTCGGCGTGGGGCTGCTCGGGCTCTCGTTCTTCAACCACTTCACGTACGAGATCGACGCCGCACAGGGGCGTGTGAAGCTGCGCCCGAATGCGCTGGCCGAGCAGGGCCTCATCCGAGGCGGCCGCAGCGAAGCGCAGTGGCGGGCGGAGTTCGCGAGCCTCGAGGGCAGGCGGCGCATCGCCGAGGCGGCGCTCGGCGAGGCGCCCGCGAGCCACGGCCGCGAGCGCGCGCGGCTGCAGAGCCTGCTCGCGGATCTCGACCGCGATGTCGAGCGGCTCGACGCCGAGGCGGACCAGGCGAAGGTTCCCGTGGCGTGGAGGCAGTGAAGCGAACGCCCCAACGAGGGAAATGCGCAGGATCTTCCGCTCGGAGCAGCCCCGCGCGAAGGCCCCGGGCTCGCGAAGGAGTCGCTGCCGGGACGCGGGCTTGGCGCGCAAGCTGCGAACGGTCCCGCGTGGCACCGATCTTGCTCCCTGCGGAGGCAGCGCGCCGCGTTGCGGCGGCGGGAAGGAGCGCCGATGTCGAGCAAGGCCCCGACGGCGCCCGGCGGCGCCTCGCAGGCAGGCTCGGGCCGCACGGAGCTGCGTCGCGAGCTCGAGCGCCGGGGCGTCACCGGAGAGCTGGCCGACCGGCTCGCGAACGACCTCGCGGCCGCGTGCGCGACGCTCACCCCCGAGGCGCAGCGGGGAGCGCTCACCGGCATGGCGCTCGCGTCCGCGGCGCATCGCGAGCACGCCGCGGCGCTGCGGCGGAGCCAGCGCGACCTCGCCGAGATCGAGCGCCTGATGGCCGGCTTCGCGGCCGAGCTGAAGAAAGTCGACGAGGCGGTGAAGATCCTCTCGACGTTCGTCGGCCGCATCCGCGAGCAGAGCGCTTCGGACCCCGACCGCACCGTTCACTGATCGGCTACGCTCGGGCGGCTCCCGGTCCCGGGTGCTCGCTCGATGCCGTGGTGGCGGATCTCGTTCGAAGCCGCCGCGCTGCCCGCCCTGCTGATCGCACAGGCGGCCGGCCTGCTGCTCGCTGACTCCGGGGCCGCATCCGCGCGCGCGCTCGCGGCCGCCGGCGTCGCGGCGCTCGGCGCCGCCGCGGTCGCGCGCTCGCGGCTTCGGCTCGCGCTGGCGATCGTCGCCGTTCTCGGCGCGAGCGGAGCGGGCCTCGCGCAGCGGCTCGAACGCGCGGCGAGCGACTGGTCGCAGACGGCGGCCCCGCGCACGATCGAGGGGCGTGTGGCTGCGCGCGAGACGAGGCCGGGATGGGTTCGACTCGACCTGCGCGAGGTCGTGGCTGCCGATGCGGCCGGCGCGGCGCCCGCTGCGGTTCGCATCGAAGGCCGGGCGGGCGATGCTTCGGACGCGGTCCGGGCGGGCGACCGCGTCCGCGCGCGCGTCGTTCTCGAGATCCCGAGATCGCTTCGCAATCCCGGAGGCCGCGACGCCGCGCGTGCGCTCGCTCGCGACGGTGTCGGCGCGACGGGGCGCATCGTCGACCCGCTGCTCCTCGTCCGGCGCGCCGACGCGCGAGACGGCGAGCTCCGGGGGGCGGGCTGGATCGAGACGCTGCGCGAGCGCGCGGGAGAGCGGCTCTCCCGCGAGGGGCCGGGCGGCGAGCTGCTGCGCGCGCTCGCCTGCGGCGAGCGCGCGGGAGTCGCGACCGCGACACGCCTCGCGTTTCAGGAGCTCGGCCTCTCGCACCTGCTCTCGGTCTCGGGGCTGCACCTCGTGCTGGTGGCGGGAATCGCGTACGCCGCCGCGAGCGCGGCGCTGCGGCGCGCCGCGCGACTCGCGGCGAGCCGCGACACGCGCCGCGTCGCGCTCGCCGCCGCATTCGGGGCCTCGTGCTTCTACGCGCTGTTCTCGGGATTCGAGGTCCCGGTTCAGCGTTCGCTCGTCTTCGTCGCAGCGGCCGCGCTCGCGCTCGCCCGGCGGCGGCCGCTGCGCGCGCGCAGCGCGCTCTTCGCCGCCGGCTTCCTCGTGCTCGCGGCGCGGCCCGCCGCGCTCTTCGAGGCCGGAGCGCAGATGTCGTTCGCAGCGAGCGCGGCGCTGCTGGCGATGCGGCGAGACGCGGCGGCGGCCGAAGGCGGCGGCGTGCTGGAGCGGCTTCGCCGGAGCGTTCGCGACCTGCTCGCGACCTCCGCCGCGGCGACGGCGGCGACCGCTCCGATCGCTGCGATGCAGATGGGGGTCGTCGCTCCCGCGGGCCTCGTCGCGAACCTCGTCTTCGTGCCGTGGACCGGCGTCGCTCTGCTCCCGGCTGCGCTCGTCGCGGCGGCGCTCGCGTGCGTTCCCGGGGACGACGCGGCGAGGCGCGCAGTGATCGCCGGCTGCGCG